>MKWU01000736.1_pt1 | contig 61335 bp, 52 predicted proteins | sample 809101 | NCBI WGS metagenome assembly MKWU01 (sample SAMN05860141, study PRJNA318959) | sponge metagenome | host: Aplysina aerophoba | place: Slovenia: Piran, Adriatic Sea, Gulf of Piran | collected 2013-05-07
TTGGGGGAGGGCCCGCCGGAGGAGACCGCCTCGACGGTTTTCGCGGTCTCGGCTCCCCGGAACCGGTGCGTGCCAGGCGGAGGAGGCTATCTCCAGCGAATTCCCGATACAGGACACTAGGACACGGTTTCCGTAACTGGACAACTACCGGCTAAGGCTCCTACTCCACTGTGGAATAACCCGGTATACTGCCCGTACCAAACGAATACGAGGCCGCAAACCCCCATTAGCCGCGTAGAGCCTGCAATCTCCATGCTACCGGAGAGACCGGGGAACCAGACCACGGCTCAACGTACAGTAACCTCAGGCGGGGGTAGCGGGCGTGTAAGCGGTCGAGACCAGGGACGCTATCGCAGGTGCCAGAACCGGGAGTCTCCAGCTCGCTCTCGGGATTCGCCCAGGTCATCGTAGGGAGGAGGGACAGTGCGCATAGAGCATCTTTCGCTGATGAACTGGCGCAACTTCAAGACGGTCGACATTGCCGTCGGTGATCGTCTCTTCGTCGTCGGGCCCAATGCGTCGGGCAAGTCCAACCTCCTGGATGCCCTCATGTTCCTCCGGGACGTAGCGACGGTGGGCGGAGGTCTACAACAGGCTCTGAAGATAAGGGGTGGAGTCGCAAGGGTCAGATGCCTGGCCGCGCGGAACTTCAACCACGGTTGGGTGGGTATCGAACTAGATCTGAGGACCGGAAGGAGCGGTCCCACATGGACCTACCAGCTCCACTTCACTCGTGAGCGACGAGAGGCCCATCGCCCCATAATCCGCCGGGAACTCGTCAAGAAGGACCAGCACACGATCCTCGACCGTCCGGATGTAGACGACAAGGCTGACAAAGAACGCCTGACCCAAACTTCAATGGAACAGGTGAATTCCAACCGGGAATTCCGACCTGTCGTGGAATTCCTCGCGGCGGTCCGCTATCTCCATCTGGTACCCCAGTTGATCCGTGACCCTGAGCTAGCTCAGGGACCAAATGGAGGATCGTTCGGAAGCGACTTCCTCGTACGAATTGCCAAGACACCGGAGAGAACCCGAACCGCTCGCCTCAACCGCATCAACACCGCTCTCCGCTCCGTCGTGCCTCAACTCGAGAACCTCTCCCTCGAACGCGACGAGGCGGGGAGACCCCACCTTCAGGCCCGTTACAGACACTGGCGCATAGAGGGAGCGAGGCAAGACGAGCAGGACTTCTCGGACGGAACGCTCCGGCTGATTGGTTTGTTGTGGCTGCTGCAAGAAGGATCGGGGAAGGCCGGCCGCGTGATCCTGCTTGAGGAACCGGAACTATCTTTGCATACGGAGATTGTCCGGCGCCTCCCAACGGTGCTCAGCAGGGCCGCGCGGCACGGTAAGTCGCAGATCATCCTCTCCACACACTCCACCGAGTTGTTGAACGATCCCGGTCTCGGGTTGGACGAAGTGCTGGTGCTGAAGCCGGGTGATGAAGGAACTACGGGAACAGCCGCCTCACGGATTTCGGATGTCGACTCTCTCCTAGGCGCTGGCATGAGCCTTGCTGAGATTCTCGGGCCCGAGACGGCTCCGCCTTCCGTGCACCAACTGACCCTCCTCTGATGCAATATGTTCGGTACGCGGTTGAAGGACCCAGCGACGAACCCGTAGCCGAGAAACTGCTCCACTCCGTCGGGTTAAAACCCCATCGGACCCTAACTGCCCACGGGAAGGGGAATCTCGACAAGAAACTTCCCGGTCTGACCCGAGTCTGGCGGGTTGGTGATCCGCGATTTGGACAGGGACTACAGCGAACTCTGCATACCCGACCTGAGATTGAGATTGCTGGGGGGGCGATGCCAGCGGAGGGATGTGCTTTCGATTGGCGGTCCGAGCCACCGAGGCTTGGCTATTAGCCGACCACGGTGCATTTAGCGACTACTTCGGCGTAAGCCGCCGACTTCCCAGCCGGGTTGACCAACTGAACGATCCGAAGCAGTTCCTGATTGGACTCTGCCGAGGGTCGAGGAAGAAGGACATAAGGGAAGGTCTACCTCCTAGGCCCGGTAGCAGGCGGGTGGTGGGCCCGGAATACGTTGCGATCATTCGCGAGTTCAGCCTCGCCCACTGGGAACCACAACGTGCGAGAAGTCGATCGGCCAGCCTGGAACGCGCATTGGGATGTCTCGCCGTACTCCGGACATGGCTTGAAGGGCAGAAACCCGCGGCTGGCAGGCCATCGCAGTAGTACCTTGCAGTTCGGAACAATGGAAGAAGGCAGGGTGAAAAGCGACAAGAACCTTGGCGTGCCGACGTCGAGCCGCTCTGCACGTCCCCGAAGGCACTCGGTCTTTCCGCGACCCCCTCGGCAGGAGGCTCGGCCGGCTCAGTCAGTTACCGATCCTCCGTAGGACCCGGCCCGCGGTGGTGTCGGCCAGGCGGCCGGCTTCGATGGCGGCGTGTCCGTTGACGAACACGTAGTCCACGCCGGCCGCGTTGGTGCGGGGGTTCTCGAAGGTGGCCCGGTCCTGGATGCGGTCCGGGTCGAAGACGGCCAGGTCGGCTGCGGCACCGGCCCGGATGACGCCCCTGTCGGCGAGTCCGTAGCGGGCGGCGGACATAGAGGTCATCCGGCGGACCGCGTCGGGAAGCTCCAGCCAGCCCTTCTCCCGCACCAGATGTGCCAGGACGCGGGCGTGGGCGCCGAAGCCTCTCGGATGGGGGTAGGCGCCCCGGAACAGCCCGTCGGAGCCGACCATGCCCAGGGGATGGGTCATGGCGCGGCGCAGCTTCGGCTCGTCGAACCAGCGGTACACCATCAGAACACGCATGCGGCAGTCGACCAGCAGGGTGCAGACGGCTCCGGCCAGGTCGTCCGCCACCGATCCGACCGCGTCGGTCAGCGGGCGCCCCTCGAGGTGCTGGTGGGGACCGGGCGGCACCGAGGAGAAGAACGCGTTGGCGGGTGTCGCCACGTACGCCTCGAAGAACTCCTCGATGTCGGGGGCAATCCGGGAGCGCACCGACGGGTCGTCCAGCAACTCCAGGATCCGTCCGGGCGGACCCTGGTCGACCCATTTGGGGAGGCAGAACGCCAGGTGGCTGCTGGCAGCCATGTACGGGTAGGCGTCGAAGGTCACGTCGAGACCCCCGACCCGGGCGTCGGTGAGCAACTCGTAGAGCTGGTCGGTTCCGAACAGATGCGAGATGTGGACCGCCACCCCCGCCTCCCGGCCCACCCTCAGTGCTTCTTTCACGCCGCCTTCGGTGTCGCCCCGGATCCCCCGGACGTGGGTGCTGTACACCCCTCCGTACTCGGCTACCGCACCGGCGACGGCGATCAACTCCCCGGTGGTCGCATGACCCGACGGGAAGTAGTCGAGACCGACCTGGATCCCCGAGGCTCCCTCCTCCATGCCCTGGCGGGCCAGGTCACACATGTGGTCGATCTCGGCGGGCGTGGCGGGACGGGGCTCCCAGCCGACCGCCTCGGCCCGCACCGCGTTGAAACCCACCTGGGGAACCACGTTGATCCCCACCCTGCGGTCGAACATGTCCAGGTATTCGCCGGTCGTCGACCACTCCCATGACGGGTCGGCGGCCCCGTTGAACACCTCCAGGTAGGCCTCCATCTCGGCCCGGCGCCCCGGGGAGAGGGGGGCGTAGGCGAAACCGTCCGGCGACAGCAGATCGGTGGTGATCCCCTGCCGGAGCCGGGCATCGACGTCGACCCCTCTGAGCAGCGAGAACTCGGAGTGGGAATGGACATCTATGAAGCCGGGGCAGACGACGGAGCCGCTCACGTCCACGGTGCGTTGGGCGGCCCGGCCGTCGAGGATGCCGACAGCGGCGATCGAGTCCCCCACGAGGCCGACGTCGGCCCGGAATCCGGGGTCTCCGGTCCCGTCCAGCACGGTGCCTCCGGCCAGCAACCAATCAAGCATGTCCACCCTCGTCTCCGGCTAGCTGACCGCGGATGCTACCGAGTCCCGATCGGCAGAATCTCCGCCGCGGGCGGAGGCATCCCGCCCGCCACCGGCATCGTACGGGCCGGAACCGGCGCACGGGCCCCGGGAAGAGCCTAGGAGGGTGTTGAGCAATCCACCGGCGGCTTGCCAATCGGCGGCAAAATGCCTGGGTCGCCGAGCGGCAGGCCCGAGCAATCGTCATCGTTCAGCACCCTCCTGGAACGAGGGTTCTCCGACCGTCTCCGGCGCCTCCTATGCCGCAACGGGCCTACTTGTCCTGGGGAGGGGGCAACAGATGAAGCCGGCATGTGAGGGCTGCGACTGGACGACGGAGGGGGAGACGGCCGACGGACTGCTCGCCGCGATGACGGAACACGGCGAGGAGGGCCACGGGAACCTCTTCGAGGGCAAGGGCGGCGACGAGATCGAGGCGATGCAGACGATGATGGAGGCACACGTCCGCCGGATGATCGTCGACCAGAACTGACTAGCCGGAGCAGAGCCCGGGACAGGCCGGCTATTGCGGTTGGGAAGGCGACCGGCCGGCTAGCCACACCCGCCGGCTAGGAGAGGCCAGGGGAGCGGCACGGGCTTACCCGTTTCGGGTTCCCCTCCCACCCGCCGCCACCGTTCCCGTGTGCAGGCTCCGGGCGCAGGCAGCCGCGCTCGGAGCCGGATCGTTCGTGCCGGCTAGCTGGGGCCCTCCGCCGGTTCGTCGCCCGAAGCGTCGCCCCGACCGGATGCGACCCCGTTGATGATCGCCCCGGTCCGGACCGGGCCGATGTTTCCTCATGGTCAATATGCGGCATCCGGACTCGATGGTCAACCCCTCCGTCGAGCCCTGATCTCCGGAGGGACGGCCTTCCCCGCCGGGATCTGACTAGGGCGCGTTCACGGTACGCGCAGTCGCCACGGCACCACGGGTCCCGTGGTTGGTCTGTAGGGCGGCGGTGGGATATCGCGCCGCAAGCGGCGTCTATGGCAAGGACTCGCCGACGACGCCGTACCCGCAGGGTACGTCGAGAAGGCAGGACACAGCCAGAGGCGTCGATGGCGTTCCAGAGCACGCCGCCCGCAACGCAGACCGACCACGATCAAACTAGATTCCGGGCGGAGCCCAATTCAAAGAAAGGAGCGGACCCCATGTCTGCTACGGCGCTGGTTGGAGGAAACGTTATCGACGGCACCGGGAGGGAACCCATCGACGACGCGGTCGTGCTGATCGACGGGGAACGGATCGATGCGGTGTTCCGGCGGGGTGACATGGAGGTACCCTCCGGCGCCGAGGTGGTGGACATCTCCGGCTCCACGGTGATGCCGGGCCTGATCGACTGCCATGTCCACGTCGGGGTGCTGGCCGACAACTCCTTCCTGCAGGTGGAGGATCCGGGCTCGCTGGCCGATCTGTTCATGACCACCCTGCTCAGTCACGGGGTGACGACGGTCCGGGACACCGGCAACTTCGATCCCGTCGAGGTGTTCCACGCTTTCAAGCAGGGCCGCGACAGCTGGCCCCGCTTCTTCGGCGCGGGGACGATCCTGGACGGTCCCGCCGACCCTCCTGCACCGTGGCGGTGGCTGGCCATCATCGACGACGAGGCAACGGCCCGGGAGGAGACGGCCCGCCTGATCGACGCCGGGATGGACTTCATCAAGATCTACGTGTGGACCCGGCTCCCGGTGCTACGGGCGGTGGTCTCCGAAGCCCACAGGCGAGGGGTTCGGGTGGCGGCCCATGTGGGTCACGTGGTGACCGTCGAGGAGGCGGTGAAGGTGGGTGTCGATGCCCTCGAACACGTGCGGATCGGCCGTGAGCTGGTGCCCGAGGAGCACCGGGAGGATCTGGCGGGGCTGCCGGGGCGCATCCTGGATCCCCTGGTCGGCTTCCAGCCGTGGCGCTTCATCGACCCGGCCTCCGACCTGGCCAACGGGTTGATAGCCCTGATGGCCGAGCGGGGCACCTTCATCACTCCCACCCTCACCCTCTCGCAGAGCATCCTGGCCGGCAACACGCCGGAAGCCTCGAACCCGGCCGGACTGGACGAGATGCCGGCCGCGGTCGCCGAGCAGTGGAGCCAGTACGCCTACCCGTTCGACTACAGCGAGACGGACTGGGAGGCGGCCCCGGTCGAGTTGCGCAACCAGATGGCGTTCATCGGACGGGCACAGAGAAGCGGTGTGAAGGTGACAGCCGGTACCGACCTCACCAACCCGTTCGTCGTCCCGGGCCACAGCATGCACGAGGAGTTGCGCCTCCTGGTGGAGGGCTGCGGGTTCAATCCGATGGACGCCATCGTGGCAGCCACCAGCCGGGCCGCGGAGTTGCTCGGGCAGAGCAACGACCTGGGAACAGTCGAGAAGCGCAAGCTGGCCGACCTGGTGATCCTCGAAGCCGACCCGCTGGATGACATACGCAACACGCGGCGCATCTCCGCCGTATACAAGGGGGGCCGGCCGGTGGCCGCCTAGCTAGGGCGCCCTCACGCTACGCGGAGTCGCGTGATAACGCAGCTCCCGTGGCCGGTCTGTGGAGCGACCGAAAAGGCAGGACACATCAACCACATGATCGTGACTGGGCCTGGCTTCACCCGACGGGTGAAGGTCCCGCCGGGCCGAGACGGGATTGTAGAAATGGCCGTAGTCCCTGGTCAGAAGCTTATATCCCGCACTCTGCTCGCCTAGTGCAAACCCCCGCATGGAAAAGTCGGGGCTAGGTAGGGACGATTCTCAGCCGGGCTCCGGCCGCGGCGTCCGGGTCGATGTCGATACCCTCGGACGACTCCTCGTAGCGGACCCGGTTCCGGGACAGCGTCCGGGCGGCTCCGGCGAGGTCGCCGGAGGACAGCAGCAGGAGGAGAGGTCCTGGTCCCCTCCGGTCCAACTCGGTCGCCACCGCTCCGGCGCCGGTCGGCCGGTGGATCCCCAGACGGAACCCGGAGATCGGGTAGTGGCGGCTGCGCGCCTGCGGCCACCGGTGTCCCTCCCCCGGCCGCAGGCCGAGGCCCTGCTCGTAGAGGGCGGCTGCTCCGGGCAGGTCATCCACTGCCAGTTCGATGCCCGCCACTCCGGTGACCCCGCACGCGTGGTCGCCGGGCGGATCCCATTCGAGCAGGTCGCTCGCGGTGGTGATCCAGTCGATCAGGTACGGCCATGGTCTGCGCCACGGCGAGGCGCCGGGCAGCACGAGGCGCCACTCCAGCCGCCCTCCCCGGGCATGGATTCGGTCCATCTCGAACGGCCCTTCCACCCCGACGTCCAGCGCCCGGAGCGCGTCCGCCTCCTCGTCCAGTCCGGACCCGGCCAGGACGAACCCCACCAACCCCGAGTCCCTTTCGAGGAAGTCCAGCAGGTCCGACCCGAAGGCACCGCGGGACCGGGCGGTGTCAGGGTGCTCGACCGTGAGGAGTTCCAGGTAGTCGAGGCCGAAACGGACGATGGCGTTGCGGGTCCCGAGGGACGGGTGGCGCCCTCCTTCCGCCACGTCGAATCCGAGGCGCCCGAAGGCCTCCATCGCTCCCCCGAGGTCGGGAACCCCGATCACGGCATGGTCGAAGCGCTCGATCACGGGACGCTCATCCCACCAGCGCCGGAAGCACGTGTTCGGTCACCCGCCGGAACTGCTCCGCTTCTTCGTAGCCCACCAGCCTGAGCGTGACGGTGGTGGCTCCGGCTTGCACGAAGTCGCGGATCAGGCCGATGCACCGGTCGGGATCGCCGATCGCCACCCACCTCTCCAGGAACGCCCGGTCGTAGTCGACCCCGTAGTAGTCCCTCAGGTACGAGGCGACCTCCTCCATTCCCCGCTCCCGGTCGTCGGTGACGTGGACGTTGTAGTACAGGCAGGCCTCGAAGCCGTCCGCCAGGGGCCTGCCTTCCTCGACCCCGTAGCGGCGGATAGCGGCCAGGTTGGCGGCGAGGCTCTCCGGAGTGTTGGCGGTTGTCATCCAGCCGTCACCGAGCCGGGCCACCCGTCTCAGTGCCCGCTCGGCCAGCTTCGGATAGGCGGGATTCGGGTTGGCGGTCACCCAGATCGGAAGGGGCAGGCGGACGGGCCGGGGAAGCACGGTCACGTCCTCGAACCGGTTGTAGGTTCCTTCGTAGGAGGCGTTCTCGGTCTCCGAGACGAGCCGGAGGATCTCGATCGCCTCCTCCATGCGGCGGCTCCTCGTGGCCGGGTCGATCCCGAAGGCGTCGAACTCCTCGGCGAACTTCCCACCGCCGGCCTCCCGCTGGCCCTGGCAGGCCACGAAGATGGAACGCCCCCCGGAGACGTAGTCGAAGCTCAGCCACTGGTAGGCCAGCAGGAGCGCATCTCGCAGGGGCATGCTGGCCATGCACCCCACCCCGAGACCGACCCGCTCGGTGCGGGACGCCAGCGCGCCTAGGGCCACGAGGGCGTCGAGGCGCGGCTTGGCGAAGATCGAGTCACCCAACCAGACGGAGTCCCACACCGTGGCCGAGTCCGCCGCGACCGCCAGGTCGACCATCTCCTCGACGGTAGACATGCCCAGCAGGACGCTGCGGTTGGAGAGCGTCAGCCCGTACTTCGCCACCGTCATCCAACTCCTCGGTCCGACCGCCTGAACCTAGCAACCCGACCCCGGTCGCCCAAGAAGAACCCCGGACCGGTGGAACCGCCCACGCACCCGGCGAGGGTGGTCTCCGGCCGACGGTCCCGCCCTTCACTCCCCGGTTACACTCCGGCGGATGAGCGATCTACTTACAGTCGTAGCCTGGATCAGGGCCACCCCGGGAGCGGAGGACACCGTCCGCGAGGCGCTGGCGACCATCGTCCCGCCCACTCTCCAGGAGGAGGGGTGCATCGAGTACAAGCTGCATGTGGTCAACAACGACCCGGGCCTCTTCTACTTCGTCGAGTTGTGGCGCAGCGAGGAGGACCTGGACATCCACCTGGCCTCCGACCATGTCCGGGAGGCCATCGCCGGGGTGGATGACAGCATCGAGGGGATCGACATCCAGCGGATGACCCGCATCGCCTGACCGACCCCCAGGCCGGGAACGGACAAAGTCGGTTCACCGGGTAACGCCGGGGTTGCGGTTGTCACAGCCATCCTGCATATTGGAAGGTGTCGTAGCACAAACATCGCCGCAGTTCCGGAAACGGCGATCATTCCCGGATTCCGGACCGACGTGGAAATCATAGGATTAGCTTGACGACTCTGGGGAGTCCCGCCGGTTGGGACGACGATGTAGCCGGCCATTTCCGAGGCGCGGTTGTGACTGCTCACACTGTCAGGAGGGGTGGGTACCCGAAGAAGCTACCGAGAGACGGAGCGCTGGCTACGGTCCCGTTGTTCTTCCCCGCAAGGATGACTCCCGCTTGTGAACAACCTTCCGCTAGTCGGCTTGAGCGAAGATCGCCCGCACCAAGTCTTCAGTCGACCGGGGTTCAGGCACCTGCTCCGCTCGTCTGGTCCGACGAATGCGAGAGCCCTGAGATCGTTCTCGCGGCTTCGTAGCTCTTCTCGAATTCTTGCGCGTATAGCTATGCGCTCTTCTGTTGTGTAGTTTCTGGCGGTACCCGACGGCACCCCACGGTCGCGTGTTTTTCCACGTAACTGCGCAAGAGGCCCGCAGTAGTCTTTACCGTTGTGGCGACCTCTGTCCGATGCTCGCACATGTGTGTCTCAGAGCTAAGAGTTGCGAGCCCAGCCGACAGAGCGTCCAGGTTATCCACACATTGATCGATCAGGGCAACTGGGAGCGTTCAAGTCTATTCACGGTCGTGGTCGGCACACTTACCCCCGCAGAGCCCGATCACAGCCCAGCCAGCGATACTCACCACTCCCGCAAGCAGGGCACCTACGATCCAGCGCATAATGTTCACAGTCGTTTCGAGCTTGGTGATGCGGTTCTCCAACTCACGGGGCCCCATCCAATCAACGGCCGGACTGACATTCGCTGCGGGGAACGCCCTCTCATCGCCTTCGCTCACTCCGAGCGCTCTCCCAGAGCCATCCACTCCCACATAGTGCGCTTGTCCCAACCGGAGTATGCCCTGTTGAGCTTGAACACGGCGCCGGGTTGGCCTTCTGTGTCAGATAACCCGAGTTCTTTGGCTACGTCACTAGACAAAGTGTCGCTTCGCACAAGGTAGAAACGCTCCGACACCCGAAAGTGCTGTAGCTCGGGGAAAGCCTTACGGAGAAGCTCGGCCTGTTCCTCAATGGCGTCGCCCGAGAGGTGAATAGCATATGTCGCCAACACTGTCTCCTTTCTCCCTTGGGGAGATTGTACGCTAGGGCACTCCCTACTGGGCTGGCAAGAGCGCGAACCTCAAGACGCAGGGGGTCGTGGTCCACAAGCCTGCTGGTAGCCGTCATGACGGTGTAGCGAAGCTACCGACCTTCCGTACCCTTGGCCAGTGCAGCCTCTGATCAAGTTGTGTCGAGGTCGCGGACGTTATGGCGTCGATGCTTGAAGCTCCATTGTGTGGTGGGTGCTTCCCAAGACGGTCCCGGCACGCACCGAGAAGTACTTCCGGCACGAGCCGCAGCGCTACGGCATGGGCTTGCCCGACGCTACAGCGGCGATTCGGCCGATGGTCCCGCAGCGCGGACAAGAGGCCCACACTGCGTGGCCGGCGGACATTCTCGAACCAGGATACGGCGGCTATCTCGTTGGGGAACATGTCGAACAGTTCGATACTCGAGATGCCGTCACAGGTCCGAACGTCCCGGGTACCCTCTTGTGTAGCTACCATAGTGCGTCATACTAATACAGTGTTTATTACTAACTAAGCAGATTAGGCACGGCTTGACGAACTAAGAATATGATTCCGAGTCGACGCACTGCGGCCACGGTGCCTCTGAGCAGGGAGTCGTCGGCGGAGTTCCGGGCGGACCGCAGGACACCGGGCCCACGAACCCGCTCGCCGGTTCGTCCGTCCGGTCCCAGGTGGTGGCGGCGGGGGGAGGGCCCGCAAGGGATAGCCATAGTCCACTCCGGGACGGTTTTCGCGAACTCGTCGTGCGGGGGAGTGAGGTCTGTCCGCCACCCATGCGCTGAACCGCTCGGAAGTAAGAGCACCGGGAACCGCCGGTAACCGTGCGGGCACTAGAGTCGAACGCTATGACAGAGACCCTCACCCTCATTGCCCGTATCCGGGCCCGCAAGGGCTCGGAGGATGTGGTCCGCGACGCCCTGGCGGCGCTCGTCCCACCGACCCTCGAGGAGGACGGCTGCATCGAGTACCGCCTCCACGCGGTGAACGGCGACCCGGGCCTCTTCTACTTCGTCGAGCAATGGCAGACGGCCGAAGACCTGGACAGGCACCTCTCGTCACCGCACATCCGCAACGTCGGCACCGTGCTCGAGGGACATGTGGAGGACAGCTGCGACACGCGGATGACCCGCATCGCCTGAGCAGCAGTCAAGCCCACGCTCCCGGGATCTCCACGCGGGGGAGAGGTAGAGTCGATCCCATGAGCGAGGTTCTCACGGCCGTCGCCCGGGTCAGGGCTGTCCCCGGTTCGGAGGCGGTGGTCCGCGACGCCCTGGCGGCCATGGTGGCACCCACGCTCGAGGAGGCAGGATGCATCGCCTACCGGCTGCATGTCGTGGGTGACGATCCCGGCCTCTTCTACTTCGTGGCGCTGTGGCGGAGCGAAGCCGACCTGGACGCCCACTTGGCGGAACCCCACATCGCCGACGGCCTCGCCGCCGTGGAGTCCCACATCCGGAGCATCGACATCAAGCGCATGACCCGCATCGCCTGACCGCGGTCCTCGATCGAAGATCTTCAGGCCTTGGTGGAGGAGGCCGCCGAACCGGCTGCATGACCATCGAAGTTCCCGTACCGGTCTCCGTTACATCGGTCCTCGCCGGCGGAGCCGCACTCGTAAACGCAGTGGCCAGCTTCGTTGCTGTTCCCGGGCGGGAAAAAGCCATGCCGTCGAGTCCGGAACCCGGGTCTGGGAGGGTGCTGTCAACCTCGCCATGGCTGCCGGGATCGAGGATGAGGTTGTGCAGCGCCGTGAACGCACCACCTAACGCCCTGTTCATCGGGCACCTCTCGAGGGTGTTGACGGACGTCGGGGAGGAACGCGACTGTCCTGGATCCTTGTTTCGGTACCTCTGGAGAGCCGGTGTTGTGACAGGAGAGATGGTTCTGTCATAGGCCCGTCGCATACTGGTGGATAACCGCAAAGCACCAAGCGGTCCGTGTTTGGGTACCGACCGGGCCGGGCTGGGATCATGCAGACCGTACGACCCCGGTAGGGGCATGGCGGGACGCGTTTCGGCGCCGAGGAGGCGGCGGCAGGGGGTGGGACCCGCCGGAGGCGACAGGCCCGGCGTTTTTCGCGTTCTCGGGACTCCGGTGCCTGTGGTCCGACCGTGGTTGAGGAGTCAATCGGCGATTCCGAGAATCGGGACAAAGGACGTTACAGCCCGGGGTTGCTCCCGGATCCCGAAGGTCGGCGCCGCGTGGTAACGGCGACCTGCTCGACGAGGCGGTCGGCGGTCACCGTGCGGGTGCGATGCAGGTCGGTGGCTGCCCGGCCGTGCCAGTAGGCCGCCGATCGGGCCGCCGAGGGTCCGTCGAGGCCGGCGGCCCGGAAGGCCCCGATCATGCCGGCCAGGACGTCGCCGGTCCCGATGGTGGCCAGTTCGGGACCTCCGGAGTTCACCAGCCACCGCTCGCTTCCCATCACGAAGGTGGGACCGCCCTTGAGCAGCACCGTGACACCGGTATAGCCGGAGAGCCGGGCGGCCTCACGGTAGGTGGCGGTACGCCCGGCGAGCCGGAGGAACTCCCCGGTGTGGGGGGTGATGACCGTCTCGCCTTCCCTGGCGAGACGGCGGGGGCCGTCCAGAGCGTTGAGAGCATCGGCGTCGGCCACCACCGGGCCGTCCCACCCCTGCAGGAAGCCGCTCACGAAGCCGCCCAGGCCCGAAGCGGTCCCGAGGCCCGGCCCGACGACGACCACGTCGAAACGTCCGGCGAGTTCCAACACCTCCGGAAGGTCGGAGACGGTGAAGGTCCGGCTCGTCCCGATCGCCCTGGTCATGATCTCCGGGGACCGCACCTTCTCCTCCACCGTCGGGGGGCAGGCGATCATCACCGCCCCCGCCCCGGCCCGCAACGCCGCCCGGGCGGTGAGGGTGGCCGCCCCGTCCAGCCCGTCGGAGCCCCCGACCACCAGCACCGACCCGGCCGACCACTTGTGGGCGGTCCGGGCACGCACGGGGAGAGGCGCGTCCTCCTCGTCGCACAGCCACATCTCGGGCTCCACGTCGGGCAGCCCGATGTCCGCCACGGTGACCTTTCCGCAGAGGTCCGGTCCGGAACCGACCAGGTGCCCCACCCGGTAGCCGTGGAAGGTGACGGTGGCGTCGGCGACCAGCAGGCCTGCGGTGGGGTCGCCGGTGCTGGCGTCGAGGCCCGAGGGCACGTCCACGGCCAGGCACGACGGGACCTCCCGCCAGGCCGACAGGTCGGGCAGCGTGCCCCGGAAGCCGGCTCCGAAGAGGGCGTCGATCACCAGGTCGGCCGGCCGGGGATCGTCCCAGGCCCGGACGGCCATCCCCGCCCGTGCGGCCAAGCCGTGGGCCCACCGGGCCGGACCGGACCTCGGATCGGTCAGCGGGTAGGCGCACACGGAGACTCCCCGCCCGGCCAGGTAGCGGGCGGCCACGTACCCGTCGCCCCCGTTGTTGCCGGGACCGGCCAGGACCGCCACCCTGGACCCGTAGCCGGCTCCCAGCGCCACCGCCTGCAGCGCCACCGCCAGGCCGGCCCGGTCCAGCAGGGTCCGGGGGTCCACATCGGCCAGGGCGTCCTGGTGGCGGGACTGCTCGGAGGTGAGCACCGGTCTCATGATGCAGAACCCTATACGCAACCTGATCCGGGTGGGCTCGCATCCCGTCGGTCCAGCCTCGGCGGCCTCGGGGCACGCCTCATGCGTACCTGAGCCCGCCGGGCTTGCCGGCCGTCGCGATCGCGGTCCTCGGATGCGCCACGGGTTCTCGAGCATCCGTTTCGATACCGCTGTTAGGGTCGTGACGGACTCCTGAATGCGAACGGAACTCTTCTCATGTACACCCAGCACCTCCTCGGCCGTCTGGCCCCGCCGTCTGTGTCCCGCCGCGTGTCGTGGCCGATCCTCCTTCTGGCCGTGGCGGTTATGGCCACCGCGCCGGCACCCTCACGGGCAGGCGCGCAGGATGCCGGTTTCGCGGATTCGGCGGATGCGGGGGTTCACCGGCCGGCGGTCGATGCCCTGGCCGGCTGGGGCTACTTCGAGGGAACCGAGTGCGACACCGGGCGGTTCTGTCCCGAGGATCCGATTGACCGGTGGGTGATGGCCGTCTGGTTGGTTCGGGCACTCGGCTACACGCCCAGGGACACCGGCGAGTCACGCTTCGACGATGTGTCCGCCGACGAGTGGTGGTCGCCCTACGCCGAGCGCATAGCCCGGCAGGAGATCACATCCGGATGCGAGGAGGCGCCGTTGAGATACTGTCCCGATCGACCCGTGACGAGGGGAATGATGGCAACGTTCCTGGTGCGGGCCCTGAGAATAGAAGAAGCGCCTCCCGCCGGTTTCGTCGACACAGCCGGAGACACCCACGAAGCCGCCATCGACGCGCTGGCCGCCGCCGGGATCACGTCGGCGTGCAAGACCGAACCGCTCAGCTATTGCCCGAGCAAACCCGTGACCCGCGGCCAGATGGCCACCTTCCTGCACCGAGCCATCCGCACATCCGATCGGGCCATCCTCGCAGTCCTCTACCACACGACGGACGGCCCCAACTGGACCAGCAACAAGAACTGGCTGACGCCGGGTCCATTGGAGGGCTGGGGCGGTGTCACGACCGACGACGACGATCGTGTCACTCACCTGGTCCTGGAAGCCAATGGGCTGGCGGGTCCGATCCCACCCCTGCTGGCGTATCTCTCCCAACTCGAGTCCTTGAAACTGCCCAAGAACAGCTTGACCGGGCCGATACCTCCCCGACTGAACTCTCTCCGGCAACTCAAGGTGCTCGACCTCTCCGACAACCTGCTCGACGGCCCCATCCCCTCCGGGCTGACCGAGCTCACCCTGCTGGAGTACCTGGCCCTCGGCGGCAACAAACTGAGCGGAGCCATCCCATCGGGATTCGGGAACCTTGCCGACCTGGAATTGTTGTCCCTGCGCGACAACAGGCTGACCGGGGCGATACCTGCCGAGGTGGGAACCCTGACGTCCCTTACCTGGATGTCCCTCGCCCGGAACGGGTTGGACGGTCCGATACCTCCCGAGTTGGGCAACCTGGCGAACCTCCGGGCCCTGATCCTCTCCTACAACCGCTTGTCGGGCTCCATTCCCCCGGAGCTGGGAAGGCTGTCCGACCTGGTCAACCTTTACCTCGATAACAACCACCTCACCGGTGAGATCCCAGACCAGCTGGGCAACCTGACCCTTCTCACTCTCCTGGATGTGGCCAACAACTGGCTGGAGGGTCGAATTCCCGCCTCCCTCGGCGACCTTCCCGACCTCAACTACGTACGTTTCCACGGCGGGAACCGGTTCGTCGGATGCGTGCCGGCGGGATTGATGGACACCAGCCACGACTTCAGCCTGATGGAACTCCCGTTTTGCTGACCGGTGGTCGGCGCCTGCACCCGCAACATGTCGGCAGGATGACTCTGAGTGCGGGGGAGACCGGACTCTTCGATGACCGGAACGGTCGCCATCGGGACCAGCTCCGGGTCGGCCGCCTTCTCCCCCTTACCTTCGGGCAGCCGGATGACCCGGCAGTGAGGCGACGGACACCGGCGCTGGGGAGAATCGAAACAACCCTCCCCGATCACCGGGCCAACCGGTTCACCCGCAGATGTGCAGGTCTGGCGGTGGCGGCCGCCCTATTGCTCGCTGCCTGCGGTTCCTCCAGCAGCACAACGGGCACGGACCTTCCCGAGACCACGGCCCCTGCAACCGCCGCAACGGCGCCTGTTTCCTCCACCGAGGCCACGACCGCCGCCCCATCCGCGTCCGTTACTACCCTCTCGCAGCTCACCACGGAGACGAGCGCCGTGGCCTCCACATCCGCTCTGGAGGAACCGACCGTTGGAGCCACTTCCTCGACGGTGCCGGACAGCACGCCGGCCTCCACAAGCGTGAGTGCGGGGCCCGACAATTCCCCAACCACCACAGTCGCGCCCGAGGAGCCGGCAGGAAACGAGGCCGAACCTACCACTACCCGGGTGGAGGCCTCGACCACCCAGGCCCCCACAACCACCACCCAGTCAGAGACCGTCGTGGCGATCTCCGACGACGTGCCCGACTACGACATGATCGACGTGTACACGGGTGACACAGTCAACCTGCGGACGGTGGTGAAGGGGGACAAGCCGCTGCTGTTCTGGTTCTGGTCGCCCTTGTGAGAGACGTGCCGGGCCGAGGGCCCGGCCTTCGAGCAGTTCGCTCGGAGCAACGCCCACCGGCTCGAGGTGGTAGGTGTCGGCGGGCTGGGCACCTTCGAGGACACCCAGGAGTACGTCGCCCTCACAGGCGTGACCTTCACCCTGCTCTGGATCGACACCTGGGACATATGGGACCACTACGGCATGCAGAGCACCTCGGACTTCATGCTCCTCGACCGGTTCGGCAACCGGGTGACCGAAGTCGCCCAGCCCTACGACGAGGCCGTCATCGAGAGCCTGGTGGCAGGCCTGTTCTGAGTCGAGCCCGGCATACCGACTCCCCCCGCGAGACCGGCACCAAGCCGACCGAGAGTGACCATGTCGACTAGGAGCGGCCGAGGTCGAGACCACCGGCGGGCTGGTTTGATCGTGGTCGGTCAACTACGGACCCGGCGATAGAGAACGACTACCCAATAAGGTAAGGGGTGGGGGAACGCTCCCTAGTGTGCCGAGTCTTTGCTTCCGTTACGTTTGGGGTGCCGGTGTTATTGCAGGAGATATGGTTCTGTCACAGGCCCGTCGCATACTGTAGGTAACCGCAAAGCACCAAGCGGTCCGTGTTTGGGTACCGACCGGGCCGGGCTGGGATCAAGCCGACCGTACGACCCCCGGGCAGGGGTATGGCGGGACGCGTTTCGGCGCCGAGGAGGCGGCGGCAGGGGGTGGGACCCGCCGGAGGCGACAGGTCCGGCGTTTTTCGCGTTCTCGGGGCGCCCGGGCCGGTGGTCAGGCAGTGGGTAAGGAGTCAATCGGCCAGTTTTGAGAGTCGGGACACGAGGAGGGTGTCGAACGATGACGATTGCTGGGGCTTGCCACCCCCCGACCCAGGAGTCATGCCGGCGATCGGCGGGCCGCTGGTGGATTGCTCCGCACCCTCCTAGGATCAGGGTTGGCTCGTCGACGATGGGAGCGTGACCGTCATGGCAACATCCGGCAGTTTCTTCACTGTTCGACGGGGACGGCGCGGGCGCCGGTGGGCGGCTCTCGCAGCCGTGGCGCTGGTGACCGCTCTAATCGTTCCCGTCCCCGCCGGTGCCGAGTCCGACTTCACCGACGTGGAGGGCACCACCCACGCGGAGGCCATCGACGCCCTCGCCGCCCTCGGGGTCCTGGACCGCACCGGATGCGGGGAGGGCATGTTCTGCCCGGACGAGCCCGTCAAGCGATGGGTCATGGCCGTATGGCTGATCCGGGTTCTCGGCGGCGACATGACCTCGGACGGCACCTCCCGTTTCGACGACGTCGACGCGTCCGAATGGTGGTCGCCGCTCGCCGAGCAACTCGCCATCCGCGAGATAACGGCGGGATGCAAGACCGGCCCGCTGCGCTACTGCCCCCAGGCCTCGGTGACGAGAGGCCAGATGGCGACCTTCCTCGTGAGGGCCTTCGATCTCCCGACTGCCGCGGCGGCCGGATTCGTCGACACCGCCGGCAACAGGCACGCCGCCAACATCGACAACCTGGCTGCCGCCGGGATCACGTCCGGGTGCAAAGCGGACCCGCTCAGCTACTGCCCCGATGCTCCGGTGAGGAGAGGCCAGATGGCCAGGTTCCTTCACACGGCGCTCCTCAAGCAGAAGGACGAGGAGATGACCCCGGAACCGGTGGAGATCAGCGACGACGTGCCCGATGTGGAGCTGACCGACATCAGCACCGGCGAGACGGTCAACCTGCGTTCGCTGATCCCGGGCGACCGGGCGGTGCTCCTGTGGTTCTGGGCCGACTGGTGACCCATCTGCCGGGGGCACGCCCCCAAAGTCGAGCAGTTCGCTCGAGATAACGCAGACAGGGTCAAAGTGATAGGCATCAACCCGGCCGGTCTCAGGGGCCGCATCGACAGGGCACGACCCTTCGTGAACGGTTTCGGGCTGACGTTCGACAACCTGCTGGACGGAACCGACGGTGTCTACAGACACTACGGCCGCCCCTACAACTCCCATTACTGGCTGCTCGACCGCAACGGTGACCGCGTGGGCTCCACCACATCCAGCTTCTCGGCCGCCAGGATCGAAAGGGCGCTCGACAACCTCGAGCAAGGCGGGTAGCTAACGGTGCCTGGCATCGTCCAGGCGGCGGGGCCAACGCCCTGTCGGGACCCCACAAAGGAACGGGAGGGTTGCACCGGCAACTCCCCTGCTGCATATCGGTAGGTGGCCGCAACCACAGACATCGCCGCCGGGCCGGAGGGCGGCGGTCATCAGCCGTCTCCTTCCCGGTCACCGATCCGGTCTGGACGTGAACGCTTCGACACACGGCAAACACAGGGCGCCATCATCCTCCGAACACTCCGTCCGGCAACAATCCCGAGTCATGGAGTGATGGCTACCCGGCTTGGTGGAGCCGGCCTTGACTACCTGGATCAGCGATACGGCGGGGTGGTTGTTGCACCGGATACGTACATAAGGCCCATACCCGGGGTAGAAGACTTCGGTCAAGCCTGGTGTCGCGAAGGAGGCACCATCCCCCGCCGGTAGTGCTCACCGTTGCACTCCGAAGCGTTCCTCCGTGCCGACCGTCACCGGCTAAGCGTGTCCGTCCCCGTAGCATCTCCGGATCCAGCGACCGGGGCCGCATTCCGGCCAGGAGTCCCTAAAGGTTGTGCCTACACCGATGGCGTCCCCGTAGCCGGACAGCGACCACAACCCATCGAGCCCATCGCGATGGTGGTCCGGCGCTACAGCCGCGATCGAACTCCCTGGTTCATAGTTTGAGCACTGTCTGACCGGGCAGCCGGACGGGGCGTGGCAGCGGTTCGTGTTCGCCGCACCAGTCACGGGCGGCGGTCAGGGGCCATTCGGGCTGCGGTGGGTACCGCCGACACCAGCCCAAGCCGGCCTCGATGTCGGGGATCGGCGCGTGTTGCCACCAAAGGCAGGTGTGGCATGGCGGCCGGTCAAACATGCTGGGAGGGTAACGCAAACCGGAACCTGACGGGGAGTTCTAGGCTCACCCGTCGCGAGTTGTTCTCCACCGTCGCCATCACCAACTGATGGTGTGACCAGCGGATGCAAGACCCATCCGCCCCGCTACCGGCCCGGCAATCCGGTCACGCGAGCACACATGGTCACATCCCTGACCGGAGTGCTCGGACTGCTCTAATCACCCTCCTACCGCCAAGACCGAACCCTTCTCACAGGCTGGGCAAGATCCACACCTGCCCCTCCCCAGCGCGCGATGAGGTAAATCCTGCTGATCGACAGCGGCGATGTTCTGAACCGCGCACGCCTACCCGAGTAACCGCCGGCATGGCGCGTCTCGTGTCCCGAGTCGCTGTTTCGGTTACGTTTGGAGTGCCGGTGTCGTGACAGGAGGGAGCTCTTGTCATAGGCCCGTCGCATACTGGTGGGTAACCGCAAAGCACCAAGCGGTCCGTGTTTGGGTACCGACCGGGCCGGGCTGGGATCAGCCGACCGCAAGACCCCGCTAGGGGATGGCGGGACGCGTTTCGGCGCCGAGGAGGCGGCGGCCGGGGGTGGGTTCCCGCTAGAGGCGACCCGCACAGCGGTTTTCGCGGTCTTGATGCGACGGCCGGTGCGGTCGGGTGGTTCGGGAAACTTCGGCGGATCCCCGAATCAGGACACTGGTTCGACGGTGGTCGAGTCCCTGAGAGGACAACCTGAGTTACCTGCGCTTCTCCGCCTGTCGAGTTCGCACCGGCCGGGAACAGGTCCCATCGATGTGCAACCGGGATCAGTCGAGGGCCGCGTGCGTGAGGTCGGTGGCGTCTGGCGGAACTCGACACGGATGGCAGCCGCCCCGGGATGAGACTGTATCCGGTGGGTTCGCGCAGGTCGGCGACCGTTTCGGAGAGACGGTTCCGGGCACCCTTGGGTGGTTTGCGGGTCGGTTTCGTTTCGTTTCGGTCGTCGGAGCGTAGCTAGCATCGCCGCCTATGGCTCAGCAGTACCGTCGGTCACAGTCGTTGGTCACGCCGTGGGCGGGGAGCCGATTGTGAGCGCATCCTCGGGGCGAAGGCCGACCACGATGGTTGCCGTCCTGTTGTCGCTGGTGATGTCCTGGTCGTTTCCTCTCTCGGCGGTGTCGGCTCTGGAGGATGGGCCTCCGTCGGGCGTTGCCGGGCCGGGCGGGTCCGGCGTGGTAGCCCAGTCGTCCACATCGGAGCGGTTGTGCGATTACTCGGGGGTGACGCAGTTCAACGATGTGGGCTCGTACGACTTCGCCTCGGAGTACATCCTCTGTATGAGAGCACTGGGGCTGGCGGTCGGATACGGCGACCAGAACTATGGACCCGGTCTTGGATTGACCAGGGGCCAGATGGCGTCGTTCCTGGTCCGCTTGTATGCCGATGGGATCGTCTGCCTGTACAACCTCGAGATCGCGTACGGCAGGACCGCAACGAGGTACGCCCCCGGGGACAGGCTCCAGGTATCTCAGATATCGCGGTTCCTGTTGAGGATGGACGAGAGGGCCGGCCACAGCTGCCCTCATCTGGACTCGGAACTCGAGAAGGCCGTCGAGTGTCTGCTCGATCTTCGGGTCATCCCGAACACCGGCGAGGGGCGAAGCAGCGAGACGGTTCTACGGTCACAGATGGCTGTCTATCTGGTGGGTATGTGGCATAACCTGGCCGGTCGTGGCCTTCCCCCGTTCCCGCCGGAGTCGATTACTACCGGCAGGTCGCTACGCCCCATGACGGGTGCTTGGACGGTGGCGGTGGTGATCTGCGCGCCCGGCGACCGGTACACGACCAAAGACCTGCAGCGTCAGGTGGCGAGACTCAACGACAGCCTGAGCTCGAGATGGGAGTGGGAGTCCTCCGGCCTCTTCTCCATCGACTTCGTCGAGGGTAGCGTGATCTCACCCGAAGGCCTGTGGCCAGACGGACCCGGCAGCGGGAGCTCTGACGAGGGTCTTCCGTCGTGGCGTCGTTACACATCGGAGTGCAGATCCCATGCGGGTGGGCTGCCGCCGCTGGTGCTCTTCTACGGACCCCACGCCGGACAGAATGCGGCCGTGTCCGGGGGTTCGGCAACAGCCGGCGTCCCGACCCAGGATCTCGGCACTGAACTGCATGAGTTGGGTCACTCGGTTCTAAGACTGGGACACACCCGAGTTTGCCGCGCCCTCGTCCGCGGTGTCGACATTCACCAGACGCTGCTCTGCGGACACGGATCACATGTGGGCGCGGTGCCGAACCAAGGCGACTCGGTAACCGTGGTTCACGACCGGGGGAAGGCCCAACACGATCTGATCGGTGACCAGAACATCGAGGGTGCTCGACCGCAGGAAGGTCTGGGATCGTTGCTTGACCTCGACTTCGTCGGCGACTCCCTGGCGTGCTACGAACGCGAGATACTGGGTTGGCCGGTCGGCGGGGACAGCCCGCCATGCGTCCGGCTGCCGCCCGAGGCCCCACAAGGTGTCACCGTTGAGGGCACCGGCGGGAAGGTGACCGTCAACTGGACTCCCCCCGAATGGACCGACGGAGCACCCGTAACCGGCTACACCGTATCCGTGTCCTGCTTTGACTCCAGCTATGACGGTCACCTCGAAACGCCTGAACGGATGGTGCCGCCAGATGCGAGATCGGTCACGTTCGACGTCGAGGCCGACGGCCTCCTCGACGATCTCGACTATCGAAGCTCCCTGGATGTGCCACCGCCGGACTACGTGACCAACTGCTACTTCACGGCCTATGTCAACGCGTTCTCGAAGTACGGGAAGGGAGCAACCGGGTTCATTCACTTCGGACGCAGGCATGGCAACAACCTGGAGTTCTCCTGAGCCCACAAGCCGCGTGTCGCCACACCGCTGGCACTGCCCATCGATGCCCGACCTGCCGGGTGGTAACTCCCGGGCTCGGCGCCGGATGAGGCAGAGGCGCCATCAGCGACATCCCAGCCCGCCAAGGGTTCCACTACCTGACTCTCGCCCTGGACCTGGCACCGCGCCGTGTGGTCGTACTCTCAACGGTCGACCCGAAGCTACGAGACCGGCGCCTACGGGAAGGGGAAACTCGTTGGTCGACTCCGAGGACTTTCAGTGATCGCCCTCATTACTTCACATCGTTGTTCGGCCGGACGGATCTGGTTCGGCCGGGGGACGGACAAGTCTAAGGATCGAGGCGTCGTCAAGGACCAACTCGATTGTGAAGCCCGGTCCGGTCTCTATGCGTACGCCGGAGATCGACTTCCCGATGGCGGCTTCGATTTCTTCGGCTAGCTCGAACGTTCGGAACGAGTCGAACCTGGCGATCGCGTACCGTAGGCGGTTCCGCTCCACCGGCGAGAGGCACCAGCGTCGAGTCGTGACTGCTTCCCTGTCGATGGTACATCGATAAGTGAGGTCGACTACGCATTCAGGAAAGGAGCCGTCGGGTGATGCAGGTAGAGGGAAGAATCCCACCAGGCGTCCGGCTCGGTAGTTGCCGCGGCTATCGCGTTCGAGGTCGTCGAGGGGAACGAGAGGGCTGGCCTGGAATGTCCGATCCAGGGTCGGGTCTTCCTCGGCAATAGCTTCCGCTTCCTGCGGGTCCATTCCGCTCCTGATGAGGCGGCTGCGCTCCGTGTTCCACTCCTTGTCGTGATGACAGTCGTGAGAGGTAACCATCACGAGCGCGCGTCCCGAGAGCACATGAATACTGTCCTCCCCAAGCGGGGAACGATCGACCTCGTGTTCTGTCTGGTCCAGTCGATCCCACTTGTCCGGAACGAACAGGTTTGAAGCGGCCACGCGTGCAACGGGAGCTATCAGAATGTCGCCTTGGTTCAGGGGTCCATGGGCCGGGAGGAAAGCTGAACCACCTTCCATCAGATCCGCCGGCGTCGTGGTTGGCTTGGCGTCCGGTTGGTTAGCACTGCCTTCGACAGGTCCTGTTCGTACACGGCTCGGTCACGAGCCCTCCCACGACCGATGGGCGTATCCTGCTGGCTAGCCCATACGGATGCAGCTGTTCTGTACAAAGGTTCCCGCGAGTCTCTGTTTCGTATCTTGAGGCCGGTCGTCTCTACCAAGCCGCTCCGTGCTGCTGCTGCGTGTAGAGCGTGCCGGATATCCGTTCTTCCTTCAGCGATCAACCGGAGCGGAGAGGTTTCGGGACTCTCTCCACGTAGCACCTCCCGGGCATGCTCACCGAACTCCCCGGCAGCCCACTCTGCCGTTGTGGCAAGAATCCGCAACATCTCGAGTCGCTCAGGAGTAGGACGGATTTGACCGGATACGAACCCTGACAGCGATCTGCGGTCAACTCCGATCGAGCTTGCAATCTCCTGCCGTGTGAGCCTCGTCTGCGCACTGATGTGGTCTCTTAGATGCTTTACCATTGCCGATACCGTCCTGCCGACAGCTCGTCTGGTGATGATCCAGGACGTGGTTTCCGCCTTCTTTATGATGTGATAACGCGCGGGGACACCAAGTCGATGGCTCGTGCCGGGTTCGTAGCCCTGGCTGAGCGTTGAGCCCAGCAGCCTGTACTCACGGTCGTGTTCCGTACCAAACACCGCAGAAGCAACCGGTTCAGCCAGGGACATCAGGATCCTGCTCCGAAAGTATCCAGAAAGTCTTCGGTGATCGCCCACCGAAAGTAGCGGTATATGCGGTCGGTGAACACCCGCACCTGTTCTTGGATGGCAGTTGGTTCGAAAGCCCGCTCTCCATGCGACGCGTCGAGATCCAGAACCCACGAAGATCTGTCGACGGGATCGACAGCAGGATCAAAGGTCGCACCCGCAGGCAGCAAGCCCCACCGCGCTCGGAGACGCGAATTGTCGGCGAACCGGTACTGGTACTCGGCAAGGCTGTGCTCAAGTTCGACAGGTGCTTCGGTGTCAAGGGCGACAGGGCCAAGCACTTCGGCCCGCACCAGACGGCGGATGTCACCTAGATGCTCCGCGCCGATCCGGTCGATGTACCGAACGCCGAGGCGCCGAACCTTCTTTGGATTCAGCCACGCACCGAGTGCTTCGAGTAAGACTCCGAGCCGACCCGCGAAGTCTGCCCTGCTCGTATACCTGTTCGTTGCCAGCGCGAGGAACTCGGACGCGAGTGCCACTTCCCAGCCGCCTCTGTCGTCGGTGAAACGCCACACCTCGCCCGATTGTTCGAGTTGCACCCCGGCCGGCCCCACGAGAACCTGCGTCTCCTTCTCTCTTCGTAGGTCGCTGTAGGTACCACGAATCCGCTCCTGGAAAGGGCCGATAAAGTCTTCCTTGCTGATCGAGGCGATCATCGGGAACCTGACTTGAGCAACCACGAAGCTAAGCGGCGACTTTGCCAACGGTACTGATGGAACTGCCGCCCCGAACGGTGTCAACACGTCACTTCCCATGTTACTTCCCGTCTGCTAGGTTTGGGAAGTAACCCTAGCGGCCTAGTGGTGAAAGTGCTGATCCCCATGGCTTGGCGGCCGCCGGAAGGGCTACATCCGCAGCTAGGAGGGTGCTGTCGAACCCAATAGCACCGCGGCTGAGAAGTCAGCAGAGGCTGCAAATGGTCCGACCTCGGATGTGTCGGCCGGACGGGGGTAGCCGGTTCAGTCTGCGTCGGGGTGTAGGGGAAGGTAGTGGAACCCGCGTCCGATCCGCTGCGGTCGGCTACCGGCGAGCAGCCCGTTGCCTGCGAGGGAAGCGAGGAGTTTGCCTGCGTAGACCACGGTGAGACTGCACAGGTCGGCGACTTCAGTTGAGGATACCCGACCTCTTGACCGGGCCCAGTCGAGGATGACCGACTTGCGACGGTCGGGTGTCCGGTTCGGTCGAAGGCGGTGGGCCAGGACGTTGCGGGAGTGATCGGAGAGGCGGTAGGCGGGCGGGTGATCCGCCGGGACGCCGTGCACCCGAGCGATGATCGGCGATCCGCTACTCGTAACTGCCTCGACACGGTTCAGCGCGGCGCCCGATTCCATCGAGGACCGCTGCAGCACAGGCGCTACCGAGCGTGCGTCGACCCAGCCGGTGCTGATGAGGTGCTCCACGATCAGGAGCAGGTCCACGTCGTCTTCCGACGCTCTGGGTTCTGTCGCGTCCAGGAAGCTGATCATCTCGTGATCGGGTTCGCCGCCGACCAGGCCGACCCGCACGTACGGTCCCGGGATCTCGTGGAACTCCGGCGCAGGCCGGCCGATGGCCAACATGTCCCGTATCATGCGGTCCACTCCGATACCCTCCCGCTCGGCGAGCCGCAACGCCGCCATCGCTTCGGCCAGGGACCGGTATCTGGGTACCGCCGGGTGGGTGATGATGTTCGTGACGCTGACCCCTCCTATGAACCCGCCGGGCGAAGTAACCGTCATCTGGTCGCCGATGTGCTCGACGGTGGTGGGCTGCGGAGAGTGCCAATCCCGGTGGACGACACCGTTCACGATCGCTTCCCGTATCACCAGGGTCGGGATGGAGCGTGTCCTGCGAACGACGAAACCGAGGGGAACGTGCAGGGTCCGGTTGGCATCCGCTGCGGCCTTCTCCACATCGGCGATCTGGCCCAACAGCGGCCCTCGACCACGAACACGGTTGGTGCTGTCTCCTCCCGGCGCATCGCGACGGATGTAGTCGATGCCGATGTCGGGAGTATCGACGAGGAGCAACGACCCCGCATTGGTGAGCCGCCCGCTGCCGTCCACCAGGTTCAGGCGCCTGATGAGGTCCTCGTCGCCGGCATCGGCCAGGTCGCCGGCATCCCGCTGGTTGCTTCGCCTCAGGTAGCGGCGAGCGATCTCAACCGCGATGGGACTGGCGTCGGCGAAGGTGTGCCCGGATGGTTGCGCCGACCAGTCGTGTCCCAAGCTGTGCAGCCGCCGGCTGTACCATGTCGTGGGATCGACCTCCACGCAGTTGTCGGCCACCCGCCACCGGATCCGTCCCCGGTGGCGAATAGGTTCGACGGCCTCGTGGGTGGAGAGCACCAGGAGGCGGCAGCCATCTAGCTCCGCGACCCTTACCGCTACGGTGAGCTTCCCCTCGGTCAACTCCCAGATCCGATAGCGGAGCCATCCCGGTTCCAAGCTGGTACCGATCCGGGTTCCGTCGTCGGCAATCCCCACGATAATGGCCCCTCCGCCCGCCGTGTTGGCCATACACGCCATCTCACCGGCCAGGTAGCTGGCCGCCTTTTCGTTCTCCCGGCTCCCCGGCAGAACACGTCCCCCCTGGCCCCGGCGTCCAGGCTCCTCCTTGATATCGACCCGGGATACTTCAACACGGTTAGGAGCCCGGCCCCGCTCCAGAAGAGCGAACGTCTCTTCTATTCGTTCTTCCAGCGGGTCAGGTCCCAAGAAGCGAGAGGCCACAGCGCCATCCCCCGATGAGTTATATTTTGATCCACGAATGTATAACTCGTTTGCTGAACTGCTGATGGAGTAATCGTTTTGACCGGCGAGGCTCTATCTCGTCGACTTCGGTGGTGTCGACCCTGAGTGCGATGCTCACCCCCCAGGAGGGTGTGTATCCACCACGCGAAACCGCGGATCCGGTCTCCATCAGACGGATATCGCCAGCTAATCCGGGGATCGGGACCCCAGAAGGGGGATCAGGCGTCGTCGAACTCCCGGGTGTTGGTCAGGTCGAACGTGTTGGAGTCCTCCGGGTCGTGCGAGTAACGGCCGTAGCTGATCCGGGCGTAGGCGCCGGAGTAGAGGGCCTCCTCGAAGGACTCGATACGGACGGAGGCGCCACGGATCGAGAAACGATCATTGTCGTCGTAGCGAACCAGTTTGGGGTTGCCGGCATCGTGGAGGATGACGTTCTCTCCCACGTCCTGCAGCAGGATCGGCACTCCCAGCGCGGAACGTCCCTTACCCTGGGAAGCAGCCCAGTAGTGGTTGACGGGTCGGGCCGTGACGATCCCGCCGGCGGTCTCGGCGGAGATGAGTTCGGGGGCGGCCACGGTACCGTTCCAGATGTAGCGCAGTGAGGCGGCGCCCCGGGCGTCAGTGTCCCTGACCACCGGCGCCGCTCCGAGCCCCGAACCTTGATCGGAGCGGAACTCGATCCCGGCACCTGCCACCGCGTCGCCGTACTGGTCGGTGAGGAGCGCCCTCACCACGTTGACGGGACCCGGTCCCGCCTCCGTCAGTTCGTGGTAGGCGACCGCCTGCCGCAACCGGAGGGTGGTGGCCACCGGGGCCTGCTCGGACCAGACGACCGGCACGTCCCGGGTGTCGTCACCCGCCACGACCCCGAGGGTGGTCCTGTCCACCACCGCGAGCGGCTGCACCCGGACGTCGATGTCCAGCGTGATCTCGTCGTCGGCGGCGGCCCGGTCGGGGTCCGCGGCCGGGAACGAGACGGCCACCCGGCCCCCGACATCGGTCCGGTGCGTCTTGGTGGTGGTCAGGTCGCTGACCCCGTTCGTCTCGTAGGTAGTGGAGACCTGCACCCTGTGTCCGGCTTCGGCGACCGGCCTGCCGTCCTCGTCGATCAGCTGGAACACGAAGCTGATCGGGTCCCCCAGCTTCATCGCTTCGGCCGTGATCGCCATGTCGTCGGTGACCCGCACCGCCGACACCGGTTTCAGCACCTGGACGTCGATCGTGGTCGACGGGGTGGTGCCCAGCCGGAACTCGTTGCCCAGGGAACCGGTCCAGGCCCACAACCGGACGTTGTCGGGGGGTTCGAGGACGACTTCCAGGTTGCCGAACTCGTCGAGGCGCTGGTCGGACCGGTCGATAGCGCACGCCCGACCGCCGAAGGCCACCTCGGCGCCCCGCAGGCAGCTTCCATCGCTGTCGAAGTAGACGAAGGGGTCGTCGGGCGAGGTGGAAAAGACGTCGACCAGTCCCCCGGCCCGGGGACGGAAACTCTGGTCGCGGGCCGAGATCTGCACTTCCAGCGTGTCCCCTGCGGAGATCACCGCCGCGGTGCTCTGGATGGTCACCCCTGCCGGGCGGGCGTGGGTGTGGGCCAGCACCCGGGTCACGAACAGCGCCATCTGTGCCCTGGTCAGCAGCGTGTACGGCGAGAACGTCGAGGCGGTCACCCCCACCGTCACACCCATCTCGTATATGACCCGCACGGCGGTGACCACGTAGTCGGGCTGGCCGCCCAGATCTTCGAACACGTCGTCGTCCGGAGTCACCTGGGAGGCGTCGGCCCCACCCGGCCCGGTGGGGGCCAGCAGGAGGAACCGGTACAGGAAGAGTGCCATCTGGCGCCGGTCCATGGGGGAGTCGGGATGGAACGTGGTGGGCGACGTGCCCCTCGTGATCCCCATCGCGGCCAACTGGTTGACCGCGTCCTGGATGTGGGACGAGTGGTGGCCGATGTCCGCGAAACCCCGATCGGACGGCGCCGGGACGTTGATCCCGGCCGGGCCGGCGGCACGCACCAGGAACATGGCCATCTGCCAGCGGGTTATCGGCTGGTCGGGAGCGAAGTGGTCCGGAGTCTTGCCCACCGTGATCCCGTAATAGGCCAGGCAGTTGATACCCTGTTCCGCGAAGTGACCGACCACGTCCCGGAACCCGGTCGAGTTGTTGGCATCCCCGATGCATGCCGAGTATCCGGCCAGATGGTCGGGCCGGCCGTCGAGGGCCCGGACCGGGGTCGGGAGCACCGCCATGGTCGAAGCGACGAGGAGAACTCCCAGCAGAGCCGCCGCTAGCCGCTCCGGAAATCCTGCCCTTGTCCAGCCCATCGCGGTCCAATCAACCCGGAATCCAAACCTCACGGACCCGGCCGGCAAGCAACCGGTCCATCGGGAAAGAGCGTAGTGCAATGCCCCCTGATTGCAATAAGACGGTGCGCGGATAGGCGGACCTCGGCCGCACATGTCAATTACTGTGTCCGATTCTCGGTTACCCCCTGCCACTATCCGCGCCATCCCGATGGTTGCACCGCGGAGACCTTCTACCCGGTCGGCAAACCCCGGAGCCGGACGGAGGGCCGGCGGGTCAATCGAGCGGGATGGGCGAGTTCTCGATGTGAGCGACCAGGGCCCGGCCGGTTCCTGCCTCTCGCATCCCGTACAGGGATCCGCCGGGGCTGGTCAGGTCCGCCAGGGACCCACCCCGAGCGGCTATCGCCCATACCGCACTGGTGCGGACATGCCGCAACGACCATCCCGTGCCGTAACCGGCGTAGTCGGCAGCCTCCTTGACCCGGCGCCGTATCGAAGCCGGTGACAGCCCCACTACCGAAGCGGCGGTTCCGCGGAGCTCGGACAGCAGGTCGAGACGCCGGGACAGACCCTTCGAGACGGGACACCAGCCCCCCCGATCCTCGTACCTCACCCTGGATCCGGGAAGGTCCACGTTTGACCATTCGAGCCCGGCGATCTCGGTGGCGGTGGCCAGGGTCTCCCAACCCAGGCCGATGATCACAACGTCGAGGGTGGCCCGCAGGCGGGTCCGGGAGTGCTTCTCCCTGCGGGTTCCCATCCCGACGCGATAGACCCTTCCCTCGCTGGTGGCAGCGACGAGGTCGGCCGCGTCGTCGGCGGTGATCCGTTCGCCGTCCGGGAGCCTGGCGAGGGTCGCCGGGATCCGATCGTCAGCCGGGAGCAGCCTCCCACCCATCTTCTGATGCCGCCATCTGATGGACGCCAGCACCGTACGCGCACCGGTTGCGGGAGCACCGAGCATCAGCAGTCCCATGATGTATTCGGAGATAGACGCGGGATCTGCGGGAAGCGGGGAGTGACCGTGGGACATGGCCCACATCTCCCACCGTGACCATTCGCGAGCGTCGTATCGGCTTCGGGTCTGATCGTAGAGCAGGTCCTCGCTCCTTTCTGCTTCTCGTCGCACGGATCCAACATCGTTGAGGGGGCGATCCTCGCAGCCGGCGCCCGAGTCGGGGTTTCCCGATCTCCGCACACCGGGGGACCGCCCACCGTTGCAGCGGTCATGCCTCTCGACCCGTGGAATCATCCAATTACCCAGGCGCAAGGCCATCCAGCTTAAAGCTACCAGAAGTTAACTCCGGCTAGTCGCTTAAACGTCCGGGAATCTTCCTAGACCTTACAAGGCATAACAACAATCGCCCAGCTGCCGGTACGCGAACAAAGGAACCTCCCGCCGGGCCGAGACGGGACTATCGAAACAGCCCCGATCCCTGGTCAGAGGCTCATGTCCCACACCCCGTTCGCCCATTACAAACCCCGGCATGAACAATCGGGGCTAGCGGAACCGGAATCCTCTTCCTGTCGCCCGCGCTTGGGGGACAGCATCATTGCTTATAACACGGACATGTCAGGAGCCCCGTCGTATTCGTAGCCGGCCCGCGCCGTCACCTGAGCGAGCCTGCGTGGTCACGATCAGCGATCTCCACGCATAGTGGGTGGGTTGCCCTTTCTGCCGGGGATCAAACTCGGCTTGACTCGACCCCCTCGGCAGGGGATCTCAACGGTTGCCGAGGGTGAAACTGTTGACCGTCGCGGACCGTTGATTGGTAATCGCGTATCTTAAGGTATCGCCGACGGTGAGATCGTCCTCGAAGTCCGAATAGCTGACGGGCGATGGGCCGATCTTGAACGCGTCGTTGGAGTCGTACTCGATGAGGAGGACCCTCTCGTCATTGGTCACCAATATCGTCGTGTCGTCGTCGGTGTCGACCACCCGGACGGTGCCCGAGCCGTCGGCAGCTCCCGATACCCGCATGACCCAGTACTGGCGAGTGGTGTCCCTTATCCTGTCGAACGAGCCAGTGATCCGCTCGGCAAAGCTCTCGGCGGAGTCCCGCTGGTAGTTGAGGCCGGCCACCCCTCTCGAGTTGGTGGTACGGCGAACCCCGTTGGGGACCCCCCGGCTGTCGTTGGACGAGAACACCACCTGCTCGCCCCGCACCGGACCACCGTACTGGTCGCTGAGTGTGGCATGCACGGTGGCCGCTGCACCGCTTCCCGCGGACGAGGCAACAATGTACTCCCGCACGACCGCGAGCTCCAGCGTGGTGGGCTCGGCCCGATCGTCGGACCACTCGAGGGTGGCGTCGTCACGCGAACCGTCGTCGTCGACGATCCCGACGGCAGTCCCGTCCCGGACCGCGAGGCCTCCACTGGTCCGCACGTCCAGATCCAGGAAGGCGACATCACCCGGTTCAGCGAACGGATCGACATGGAGGAAGGTCTGGCGGGCGGAACCGTCCGGCCCGGTGGTCTTGGTGAGGGTAGTGCGTTCCAACTGCGTCCCAGAGGTCCGGGACTCCTGGACTTCCAGAACGAACCGTACGCCCTCTCTCGGCACCGGGAGGCCGTCGTTGTCGACCAGCTGGAAAGTGAACGTCACTGCTTCTCCGAAGGGCACCTTCACGGCACTGGATGGGAGGCTGTCGGTCACCATTAGAGCAGTGGGCGAGGCGAGGGTGGCAATGTCGATCGTGGCGTACTGGGTAGTGTCCTCGTTGAAGACCTCGTCGCGGTTGCCCGTCCACATCCAGACCCTCAGCCTCTCGGCGTCTTCGCCCCCCACACCTGCCCTTAGGTTGCCTGACATGTCGGTAGCGGGATCCGTACCGTCGATGACGCACTCGCGCGCTCCCACCGCCGGACGAGCTTCCGCCGTGCATGTGCCCTTGTCACTGAAGACCATGGTCGGATGGTCAGTAGTGAAGAGGTCCACCGACCGGTTGACGAGAGGCTGGTGACGCGTGTCGCGCAGCGATATCGCGATTTCCACCGGGGAGTCACGGAACACCAGATCCTCGGTCACCTGCGCCGATACGCCCACCGGCCGGGCGTTGGTGTGGGCCAGCATACGGGTAATGAACACCGCCATCTGGCCCCTGGTCACCCAGCCCTCCGGGGAGAAGGTGGTAGCAGTGGTGCCCTGGGTCACGCCCATCTCGTAGAGCCGCCGGATTGCTTGGTTGGCGGTGAAGGAGACCTGGCTCAGGTCCTTGAAGTTGCTGTCGTCAGGCCGGACGGTATCTATGTCCGTACCTCCCGGTCCGGTGGCGGCCGCCGCCAGGAACCTGGCCAGCAGCAGGGCCATCTCCTTGCGGGTCACCGGTTCAGACGGCCTATAGGTGGTGTCGGTGGTCCCGGGCATTATGCCGCTTGCAGCCATCTGGTTGATCCCCGCCTGGATGTGGGAAGCGAACGAGCCCAGATCGGTGTAGCCCTGATCTGCGGGCCCGGGTAGCACTATCCCGGCGGGAACGGCCGCCCGCTGCAGGAACAGGGCCATCTGCCAGCGGGGGATGATGTCGCGGGGGGAGAACCTCTCCGGCGTCTTGCCGTAGGTGATCCCGTAGTGGGCCAGGCAGTTTGCAGCTTCCTCCGCGAAGTTGCCCACCATGTCCTCGAATCCGGCTGACTCAGCCGCCGCGGCTACGCACGCCGATTGCCCGGCCCTATGGTCGACGACCCCGTCCACACCGCCCGCAGGCGGCACAGATCCGAACAGCAGGGAGCCCGCCAGCAAGAGGGCGCTTGCCGAAAATGTCCAGCGGTTGCGCAATCCTGCTGCCTCCAACATCTATGCTCCTTCGTCGTTCCGGTGTCCGCCGAGCCGGTGGCGACTAACACCCGTGTGTTAGCTCACAGTGACATGTTACGGCAGAACGGCGCTGAGCACGCAACATACCGCGATGCCGTCCCCGCCGTGACCGGACAAGGACCTGCGTCTCCTGCGTACCTGGTTGACCGTGCCAGGGGTCTGCGGGCAACGCGACGGTCCGGGCATCGCTGCATCCACATGCACCGACCGCTCGGTACACCAACGCCAAAGGGCCGAAGCTGTCACACTCGTGTTGCACAATGATATGTAACCGAAAGCACCAACGGTACGTCTACGACGTCAAGCGGACCGGAAGGGACAAACTTGCACGGGGCTATGGCCGGCGGGTGAAGATGTTCGTATCGTCGGGATCGTGGGACTGGAGATCCAGGTCCATGGTGTCGCCTTCTTCGAGGTCTTCCCGGAACCGGTCATAGCGCTCGGTGCTGTTCCCGAGGTTGAACTGGTCGTACCGGTCGTAGACGACTATGAACGTGCCTTCTGTTCCCTCGATCACTAGCGTGTTGCGGTCCCGGTTGTGGACCTTCACCGTGTACGAGGTGAGGGCTCGGCCGGTCGGCGCGTCGTCCACCCAGTAATGCTCCAGCGGATCGTCGCGATCCGTCGATACCTGGCGATCGAGGCCCTCTGTGAAGGCCGAGATGCGCTCGGTTCCGTCGTCGTTCGAGTTCCAGCTGTAGCGGACCGTAGCCTGGCCGCGGCGGTTGGTGGTCGGCCGATGGTTGGGCTTGGCCATGTCCGGCGCGTCCTGGCCCAAGCCGTTCGGGCCCTGCGAGATGAAGTGTATCTTCACACCGCGCACCGGGTCGCCGTACTGGTCCACCAGGGTGGCGGTCACGGAGTTACGTCCCCGGCTTCCGGTGGTGGCATACCGGTACCTCGCGGACTGTTCCAGCACCAACGTGGTCGCCACATCGTCCCCGTCGCTCCACGCAAGTTGGACCATGCCGTTGGGGATCGGTTTGCCGTTCACGTCGATCACGTCGTAGCCGGCCGCGTCATCGACGGTGAACTCCAGGAGACCCTCGTCGTCGTCGTTCACCGGACGGAAACGGCTTAGCGGGAAGGTGAGCTCCACCCGGCCCGAGGAATCGGTGCCGTAGGTTCGGGTGCGGCGATTGGTCACCCGACCTTCGAGCGTCTCCTCGCTCACCACGGTGATATCGACATCCTCCTCATAAACAGGATCCCCGTCCCTGTCCACCAGTTGGAAGGTGAAGTCGACACGCTGCCCGAACCGCACCTTCTTGGCTGCAGGATGCAGGTCGTTGCTGACCTCGATGGCGACGGGCGGTTTGGTGGTGATGAAGTGGAGCGAGACGTAGTCGGTTCGATCCTCGTCGAAGTCCTCCCTCAGGTTCCCTGTCCACGCCCACAGGATCAGGCTCTCGTCCACCTGAAGGTCGTAGACCAGGTTGCCGTCCCCGTCGGTGGTCTCGTCGTCGAGGTCGATCTCGCAGAGGTCGTCGCCAAACTCGGGAGTCAGACTCTCGTCCTTGCACCGGCCGCTGTTCGTGAAGTGGTCCTCCCGGCGTGGAGCGGAGAAGAGGTCCACCGGAGCATCCGCGACCGGCCGGTGGAAGCGGTCCCGAAACGAAGCGACGACCTCGACCGTGTAGCCTTCCGTGACCACCTCGTCCTCGGCTTGGAGGGTCAGCCCGGCAGGCCGGGCGTTGGTGTGGGCGAGCATCCGGGTGACGAACAGCGCCATCTGGGATCTGGTCAATTCGCGGTCGGGATGGAAGCGGTCGTCCGTTGCACCGTGGGTGATCCCCATCTCGTACAGGACCCGGATGTCCCGGTAGTAGGAAAGGGGCAGGTCGTCGATATCGTCGAAGACGTCGCCGTCGGGGTCCACGTCGTCGATGTCCGCCCCACCCACGCCCGCCGGGGCCAGATCCAGGAAACGGGCGATGAACTTGACCATCTGCCGCCGGGTCACCAACCCCATCGGGTCGAAGGTGGAGGCGGTCTTGCCGTTGGTTATCCGAAGTTCGGCGAGCTGGTTGATCGCGTCCCGGAAGTATCGGGGATACCTGCCAATGTCACGGAAGCCCTGATCGGAGGGCTCCGGCAACTCGATCCCGACCGGTCCGGCCGCCCGGATCAGGAAGAGGGCCATCTGCGCCCTGCTTATCCCGTCCCGGGGCGAGAAGTACCCCCGAGCGGTCCCGATCGTGATCCCGTAGTGGGCCAGGCAGTTGATGGCATCCTCTGTGTCATCGGAATAGCTGCTGATGTCCCGGAATCCAGCCGATTCCAGCGCCGATCCCACGCAGGCCGAGTAGAGGGGAAGCTCGTCCTGCTCGCCGTTCCTCGCGGCCACGGGGAGAGCGGATCCGGCCAGCAGAGCGCCAACCAGTATCACCACACCCGGCAACGTAAACCGCGCCCGCAAACGCAAGAACGCAGCCATGCAGTCCTCCCCGGTTTTCCCGCTCTTGGCTAATAGTATGGCCACTTTCGGCGACTAGCCAGTTGTGTACGGGCAAATAGCGCGAATCAACACCTCCGAACGCTCCAGACAATCGGGACCCAACACTTCAAGCCTCTGCTTGGCCTCCGAAAACGGCTTGCCAAGAGCCGAAAGGCCGGTGTCATACCCGGAGGAGTGATCCCATTTCAGACCGCCGGTCAGGGAGTCGACATGGCTCCGAGGAACCTCTCGAGGTTCCAAGGTAGACCCGGTTCGGCAGCGCCCACACCGGGTCGAGGCCGTTCGTGTGGACCCTTTCCAAGACTAGGAGAGGTAAACGGGGAACCAATTGATCGCCAACACACCCCATCGGGCTAGTGAACTGCGTCGACGATACCCGAAAACCCCCCGACCACCACCGGCCCCGGGGTCGAGACCGCGACAATCGCCCGACCGGTCGCCTCCGGCGGGTCCCGCCCCCGGGCGGTCTTACTAACGCGCCTTAGGTACCTGTACCCTTGTCCCCAATAGGGTCACTATCCAGTAGCATGGGAAGGCGTCAGCCACAGGAAGGACCCCACCCGATGGCTCGTCGTCGTACCACAGGGATAGTCCCATCCTCGGAACGCGCGGCCGTGACCTGGCACGAAACCTTCGCTGCCCCATTTCGCACGTTCGGTCCCGCTGTTCTCGCTGAACCGAACTCGCTTGAAAGGGTTCGGCCAACTACCCGTGCCGACAAGGATGCCTTCGTCCTTGTCTGCGTAGCGCGGATGGCATCCGGTGCTAGCCGCGAGCAGATTATGGACCTACTCGATTGGGACCTTGACCGTCTCGCCCAGGCTGCGCGGATCGGCAAGACGATGATTAGGCAGATGGGATAGGTGGTTGATTGTATTGCCGAGGCGCTAGGAGTCTTCCCTGCCTTCGCCCTTCAGTTTCACTTCCTGTTGTGGATTGCCGTAGGGGCGGCTGGCGCAAGGCTTGTCCTCTGTGTTAACCATTCGCGCCCGAGTGTCGAAGGTTGCGGCCGATGCTCACAACGCGTGGCGGCCGAACGCACTAGAGGACTTGCGTCGGTATGAAGTAGAGAGCTGATTCGGGGATCGGGACACTGCGAACCGGATGACCTACCCGTGCTCTGGGATGATCGGCAACCGACGGCTGTACCGGGACTTGGCCGCCCGTCACCTGGGCTGTAGCAGCGTGAGTTCGGTGTCGGCCTTGCTCGGTTGGTCCTACGTATCGGAAGGCCCACGGCTTCGGCTTGTGTGTTACCGCCTCTTGTCAGCATCGAACGGGCCATTCACGATCATGGCGCCTTCGAAGGATTCCTTGATCCCATTTCCGGCGATGACGTTTCCGATCCGCGTCGGGTCTAGATCCATTCTGTAGTGCTGGTTCAATTCCTCGAAGAACCGACCCGCAGGCCCGGTGTCGAGTAGTAGAGCTCCGATTACTTCGTGAGGCGAACCGTTGGGATACAAGGCTTCCTGTTCCGCGGCGTAGGTCAGGTCGGCGAAGAGCCCTCGTTTTGCAGAGTATGCCTCCTCGCTCAGATGAGAGAACGGCCCGTGACCGATGTCGTGTAGGAGGGCCGCCGCGCTCAGGTCGTCGTGCAAAGGGTCGCCCCTTGCGCGGCCGAGTACCTGAGAGACGAGTTCCTTGGTACCGCTGCATACAACCCAAGGAGTGATCGAAGCGTGTGTGCAGCGCGGTGGGGAAGGTCAGGTAGGCCAATGACGTCTGGTGGATGTTCCGCAGACGCTGGAGCAAGGGGAGGTCCATGATTGCGACCTCCCAGCCTTCGAAGGTCCTGGTACCCCAAACCGAGTCATGAACTATCTTCTGCTCGGGCCACGGACCATCCCGCCGGAACAGAACCTCACCGAGTTCGGAGAGCTTGCGCGTCCAAATTGGCGTCACTAGTTGGTTACGAGTAAACGCTCAAGTTTCGACGATCGATGAATGGCGAGAAGTGCTCCATTGAGTACTTCTGCTGCCTTTTTGATCGTATCAACAGATACTGCTGCCTCGTCGAATCGCCTGCTTAGAAACCTGTTGTAGTAGTCCAGCAGCGTACTCTTGTTCAGATCGTATGTGACCAAGTCCTTGTTGTATCTGCTGTAGAACCCTGACGCAGCGAGGCTGTCGAGGGCGGCTTCGATAGTGGGCGACGATACGTATGCGCCGACCTTCCCAAGAGAGACCTGGCCAAGAAGCTCTGGAAACTCGCTCGCTACCTCACGAAACCCTGCTTGTAGTTCCGTTGAGGTGGACTTGAACCGGTCCTCGGGAAAATGGGCCAATAGTGCTGCCACCACGTCCGCTGTCAGAAACTCGGGCACATCCGACTCCCTCCGTTGTTTTCGTTAGGCAACGGGCACATCCCGCCCGATCCCGTTCCGTCTAGCGTCATCCTAAGCACTTTTTTCGCGTTCTCCACCACTTCCGGCTCCCCACGTCTCCAATATGGAATCTAGCTGTGACAACGAGTCCTCGCCGTCTCGGATGGTCGATTCTCCTAGGAGCGTGCTGAACAATGACGATTGCTCGGGCCTGCCGCCCGCCAGCCCAGGAATAATGCCGGCGGTTGGCAGGCCGCTGGTGGATTGCTCAGCAGCCTCCTAGTGTCCCGAGTCGGAAGTTCGTTACAGCGAAGCGGGCTACACCCCCACTCCCCGAACAGCCCCGCGCACGAGAACACCGCCCGAACGTGCCTCTCCACTTGGGTTCCCGCCCCCGCCGCTACCTCCAAGGGTCACGGAGGCGACCTTCTTTCCCCTGTCCGGGCCCGCTCCGGATAATACGAACCCTGCCACGGTTCTGCTCGACGTCGGAAACGAACCGCCGGTGCATGCGACTTCTACCATTGTGCAGCGAGCCTGTGACAGATACAACCCGGCCCTGCGCGAAGGCGTGGGATGGGGGGTTAAGTCCTTGCGGCCGCCGCAACATCCGGGTTCGGAACACTTCGGGAGTGGATGGGTTGTCCGGGCACTGGGATGATCGGCAACCGACGGCTGTACCGGGACCTGGCCGCCCGTCACCTTGGGCGTAGCAGCCTGAGCCGGCTCATCACCCTTCCCCGACATCAGCCGGTAGGGATCAGCGCTTCTCTGGTGCGTCCCGCCACTAGCCCCGATTCTTCATGCGGGGGTTTGCACTGGGGCGATCGCGGTGTGGGACATGAGCTTATGAGCAGGGACTACGGCCGTCTCGATAGTCCCGTCTCGTCCCAGTGCGACCTTCACCCGTCGGGTGGAGCCCGGCCCAGTCGCCGTGGTGTGGTCGATGTGGCATGTTGCTGTGGCTGTGTCTGAGAATATTAGAATTGGGCGATGATGCGCCGTTGGTGCACAGCGGGAGGGAGAGGGCCGGATGCGTATCACCCGCGAAGAAGCCCGGACACAGGCTCGAACGAACCACCAGGTCTTCTGTTCTGACTACCTTCCAAGTCTCCTGGGATCCCACCGCGGACAGTGGGTAGTACTTCGAGACAGCGCTGTGGTCGAACTGCTCCCCGGGCACGAGACGCCTCCGGCGTACGGACAGCTACGAAGATCGTGCCCGGAGGATGCTCGAGGGGATCGGGACCTACGATGCTTGCCGCTTACGGGACCGGCTACGAACGGTTTCCTGGTGAACGGTTCTCGATCCAGCAAGTGGAATAGCAGCGGCCGATCGAGATGGGCCACCGTCCCTGCGGCTGGGGCTGTTAGGGGTGTGGCGTCGCCAAGGATCGATCGTCTAACCGGAGACCCACAGGATCAACCAAGGCGCACGATGTTTGTCGGCGTGAGGGATACCGCGTGGATCCTCGGGGACTAGCATTGACGGCCCCTGCTGCGAAGTTCGCTACGGCAAGGCTCGAATGCACCTCCCTGATCAAGAGAAACGATATAGTGCCCGTAAATTACATGGATGAAAGACAGGAGGTCGTTGTGCCGTCGCTCCTCCGACGGAAGCTGCTAAGAATCCTGCGCGACAAGGCGCTGGGTACTCATGAAACGCCGATTCGACTGTCGTCGGGGGCGCTGTCCACTGACTTCGTCGACGGAAAGAAGGGCCTTTGCCGCTGGAAGGACCTTTACACGGCGGCCGAAGCGATCATGGAAGCAGTGGAGGACGCCGGTATCGATTTCGACGCTGTAGGTGGCCCGACAATGGGCGCTGACGCCCTAGCCGTCGGGATCGCAGCAGCTTCAGATTCTCGATGGTTCTTCATCCGCAAGCAGCCGAAGGAACATGGAACCGGACGGCGGATAGAAGGGGCGCGCATCGGTTCGGGGGACAGAGTGCTCCTAGTCGACGATGTGGTCACAACCGGAGGATCCATTCTCGAGGCTGTCGATGTGGTCCGTGAGACTGGCGCCACGATCGCAGGCGCGGTCACGCTCGTGGATCGCAGCGAGTTGGCGGGTCCGGAAATGACAGCCTCGGGCGTTAGATACCTACCCATGGCCACGTACGAGGATCTCGATATCAAGCCGGTAGGCCGTGGAATCGTTACTGCAGCAGCTAGCTGACGAAGGATTCGAAGCTCTCCCTCCCGCCAAGTTGGGCCAAATCAGCATCTGGTGCCGCGACTACTGCTGGGCATCGGGCGACGCCGCCTACTGCGTCTTGGCTGATCTGTTCTGCAAGCTTGATGATGCCTGGCGAACGGGTCCGATCCGGGTGGATACGGAAACCCTTGTAAGTATCGCGTTGCAGCGGGAGCTGCCGGCAGTCCTAACTAGTAACAGGGAAATGGCACTGGCAACCGCCCGGACCCTTCGAGAAGAGGTACTGCAGATCCTCACCTCACAACGTCGATAGTGTCCCACCCACCCCAAGCCTGCAAACAGCCACCGAAAGGGGACTTTGCAACCATACCCACCAGCACATCTGATGTGGGAAATCTGGATGATCGACCATAGGGACTCTCGGTGATCGCCATCACGGCAACCGGCGGCTGTACCGGGACCCGACCGCCCGTCACTTGGTGCGTAGCAGCCTGAGCCGGCGCCGGCCTGACTCAGTTAGTTGGTCCTACGTATCGGAAGGCCCACGGCTTGTGAGTTTCCGCTCTTCCGGGGACATTTTCTCGATGCCTTGAGAGTGGCCCGAGTGCTTGGTGAGGTAGTTCACCTCTGCGTTGAGGATGTTGACGAGGGCCACGGATTTTTTGTTGAGTCTCGTAGCCGCTCGCGGCGCCCTCTGTCCTTGGCCGAAGAGACGGAAGCCACGTTCCACTGCGATCCCTCCGCGATCAGCAACCGCTCGACGAGCCGACGGTCCACCTATGCGACCTTCAAGGAATGCGTCAGGCGGTTGTGGAAGACATCCCCCTCGCCCGCCGACGCCACTTGGGTTACACCGCTGAGGCGACGGAACTCAGCAGAATAGAGGATTCGGTCGCGATCCCGCTGAAACGATTCTCTCGGATCACCAACACTCGAGCGGCGAAGTCGGTCCTCCCGACCGCTCACCGATGAGTTACACGGATGCCGTCGAGGGCGTATCGCAGTTTGCCTTCACAGACCAAGCGGCCCACCGCCACACCCACATCTATGTCCTCCACATCGGAGCCCTTCTCCTTCATGGATTCGAACAACTCGACTACGTCTCCGAATGGTGACCTTCCGTCCTTCTCGCGCTTCTGGAAGAACCCCAGCACCTCGTCCTTGCGGGACCGAACAGCTATGGCCTCTGCCTGCATGACATCCTCCCTTCGATAGGAATCACCCTAATGAAATTATCATCGGGGTGTGACATGGGCGGCCAGGTACAACAGCTGCCCACCCAACGGCTCCCGCAACATGATCCCCGCCCCGGTCCGATCAATACCGTATACGGACCGGTGGTGTTTACGGCTACTTACCAGTATGCGACGGGACTGCGACACGGACAACCCCCTCGCTACGAAAGCTCGGTCCCGGTGGGCGCCGTGAGCGGCCGGCGATGCCGCATCGCTGGGGCTACCGCGGTGGGGTAACACAGCGAACCAAGGAACTCGGGACTCCGGTCGTCGGCACCGTACAGAGCACGAACGGTTCAGGAAGTCGGGATGCACCGGCGGACCTGCGGCGGGTCCCGATCGGTCGGGCCCCTCCGCCGAAGCCACCCTCTCACTAGGCTCAACCCGATCCGCACTCTGGAAAGTTGCCCGTGTCAACACGATGCTCGCTGACACCCGCTCCGGTCAAATGGTGGTTGCTCGGGGTGGTGGCAGCCGCTTCCCTCCTCTGCGCCGCCCCTGCGCGAGCCGAGTCTCCTTGCGACTCCGAGACCGTGATCCCCGCCGACCGGGAAGCCTTACGAAACGACTGCGAAGCCCTCTGTGCCTTCTACACCGGACTTGACGACCCCGGCATGCTCGACGCCCCGGACAACCCGGACGCGTGGGGATCCACCACTCCCTTCGCCGACTGGCAGAGGGTATCGGTGAGGCGAGACGGGGTAGTGGCCGTGACTCCGGAAGGCGCCGGCCTCTCCGGTCCGCTCCTCGCCGGCTCTCACGGAGTTGACCAATCTCGACACTCAGCCTCGAGAGAAAACCAGCTGACCGGGCCCGTACCCTCCGGTTCGGTCGGCTCACGAAGTTGACCTTCCTGAACCTCCACAGCAATCTGCTGAGCGGTGAGATCCCCGCCGGCCTGGGCCAACTGGCCAACCTCACATCGCTCGTCCTTCACACCAACTGGCTGACCGGTCCCCTACCTCCCGAACTCGGTCGGCTCTCGAAGTTGACCTTCCTGGAACTCGGGGGAAACAGGTTCACGGGCATGCTCCCGCCCGAGATGGGGAACCTGGCCTCCCTCACCTATCTCGTGATCCACAACTCCGAGATGACCGGACCGATCCCGCCGGAATTCGGGGGTCTCGCCGAGTTACGGCAACTACACATGCCCTCCAACGAGCTGACGGGACGCATCCCGCCTGAGTTGGGGGACCTGGCAAGGAGGCGCCGGCTAGACACACCAACACACACGGAGTGGGGAAGTCGATGATCGACTTCGGGGAATTCCACTGATCGCCAACAGAGGCACGGCGGGGCAGTTTTCGCGTTTTCGGGGGTTACCAGGTCACCAACAACAACGGCTTGGTGACCAAACGGATGTTGACGATGCCTGATCGAACTGCCGTGGCAATGTGCGTAGTCCCGGGAGTCGCCTTGGTAGGTTCAGCGGCCAAGAACTCCTATACCCGTGGATGCTCCACGGGCCAGAGCCCTAGGAGGGTACTGAACAATGACGATTGCTCGGGCCTGCCGCCCGCCGGCCCAGGAATTATGCCGGCGGTTGGCAGGCCGCTGGTGGATTGCTCAGCACCCTCCTAGCCCGATGGAGGTCGACGTTGGAACCGTCGAGCAGTAGTGATCGCAGCTACCGCCAAGCCTGCTGCCAGCGGCAGCGCTCCAACAGCCAGAGTGTTGCTTCCCATGCGTGGCCCCCAGATCGAACCGGCTATACCGAATGCGATTAGCCCGAAAGCAAGTATCAACTCCAATACCTGAACGAGTTGCTGCCGCTCAGCCATCCTGAGGATGCGTTCAGACGTGCCGGGCTGAGCTTGCTCGTACGCCGCGAAGTCGTCCGGCGGGGGTAAGGGGACCAGACCACGACGATGATGTGGAGACTATACGCTGGAGGAATCTCTCTACTTCCCGAAGTTCGACTGGTGCGTCCGTCGGAGCCGCCAGCGGCGAGGCCGCGTCTGGATCGGGCGATGCATCGGCGTCTTAGTGCGGTAGGTTCTCACTCATGAGCGCCGTCGGCCGGTCTCGTCTCCAAGTCGTCCATGGCTCTCTGAAGATAGAGGCCCACCTGTTCCCAGCTGCACCGGATATCGTGTGCCTGCTCCGAAAATGCTTCTATCATGTGTTCGTAGGGAGAGGGTGGCCGCGTAGCTGCCCAACGTCTCAGTGCTTGACCCATAAGGCCGAGTTCGCGCCGATGTGGCGCCAGCATTACGACCACTCTCGAGATCTGCTCATGGAGATGCTGCAACTGGTCCTCCGACAAGGTTCGCAGTGCGGACTCCATGGTGGACACGTCGGCAGGCGCCGGCGTCCCGGTCGCAACAGTGGTAGACGCCACGTCCTTCTCCTTCAAGCGCTTGACGAGATCCGATGACATCAAACTCCGTACGTAGACTGTAACACCGCACGGGTGTTGTTGAGATACTGCGATTTGACCAAGAGACCCGATGGCAGTGCTGTCCAGACAAGGGAAGGGCACCGTGGAGCTCCGTCACGAACCTACGGCACAGAATGCCGACGCCGGCGCGCACGGATCTGCCTCGGGGGTTCGGGGAACCTCGAGATTCCCCGTACCAATGGGTAACGTGATTGGTTCGGCGGCGTTATAGCGAAGAGCGGTTCACGTCGTCGGGAACCATGAGCCCGTGTCGGCCAGTGACGGGCTCCCAACCAGCAGACAAACGCTCGGGCTCCGGGGAATCCCGGGGCCCGAGGTCAGTCAGGGGATGGCCTTGGCTCATCAGGACACGATCGGATCGGTAGTACTGGAAGGCCAGACCCGATCATCTCGACCGCTCACTTCCCGACAAGGTGGATGCCGTCGGAGGCATACCAGCGTTCGCCTTCACCACCACCACATCAAGGTCTTCAAGACAGCAACACATCGAACGCCAATGGAGCGATCTCTTCTCCGCTGAGCGTGATCGTGGTCAGTGGCCTCGTCTTAGTCGTCGTCGGTGGGGGTGTGCTGACGGCCCTAGGAGGGTGCTGAGCAATCCACCAGCGGCCTGCCAACCGCCGGCAGAATGCCTGGGCTGGCGGGCGGCAGGCCCGAGCAATCGTCACTTTTCAGCACCCTCCTAGTGGGTGGTTGCGGCTCTCCGTGTTGTCGACGGTTGGGCTGCCTGCCCACTGTTGAAACAGGCGAACCACGCAGCAACGCTTGATGGCAGATCAACAAACGCTCGGGCCCCGGGGGGTGGCTCCCGGGGCCCGAGGTCCGTCAGGGGATGGTCTTGGCTACGGAGTTATACCTCAAGTCAGGGCAAAGAGCCTCCGTATGGCCAGAGTCCCGGCCTTCCACGAGATTGGACTCGCCCCGCAGTGTGGACAGTCTTAGTTAGGCACCAATCTACCAACTGGGGGCTGTCGGATTGTTGCTTTCGTAGACGGGGGCGACTGCGGGGCGGGACTGCTTGCGGGTGGCGAAGCCGCTCCGGTCCAAGAGTACGGTCGCGAGGGTGGCGAGTGATGACGTTGCCAAGACACTGCTGTCCGTAGGCTGCTTCGACCAAGAGATCGCTGAGAGTTGGATAGGTGCACTCGGACTATCAGCCGGGAGCGGGCGGGGTGTTCGGGCACGTATCGGGCTTTGGAGGGTGCAGGCCGATGGTGACCGCGAGCGGAACGGCCCCTGGTGCCGAGAGCTGGTCGCGGCGTTGACGATGTAACCCTATCGACCGCCCAACAAGTGGGGCACACCCGGTATGAGTAAGTTTCGCTGATCGTTGAAGACACGCTCATCAGGAGAGCTCCCCCATCAGGGTCTTGGAGAGTGCCGGTCGATTCTGGTCTTCGGATCCGGTGGCTGGGCCCGCTAGAAGGGATTCCTGGTGAAGCGGTTCGTATCGCTCGCTCTGTGGCCAGATACCACCACCGTTAGGGTGTTGCCCTCCATCACTTCCTCGCGGAAGGTGGCGTAATTCTCGGTGTCGGTGCCGTTGTTGAACTGATCCTCGGAGTCGTAGGTGATCACGTAGGGTCCTCCGGTGTCCGGCTTGATCACGAGGGTGTTCCTTCTGGCGTCGTGGTGCTTGAGCTCGCCAGTGGTCTCACCGGCCGGGGCGGGACGCACCCAGTAATGCTCTGTCGTCTCTACGGTCACTCCTGGGATATCTTCGACAAGGGCATCTATGAGCTCGATATCCGGCTCCGCGGAGTCGCGGAAGTAGGCGACCGTCGCCTCTCCCCGGCTATTGGTGGTCTTCCGGAAGGCCTCCTTGGCCATGTTCGGGTCCGACGCATCCGTACCCAAGCCCTCATCGTCGCCGGACTTGAAGTGGATCAGTTCGCCCCGCACCGGGTCGCCGTACTGGTCGAGAAGGGTGGCGAACACCCGGTTACGCCCGCCGGAACCCGAAGTCACAGCGGTGTGGTAGGAGACCGTCTGGGTCAGCACCAGAGTCGTGGCCTCGTCGTCCTCGCTGGACCACACCAGCGACACGTCCGTGTCAAGGACGCCCACGGTGGTCTCGTCGATCACGTCCAGCCCGGACGATTCCAGCACGATGACATCCAGGAGGCTGTCCCCGTCGCGGTCGCCGTAGCGGGGACGGTCTATACGGTACCTGAGGGTGACCCGCCCCGCTGAGTCCGTGTAATGGGACCTAGTCTGCCTACGGGCTAGCCTCCCCCCGCTCCTCTCCTCTGTTGTGATCTCGATCTGCTCGTCCTCGCGGCGTACCTGCTTCCCATCCTCGTCAACCAGCTGGAACGTGAAGGTGACCGACCTCCCGTACGGCATTTGCAGAGCATGGGGTCGCATATCGTCGGTCACCTTGAAGGCGTCCGGCGGCGGCACAACGGTGAACTCGATCGAGACATACTCGGTGCTGTCGACGTCGAAGCGATCCCGCAGGTCCCCGCTCCATGCCCAAAGGGTCAGGTCCTCGTCGACAAACAACTCGTACACCAGGTTCCCGTCCGCATCCGTGGTCTCGTCGCTCTGATCGATCTCGCAGGGATCGGCGCCGAGCAGGGCACGTACCTCCGTCTCCTCGCACCGGCCTCGGGAGTCGAACAGATCGGTCGAGCGGGAGTAGGGCTCGGCCGACTCGAACACGTCCACCAAGGCGTCGACTAAGGGCCGATGCCACCGGTCCCGCGCCGAGATCACCACCTCGGCGTCGGCAGATGCGTCCACCACGATCCCGTCCGTCTGGATCGTAACGCCGGCGGGCCGAGCGTTGGTGTGGCCGAGCATCCGGCTGATAAGCAGCGCCATCTGGGCTCGGGTCAGAGGCCTGTCCGGGCTGAAGGTGGAATTAGAGGTGCCCTCGACCACCCCCATCTCGAATAGAGTTCGCACCATGTCGTAGACCCTGATCGGCACGTCCCCTAGGTCCTCGAAATGCGTGTCATCGGGAAACACATCGTCGACATCGACCCCTCCAGGACCGACCGGGGCCAAGTCGAGGAACCGGTACAGGAAGAGGACCATCTGACGGCGGGTGACCGTATCGTGGGGAGCGAACGCTGAATGGGTCTTGCCGACAGCGATGCCCATCTGGAGCAGTTGGTTAATGGCGTCCCGGGTCTCGTCGGACAGCCCTTCTACATCCGTGAAACCCGCAGCGGCCCGGCCGGTAGGTCTCGGCACGTCAATCCCTGCCGGACCGGCCGCCCGGACCAGGAACAGAGCCATGTGTGATCGGAGCACCGGAGCGTCTGAGGAAAAGGAACCGGCGTGGGTCCCGTAAGTAATCCCGTAATGGGCCAGGCAGTTTATTGCCTGCCTGGTTTCGGCGGGATACGTGCGGATGTCCGAGAACCCGGCATCCTCCAACGCCGGGCCCACGCAGGCCGAGTAGAGGGCAGGCTCGTCGGCTTCCCCGTTCCAGGCGGCGGCAGGAACCATCGAGAGCCCCAGCAAGACCGAAAGCACGGCCACCGCCGACCAGACCATAATCCTCGACGGGAACATCAGTCCTCCCACCTTTTTCTCGTTCTGCCCCCAGGATAACGGGCGATGGTCCGTGTAGGGCGACGGAGAGGTCGTTGAACGGTCCGAGGCGACCCTGGGCTCAGAACACAATCTCGGTTCGACGGGCCGCCAGGGCTATTTCGGCATCCGGGCATTCAGGCATCGCCGCACGCACTCAAGCCACCCTCCCGCCTTCACCGAGAGAAGTGCGGGGGTCTGCAGCACAGGCCCCCGACGATCACTTGCGCTAGCCCAAAGGAAGCTACTGGCGGAGGCATTCTTGCTCTGACATCCGGATCAGGGCGATGTGATTAGTGAACGCTACCAGACACCGAACGGATGTTGACGATGCCTATTGAACTGCCGTAGGCAACTGTGTGCAGTCCCTGGTGTCGCCGTGGACGGTTCAGTGGCCGACAAGTCCTACACCCGTGGATGCTCCGCAGGTCAGGACTCTAATCCCTTACGCGAGGTTCGGGGTGGTGAGCGTGTAGGTGTTGGGGGTGTTGGTGGGGGTGATCTGGTAGGCGAGGGTGTCGCCTACGGTGAGGGCATCCTCAAAGGTGGCGAGGCGAACACGTTCGTCACCGATCATGAGGTGATCAGCGGTGGTGTACTCTACGAGCCAGACATTGGCGTCTGCCACTAACACGGTCCGATTGTTGGCGGGATCGATCACTACAACCTTTCCCGAACCATCGGCATTTGCTGGGATAAGGGCGGCCCAGTACTGACGGGCGCTGGCCACCAGATTCCCGAACCGGGCAGTGATCAACTCGGTGGCGCCAGAATCGGCGTCCCGGCGGTAACCGAACGTGGTTACACCGCCCGAGTTGGTGGTGCGCTCGACATTGTTCGGCGCCACGTTGGGATCAGTCGAAGTGAAGGTGATAGCCTCGCCCCCGGCCGCTCCGGACCCGTACTGATCGGTGAGGTCGGCCCGCACCTTGTTTTTCGCACCGGTGCCCTCCGATGTGGCAACCACGTATTCTTCTGGCACCGACAGCGTGAGGGAAGTGATCACTCCCTTCTCGTCAGACCAGTCGAGCAGCCTGTCCCCGCTGTTGCCGTCGTTTGTCAGTATCCCGAGGGTGGTCAGGTCCCTCACTTCCAGCGTGCCGGTGTCCACGAGATCGAGGTCCAGCCGGGCGATGTCACCCGTGTCCTCGGGCTCGGGATTCGGATCTGCGTGGCGGAACTCCATCTCTACTGAGCCGTCCGGACCGGTCTCCTCCGTGATGGTGCCGGACCCGGAGCTACGCCCGTTCCGTGACCTCTCCACACCGACGCTGAACTTCACGCCCGGCTTGGGTACCGGGGCGCCATCAGCGTCGACCAACCGGAAGGTGAACGTCACCGTGTCGTCGAAACGGAGCTTGCGGGCAGTGGGTCGCATATCGTCGGTCACTTCCAGGGCGGTGGGGATGGCGAGGGTCCTGACATCGAAGACCGTCGCCGTGCCGGCACCGTTGTCGTACACGGCCCCGTAGGGACCTCGCCAGGCCCAGATCCGCAGCGCGCCCGTGTCTGGTGCAATGTCCAGATCGATCCGCAGGTACCCGGAGGGGCTCGTGACGCTGTCGGAGCTATCCACCACGCAGGCCCGCCCGAGCCCTACGGGCGAGAAGACATGGCCGGTACAACGGCCGGCGTCGTCAAAGGCCATTTCGGGGTTGGTGGACGCGAATACGTCCACCAGCCGGGCCGCCCGGGGTCGATGGTTGCCGTCCCGGTAGGAGACCGACACGGTGACATCGGAGTCCCCGGAGAGGGCCGGCTCGGCGGCCTGGATGATCAACCCGACCGGTCGGGCATGGGTGTGGGCCAGCATGCGGATGATGAACACGGCCATCTGTCCCCGGGTCACCGCCTTGGTGGGCGAGAAGGTGAAAGCCGACGTCCCACTGGTCACCCCCATCTCGTAGATCTTGCGGACGGCAGTGCGGGTCTTGAAGTCAACCGAGGACAGATCCGTGAAGTGGTTGTCGTCCGGTTCGACCTCATCGACATCAGCACCTCCCGGGCCGGTGGGAGCAGCGCTGAGGAAGCGGACCAGCCACAGCGCGATCTTGCTGCGGGTAACCGGGCCATACGGGTCGAACGTGGTCGACGAGGTTCCTTCGACTATTCCGAGTTCGGCTAGTTGGTTGACGGCGCCGGACCCGAAGTCGAGGTCGGTGAACCCCTGATCGGATGCCTCCGGCAGTTCGATCCCGGCCGGACGGGCCGCCCGCGCCAGGAACAGGGCCACCTGCAGGCGGGTCACTGACTGCCCCGGCGAGAACATCTCCGGGCTGGTCCCAAAGGTGATCCCGTAGTGGGCTAGGCAGTCGGACGCGAACTCGGCAAAGCTGCCCTCCGTGTCGCGGAAACCCGCCGGCTCGAGAGCAGGGCCCACGCAAGCCGAGAGACGGGCCGGGTGGTCCGGAACACCGTCGACGCCCAGGACCGGTGCGGCGGGGACCAGAAAAAGAGAGGCCGAAAGCACCAGGACATCCAGCCGTATCCGCCACTGACGCCGGCCCGCCATTCCGCCGGGGAGGCTGACCGCCGATCGAGGACCAGCGACCGACACAGACGTGAACACCCGGAAATTCACAGTAGTCCCTACTCTCCTCGTGCTTGGCGACATGGTAGTCCACAGCCCAAGTGAGCGGCACCCTCAACCTAAGGGTTCGGGGAAGGGGGATGCGGGGAACCTCGGGCTCCCCGCACCGTTGGTGGGGTGGCGTCGGGGGTGTTACAGCGTGAAGCGGTTCACGTCGTCGGGATCGCTGCTGTCTATGTCGACATCGATATTGTATGGGGTCCCGGCCGCCTCAGCCTCGGCCAAGGCCTCCTTGAAGGCCTGGTAGCTGACCGGCACCTTCGTGCCGGGGTCGCCGGGGAGGCCGTCGTTGAACTGGTCCTCGCTGTCGAATGCGATCGCGTAGAGATCGGTGCCGTCCTCGATCACCAACGTTTCGTTATCGGCGTCGTAGTGCAGCACCGTACCATCCGCGATCATCACGTCTTCCGGGTCGTCATCGACCCAATAGTGCGTGATCGTCTCCAAGCAGGCGGTGCAGCCTTCGGCTAGGGCGGTAATCTCCTCTGTCCGCGAGACGCTCGAATTGCGGGTGTAGGTGACCGTGGCCACTCCCCGCCGGCTCGTGGTCTTACGGTGGGCGTTCAGGGCATCGCCGTCGGATTTCTGATGCAGGCCATCCTCGTCGGTGGATGTGAAGTGGATCCGCTTGCCGCGCACCGGGTCACCGTACTGGTCGATCAGGGTCGCTGTCACCCGGTTGCGACCCGTGTTCGAAGCCGTGCTGTATACCGAAGTCTGTTCGAGCAGCACGGTGGTGGGATCGGAGTCGTCGTCCGACCACCGCAAGCGGTTGCTCGGGGTGTTGATCTCCACCGTACTCTTGTCCGTCATCCTCCCGTAGTCATGCCTCAGCACCTCTAGGTTGAGTTCTCCATGGGGGTCGTTGCTGTTCGAATTCGGGTCGGTGAGCCGGAAGGTGAGCTGTACCCGCCCTGACGAGTCGGTCGAGTAGGTCCTGGTCCGATCCCGGATTTGGCGGCCGTCGTTCTCCTCCACGGTCAGTATGCGAATCTCGGCGTCCTCCTCACGTACCGGATTGTCGTCCTCATCCACCAACTGGAACGTGAACGTCACGGTCGCGCCGAACGGGAGCCGTACCGCGCCCTTGGGCATATCGTCGGTGAGCACGAACCCGTCCGGGCTCTTGGCAACGCTGAACTCCAAGGTGACGTGGTCGGTACTGTCGATATCAAACCGGTCATTGCCATCGCCGGACCAGGCGTACAGCGTCAGGCTCTTGGGAATCTCCATCGTGTAGAACAGGTTCCCGTCGGCATCGGTGATCTCCTCGCCGGAATCTATAGCGCACCGGCTGTCGCCTGCCTCGATGATCGCTTTGCTGCTGCACCTGCCGCTCGAGACGAAGCCGGTATCGCCCTCGGCCACATAGAAGAGGTCGATTGGCTCGTCGACCATCGGTTCGTGATTCTCGTCCCGCAGCGACACCACCAAGTCGACCGTGTCGCCAGCCGTCACCGAGGTGTCCTCCACCTGTATGGTGATGCCGGCCGGGCGGGCGTTGGTGTGACCCAGCAGTCGGCTGAGGAATATGGCCATCTGCCCCCGCGTAACAGGGTCCTCGGGACCGTACGTGGTGGGGGTGGTGCCCTTCGTAACGCCCAACTCGTAGATGAGCCGGATGGCGTCGTAGGGATCGTGGGGGAGATCCTCGATGTCGGTGAACACCCTGTCGTCGGGCACGACCGACTCGACCGCTACTCCCCCTTCGCCAACCGGCGCCAACGCTAGGAAGCCGGTGAAGAACTGGGCCATCTGGCGGCGGTTGACCACCGTGTCGGGCGAGTAGGTCGAGGCGGTGACTCCCCTGGTGATACCCAGTTGGGCCAGCTGATTGATCGAGTATCTAACCTCGGCGGGCAACCCGACGATGTCCTTGAAGCCCTGGTTGCGGGGGTTCGGCACATCCATTCCTGCGGGGCCAGCCGCACGGATCAGGATCAGAGCCATCTCCTGGCGGGTCACCCCCAGTCCTGGCTCGAACATCGTCGGGGAGGTACCCGGCATGATCCCGTAATGGGCCATGCAGTCGATGGCATCGCTGGCGACGCTACTCGCCGGGACGTCCTCGAACCCGGCCGGTTCTATGGCGGAGGGCACACATGCGGTGTAGAGCGGTACTTCGTCCGCCTGTCCGTTTGTAGCAGCCGCGGGCAGCCCCGGCAGGGCCATAAGAGACCCAACCAGAGACAGCAGGGCCAGTACGGCCAACGGTGAACGCCTCGACATCAGCATCTCGCTCCTCGCCCGTGGTTTGGTCACCACTCTAACGGAGTAGTAGCCCAAACCGTGGCACTTCAGGTTTCGCGGGGGACGTATGTATGGCAAGGGAGAGGAGGACGCCGTGGGTGACGTCCGCAAACCCACGGATCGCGGTGGGCCCGGCAAGTCGGAGAAGACTGGCTCGAAAGGATAGGGTCGGTCGCTTTGGTGACGGATGCGCATGCTGTTGCAAGTAGTGAACGGACCCTGGACGCGGGAGGGTCCCGGCGTATGCCGGGACCCTCCGTGTTCTCAGGCTCCTAAAAGGGAGCAGACGGCTAACTGGTTGTGAAGTCGAACGTATTTATGTCGTCCTCATCATCACCGATCACGGCCGCGATGCTGGCTACAACAGCGGGAGTGGCATCCGGGTCGGCCACTTTGAGGGCCTTCTCGAAGGCCTCCATCGTGGCGGCGGCTCCGCCAACACTGAACTGATCGCCAGCCTTGTAGGTCACCAGCCACGGTCCGGTGACACCATCGACGGTGGCAGTAACCACGATGCTGTTGTTGTCCTTGTCCGCTACCAGAACGGCTCCGCTCGCAGAGTCACCGTCGACCCTCTTTGCCCAGTAGTGATTGACGGTATCATCAGCGTCGATGGGTTCGTCATTAGCTTGCGGGGTGGTGCCATCAGTATCGAAGCACGTCTCGTCGGCGCCCTCGTCCTTAGCGTCCTCACAACCGACGATCCTTATGTACTGAGCGTTAAGCACCTCCGTGTCCGGGTCTGTCGCCGATCGGTCGTAGGTCTTGGTAGCTACACCCCTGCGGCTAGTGGTGCGCCGATCAGCCGGGTCGGCTGCTGAACCAGGCCCAGCGGGACTAGCGTCCGTAACGGCACTTCCCCTGCCTAGACCCTCTGACGAACCAGTCGCCGGATTTGCAGCGTCGGACCAGACCGCGACCTTCTGGCTCCTGACCGGATCACCGTACTGGTCGACCAGGGTGGCCATGAGCGTATTGGCAACCCCGTCGTCATTGGTCTCGTGATACATGACCCTTTGACTGAGCGTCAGGGTCGTGGCCTTCACGTCGTCGTCCGCCCAGATCGCCTGGAATATGTTATCCGTGGTTACCGAGTCCTCGGCCATGTCGTGGTCATTGACGCCACTGCTATCCAGAGCGGGGTTACCGGTACGGGTCAGGGTCAGGGTCAGGGTCACACGATCCCGATTGTCCGTATCCCCATCCGGATCGTCTTGGGTGAAGGGGACCTCAATCCGGCCTGCAGCGTCCGTCTTGTAGGTCTTCGAACTGGTGCTGGTAGTCGGACGAAGCTGCCCCGTCCCATCATCACCGGTCGCAAGCGGAGTCGTGTCCATGATGACCGCTTGGATCGTGACCTCGAGATCCTTTTCCGCCACTGGCTCATCGTCTGAGTTGACCACCTGCAGCGTGTAGGTCACGGTGTCGCCGAACTTGAGGAAGTTGGAGTTCTTCTTCATGTCGTCGGTGACCTCGATCATGTCCGCCGGCAGAGCGACGTCGATCTCGATCGGTGCGAACTCGGTGTCGTCCATGTCGAACTTGTCACCGGCTTCACCGGTCCACACCAGCACCTTCAGGGTACCAGCCGCATCGGGAAGCATGACAGTAACGCCATCGGTGTTGCCATCCGGATCGGTAGCCTCATCACCGGTGGTGATTTCGCAGTTACCGGTCACGTTCTTCATCACGCACGCGCCGTCATCATCGAACGCTTCATCCGGTTTGGTGGTGCTAATCACGTCGACCAGCGCGTCGGGCACCGGCTGATGGTCCATGTCACGGACCGATATCGTGATGTCATGGGATGTACCGGCATCGCCCATAGCCATCCCCTGTACGGTGACGCCTGCAGGACGGGCATTGGTGTGGTCCAGAGCTCTGGTGACGAATGCCGCCATCTGAGCACGGCTCACCAGCGAATCGGGATCGAAGGTGGAACCGTCGCCCTTGCCCTCCGCGACACCAAACTCGTAGAGCCGGTTGATCGCATGGTAGGCCGAGACGGGCACACCGTTGATATCGTCGAACGGCGTGTCGATGTCGGCATCCTTCACCTTGAAGTCATCCTCCAGATCGACATCAGCCGCCATGAGGAACGCGTCAAGGATTACGGCCATGTCGGCTCGGCTCACCGAGGCGGTCGGGTTGAACATATCGTTGCTGTCTCCCGACATGATTTCCGCGGCAACCACTTGGTTTATGGCGTCCTGGATGTCGTCCGTCCAGTTACCGATATCACCAAGCCCCTGATCCTCGGGATCATCCAACTCGATTCCTGCCACGCCAGCGGCCCGCTTCATGAACGAAGCCATCTGAGAGCGTAAGATCGAGTCGTTGGGCGAAAAGACCATTTCCTCGGTGGAGGTTCCTTGTGCTATCCCGTAGTGGCTCAAGCAATTGATCGCGTCCTCCGCGAAATTGCCAACCGTATCGGTGAATCCGGCATCCTCGGTCGCAGCGGCTACGCAAGCTTTGTACATAGCCGTGGCAGTGGGCTTCTCGTCCTTTGCGGCGACCGCTGGCACCGCTGAAACGGCAAGAAGTGAACCCACCAAGGCCAGCACGGCCAGCACAGCCAACCGCGAACGCTGCCTTGCTATCAGGGGCATTTGCCCTCCCTTCCTTCCTTCGTATGCTTAGTCGGCCACCGAGCAGGATCGTTTAAACCCAACACTCGGCTAGCCCTGCAATATAACACGCCGCCCACCCACGCGCATGTTATGTGAAGCGTGCTGTACGCAACTTTCGCGGCGGGCCTGATCAGCCATGTGGGGGTTACGGTACCGATGCCAAGCCGCGAAAGCAAGCCACTTCGGGCTTCGGTCGCTGCCGTCATACGGTCCGGACGCCTTGTAGCCAATCCACCTAGAGGACGTTTCGGGACGGTTCGCAGCATCATTGAGCGGTCTGTTGTCGCACTTTGTGGCCGGTAGCTCTGCTCAGCCTGTAGCGGCTGTTCGGGATATGCGGGCCTTGGTTTCTCGGGAAAGGGGTCCGGTCACGATTCGGCGTCTGAACGTAGACTTTTTGCGACCTGAGGGAATCTGTCGGGGGTCACGGCGGCGTATCCCGCCGGCGATGTGCCTCATTATCCAGTGAGCTCGGGCCTTCCAGCCGGTAATCGGTGACCGCAGGCAGGTCGGAGGGCACTCGACACGGCAAGGCAACTGACAACATGCCGGTCGAGCACACCGGAAAGTGCCGACCAACTGGGCCACAACCGGCCACCGATCATTGACCCCTCGTACCAGTGCATCCCCCGGCGGGGACACCGTGAGGCTGTCCCGGCAGGCTACGGTCCCGTCGGTCCCGAGGCCGCAGGAGTTCGGACGCCGATGCCGACGGCCATGAACTTCCCCTCGGGCAGGTTTGGTGCGCCCTCGGCGAGCGGCTGGTGGCCCGGTGCTCTGACCAGCCATAAGGCCACCACCCAGCGATGTATCGGATCCCCGGGACACGACAGACCGCCTGTGCAGCCGGTCCGGTCCAGGATCCCCTCGGCTGCGAGGAGGTCGATGGCCGGTTCGTGGACCCAGCCGTCGCCGTCACTGGAGTCACACCTCTGCCCGACGGCGGCGGCCATCCCGACGAGGAGGAGCAGGACCGGGAGGCCGGCCCGTCAGAGGAGTCCCACACCTTGTATATGTGTTCCCTATATATATGTGTATGTGGAGCTACCCCGATCGAACCATGCACCCACCGGTACATCCTGCCGGTTCTCTACCGATCCCGGCCTGTGGGACGGTCCGGTTGTCTGGACGCTGCCCGACGGGATCGGCGGCCGGTGCAATGTGGTTTCGGGTGCGGGGACCGGTGTCCCTCGGGATTGCCGACTGATGTTCGTTCTCCAATGTCGCTGAGACGGCCATGGCCTTCTCCAACGCCGGCGGTGGGGTGATCCTTGCGGGAGTGACGGACCGGGGTTTCGTGAATGGCGCCGATCTGAATGTTGCGAGCGAGACGGCTCCGCGTCAGGCATTGGGCCGACTTCGGGATCTCGGCCGCTACCGGATCTACCGCGTGGTGGCCGATGCTCGTGTGGTAGTGACGGTATCGGTGGGTTCGCGCAAGGACTCTTTGCGCAGTTGCGCAGCGGTCAGGTGAAGCAGCGTCGGAGTGCGTCGAACCACACGCTGCTGGGCGAAGATCTCGCCGATTTCATCGCGAGGCGGTCCGTTCGCTGTCGAACTATGGGCAACTACGCCGCAACACCGACCGGCGTACCCACCACCGGCTAGCGCAACTCGCCCTCGCCATCAAGCTCATCAACTGGAGAAACCGCTGGAACACCACCAACTAGCAATCCGCACGCCCTCACAATGTCCGGCTAGCTTCGGGAGGTCCGGATGACCGACCCTTACTTAGAGGGACTCGCAGCAGGCCCCGAGGCCCTGGCATCGCCCTCCGGCAACGGTACGAGGCGCTCTCAGCCGCCCTTGCCGCAGGGCACCCCAGCATGTCGTGGCAACCGCGGGCGGCACTCCGCACCGGGCAGGTGGACGGGAGTGGAGTACGTTCGGTGGTTCATAGCCCCTCATCCCCTCGACGACCCAGGGCCGTCGAGCCCTGACCGACTCCGATCAGGCCGCATTGCTGAACGAAGCCCACGGTTGTCTGCCACACCGCCTCGGTCAGATTGTCATAAATGTTTGTTATCGGACAAACGGTTCCTCGACGTCCGACCCTCCTATGGGTCAACGCCGGGGTGGGGTTTCCCTGTCTGGCCTCCTCCGGCGTCACCACCAGAGACTCCTACCAGGTGTTGCACCAAGGTTCGCAACCGGACGAACCAGACGACCGCTATCGCCACCGTCCCGGGCACCGTCTGCGGGTCACCTCCGAGTCGGAACGCCGGATAGTCCCGAACCCGTTCGGCTACAGCCTTGGGTGAGCCGTGCAACTCGCTGCTCATAAGGGGGTAGAAGAGGTCATGCTCGTCTGCCCGCTGCCTAATCCGGTCGTCAAGCTGCCCCGCCTGCGCGGTTCCATCCGGTGGATCCGCGATCTTCTCATAAGCTTCTACTACCACGGGCAGGATGTCACCCTTCCAGCTCATGTCATACCGCCAGCTCCCACGAAACCGGCTTCCAAAGCGCTTATGTGAGAACTCGCTAACCGCTCTTCGGAGGTCGGAATCGGCGAAATCGGGGGGAAGGCCCAGATTCCGAAGGTGAGCAAGATCCCTCAGGTCCTGGCGCCAACGCTCCAGGCTCTCGTCCACCTCTGATCCGGCTAGCCTCCCGGCCGCTTCGATATGGGCGGCGGCCAAGCATCTCTGGTAGAACTCGAAGTCGGAGTAGCGGTCCAACAAGTCCGGTTTTGCGAACAGAAGGTAGGCGTCCACTTCGCTCTCGTACATGGAACGGGCGAGACCCAGTGCCTCCTCGCCGTAGCCCCGCTCCGCGAGGACTCGAATACAGTCCAGGTAGGTGAGCGCTCGCGAGTAAATCCCAAGCACCACGAGATCAACCCGCCTGTCAACCCGCAGCGATTCAGCATCGAGCTCAAGGGCATCCAGTTCATCACGAGCGCGGTCCCGCATCGACACTAGAGCATCGAGGTCTGATCCGAACTCGTGCTCTACCGCCGACCGAGCCTGGAGTACCTCCGGCCAATCCCGGTCAGGCAAACCTTCAAATGCGCGGGTCAACGTGCCGTCCCTCCCCAGCCATGAAATGAGAGCCCCTTCCAAAGACCTAAACGAGCATCTCGGATACTACAAAGAGTTCAGATTCACGGAATCAGGCCCGCATCCGTGCGGCGCTCACACTTGTAGGCGAAACCGACAGCGAGAGCCTTGCCTAAGCACAGCCGCTGCTGAACCAGGCGGCAAAGCTGACCCACGAGTTCTGCACCCACGTCCTCACGGGCAAACCCCACCGGCTCGACTCGGCAGAACTCGCCAGACAGATCCACGAACTCCACGAAGGGGGACGGTGGCTCACACCGCCACTCGGTTCTCTCCGTCGCGTTCCTTCGTCTTCGTTCCCGAATATCTGCACGCGCCCGATCGACAAGTGACTTCGGCACCATACCGCCTGGCCCAAAGGTGAGGGTCACCCTTGTGTTGCCACTGGCGACACGTCTCAAGTAACCGGGTTCGGTTACAGTTCCCTCGCTATAGACCCGAACGATCCGGCGAACCTCCTCCCTACCCAGGCCGCGGGTGGGTCGCCCTCCTTTCGGGCGCTTCATCCGAGGGAGAGCGTCGACGCCGGGGCTCGTTGGACAGCTTGCTCGAATTCTCCACTATTGAGGGCCGGTACGCCCCCGTAGCGACCTTGAAGGTAACGACGCTCAAGCGCTTGGTCGTGGCGCGGGCCGAAGGCGCTCAGGGGGTACATGCTGGTTGCACCTCCGGGGCCCTTCTCGGTGAACCAGATCTGATCGCGCCCGAGAGCTCGGCGCTTGCTATCGCCTAGCACACTGACATCGTGAGCGTTGAAGACAAGTTGCGCACACCGTGAATTCGATCGGTTGCTCTGGAAGAGTTCGATGAGTTGCTGAACAAGGTGAGGATGCAGGCTGGCGTCGAGTTCGTCTGCGAGGAGCACCCTACCCCCGTCGAGCGCTTCTAGAACCGGTCCAATGAGTCCGACCCAAACCAAGGTTCCTTTGGACTCGTCTTCCGGGTCGACCTCGACAGAGGCGGATACACCTTCGTGGGTGAGTCGAACGGTCTCGTTGACGACAAGCGCGGGCTCGTCGCTGTCTGATTCGCCGTCGTTACCGGCCAGAATCCGAAACGCTCGGCTAAACAGATCTCTGGCGTCGGGGTCGAGTTCGCTGGAGGCAACCCTGGCATCGGTGATGCCCAGATCGGCGGCCCGTAGCAAAGCGAGGACCCTGTTCCTGTCGGCGGGACTCTCCAGCATTTTTGCTGTGTACATAGCGCGGGCGGGTCGACTCGACTCCTCGGCGAGCCGAAGATTATCAACGAACCAGCGGAATAGTGGAGTGAGCGCCTTGTCGTCGGCGGCTCCGGCGACCGAGAGCAACAACGAGTTGTCGCGTACCAACGTTGCCAATGCCCGGCCACCTGCACGGAAGGAAGGCCCGAATCTGAGGTTGGAATCCTCTCTCTCGAACACTGTCGCCCGACGTCCGCGAGGTAGGTAATAGGCATATTCGCCATGCACGCTGTCGTCGCCGATCTCGAAACCGTATTGCCAGCGAACCCCGTTCAGAACGATATCGATGTGGAATTCGGATGGCGCGGACCTCGAACGTTCGTCCAGCAGGAACGGCTGTCGGTCGAGCCGAGTCGTGCGATCACCTCGCCGGAAGGAAGTCAACACCAGTCTGCGCATATCGGCCATGACGTGGAGTAGCCGCGACTTCCCGGACGCGTTGCCACCGAAGATCCCTGCGGTGGGTAGTACTTGGACCGGCTTCGCGGTGCCGGCGATCTCGATATCGCGCCGAACGTCTTCGTCGGCGATCCTTGTCGCGAGGAGGGACAACTCAACCTCATCCCGAAAGGACCTCACGTTCTGCGCGCGGAAAGACAAGAGTACACTCAAGCTCGCCTCCTTTGCCATCTTATCATGATCCTCGTGGAAAACCCTCCCAAAAGCCAAGTTGAGCCAATCGATACCTCATAATAGGGTTCTCCAGACGGTTGAGTTGAACGAATCCACCTCGGATTTTCCCGGTGTCCTGAGGGCTGCCGCCACCGCCCATACCAGCCGAGAGACCGGCGGTAGGTAAAGAGATTCCAGCGAGACACTGCTCCCGGCGAGGTCACCGGCACCTTCGTCGCAGCGGAGAACGCCCTTCAGACCCTCTCGAGATAGAGCCATAACGGTCACGCCCCGAGATGCGACCCCGACCACCCGGGCCGGGAACGGGGCGGTGACGGTGACTTCCGGGGATGCGACCCCGACAACCCTGGCCGGACCGGAGGCGACCACCGGGAGCACGGCGGCTGACGCTGGCGGAGCGGATCCGGAAAAACCACCGGGGAGTGCCGAGATTGCTTTCACTCCGGCAATCGCGTTCGCACGGGTGTTCGGTGGAGGGGTTTGGGTGATGGATGCCGACGGTTCCGATTACCAAAGGGTCTCGACGGGTGCTGAAAGGTTGGTCGGGCTTCTCCGGTGGTCGCTGGACAGTACCCGGATTGCCTTTCTCAGCGTCGACGGCCTTTGGATAGTGAGTGAACCGGGTGTCGACCTGGCCGTGGTCGGTGTCTGGCGCCACGAGCTTCATCGTCTGCCCCGTGCGGTGGTGAGCGAGGCCATCGCCGACGCCGTCGCTCACCGCTCGTATGCGGCCCTGGGCGAAGCAGTCCGCGTCAAGATGCGGCCCGGCCGTGTGGTGGTGCGGTCACCGGGTGGGCTACCCCGCGGTGTTTCTCCTGGACAGTCCTTCCCACCAATCCGTCCCCCGCAATGTGCTGGTCATCCGGACACTGCGGTTCTTCGGTGTCGCTGAGGACGCCGGCCGGGGCGTGGATCCGATGCACCGTCCCACGGCGCTGAACCTGATGGTTAGACGAAGGCGGCGATGAGTATGGCCGTGGCTGTTACCAGCACACAGATGAGCGGCACCAGCAACGCTAGGGTGAATCTGTGGCCTTCGTGATACCCGAGGTGTTCGTTTAGCTTGTCGGACAATGGCTTCAGTAGTTCTTGCACATCGGCTCGGGTGGAGTAGTGACGCCTCACTTCCCCTTCGAAGCCATGCTGCGAAAACTCGTCGGGCGTCTTATACGGCACGACTCATCCAGTCCCAAGTGTTCTGATCAGCACGACCCCAATAGGTTCCGTTGAGCCGGAACACGACCCCTGTGCCAACCGGGTCATCGCCCATGCCTAACTCGTTGCAGAGGTCTCTCACGAGCAACGGAGAGCGGACGAGCCAGATGTTGGCTGTCAGATTGTGTCGATCTGGCAGCTTCTCGATGCGTTTGATGACCTCCTTGTCGACCCCGGGATTCGTGACGACCACAATGAAGGGAGGATCTTGCCGGTCAAGCGCCACGTCGGGTCCGCTTCCGGTCCGCATGGGTGAAGATGGCCCGCGCCAAGTCCTGCGCCGACCTCGGTGGGCGTACCTCGTCTACCTGGATGCGGATACGTCGAGTCCGCTTGGTGCTCGTGGGGAGGCCACCCCCTGTCAGACCACTCATGCCTCTCCTACGCGTCGAAATCTGATGCTCTGCGTCAACGGAGATTCTAGCCGCCCTGTCAAGCTATGCCTAGTTGAGCAGAACGATTACCATCATCAACTACCTCAGTCAGGCTTCCCCCTCGTTCCATGATAGCCTGTGGTTGGTGGACTCTACTCCGGTCGAGTACGGACGAAGCCGCGAGACCGCCCGCCGTCCGGAGTTCGCCGACTGAGCAGAGTACGGCAACTGCGCGTCCTATTCCCGCTGTTTCTGGGGGTTACGTCTGCATCTTGTGGCTAAGTGTCCCGAGTCTTTAGTTCGGTTGTGTGTGGAAGACGTGCAGTCATGCGACGGGTTGGTTGTGTCACAGGCCTGTTGCATGCTTGTAGGTAACCGCAAAGCACCAACGGTCCGCTTTCGGTACCGACCGGACCGTGATTTGGTTCATGTTGCCCACCCAGCCCCTCGCAGAGGGTACGGCGGGACGCGTTCGACGCCGAGGAGGTG
>MKWU01000737.1_pt1 | contig 61322 bp, 53 predicted proteins | sample 809101 | NCBI WGS metagenome assembly MKWU01 (sample SAMN05860141, study PRJNA318959) | sponge metagenome | host: Aplysina aerophoba | place: Slovenia: Piran, Adriatic Sea, Gulf of Piran | collected 2013-05-07
GACCTTCTTTTTCCATTGTCTCAACGATCCTGGCCGCGCGGTTGTATCCTATCTTGAGCCTTCTCTGTATCATGGAAATGGATGCCTGTCCCGTTTCGGCTATTATCCCGAGCGCGGTTTCGTAAAGCTCGTCTTTTTCGTCTTCGCTGACTCCCGAGCTTCCATCGTCTGGGTCATCTTTTGTTATTTCTTCTATGTAGACCGGTTCTGCCTTGGATCTTAGAAAATCTGTTACCCGTTTTCTTTCATCGTCGGATATAAGCGCGCCCTGCAGTCTTAAGAGGTTGCTTCCCCCGGATGCGAGAAAGAGCATGTCCCCCTTTCCGAGCAGGGTCTCCGCTCCCCCGGTGTCAAGAATGATTCTTGAATCCACTTTTGAAGATACGAGAAAGGATATGCGCGCCGGGAAGTTAGCTTTTATGAGTCCCGCCACCACATCCGCCGAGGGGCGCTGCGTGGAGACTATTATATGGATTCCCGCCGCCCGGGCTTTCTGCGCGAGCCTTATTATCGAGTCCTTAACGTCAGTCGGGGAAACCATCATCAGGTCGGCAAGCTCATCTATGATAACGACTATGTAGGGAAGCCACCTGAGCTGTTTTTCCTCGATTTCAAGCGCCTCAAGCTTCCTGTTATAGCTGTCTATGTCCCTTACCCCTTCCTCGGAGAGCATTTTGTATCTGGAATCCATTTCCCCGACCAGCCACTTGAGGGCGGCCACGGCTTTTCTCGATTCGGTTACCACAGGGTGGAGCAGGTGGGGAATGTCTTCGTATATGGAGAGCTCGAGCATCTTCGGGTCTATCATTATCATCTTGAGTTCATAAGGGGTCGCCCTGTAGAGCAGGCTCGTGATCGCGGCGTTTAGGAGCACGCTTTTGCCCGAACCTGTGGTTCCGGCGATCATAAGGTGCGGAGCGGTCTGAAGATCCATGTAGCGCGGCTTTCCGGATATGTCTTTTCCGAGGGCGATGGTGAGCATCGATTTTTTCTCCGTAAACGAGTTGCTCTCGAAAAGTTCCCGCAGCACCACTATTTCCCTGCTTTCGTTCGGCACCTCTATTCCGACCACGTCTTTTCCCGGTATGGGGGCTATGATTCTTATGCTCAGCGCCTTAAGACCCATTGCCAGATCACCTTCAAGAGACGATATCTTGTTTATTTTTATCCCTGGGGCTGGCTTGTACTCGAACATCGTGATAACCGGGCCGGGACGTATCTCCATGACCTTTCCGGTTACTCCGAAGTCCGCAAGCTTCTCTTCGATCAAGGTGGCCTTCTGGTACATGGCTTCCTTGTCTATCTCCACCGACGTGTCGATTTTCGGGTCAAGCAGATCAATTGAGGGCAGGGAGAAGTCAAGCCATTTGCTCTCGGGTGCGGCAGGGGGCTGCTCGTCTTTCTTGTCGGGGGCCGGAGGAGTGAAGACTATCTGCGGTTCCGTGTCGGCTTTTCCGTCGGGTTTCTTCTTGTGTTCCGCGGCCGGGGTTTTTGCCGCGCTGGGGGTTGGCTTCGGTGCGGCTTGCTTCTTTTTTTCTCGGGAGCTTCTTCGTGCGGCGGCGCGTCTTAGCGCGCCGATCGGCGCAAAGACTGCTTTTAGAGCGCCTGAGAAGAGCAGGCGGATGATTTTCACTACGGTGGTGATCTTGGTTTCCGTTGTTATTATCACGGAGAGGAATATGACGATTATGGCGACAATATATGTTCCAAAGGTCCCCAGGATGTTCTGCCCGAATTCCCTGGAGATCGCAAGACCCATCCATCCCCCGGCCGGCGAGTAGCCTAGGAGGGAACTTTTTCCGTAAACGAGCCCGAGCAGGGTGGTCGAGGAAAGAAGGAAAATAATCGTGGAGAAAAGCTTCCAGTATATTTTCCGGGCGGGCTGCTTTCTCAGAATCACATATGATGCATAGAACATCAACACGGGAAATACGAAGGAAAGCGTGCCGAAGGAACTTCCAAGGGAGTGCGACACGTAAAGGCCCGCGCCTCCCATTGCGCCTTTTACGTCGATTTCAAGAAGGGTGCTGAAGACCAGAAGGCTTGCGAATGTGAATACGCCGAGGGCGAAGAAAAAAACCGCCATCACATCTACGAATACGCCTTGAGTGTCCTTGCCTTTCTCCATTTCCTAGATTCTGAAATAAAAACCCTTCGCACTCGGGCGAAAGAAAAACCCCCTGCCGTCTAAAAGGCGACCGCGGCGAGAAGAGTGTTTGAGGCCTGAGCTGCTAGATCCCATGACAAGAAAGGAAATATACCGAAAAAAACCGTGACTGCGGTAAGCACTGCAATTGTAGCCCCCGAAAGCGGTTTGTTTGCGCTTGCCCCGTAGCTGTCTTCCTTCATAAACGCGTAGACGAGCACCTTGAGGTAGTAATACGCGGAGATTACGCTTGTTATTATCCCTATTACTGCAAGCGGCGTCAGATTGGCGTCGACCGCAGCTAAAAACACCCTGTATTTCCCGAAAAACCCTATAGTTGGCGGGATTCCCGCAAGCGAGAACATAAATACTCCAAGTGCGAGCGATGCCGCCGGTTTCCTGCTCCAGAGTCCCGATATCCTCTCAAAAGTGTCACAGTCGTTTCCCTCCCTGCTTGCGTAGGCGAGGATTCCGAAAGCCCCGAGGTTCATAAAGGTGTAGGCAAACAGATAGTAAAGAACGCTCCCGCTTCCGACCGAAGAGTCTGAGAGGACTGCCGCCACCCCGACGAGGGCGTATCCCGCGTGCGCCACGCTTGAGTAGGCAAGCATCCTCTTTACGCTTTTTTGATATATGGCTGCTATGTTTCCTACTATCATGGTCAGCACAGCCGCGATCTGTACGGCGACCGTCATGTAGTTTTCAAACCCCGGAGCGGAACCGAGAAATATTCTCAGCAGCAGCACGAAAGCCGCTGCTTTTACCGCAACGGACATGTATCCCGTAACGGTGAGAGGAGCTCCGTCGTAGATGTCGGGTACCCACTGGTGAAGCGGCACGGCTCCTATCTTGAAAATGACTCCCACTGCCACAAAGGCGGCTCCGCAGACATACATCGGGAGGTTCCCCGGATTTCTTAGAATTTCCTCAAGAAAAGTGGAACCGGTAGCCCCGTAGAGAAGGGCGATTCCAAAAAGCAGCACCGCGGAAGAGAATCCCCCCAGAACAAGGTATTTTACGCCTGATTCTGTGGAGTCGAGGGACCTGCTTCTGAACCCCGAGAGTATGTAGACGGCAATTGACATGATTTCGAATCCCACAAAAAGCGTCATGAGTTCGACCGAGGAAGCGAGAATCATCATCCCGCTCGTGCAGAAAAGCACAAGCGCGTAGAATTCCTCAAGCCATTGCGTGCGTTTCTCGAGGTGATCTTTTGAAAAAAGAATCGTCGCAAGCGCCGCCAGGAGGAAAAGGGAGTTGAAATAAGCGGAGAAGGAATCAATTACTAGCGCACCGGAAAACGCGGAACTTTCGCCGGAGAACCTGGAGAAGTTAAGGACGAGGGAGAGTACGGTTCCTGAGATTGCTAGGAGAAAAAGCGACCCCATCCATCTTTTTTTCAGAATCGGAGCGCAGATCAGTATGAGCAGGGCGGTGAGTATGAGTATGCACTCGGGAAGGATAGCCAGCGTACTTTCAAATAGGACCTGCATACTCATAGTTGGGTTTCTCCCGGCATATGCAGCCTACTCCGGGTCTCGGTTGTCTTCTTCATTGCATCAGTCGGGGTCTTTAACCACTTCGAACTTTCTTTCTTCAAACTGGAAGTTCTGTTCGTCAATGTACCATATTCTCGCGTCGGCGAGTTTCCCGCGGTTTACCGAGAAAATTATATACGCCCATCCGGGTGATGCCACCTGTCTGTCCGTTTCCGAAGGTTTCGAAGGGTGGTCTGGATGCGAGTGGTATATGCCGAGAATCTCAAGACCGTTCTCCCTCGCCCACGAATCCGCTTCTATGTAGGAACGCGGATCAAGCTCGTAGCGGTCCTTTAACCGCTTGCTGTCAATGTTTGCTGTTTCCTTAAATGCCGTTTCGGATTTGTCGTCAGAGACCAGATTGGCGCATTTGCGGAAGTGAGTGACGGTATCTTCTTTCCCGATCATCACTCCGCATACCTCGTAAGGATAACCGGATTCTGCGTCCCGTGTCATACCCAGATAGGCCGATCTGTAAATTTTTACCACCAGAGTCCTTCGCTCAGGTACCTTCTGCCCGAGTCGGGAAGAATCGTCACGAGCACTCCTTCTTTCAGTTTTTTCGCGTACTCAAGCGTTACGCAGACCGCGGCTCCTCCCGAGTGACCCACGAATATCCCCTCGGTATCCATCAGCCGCTCCATCATTTCATACGCTTTCTCAGTCGAGATGAAGACAACTTCATCGGCTGCTTCCTCGTTGTATATGCCGGGAACTATTGAAGTGGGCATATGTTTCATGCCCTCAAGTCCGTGAAGACTTTCTTCAGGCTGAATCGCGATTGTCTTTATATCGGGATTGTATTCTTTAAGCCTTTTTCCGGTTCCCATAAAAGTTCCCGATGTGCCGAGTCCCGCAAGAAAATGTGTCACGGCACCCTTTGTCTGTTCCCAGATCTCGGGCGCGGTCGTCTCGTAGTGAGCCAGGAGGTTATTGATGTTGTTGTACTGGTCCGGCATGAAATATTTCTCGGGATTATCCGCTTTTAGCCTGTGAGCCATTCTTATCGCTCCGTCGGAACCTTCAAGAGGGCTTGAGAAGGTTATCTTCGCTCCGTAGGCTTCAATCGCTTTTTTTCTCTCGGTGTTTACGTTCTCAGGCGTTACGATTTCAACCTCGTACCCGAGCGAGGCCCCGAGCATCGCGTACGCGATCGCGGTGTTTCCGGAAGAGGAGTCCATAATGACCTTGTCTTTTGTGAGTTCACCGGAGCGGATGGCTTTCAGGATCATTCTGCGGGCGGGGCGGTCTTTTATTGAACCTCCCGGGTTAAACCACTCGGCCTTTGCGTAAATACTGACTCCGGGAGAGCATTCCTTTGCAGTCTCGGAAAGTTCCAAAAGAGGGGTGTTGCCTATAAGGTCAACCACCGATTCGACTCTTGAACCTCCGGCGCTGGAGGTTCCGGCTTCGGATCTATACATTAGCAGCGCTCGATGATTACCTTGTGGTAGCGGCCTTCTTCTTTCTTTACGGAGAGAACCCTGTGACCTTCCTGTTCCACGCTTCTCGGGAGGTTGGAGAGAGGCTCTCCTTCGCAGAGCCTTACTTCAAGGACTTCCCCGCGCTTCATCTGCTCAAGCTTAAGCTTTGTTTTGACAAACGTCATCGGACAGATGTAGTCGGTTATGTCTATTTTTTCCTTGCTCTGCGTGTTGTCCATGTTAAAAACCTCTCGGCGCGCACAATTTCCCGTTAAGACTAACACAGTCTGAGTTTTACTCAAACCATCCCGCTTTAGCTCGACTCCCCCCATTATCGTGAATGCTGAGGAGGGTTTCGGGATTCCGTTAATAGCTTGCAGGATAATAGGCTAGTTGCATCGCTTCGGCGGCCGCTCTGAAACGCTTGTCGAGTGTAAGCACTCGGGTTGGAGGCTCGAGGACCACAGAAGCCAGCAGATGAGCGTCAATGTAACCTATACCCAGCCCAGACAGCTGATTTTGTTCGATGAAGTATAATACCAAGGAGTCGTCCGTCACGGAAAGAGCGGGCAGTTTTTGGAGCATCGAGAGAACTTCTCCGCGGTTCGTAAAATTGCCGCAGGCGATCTCGCCTATGACAAATGGATGGATAAGTACTTCATTGCCGCCGAGCAGATATTCAACCACCTCGGTTTTACCCTTCAAGTGCTCAATCCATACTGAAGTGTCAATCAGAATCATAATCAAAACGGCGCCGCGGAATAGAACGAAGTCCGGGTTCGCTTCCCTTCAGCTTGGCAAGTCGCCGTGCGCTTTCCCTCTGCACAAGTGCCTTCAGAGCTTCCCGAAGGAGTTTGGTGTTTGACGTGATGTTCGTCATCTCCTGTGCTTGGGCCAGAAGTTTATCATCCAAGTTTACAGTTGTTCTCATTTCTAACACCCCATTCAGTTTGCTAAACAGTGAAAAAGTCATACTAAATGTACATCAACTGATGTCGTAAAGCAAGCTTTTCAGGAAATCATTTTTGTGAAGAAACCAAGGGGTCAAGGTTCGTAACGCCTGAGGATTTCCGCCCGCGCGACTCTATCCAAGACACTACGCACTCAAACATCCTCCTGCCGTCCTCGGAACCGAGCACTCTCTCGAAACTGCGCTCGGGATGAGGCATCATCCCGAGTACATTGCCCTGGCTGTTGGCGATCCCTGCTATATTGTCCTCTGCGCCACTTGGATTTGCCTCGGCAGTCGGCTCTCCTCCTTCCCCGCAGTAGCGCAAAACTATTCTACGTTCCCGGGTATTGTCCCCGTCCGGGGGCAGCACGAAGTTGCCTTGAGCGTTTGCGACCGGCAGTTTCAGCACTTCCCCCCTGCGCAGAAGGCAGGTGAAGGGCGTATCGGTATCCTCAACTTTTACGTTTGTCCATCTGCAGACGAATTTCAGTGAGGAGTTGTGTATGAATGCCCCGGGAAGAAGTCCCGATTCAACAAGAATCTGAAACCCGTTGCATATCCCTATTACCGGGACTCCTCTTGCGGCAAGTTCCCTGAGCGGACTTACCACCGGAGAGAACTGCGATATGGCTCCCGCGCGAAGATAGTCTCCGTAGGAAAATCCCCCCGGTATCACAATGCAGTCGATTCCCTCGAGGGAAGTTTCCTCGTGCCATATAAGTTCGCAGGGCCGACCCAGGATTTTTTTTATGGCGTGGTAGCAATCGTGGTCGCAGTTGGACCCCGGAAAGAACAGAACTCCGAAACTTGGCATCTTATTTTTCCACTACCTCCACCGAAGAATCTTCGATTACCGGGTTGGAAAGGAGTTTCCGGCACATCTCGTCCGCTTTGCGGCTTACTTCCTCGGCGGATTCGCCCTCCATGGTGAGTTCCACGATTTTGCCCACCCTCGCGTCTGAGACCCCATTGAATCCGAGACCGGAAAGAGCGTTAAGCACCGCCTTGCCCTGGGGATCGAGCACCACGGGCTTGAGCTTAACCTCTATTTTTACAGAAAACTGTTTCATCTCTTGTTTCCTTGCTCCGGCGTGAATTCCGCGGGATATTACCCGCGCGAGAGCAGTATGCCAATAATCCTCTCAAGCTCCTCGGGAGAATAGTACTCTATTTCTATTTTCCCTCTTGTCTTGTTGCGGCTTATTCTTACTTTGGTTGAGAATTTCCCGGCAAGTTCTTCGGTAAGTTCTCTGGTGAATATATCTTCTTCCGGTTCCTCTGAGACTGGCTCAGCGGACGGTCCGGCATCTCCGCTTTTCTTTTTTACAAGCGCTTCGGTTCTCCTTACCGTGAGATCCTTTTTCAGCACTTCGCCGAGAAGGAAGTCCATCTCCTCAAGGGAGGAAGCGCCAAGAAGCGCTCTTGCGTGCCCTGCGGTTATCGCGCCCGAGACAAGGGCTTCCTTCGCCTTCTCTGAAAGCCTGAGAAGCCTCAACTGGTTTGTGATGACCGAGCGGTTTTTTCCCGTTTTCCTGGCTATATCGTCGTGGGTAAGCCCGAAGCGCTCCGAGAGCTTTTCATAGGCCTCGGCCTCTTCAATGGGATTTAAGTCCTCTCTTTGTATGTTTTCTATTAACGAGAGTTCCGCCACGTCCTGATCGGTAACGGCTCTTATCACTACGGGCAGTTCCTCGAGCTTGGCTATTTTCGCCGCTCTCCACCTGCGTTCCCCGGCCACTATCTCGAAGCCGTCGTTTTCTTTACGGACGATAAGAGGCTGGATAACTCCATTCTCCCTTATGGACTCCGCGAGTTCCTCAAGTGCTCCCTGTTCAAACTGCTTTCTCGGCTGCGAGGGATTAGGCTTAAGCAGATTCGTATTCACCATCTGGTACCCGGTAGATTCCGTTTCCAGATTCTTCGGAATAAGGGAGTCGAGCCCTCTTCCCAGGCTTCGTTTCTTCACATCAGTTAACCTCCGCCGCTCTGCTTATTATTTCATTTGCGAGTTTCATGTAGTTCTGCGCTCCGCTCGATTTAATTTCGTAAAGTAAAAGCGGTTTTCCGTGGCTTGGCGCTTCGGCGAGCTTCACGTTTCTGCTTATTACGGTGTCAAAGGTTTTTTCGCCGAAGTGGTTCCTTACGTCCTCGGCCACTGAATGACATATGTTATTACGGGAATCGAACATCGTCAAAAGATAACCCTCCACCTCAAGCGAAGGATTGAGTCTCTGCTTCGCTAGGGATATGGTTGTCTGCAGCTGGCCTATTCCTTCAAGAGCGTAGTATTCGCACTGAACGGGTATGAGCACCCGGTCGGCTGCGGCAAGCGCGTTTATGGTGAGCAGGCTGAGAGACGGGGGGGCGTCTATGAATATGTAATCGTACTCGGCCCTTATCTCGTCGATAACCTTTTTAAGACGGTATTCCCTGCTCTCCGTTTCTATAAGGTGTATCTCGGCCCCGGTGAGTTCGTGGTTCGCCGGACATAGGTGCAGGTAACCGTTTAGAAGCTCCGGATAGACGTCAATTACAGTGTCCGCGAGCTTTACTTCTCCCAGTATGACGCTGCAGATATTTTTCGAATTAACTGATTCCTTATCAATGCCGAGCCCCCCAGTCGCGTTTCCCTGAGAGTCAAGGTCTATGAGAAGCGTGCGGCGATTTGCCACCGCCAGAGAGGCCGAAAGGTTGACCGCGGTCGTGGTTTTACCGACTCCCCCTTTCTGATTTACCACGCATATTACTTTTGACATTTGGTGATTAAAGAATGATAAACTTGCTGATGTTATCAGTCAAATGAGTCTTGCTGAAGATCTGCCCCCGCGGGCGGAGTTCCCGGAGAGTTAACGTTGATAAACAGGATATGCGTTGTTTTCTCGACTTTTTTCGGGCTGGGGTTTGCCCCAGGGGCCCCCGGAACCGCCGGGACTCTTGGGGCGGTCGGGGTTGTATACCTGCTCAGCCTCACAGGCGGCGCGCTTTTTTATTCAGCATTTACGTTGGGACTGATTCTTGTCTCTTTTATAGCCGCGGGCCGTTGCGCGTCGATTTTTAAAAGAGAAGACCCCCCTGAGGTCGTGATTGATGAGGTATGCGGATTTTTGGTGTGCATGCTTTTCATAACTCCGAACCCTCTTAACTTGGCGATCGGCTTTTTTCTTTTCAGGTTTTTCGATATAGCAAAGCCGTTTCTGATACGAAGAGTCGAGAGACTTCCTGGTGGGTACGGTATCGTTATGGATGACGTTCTGGCCGGGGTGTACGCTAACCTCTGTCTTCAGGTGCTTGTCCGGCTCTATTGATGATACCCGCCGTATTCTTTGCGGAACCGGACTTCATGCGTAGAGCAGAAACGGCTGTCATAACGATAGAACAGCACGTTGGTGTCAATCAGCATCTGGGCTGCCCCGCGTGTAGAGTTCTTCCCGAGTCCAGCCTCGCTCAGTCGCTGGAGCCCGTGTCCTTCCCGCTTCGCGGGCCCGTTGTCGGGCCATTGCTTCATCAAATATACGCAGACGCGTTTCAGTGTCGAGATCCTTTTTCTGCATCCGGGTATTTGGGGGCACCACGCGGATGGTTTCTCCGGCCTCCTCAAAACGTATATCATCTCCTGGCTGAATGCCGTAACGCTCGGCAATTGCTTTTGGTAAAGTGACTTGGAATTTGCTGTTGATTTTGCACATGCTTTTACTTTATCTAACAAAGCTTATTTGTTAATGGCGTGGCGAGCATTTACAGGGCATGGGAAGAACAAAAACAATGGTTGCTCTGGCCGCTATATTCTGCTTTGCCATCGAAGCGGGTGTCGGCTTGCGTGCATAACCGCGAAAATGACAATAAATTCCGATTCAACGCGATAGAAAACCCCGAACGGGAACCGTTTAATTAAAGCTCTCCGAACATCGCGATGTACAATTGGGAATCCAAATGGATGTTTCTCAACGGACTGAATAGTTGAAAGTAGTTCGTTAAGAAACTCATCCCCTAATCCTTGTTGTTGAAATTCATACCAGGAAGCGGCATCAGCCAAGTCCATTTCCGCTTCTTCGCGGAACCGGGTTTCGTAACTCACAGTTTTTTGCGGATTTCTGAAATGACTTCATCCGCGGGTCGCCCAGGATGTTTAGCCAATTCGTACGCATCAAGCCTTTTGTCAAGTTCGGCTTTCTGTGCAGATGAAAGAGAAATAGAATTCTGATCAGAGGCAATGCTGTCCCATAAGTCTTCCACAAGACGAATCCGTTCGTGGACCGGCAGATTTTTCAAACTGTAATCCATGTTAGGTAAAGTACCTTGAATTCCCTGATTTGCAAAAAGCCGAGGGCTTATGCCGCTCGCTTACTTTATATTTGGTAATTTGTCTTCCCGCGGGGTTTTCTTTCCGGTTAAAATTACCCGGCAATGTGCGTTGAGGTAATCACGACCGGAAACGAAATAATGAGCGGTCTTACCCGGGATATCAATTTCAGCTGGGTAGCTGCGGAACTGTCCTCATCCGGTATTGAGGTTAAGCACCACTGCGCGGTTGCCGATGATCTTGAAGATCTTCTTGCTTCTTTTGCCACGGCCTCAAAAAGAGCCAGATTTGTCGTAGTCACGGGAGGGCTCGGCCCCACCGGGGATGACCTGAGTGCGCTTGCCGCCTCGAAGTTTCTTGGAACTCCCCTTGTTTTCAATCCGGCAGTCTATGAAGACATCGCCCGAAAGCTTAGAAAAAGGGGAAGAGAGCCTAACATCCATCATGAAAAACAGGCCATGTTTCCTGAGGAAACGACGGTTATCGAAAATCCCGTCGGCACGGCATCCGGCTTCAGCTTTGTTTCCGGCAACTCGAAATTTTATTTTCTTCCCGGTGTCCCAAGGGAATTCAAGCGTATGTTCAGAGAACATGTCTTCCCGGATATAAGCAGTGCCGTGGAAAAAGGGAATGTCCTGCGCGTTAGAGTGCTCAGGACCTTCGGGCTGGGCGAATCCGAGGTGGCGGAAAAACTGGGAGGCTTCTCACCCGAAGGGGTGGATGTCGGATACAGGATCCGTCTGCCCGAGATTCACCTTCGCCTCACGGCCTCGGGACATGACGGCGAAGTGCTTGATTCGTTGTTGCGCGATGCGTGTGCGCAGGCGAAAGAAAGGCTTGGGGACTTTCTCTTTTCGCAGAAGGACGAACCTCTTGAAGAGGCAACGGCATCTTTGTTGCTTGAAAAAGACCTGACCCTTTCTGCTGCGGAGTCCTGCACGGGAGGGCTTTGCTCGAGCCGGTTTACGGACATTGCGGGAAGTTCGGCTTATTTTCTGGGAGGAACTGTGGTTTACAGTAACGATTCCAAGGAAAAACTTCTCGGGGTAACCGCGGATACCCTCGCGCGCTTTGGCGCGGTGAGCGAGGAAGTGGTTTTCGAAATGGCCCGTGGGGTGAGAGAGCTTTTCGGAACCGATATAGGGATTTCCATATCCGGGATCGCGGGTCCGGGAGGCGGGACCGCGGAGAAGCCCGTGGGCACCGTGTGGTTCGGATTCAGTCATGTTTCCTCGGGCACTTTCTGCGAGAAACGGAATTTTACTGGAACGAGGGATGAGATAAAAAACTTTGCCGCTTCCACCGCTATTGATATGGTTAGGAAGTTCTGCCTTGATTATGTAGGATAGTAGTTTCAGAACCCTAAAAACCGAAACGGAGATTAGAACGGAATGAGCGATCTTGACGAGAAGAACAAGAACATAGACGTAGCCATCAGCACCATAGAGAAGCAGTTTGGAAAGGGTTCCATAATGAGACTGGGGGAGGACGCTTCCCTCTCGGACATTCCGGTTATTACCTCGGGTTCCCTTGGACTTGATATAGCTCTTGGAGTCGGGGGGTTTCCCAGGGGAAGGATCGTCGAGGTTTACGGTCCGGAGGCCTCTGGTAAGACCACCATAGCGCTCCACGCAATCGCGGAAGCCCAGAAGGCTGGAGGAATAACCGCTTTTGTAGACGCCGAGCACGCTCTTTCGACAAGCTACGCGGCGGCGCTTGGCATCAAGGTAGAAGATCTTCTTATTTCGCAGCCCGATTTCGGAGAACAGGCCCTTGAAATTATCGACACCCTCATAAGAAGCAATGCGGTTGACCTCATAGTGCTTGACTCTGTGGCGGCCCTTACCCCCCGCGCCGAAATCGAGGGGGAGATGGGAGACACTCACGTGGGTCTTCAGGCGAGGCTTATGTCGCAGGCCCTTCGCAAGATAACGGCTAACGTCAGCCGCTCAAAGACCATAGTGATTTTCGTTAACCAGCTTCGCATGAAAATCGGGGTTCCGGCGTATATGAACCCCGAAACCACCACTGGCGGTAACGCTCTTCGGTTCTATTCATCGGTGAGAGTTGACATAAGGCGCATTGGATCTCTTAAGGACGGCGACCGTATAATTGGCAACAGGGTCAGGGCGAAGCTTGTCAAGAACAAAGTCGCCCCGCCTTTTAGGGAAGCGGAATTCGAGGTGATTTTCGGAAGGGGAATATCAAAACTCGGGGAGCTTGTGGACCTGGGAACTAAATTCAATGTGGTAAAGAAAAGCGGGACTTGGTATTCGTATGATGGGGAGAGAATGGGGCAGGGAAGGGAGAACTCCAAGAAGTTTCTCCACGAAAACCCGGAAATTCGGGAAAAAATAAGAGACGAGATCATAAAAGCCTCGGGGATGGGTTCCGCGGACGAGGAGGAAGCTGCGGAGACATGATCCCGCTGCCCTAGTCCAGAGAGCGCAGGTGAGCGTTGACTGCATCATCTTGGCCGGAATGGAGAGAGATCGAGTTGGCGAGATACTGGGCCGCAGGGCGAAGATGCATACCCTAAACGGTTTTAATCACGGGGTCCGGGATGCGCAGATGCGATACGAGCGAGCGGGGTGACCACATAGGGCTCAAAGGAACGCACTTCCTTGTTTTTTCCTTCCTGTTAATGAATAATATAGGGTAGTTAGGAAGCGTGTAGAATTTGAGTAGGCGCTGATGGATGCGTCGAAATGAAATCGGAAAATTTTGAATTTCTCAGAGAACGTTGGCCGGAACTTGCTTCATTAGGCGGTTTTGCTGAATCTTACACCTATACGGACCCTGTTAGTGCTCTGTTAAAGCTTAGATTGCTTGCTGAGAACCTTACCAGAGATGTCTACAGTGAATTTGCGTTTCCAAAACCACCCCGCTCAAAGTTCATAAACCTTTTGGAACAAAGTGCGTTTCGCGCATTCATTCCCGAGGTACTGCTGAGCAAGCTCCATGCATTGCGCATACACGGCAATAAAGCTGCCCACGGAGAAACGGCAGAACCGCGAACAGTGCTACGGCTTTTGAAAGAGGCGCATGACTTGGCTCTTTGGCTTGCCGTGAATTTCGAAGAAGCTGACCCAGGCACATTGCCTTCGTTCAACCCACCGCAGCAGCCTGACCCTAGCGCGTCAGCAGCGGAGAAGGTTAAGCTCGAAAAACTGGCGTCGCAGGAAGCGCAATTGAACGATTTATTGCTTGAACTGGATCAAGTGCGCGAAAGGGCTGAAACCGCCGAAAAGAAATCCGAGGAACTTGAAGATCTGGCGGCTTCAGCGAAGACATCCACCGACCTTCTTGAATTCGATGAAGCAACTACCCGAAGTCGGATCATTGACGGTCTTCTTGTTTCTGCTGGCTGGGATGTCGGTCCCGACTTGCAGACAACGGACAGCGTTGCGAAAGAATATGAGGTTGCCGATCAGCCGACGACAACGGGAAAGGGCTTCGTTGATTATGTTCTGTGGGATGACGATGGAACGCCGTTGGCCGTTGTTGAAGCCAAGAAAACATCTGTTGAACCGGAACAAGGACGCGAACAGGCCAAGCTTTACGCTGATGCTCTGGAAAAGGCGCATGGACAACGGCCGGTCATATTCTACACGAACGGGTACGACATTTGGCTATGGGACGACATGGCGGGTTATCCGCCAAGAAGGGTTTACGGATACTACTCCAAGGACAGTCTGCAGTATCTTGTTAAGTTCCAGCGGGAGAACAGGGGGGATATTTCAGCAATGTCGCCGCAAAAGACAATCGTTGATCGCCTTTATCAGGTAGAGACGATTAAACGAGTTGCCGAACGCTTTTTGTCTAAGCATCGAAAAGCATTGATCGTTCATGCCACAGGAACCGGCAAGACACGAGTTGCCATTGCTCTTTCGGAACTGCTGATCCGCGCTGGATGGGCGAAACGCGTGCTTTATCTCTGCGATCGGCGCGAACTGCGAAGACAGGCGAAAAACGCGTTTACCGACTTTCTGCCTTCGGAACCGATCAGAATAGTCAATTCGCGAATTTCGGGCATGCCCAGCGAACGCATTTTCATAGCCACTTACCCGGCTATGCTTAAGGTGTACCAGTCATTTGATGTCGGGTTTTTCGACCTCATAATTGCCGATGAGTCCCATCGGAGCATCTACAATGTCTACGGCGATCTCTTTCATTACTTTGACGCCTTACAGGTGGGGTTAACCGCGACGCCGGTTGATTTCGTGACGCGCAGCACGTTCAGTCTCTTTGACTGCGACAGTCAGATGCCAACGTCCAACTATGACCTTGAACGGGCTGTTGAGGAAGGGTACCTGACGCCTTTTGAGGTGTTTGAACACACGACGGAATTTCTACGCGAAGGGATTCGTTTGGATGGTCTGACCCGGGAACAAATTGCTGAACTAGAGGAGCAAGGAGAAGACCCGTCGCAATATGATTTTACCTCAGAGCAAATTGATAAGGATATCTACAATAAGGACACGAACAGGACAATCCTTAGGAACCTTATGGAAAATGGCCTGAGAGAGGCAACCGGCCAGGTTGTTGGGAAAACAGTAATTTTCGCCCGAAATCACAGGCACGCTATACTCATGAACCGTCTTTTCGATGAAATGTATCCCCAATATGGAGGCCGGTTCTGTCAGGTAATTGACAATTATGATCCGCGGGCCGAACAACTGATTGACGATTTTAAGGGAAAAGGCGACAATCAGAATCTGACGGTTGCTATATCGGTTGACATGCTTGACACTGGAATTGACGTTCCTGAAATTCTGAATCTTGTCTTTGCGAAACCCGTCCGTTCGCCTGTCAAATTCTGGCAGATGATCGGTCGCGGCACACGTCTTTGCCCAAATTTACTCGGGCCTGGAGAAGACAAGACGGTTTTTCGAATCTTCGATCACTGGGGCAATTTCGAGCGCTTCGAAACTGGTTATCGGCCTGCTGAGCCGAGACAGTCAAAATCTCTTCTGCAGAGGCTGTTCGAGGAAAGATTGAATTTTGCTGAAGCAGCACTTAAAAAAAGTGAAGAGGATATTTTTGACCAGGCGATCAAACTGATTGAAGCTGATATAGCTGATTTGCCGGAGGAGTCCGTTTCAGTTCGCGAGCGCTGGCGGGAGCGGAGCTTAGTGCTTCAGGCGGACAGGCTCCGCCAATTCGCCCCCGCAACGGTCTCCATGCTCCAGACTGTCATCGCGCCACTGATGCAGTGGCGTACCAGACATGGTCTTGGCGATGCTCATGCTTTCGACCTGCTGGTGACGAAGATGCAGATTGCGGTTCTGAACGAAACAGCGGCGCTTGCCGATCTCAAGATAGACTTCTTGGAGCGGGTTGACAGTCTTCAGATGCATTTGAATCCTGTTCGGGAGCGGGGCGAAATCATCAAGCGCATCAAATCAGAAGACTTCTGGAAAGATGTTTCAGTCCAGGATCTGGAGTTGGTACGTCGTTCCCTGCGCGAGATAATTCATTACAGGGAGAAGCAGGCAGGTGCCGCCGTATTGCCTAAGATTATAGACGTCTCGGAAGAACCCGAGGGTATCGTTATTTCCCGGCGCAGAACCAATCTCAGAACCGTCGAAATGGAAGCCTATAAACATCTGGTGGAGGAGGAACTGAAGAAGCACTTCGAAACCAACCCCGTTCTCAAGAAGATACGCATGGGAGAAACTGTTACCAAGGAGGATCTTGAGTCTCTGGTATCCCTTGTGCTGACGCAGAATCCGCATATCACGCGGAAAGACCTGAACGAGTTTTTTCAAGCGACTGCTCAGCCTCTTTACGTGACGATCCGTTCAATAGTCGGACTTGATCCCGAAGCTGTCAAAGCGAAATTTTCCGACTTGGTTCTGAAAAACCCTTCACTGACTGCCAAGCAGACACGCTTCCTCACTCTCCTACAGAACCATATCATAAAGTTCGGCTTCATCACGATTGAAAAACTGTACGACCAGCCGTTTACCGTTGTTGACGCCGATGGACCGGAAGGCATTTTCGACAGGCCCGAGGATATTGATGATCTGATAAAAATCGTTAATCTATTTGCACCGCCCCAAGAAATTGGGGATGAAGCCGACCAGGAAGACAGGATAATGCACTGATGATTACAGGTGAACTCAAACGGGATATTGATGCGCTCTGGCTTGAGTTCTGGCAGGGCGGAATCACCAACCCGCTGACAGTGATTGAGCAAATCACCTATCTCATGTTTGTGCGCTTGCTCGATGTGAATGAAGCGCGCGATGAGAACCGTGAGCGTCGTAGTGGCAAAGCCTTCAAGCGGCGCTTCAGTGAGGACGAGCAGGGTTTGCGCTGGTCACATTTCCGGCATTTAGGGGCCGATGATATGCTGTCCTTGGTGCGGGATGAGGTCTTCCCGCATTTCCGTAAGACATCCACTAGTGGCACTGCCTTTGCCGAGTTTATGAAGGACGCGCAGTTGATGATCCAGAAGCCGAGCCTTCTGGTCAAAGCCGTTAACATGATTGACAAGTTGCCGCTGACCGAGGGAGATACCAAAGGCGATCTTTATGAATACCTTCTCAGCAAACTGACGACCGCTGGGATTAACGGCCAGTTTCGTACCCCGCGTCATATCATTCGTTTGATGGTGGACATGCTGGAACCGAAGCCGACGGATGTGATTGCCGACCCGTCGGTAGGAACAGGCGGTTTTCTCGTTCAGGTGATGGAATATCTTATGGAGAAATTCACCTCGCCCGAGGGAGTGATCAAGGAAACCGATCCAGATACTGGGGAAAAATACAATATCTACACAGGCGACTTGCTTGAAGAACACCGGAAGCATATCAGGACCGGTATGTTCCACGGCTTTGACTTTGACGCGACAATGTTGCGCATTGCTGCTATGAACCTTATGCTGCACGGCGTTGACGACCCGGACATCCATTACCAAGATACGCTCAGCAACAGTTTCGCTGAGCGCTTTCCGATTGTGGCAGAAGAAGGTTTCGACATCATTCTCGCCAATCCTCCGTTTAAGGGGAGTCTTGATTATGAGGACGTAGATGCTGATCTGCTGCGTCAGGTGAAGACGAAGAAAACGGAATTGCTGTTCCTTGTCTTGATCTTGCGCATGCTGAAGCTTGGTGGCAGATCTGCTACTATCGTTCCGGATGGCGTATTGTTCGGTTCGTCAATGGCTCATGTCGCATTGCGTAAATTGCTGATTGATAAAAACCAACTTGAGGCCGTTATCTCTCTGCCTAGTGGAGTATTCAAGCCGTATGCGGGTGTGTCGACTGGTATTTTAGTCTTCACCAAGGGAGGACGCACGGACAATGTATTTTTCTATGATGTCCAAGCTGATGGTTTTTCACTGGATGACAAACGTGACCCTGTCGAAGAAAATGATCTGCCAGATTGTCTAATCCGTTGGCGCGCCCGGGACCTACGAAAGGACAATGAACGGACGGATAAAGCATTTTTTATCTCGGCCAATGAGATAAGGAAGACGAACTATGACCTCTCACTCAATCGGTACAAGGAGGTGGTGTATCAAGAAGAGGAGCATGATCCACCGAAGGTCATCATAAAGAGGATGAAGGCATTTAATGACGAGATCGTATCTGATTTGATTGCACTTGAGGAGATGCTCGGATGATAGATACAAAACCCCTCGGAGAGGTTGTGAAGCTTCGTAAAGGCAAGAAAGCGGTTGAAGTCCATAAGCGGAGGATCAACGATTCGAAGCCCTACATTCAAATCGATGAAGTACGGGGCACTCCACCAAAAAAGTTCGCCTCTGACCCGAAGGGGGTAGATGTCAATGCTAACGATCTTTGTATTGTCTGGGACGGCGCAAATGCTGGCACAGTTGGGTATGGGGTTGATGGTTTTATCGGCAGTACCGTTACCCGGATGCGTCTGGTACGACCGGATGAATGGGATACGCGTTTCATAGGACGACTGCTTCAGAGTAAGTTCCAAGAGTTGAATGAGCAAGCGCGGGGTCGCGGTGCAACGATTCCGCATGTCAACAAGGCTAAACTTGAAGAGATATCGCTCCCCCGCATAGCAAAAGAAGAACAGCGGCACATTGCCGCTATCCTCGACAAAGCTGATAGCATCCGCCACAAATGGGAACAGATATTGTTCTTAGCTCATGACCTATTGAAATCTGTCTTCTTAGAGATGTTCGGAAATCCTCTGACTAACTCTAAGCAGTTCCCAACCATTGCACTCGGCGATTTGATCAAGGTGTCAAGCGGCAATGGACTGACAGCTAAAGACATGAATCCGTCTGGACCTTACCCAGTTTATGGAGGCAATGGAGTGAGCGGGTTCCATTCAGAATACATGTTTGATGATCCCCAACTCGTGATTGGGAGAGTTGGGGTTTATTGTGGAGCGGTTCACATGACCCAGCCAAAATCTTGGGTAACAGATAATGCGTTGTATATTCGAGAATACAAAAAACCGGTTAATCTGACGTATCTTGAATGGGTGTTGCGATTTGCAGACCTCAACCAATACGCAAACCAAGTCGCACAACCTCTAATTTCAGGAAGTCGAATATATCCAATTGAGATTCTCTTTCCAAGCGAATTAGAGCAAGATACATTTGCAGCTTATGTGGAGAGACAAAAGCGACTTTTAGACAATCTTGAAGAAAGTTGTAAAAAAGCAAATGATCTCTTCGCCTCTCTTTCCCAACGCGCCTTCCGTGGCAATTTATAAGAAATGCAATGCGACTGAGACGGATCGAAATCGAAAACTTCAAAGGGATTGGCGAACGTCAGGCGATTGATCTAAAGCCGATTACATTACTGTTTGGGCCGAACAGTGCGGGCAAGAGTACAATTCTGCATGCATTACACTATATGCGGGAAATACTTGAGCGTCAGAACCCTGACCCTGACCGCACTATTGCCGGAGGACTGATTGATCTCGGCGGTTTCAAGTCCTTGGTGCACAATCATGAACTGGATCGCGACATCAGAATCAAGCTAGTGGTTGACCTGTCGGATGAGCAGGAGAATGACTGGCTACCGATCAATTCCGGGGTGCACCTTGGTAGCCTTCAATTTGCTGATCTCGGGGTTCTCTACATCGCAGGCCAGAATATGAATCTCAAAAGATATGCCATAGTGCAAGAAGTAGGAGTCGAGGTTGAGGTGCGATGGAGCGACTTGCTTGCGGGAGCGTATGTTTCCACGCTTTCCGTGGAAATGAACGGAACCCAAACCATATCGATTAAATCGCCGCCACAGCAAGGACGTGCGATAATCACCAATTTCAATTTCAGTCACCCGCTGTTTCAGCAGATTGTTGATCAAGATGATGCCGAGTCGGAGCCAAAAGAGTCACCCGAATATACCAAAAACGATCTGTTTAAGTCACCGCTAGGAGTTGCTGTCTGGGAACTCTCCCGCGATATGGCGAAAGAAACGTCGACGTTTTCTGGGGAGAACTTCAGGGTAGCCGTTTCTACGGCAATTGGCGCCCTACCGTATATAGACAAACATTTGCATCCGGAGTTGCGCGACCCGGAAGTCGGGGAATTATTCGGATCGGAACCGGACTCGCCTCGTGTTATGGGACTGGCATCGTTGCTTGACGAACTGGTTCTCGGGCCTGCACGCATCGTCAGTGACTACCTAAGTGGCATGACTTATATAGGTCCATTGCGCGAAATTCCCACCCGAAACTTCCGACCACGTATCTCGCCCGATGAATCGCGCTGGGCGCGGGGTCTCGCCGCATGGGATCTGCTGTATTCGGATGTTAAAGGCGATCTTGTCGGTGCCGTTAACCAATGGCTTGGCGATGAAGCTAGACTGTGCGCCGGTTACCGGTTGGAAAGGGTCGTTCTCCGCGAGATCTCGGTACCGAGTCGGCTAAGTTTTCTCTTTGAGCGCGGTCTGACCGAAGACGACCTCGGCGAACTGCAGGATCTTTACGAAAACTTGGAAACCCGGGTGGAAGTCGCGTTGCGCGATTTTGAAAAAGACATTCTTGTTGCTCCCGATGATATTGGTGTCGGCATTTCGCAAATGATCCCGGTCGTTGTTGGATGCCTCACTGACAGTGTCAGTCTTCTTGTGGTGGAGCAGCCCGAACTCCACGTTCACCCAGCCCTGCAGGTTGCGATGGGCGATCTCCTGATCCACTCGGCTTTCGGCAACCAGTATGATTTCCTGTCCGGCAAATCTCTTCTTGTGGAAACGCACAGCGAGCATATTATGCTACGTTTGCTACGCCGGATCAGGCAGACATCCGAAGGCGAACTACCTCCTGACACCCCGTCTCTCACTCCAGACGCCGTTTCTATCATCTATGTTGAAGATGGCGAAGACGGCGTGAAACTTTACTCGCTCAGAGTTGACGAAGAAGGGGAATTCATTGACCGCTGGCCGCGAGGTTTCTTCGACGAACGCGCGGAGGAGCTTTTCTAGTGTATCAGGAGTACGCTGTTGAACCTGCCGCCATAGGATCAAGCTGGGAGACTTTCCGTTATCTGCTCGAGAAATTCGGCTTTCAGGAAGGCCGGTTAATTTCCCGGTTTCCTGCAAAATGGGAACGCTTGGTTATTCAAGCTGCAAAGACGGCAGATGATGTTGGCGATATAGCCTTTATCAGAATCACGGAGAAGCTAAGAAAAGAGAAAGGGATTAAGATTATCAATTCGGGTCGTGAATACGCCCCGGATCTCGGCAGTTGGATCACAAACGCGCGTGCTGCGCATGTTGAAAAACCTTTCCATGCCATTATTGCGCAAGGCAACCATAAAGAGGATAAGATTGTAGCTCCCGAAGATTTAGAGGAAAACCACTCGCTCATGATCGCTCCTAGAAGTCGCAATGTCCCGCGGACAAGCAGGAAGCTTGCGGAGGCCTTTCTGCCGCTTCTCCTTTCCGCGAGTGAAGTTGATATCGTTGATCCCTTCTTTGACCTCCAGAACTCAAAATATACAAACCTCTTGAGCCTGTTGCTTTCATCGATGTACGACTCAAGGAAGAATAAAAAGGAAAATCTGCCCATCAGAATCCATTTTCGCCTCGATGAAGGCGACCCAAGAGAACAGTTTTTTCTTGAAAACGCCCATAGATGGGTACGTGGCTGGGTTCCCGAAGGTTTTGAGTTGCACCTGTACGAATGGAGACAGAAACCCGGCGGTGAAGATTTTCACGCTCGTCTTCTCTTGTGCGACTGCGGTGGGTTGGCGGTTGATGCGGGCTTCGCAGCAGTCGGACAGCATGAAAGTACCATTATCACTCTGCTTGATTATCAGCATGTCCAAGAGTTGCGGGGAAATTTTGCGGGCGGGGCGACGGTTTATGATAAGATCGGAAACGTGGTTCGAATTAGATCAAATGGGGAAACAGAGACTCTCTAATTTAAAGATATCCGGACAGCAAGCGTGAAAATTCTGGGAATCGAAACGTCTACTTTCTCGGGAAGCGTGTCAGTATCCGATGACGACGCGCTTCTTTGCGAATATGTTTTCAACACCGGTCCAAGGCATAACGAGGTACTTATTCCCACGATCGAGCGGCTTCTTTCGGATTGCGGACTCGGGAAAAACGATCTGGACGCGGTCTGCGTGTCAACGGGGCCGGGTTCCTTTACCTCTCTTCGCATAGGGGTATCCACCGCAAAGGCGCTTTGCTATTCTTTGGGAGCGGATCTTGCGGGAGTTCCCTCACTTGAGATTCTTGCCTCAAACGCGCTTTGGTGCGGAAACGATGTGTGCGTCATGACCGACGCGGGCAGAGGGGAGGTTTTCTTTTCATTTTATGATCCCAAAGGCGAAGAGGTAAACCCCGCGGAAATCGCCACACCGGAATCTGTGTGTGATGAGGTGAGAAAAAAGACCGTTTTTGTGGGAAGCGGAGCCATGCTGCACGCAAATCTTATACGGAATGCTCTGGGAGAGACTGCCGTTTTTCTGCCCGCGAATTTAAACACCCCGAGGGCGTCTGGCTGCGCGCTTCTGGGGAGAAAAAAGATTCTCTCCGGACAAAAGGGCGATCCCTTCACCCTGACTCCTTTCTATCTTCGTCGCTCCGCAGCGGAGCGCGAAGTGAAATCGGCAAAGAGACGCTAGTAATCTTTTTCCCCGGCGGTCTTGAAGTTGTATGCGCGCGGTGATAGATTAAGCGGATGGGTTGTTGGTACTCCGCATTTTAAAAACAACCAGGGAGATATAATAAAATGGCCAAGATGCTCGGCGCACAGATGTTCTTTGAGACGCTTCTTCACCAGGGTATTGACGTGGTCTTCGGACTACCGGGAGGTTACGTTCTCAAGGTCTATGACGTGATGACCGACTATACCGACAGGATAAATCACGTGCTCGTGAGGCATGAGCAGGGAGCTACGCACATGGCCGACGGGTACGCAAGAGCCTCGGGAAAACCGGGAGTGGTGCTTTGCACCTCGGGTCCTGCGGCAACCAACACCGTTACCGGCATTGCGACGGCGCAGATGGATTCATCTCCCATAGTTATCTTTACGGGGCAGGTTCCTACGCAGTACCTTGGAAGCGATGCCTTCCAGGAAGCCGACCATATAGGCATAACAAGACCCTGCACGAAACATAACTACCTTGTGCGGGAAACCCGGGATCTCCCGAGAGCAATGAAAGAGGCTTTTCACATAGCCGGCACCGGAAGACCCAGCCCTGTTCTGGTTGATATGCCCAAGGATGTTCTCATAGGAGAAGACGAGCTTGTAATCCCCGAGGATCACGAGATAGATATCAAAGGTTACAAGCCCACTATGAAGGGAAATCCTGCGCAGATAAAAAGAGCTGTGGAGATGCTGCTTGCTTCAAAGCAGCCGGTTATTTATTCCGGTGGAGGAGTTATCTGGTCCGGGGCTACGGATGAACTGCTTGAGTTCTGTCACCGGCTTCAGATACCTGTGGCTTCAACCCTTATGGGTCTGGGGGGTTATCCGGCGAGCGATCCGCTTTTCATAAGCATGCTCGGGATGCACGGTTCCTACGCCGCCAATATGACCGTTACCGAATCGGATCTCGTTATCTCGATCGGCGGGCGGTTTGATGACAGGGCTACGGGCGGGAACTTCGAAGAGTTTGCCCCCAACGCCGATATTATCCATATAGATATAGACCCATCCTCGATAGACAAGAACATACCGGTTGAGTGTCCGATAGTAGGGGATGCCAAAATTGTGCTGCGCCAGATACTCGATGCTCTCCCCGGGGAGATTGACCTTGAAGGGAGGGAATCCTGGCTCAGGCGGATACGGGACTGGAACGAGAAGCACCCGCTCACCTATTGCCAGGGAAGCGATAAGATTCTAACTACCTACGCCATAGACATGCTTTACAAGCTCACGAAAGGAAACGCCATAATAGTTTCCGATGTGGGTCAGCACCAGATGTGGGTAGCCCAGTTCTACAAGTTCGAAAGACCGAGAACCCATCTTACCTCGGGGGGCTTGGGAACCATGGGATTCAGTTTCCCTGCGGCTATGGGAGCGAAATACGCAAGACCCGATGAGCAGGTTATATGCGTTGCCGGCGACGGAAGCTTCCAGATGAATTTCCAGGAACTTGCGACTGCGGTTGAAAACAATCTGGATCTTAAGATTATCGTTTTCAACAACCGTCATCACGGAATGGTAAGGCAATGGCAGACGATGTTTTTTGGGGGCAATTACTCGGCATCTCGGTTTGAAGTGCTGCCGGATTTCGTGAAGCTCGCAGAAGCGTTTGGAGCCCGCGGCCTTCGGGCGGTGAGGCCCGAGGAGCTTGAGCCCACTCTCAGGGAAGGCCTTAACACTCCGGGGGTTGTTCTCATGGAGATAGAAGTTGATTGTACCGAGATGGTTTATCCGATGATAGCCCCCGGTGCATCGATGGACAACATGATAATGATGCCTGCGGATCTTGCCTGATACCGCGCGAGGCTTTCCGGGCCGAACTCAAGGTTCTTTTCCCGCTTTCATATATACTTTTCCGTAAGACTGTGCATTAGTGTCTTCCGGTATCGTTATGGCTTCAGGAAAAATTGTTCAGGTAGCTTTGCCGATTCATTCCGAACAGCTTTTTTTATATTCGGTTCCGAAGCGTTTCCGGCAAGGTATCGCTACGGGGAAGAGGGTGTTTGTCCCCCTCGGAAACCGCAAGGCCATAGGATATGTGGTGGGAGATGCGGCAAAACGGAAAGTCGATTTCGAGCTAAAAGATATAATCGACATTCTCGATGAATTCCCGCTTTTTGACGAGAAGCGCTTAGAGTTTTTCCACCGGGTCTCGGAATACTACATGGCGCCTCTTGGGATCGTCCTTAAGTTTGCCCATCCTCTGGGGCTCGGTAAAAGCGTCGGGAAAACCGTGCGGATCACGGAGGAGGGGAAAAGCCGCCTCAAGGAACCGGGCCCTGACCGCCTCGAGCAAAGAATCTTGGAAACTCTCCTGCTTGAGGGAGAACTTGCCTCGGAGAAGCTTATTGAGCTCAGCGGCGGGGCCTCTCTTGAGACCCTCAACTCTCTTAAAAGAAGGGGGCATGTGGAATTTGACTACAGGGTCATAAGAGATGAGAAGGTAAAATACGAGAAGATCTATGGAATCTCATGCGATCCCGACACCATCCCGGAGATTAAGCGCAAAAAACCAGCCAAGGGTGCCATACTTGAGTTCATAAACCTCCGCGGTTCCGTCCCCCGTTCGGAACTAAGGGAAATATTCGGCAATTTCTCAGCTCACGTAAAGTGGCTTGTGGATAACGCCCTGGTCTCCTTGGAGCAAAAAGAGATCGGAAGGGATCCCTACGGCGTCCTTGACGCGGAAGAAGAACCGCCAAAGAAACTTACCCAGGATCAGCGTATGGCGATGGAGAAAATCCTGCCTTATGTTAAGAGGGGAGAGTATCGCTGTTTTCTTCTTCACGGTGTTACGGGAAGCGGAAAGACCGAGGTCTACTTAAGGACTGTCAGCGAAGTCATAGCCAGGGGGAAACAGGCGATTGTTCTCGTTCCCGAAATAGCGCTCACCCCGCTTCTGGTGAAGAGGTTCCGTTCACGTTTCGCCGACGCTGTATCGGTGATTCACAGCGCTCTAAGCGAGGGTGAGAGGTTTGATGCGTGGAGAAAGGCCCGTAGCGGAGATCTGAGCGTGGTGATAGGTGCCCGCTCCGCGGTTTTCGCTCCGTTTGAGAATCTCGGCCTCGTGGTGGTTGACGAGGAGCACGAGTCCTCCTACAAGCAGAACGAGGCGCCATGTTACAATGCCCGCGACGCCGCGGTCATGCTCGGAACCATATGTAGCTGTCCGGTGCTACTGGGTTCCGCGACTCCTTCACTTGAATCCTATGCAAACTCGATCAGGGGCAAATACGAATATCTTTCCCTTCCCGCAAGGGTGGGAAAGAGCGTGCTTCCCGATGTTGAGCTCGTGGATATGAAAAACGTGAATGAAACTGTTTTCTCCCCGCGCCTAAGGGACGCCTTGGTGGAGAATTTCAGTCGCGGGGAACAATCGATTCTTTTTATTAACAGGAGGGGTTTTTCAAGCTTTCTGGTCTGCGGGGACTGCGGTGAACTCTTCAGGTGCCCCAATTGCTCGGTAACCCTTACTTTTCACAAAAAAGATAATTCGATCAAGTGCCATTACTGCGGAATTATGGAGAAATTCGAAAACAGCTGCTCAAGCTGCGGGGCCAGATACATGGGCAAGGGTCTTGGGACCCAGAAAGTGGAGGAGGATGTAAAGAGCATGCTTCCCGATGCCAGAGTTTTCGTTATGGACAGGGATTACACCCGCGGGAAAACCAAACTTCTTGACCTTTACAAAAAGCTTGAGTCCGGGGAGGTGGACGTTCTTATCGGGACCCAGATGGTAGCCAAGGGACATGATCTGCCGGGGGTTACGCTTGTCGGTGTTCTCTCAGCCGATCATATGCTAGGGATTCCCGACTTCCGCTCGGGAGAAAGAACTTTCCAGGTGCTCACACAGGTAGCCGGAAGAACAGGAAGGGGAATAAAACCCGGGGCGGTCATTCTGCAGACATATAACCCCGAACATCCTTCGGTAAGATTCGCCCTTTCCCATAACAGTTCCGGGTTTCTGGATGAAGAACTGGAACTAAGAAAGTCTCTTGATCAGCCTCCTTTCTCAAGGTTCATATCCTTCAGAGTAAACGGGCTTGATGAGCAGAAAACACGAGATTTTGCCGAAAGAGTGAAGCGCACGGCCGAGAGATTCCTTCTCAATCTTCCGCCCGGATCGCTCAGAGTACTCGGCCCCTCCGAGGCTCCCATATACAAGCTTAGAAACAGGTTCAGATGGCAGATCATTATCGCGTCAGGGAATCTGGGGCTGCTTCGGAACTATGCCTCGGCACTTTACGATTCGTTGAAAAAGCACGCCTCGGGAATTAAGCTTATAGTTGATGTTGATCCCTATGATTTCATGTGACCCGGTTTGATGAAAAAGAAAATTCTTCTTCCCGACGAGGAAAACGCGCGCTTGACCGTTGAGAGATTCCGGGAGATAAACGGCAAACTCTCCGGGGAAAAAGCAAAAGTCCTCCGCATCATCTCTTCCCACAGCAGATTTCTCGGCAATTCAATCATAAGAAATCCACGCGCGCTAAACGTCCTTACTAATGAAAAAGCCCTCGGGAGAAAAAAAACGCTTTCTTCCCACCGGGCTCCGCTTGCCTCGATTGTGAGGAATTCGAAGGACTCAGAGAGGCTCTCAGAAAGGCTCAAGGAGTACAAGTACACGGAACTCTCGAGAATAATCTACAGAGAAGTCCTGGGTCTCTGCACGTTTCGCCAGACCATGGAGGAGATTTCCGACCTAGCCGGTTCCGTGGTCAGGGCGGTGCTTGATTTCTACAGGTCCCGAATCGAGGGCGGAGACCAATTTGAGTTCGTGGTGCTTGGAATGGGGAAACTGGGCGGAAGACTCCTTAACCTCAGTTCCGATATAGACCTCGTTTATCTCTACAGAAGCGAGGGCTACGCCGAAGAGATATTCACGCTTTCCTCATCAGTTACCAGAACTATAAGCTCCGTCACCCCCGGCGGTTTTCTCTACAGGGTCGACCTGGGTCTGCGTCCTGGGGGCAGCAGGAGTCCGGTCGCGGTGTCGGTTGATGCGGCCCTTGAACATTATTACCACTGGGCCGAGACCTGGGAGAGAGCGGTTCTGCTCAAGGCGACCCCTGTTGCCGGGGATATTGAGCTCGGTCGCGAATTCCTCGGGGACCTTGAACCCGTAATATACCGCAAGCTGCTTGATTACGAGTCCATAGAGGATCTCAAGGACATGAAGATTCGTCTCGAGGGCATCCGGAAGGAAAACGACGTGAAGCTCGGCAGGGGGGGGATAAGGGATATCGAGTTTTTCGTGCAGGCGACCCAGCTTATGAGCGGCGGGGCGGTGAAGAAGCTCAGGGGACTCATGAACACTCTTGACGGCCTTTCCGCCATGGCGACGACGGGTTTCATAACAAAACAGGTAAAGGAAGAGATGGAGCATTGCTATCTTTTTCTTAGAAAAGTGGAGCATTCGATTCAGCTCTGGGATGAATTTCAGACGCACAGCATTCCCACGGAGGAGAGTTCGCTCGGCAGACTCTCAAGGAGGATGGGTTTTGAAACGACGGCGGACTTCAGAGCTGCTTACGAAGAGATAACCTCGCTTGTCTTGAAGAATTGCGGGAACCTGTTCTTTGATCCCGGGGTGGAGCTTGAGGAAAAAGGCAGGGAATTCTGGGAGGTGGCGGATTTTATGGCCGAGGGAAATGTAAACCGCGAGGAAGCGATTTCGACCCTCGGGAATCTCGGGTTCTCGGCGCCGGATGACGCGATCGAAATAATATCGAGCCTCATGAATCCCCAGAGGGCTGGACTCACGGAAAGGGGAAGGATGCTTTCGAGAAAAGTGATACCGGCTTTTCTCTCAAACATAATTAATCTTAGCGAGCAGGACTCTGCGCTTTTAAATCTTGAAAGGTTTATCTCCGGTCTAGGTTCCAGGATGTCGGTCTACTTTCTTCTGAGTGAAAACCCAAAAATCATTCCTCTGCTCTCCAGGCTCTTTTCAAGAGGCGGCATGCTGTCTAATTTTCTTATCAGGCACCCCGAGTATCTTGACTCCATCATACTGAAGGACGTGACGCAGTTTTACGATTCGAAAGATGCCATGGCGCGGGCTCTTGAGGAAGCCGTTTCGGAAGAGGAGTTCTTTGAGGACAAACTCAACGCTCTTCGAAGCTTCAAGCACATTGAGTCCCTTAAACTTTGCTTCAAGGAACTTTCCGAGGACTTGGAACCGATCTACGTGGGAAAATATCTGTCGATGGTTGCGGACGTTGTAATGGACTCAAGCCTCGAACTTGCCAAGGATTCCCTTAAGTGTTCCCCGGGAAAGAGAAAACTTCTTGATAACATGGTTGTCCTGGGACTTGGTAAGCTCGGAGGAGGGGAAATGAGCTACGCTTCGGACCTAGACATAATCTTCATTTACGAGGGAGATGACCACGAGCTTTTCTCCAAGTACGGTCAGAGATTCATATCCAATCTTTCGGTTTACACTTCCGAGAGCTTCTGTTACAAGGTGGATGTGGAACTGCGCCCGTCGGGAAATTCGGGCACCCTTGTCGCCTCGCTTGAAGCCTTTGAAGAATATCATAATTCGAGTGCTCACATCTGGGAGAGGCAGGCTCTTGTAAAAGCCCGTGCCGTTGCGGGAAACCGCGCGCTCGGCGAGAAGGTAATGAAAGTCATAGAGAATTTCGTTTATGCGAAAGAGCTCGCTCCGGATTTTCCCAAGGAAATCCAAAGGCTGCGCGGGAGGGTCGAAAAAGAACTCGCCAACGAGACGGAATCCAGATTTAACCTGAAGACGGGAAGGGGGGGGTTGGTTGACATTGAGTTCCTCATCCAGATGCTTCAGCTTGCCCATGGTCCCACAAACCCCGAGCTAAGAACGGCAAACACCATGGAGGCTATCGGGGCGCTTTACAGTGCCGGGCTAATTGAAATCGGCGAGGCCCTGACGCTTAGCGAAGGCTATCTATTTTTAAGAAAAATGGGAAATCTGCTGAGTCTTTTCAACGACAGGAGCAAAAACGAAATCACGCGGGGCGATTTTGACCGAATGGCGCCTGAGTTCGGTGGTTCCGGTGGAGAGGGGGATTTTCTCATGTCTGAATACGCGCGCGTGACCGGGGATATCAGGGAAATTTATAACAGGTATTTTATGGGAAATACTTGATGAATAGAAGAAAGTGCGTTTTTTTTCTTGCCGACGGCGCAAGGCTCGATGTCTTCGCGGATCTTCTAAAAAGAGGCGATCTTGAGAATATACAGAAATATGTCGTTGAGCCCGGGGAGTTCCTTAAGGGAATCACGGTTTTTCCTTCCACAACGGGTCCGGCCTATACTCCGTACCTTCTCGGCAAGTTTCCAGGCAGATGTAACCTCCCCGGCATAAGGTGGTTTGACAGAAGGTATTACGATGGGACCCCGTTTTCCCTGCGAAGATTCAGAAGCTACGCCGGTCCCCAGTCTTTTCTTATTAATCGTGACATAGAGAGCGACTCCCCGACGCTTTTCGGCCTAGTTCCGGGGAGTATCAGCATCCTAAACGAGATAACCAAGGGTATAAGCCCCGCGGGGAACAACAGGACCAAGTATCTTAAGTACTATCTGGTCATGAAAAGCCATTTCACGGATAAAAGTGACAGTGTTGAAGAGGCCGCGGGAAAAATCCTGATTGATTCTCTTAGGGATTCTCCGCGTTTTCTTTTCTGTGTTTTTCCCGGGATAGATGCCTACTCTCACCGCTACCATCCGTTTCACCGCAAGGTTCTGGAATCCTACAGAAGGCTTGACCGGTACGTGGGTATGGTCGGGGAGAGATTTGCGGAGCGGGGGGAGCTTGACGATACGCTTTTCGTTGTTGGAAGCGACCACGGCCTTACGTCCACGCACTCCCATTTCGATTCCTTGGGTTTTCTTCACAGACGGGGTTTCAAGCCGCTTTACTACACCAACGTGTTCAAGCATTTTCTTGATGCCGATTCATCCGTCATGGTTTCTGGAAACTCCATGGCGCATTACTATTTCAAAAATTCCGATGGATGGAAAAGACACACCCTTTGCGAAGAGATAGCGGATATAGTTGACGAACTCTCAATGCGGCCGGAAGTGGATATTGTCTGCGCCAGAACCGGCGGGGCCGGGGGGGAGGTGAAAATAACTAATCCTAGGGGAGAGGCTCTCGTGAGCGTGGACGAAGAGGGTCTGATTTGCTACAGCAATGTTTCGGGCGATCCTCTCGGCTACGGCTTTTCCTCAAAGAAGATGAATCCCTCAGAGTCGCTTCGACTCACGATCGATTCTGACTATCCAGATGCCCCACTCCAGATTCTCCAGCTTTTCGAATCGCCTCGAACCGGCGATGTGGTAATCAGCTCAAAACCGGGCTATGACCTTCGGGCCACGCACGAGAACCCTGAACATCACGGTTCTCATGGCTCCCTGCACAAAGACCACATGGTGGTTCCCGTTCTTATAAGCCGTCCGGCCCGATACGACTGCGTACGAACCGCAGATATCTTCACGAGCATCGTCCGTTATCTTGGGTTTGAAGTTCCCCGGGGCGTTGACGGAATGGATATTCTTGAGTGAGCGGATTTAGGAGAAGATTTCCTCTATCTGGCTGTTGACTTCTCCCTCTTTTTTTCTAAGCGCTATGGAAAGTTCCTTAACTACGTGGGAAAGGGCGTTTTCCATTATTCTTTTCTCGCCGAAAGAGAGGTTTTTTACTTTTTTCAGGTGGTGTATGTCCCTTAGTACCCTGGCTATTTCGTATATGTCGCCGCTTTTAACCTTGTCGGCGTATTCCTTATACCTCTTGTTCCAGCTCTGGACTCCCAGCTTGGGTATTTCGCCGTTTTCTTCCTTTAGTATGTCAAGGATTTTCTTTACTTCCTTCTTGGGCACTACGGGTCTTAAGCCTACGGACTCTATGTTATCCGTGGGGACCATGAGTTTTACGTTACTCTCAAGAACGTTAAGTATGTAAAAGGCTTTTCTCGAACCCAGTATTTCTTTTTCCTCAACTCCCTGAACCTCAACCACACCGTGAACTGGATACACAGCGTTTTGTCCTGCTTTAAATTTTCTGCTCATTTTATTAAGTTATATGAAACAGTCAGTGTACCTGATTTACACTCGGTTTGCCAGAAAACGGACGAGAAGGGTTGGAGTAATGGAGAAAAGTTGCGATTTTCTTGTTGTTGGCGGAGGAATTGTGGGTCTTGCAATCACAAATGAGCTTCTTCTGCGCGGCTGTAATAACATTATTGTCTTGGAAAAGGAAAGAAGCCTGGGAGCCCACTCAAGCGGTCGAAACAGCGGGGTTCTCCACGCCGGGATCTATTACACGCCCGATTCTCTGAAGGCACGGTACTGCATTGAGGGAAACCGGCTGATGAGAGATTTCTGCCGCGAAAACGGAGTCCCTATATCCGAATGCGGCAAGGTCATCGTGGCGGACTCCGAGGAGAAGCTTGAAGGACTCCAGGCACTTCAGCAGAGGGCACAGAGAAACGGAGTGGAGTCGTATCTTATCAATGAAAAAGAACTTGCGGAGATAGAACCGCATGCAGCTACGTTTGAGAAAGCCATATATTCTCCCGCGACATCGGTGTTTGACCCTCTGGGCGTTTTGGAGGCTCTTTGCTCGAGAATTAAAAAAACCGGGAAAGCACATGTGCTTTTTGACACGGTTTTTATCGGACAAAAAAAGGACCGCGTCGCCCTTACGAGCGCGGGAGATATAGGTTACGGAAAACTCATAAACGCTGCCGGGCTCCATGCGGACGTCATAGCGCGCCAATTCGAAGTGGGTCTTAAGTACAGAGCCATCCCTTTTATGGGTTCCTACAGCGAACTTACAAAGAAAAGCACTTACCTTGTCCGCGGCAATATCTATCCGGTTCCCGACCCGAGAATGCCTTTTCTGGGGGTGCACTTTACGAGAAGCACTTCGGGGCGTGTCTTTATCGGTCCCACCGCCGTGCCGGTCCTGGGAAGGGAGAGCTACGGATTTCTTGAGGACCTGGGACTTGAGTCGTTCCGGTTTCTTTACAGAAACGCGTCGATGTTCGTAAGTGACAGCGGCTTTAGGGCAAACGCGCTCTCCGAGGTGAAGAAATATCTGGGATCCCATTTCTACTCAGAAGCCAGAAAGCTGATTCCCGGCCTCCTGCCTCGTCATCTAATTTCTTCCGCGAAAACAGGTATCCGCTCGCAGCTGGTGGATTGGAAGGAGAAAAAACTCGTTATGGACTACGTCGTCTGCAAAGAAGAAGACACCGTTCACGTGCTAAACGCCATATCTCCCGCTTTTACCTCCTCAATGTCGTTTGCCAAGTATGTGGCGGACATTCTGCTTGAGGAACAAGCTCGCTAGGCGCAGTGAACGAGGGGATTTCTTGTGCCCGGTCTTGTTTTTTCCGCTTTTCCTTGAAAAATTCCGGCAATCGCATTTAATATTTATCCGTACTTATCCTTTTTTCCGTTAAGAAATTGCTTTACCCGGACTCAAAAATGCCCGAGCAGAGAGTCATAAGAAATTACGTCGACAGGCCCAACTCCTACACCATCGGGTCGTATCTGTCCTCGGGGGGATACTCGGCGCTCAGAAAAGCCCTTGGCATGGCCCCGGGGGATGTAACCGACGCGGTCAAGAAATCGGGTCTTCGGGGAAGGGGAGGGGCTGGCTTTCCGGCGGGGATAAAGTGGAGCTTCATCCCGCCCGATTCCAAGAAACCGGTTTATCTCTGCTGTAACGCTGATGAAAGTGAACCCGGAAGCTTCAAGGACAGGGAGATTCTGGAGAAAGATCCCCATCAGATGATAGAGGGCATAATAATTGCCTGCTACGCTATCCGCTCCCACAAGGCGTACATATACATAAGAGGGGAGATGCCGTACGGAGCCAAGAGGATACAGCAGGCCATAGAGGAAGCTTACGAGCACGGCTATCTCGGGAAGAACATACTCCTAAGCGGTTTTGATCTCGATATGAAGCTCTATATAGGCGCCGGTGCCTATATATGCGGGGAGGAGACCGGTCTTCTTGAGTCAATAGAGGGAAAAAAGGGAGAGCCGAGACCTAAGCCTCCTTTCCCGGCTCAGATCGGCCTTTTCGGCTGTCCCACCATAGTCAATAACGTTGAGACGCTCGCATGCGTTCCCCATATAATAAATAACGGGGCGGACTGGTTTGCCTCGATAGGGACTCCCAGAAACACTGGAACCAAGATTTTCGGGCTGAGCGGACACGTCAACAAACCCGGGCTTTACGAACTTCCTCTGGGAATAAATCTCCTTGAGTTAATTGAAGAATACGGCGGAGGAATTCCCGGTGGAAGAAAAATAAAGGCTGTTTCTCCCGGCGGCTCTTCGTCCGCGGTTTTTTCCGCGGATGAGCTGGACATTGCTATGGATTTCGATACCGTGGCGGCCGCGGGCTCCATGCTCGGAACGGCCGGAGTAACGGTGATGGATGAAACGGTGAGCATGATCAAGGTAGCCCAGAATCTTGCCCATTTCTACAGGGATGAGTCATGCGGGCAGTGCGTTCAGTGCAGAGAAGGAACGTGGTGGCTTGAGAAGATACTGACGGAGATTGACAAAGGTAAGGGGTCCATTGAGTACCTAGACATAATGCTTGACGCGTGCTCGCAGATGAGAGGAACTACCATATGCGCCCTTGCCGACGGCTGCGCCATGCCCATTGAATCAATAGTGAGAAAATTCAGGGACGAGTTCGAAGAGCATATAAAAAGAGGGCATTCTTAGCGCCGGTGGTTTAAATACGAGGATGTGTATCTGAACGCTTATGGTTCAGTTACGGAGACGAAGAGGTGTATGGGGAGGGGGTAGGATTTTATAACAAGTTTCGGCGCCATCAGGGGATTGAGGGGGGTACACCGGATTAAGCTTATTGCGGTTTGGGTGGAAGTTGGTGAAAAAGGAGTCAGCTTAGAATTGTTCAAGAAGAAAGAGGGAAATTCCTCTTTTGCGTCGATTAGGTCCACTTTTCTGGGTGACGTATTCGGGGGTGTTACTTCCGCGATCGTAATGCTGCCGATGGCGTTAGCCTTTGGCGTTGCCTCGGGGCTCGGGCCAGTTGCCGGAGTCTACGGTGCCGTCGCGGTGGGATTCTTTGCCGCCGCGTTCGGCGGTACGCCTGCGCAGATTTCCGGCCCCACCGGCCCGATGACTATCGCCATGGCTGCGGTCGTTACCCTGTATGCCCACGATCTGGCTAGCGCCTTCACCATCGTCATGCTGGCCGGCCTGATACAGGTCTCCCTGGGATTTCTCCGGATCGGCGGCTTTGTGAGTTACACCCCATACTCCGTGATTTCCGGTTTCATGACTGGAATCGGCGCGATCATCATAATCCTTCAAGTCGTTACTATCCTCGGCGCCGAGCCGGTCTCGGGAGGGCCGTTTGTCCAGATTGCTGCTTGGCCGGATGCCATCACCAACCCCAATCCGCATGATCTCGTTGTCGGGTTGACTGCCTTGGCTATTTGCGTTTTCTGGCCCCGCCGGATACGACGCTTTCTGCCCCCACCGCTGGCCGCCTTGACGATCGGCACCTGCATTGCGCTCTTCGGGCTCACCGAGGCACGAACCATCGGCGCGATTCCTGTGGGTCTGCCCACGTTCCAGGCGCCGCAGATAGAGTTGGGCTCAATCGGGGGCTTCTTGGAGCCGGCACTGATCCTCGCGCTTCTTGGTTCCATCGACAGTCTGCTGACCTCGTTGATAGCGGATTCACAAACCCGTACACGCCACAATCCCGATCGGGAGCTCGTGGGGCAAGGCCTCGGCAATCTGGCGGCCGGTATTCTGGGTGCGTTGCCGGGCGCAGGTGCTACTCTGGGCACCGTCACCAACATCCGGGCCGGCGGGCGAAGCCCTCTGGCAGGCATCCTAGCCGCGATCCTACTGCTCGGCCTTTTGCTCGGCTTCGGCTGGATTGCCGAACCGATCCCACTCGCCGTTCTGGCGGGCATTCTCATTAAAGTAGGCTGGGATATTATTGATTGGCGTTTTGTTGTTCACTTACGGGCGATTCGCCTTGAGTATGTTCTTGTAATGCTTCTCACCTTCCTTGTGACCGTGTTCGTCGATTTGGTCACCGCCGTCGCGCTCGGGTTGATCGTGGCAGGCGTGGTGCGCTCAAGAGACTTGGCGCGGAACGAACTGGAAAGCGTAGTTTCCGTACCAATCGTAGACCTCGATTTTTTTTCGTCTCTGGCGGACATCGATCCCTCTAACCTGCCGGTCGGACTCATCAGGTTGAGGGGAAGTTTCTCGATCGCTTCCGCAAACGAACTGACCCGAGTGATTGCTGCGGACATCGAGGATCACGACATCATCATCCTCGACTTTTCCGAGACCACCAGTGTGGACGATAGCGCTGCGCTTGCGATCGAGGAACTAGTCCAATCTGCCATTGACGATGACACTGCCTGCGTTGTGTCGGGCCTGTCCGGCAATGTGGCCAGGACCCTTCAATCTCTCGAGGTGTTTCGCCGTGTCCCCGACGGGCATTTCGTGGACAGTTTTGACGAGGCGAAGCAGTTGTCCAAGCACCTACTCCACGAGTGAGGAAAGGTGAACGGTGCCGTGCTGTGCAAGCACGTTGGCGCATATATTCATGCGCATCCATAGATTATTCGAGAGAATCCCTGAGCATTTGATTCACAACTGCAGGATCGGCTTTTCCCCTTGTTGCTTTCATGACCTGACCGACGAAAAAGCTGAGAAGCTTTGTGTCCCCGTTCCTGTATCTCTCGACTTCCTTGGGATTTTCTTCGATTAATTTGCTTATAATAGAAGAGATCTCGCCTTCATCTGTAATCTGGGTAAGCCCCTTTTCGGTTACTATTTCTTCTGCGCGTCTTCCTTCGCTTATCATCTCGGAGAATATTTCCTTGGCGGTCTTGCGGTTTACTTTTCCTTCCCTGATAAGTTCCAGCAGTTCAGCGAGGTTCTCGGGGGGAACCGGAAATTCGGCTATGCTGTCTTCGTTTTCAACTTCTCTCAGCATCTCGTTTAAGATCCAGTTGCTCGCCGCCTTCTGGTCTTTTACGTGTTTTGCGCACTCTTCAAAGTATTCGGCAAGCGGTCTTGAGGATGAAAGCGTCTCGGCGTCGTTTCTCGGCATATTGAATTCATCCACGAATCTGCTGAACTTTTCTTCGGGGAGTTCCGGGAGGGACAGGCGGATTTTCTCCAGATAATCCTCATCCACCACTACCGGCAGAAGGTCTGGGTCCGGGAAATACCTGTAGTCGTGAGCCTCTTCTTTTGATCTCATCGCAAATGTGACCCCTTTTTGGGAGTCAAAAAGCCTCGTTTCCTGGACCACCTTTCCTCCGCTTTGAAGGACTGCCTCCTGTCTTTTTATTTCGTATTCTATAGCTCTTTGTATGAAGCGGAAGGAATTAAGATTCTTGATCTCGGTTTTTGTTCCGAGTTCGCTCTGCCCTGCCGGCCGCACAGAAACGTTCGCGTCGCAACGCAGGCTTCCTTCCTCCATGTTTCCGTCGCAGACCTCGATATATCTGAGGATTGTCCTAAGCTTTTTTACGTATTCAACCGCTTCTTCGGCAGTCGAGATGTCGGGCTCACTGACTATCTCCACAAGCGGCACTCCGGCCCTGTTGAGATCGACGTGGCTTTCAAAGTCGGAGTATTCGTGCACGAGTTTGCCGGCGTCTTCTTCCAGGTGTATCCGGGTTATCCTGATCTTTTTTTTGCCGCCCACCGAATCTATCTCGAGATGTCCTCTGAGGCAAAGTGGCTCGTCGTACTGCGAAATCTGGTAGCCCTTCGGAAGGTCCGGGTAGAAGTAGTTCTTCCTCGCGAATCTTGATTTCCGGGCGATTTCACAGCTGGTTGCCAGTCCGGCTTTTAGTGCGTACTCAAGAACCCTTTCATTAAAAACCGGCAACACCCCCGGCATGCCCAGACAGACCGGATTCACCTGGGAGTTGGGGGGACTTCCGAATTTCGTTGAGGAAGAAGAAAATATTTTGGATTCAGTGGCGAGTTGTGCGTGTACTTCGAGACCGATTACCGCTTCGTATTCCATTGATCGTTCCTTCGGGGAAAATTTGATAAAGCAGTCGAGCGAAAATTATATATGTACTTGGCCAGCAGGCAACCTCTGATCCACGTATTTCTGTCCAGGATAGGGAATAGACCTAGCGTAAAGCTCTCCTAACAGATCCATCGTTTCTTTTTGACCTTTCGGCTTAAAAACTTTATTCTTTCTCTCTTAGTGGCGTATCCTCATGTTGATTAGTTCGGGTAAGTTCAAACCCTCCGTACACCAAATTTGAATATAACTCGAAGGAGGACGTAAGATGAGAATTTTAGCAGTTTTAGCTGTTTCTTTGATGACGCTTCTTCCCTTTATGTCACTTCCCGCCCAGGCCGGCGGCGACCAGAGCATACAGGAACAGATAGAGGAACTTAAGAAGCAGATAGAAAAGCTTGAGCAGCAGATAAACACGAAGGAGTACGAGGCCACGGCGAAAGATTCTAAGGCCTGGTACAACAAGATAAAGGTCAAAACCAAGAAAGGCGCGGGTCTTACTTTCCAGACCGCGGACAAGAACTACAAGCTCAGGATGAGGTTTTTTGGCCAGTTTCTGTCCAACTACACAGATCCTGACACTGGCAAGGAGGGTTTTGGCTTCAGTGTAAGAAACCTCTGGCTGATCTGGGACGGTAACGCTTTCGCTCCCTGGATGAAATACACGGTCCAGTATGATCTCTCAGGGGGTGGACTAAAGGATATGAGGCTTTCATTTGCCAAGAACAAGGCTTTTGTCCCCACGGTGGGTCAGTACAAGGTTCCGTTTAGCAGAGAGTTTCTTACCTCAATTACCGCCCTGCAGCTTGTGGGAACCTCGATCATAGACGATTACTTTCGGTATGGCAGGGATATCGGTGGTGGTGTTTACGGTTTTCTCGGCGACGGGATGATCCGCTATGATGCGGGTGTTTTCCAAGGCGAAGGTGCGAACCAGAAAAACGACAAGGGTGACACCGGCATGCTCTGGGCAGGAAGGGTTCAGGCGGCCATTATCGGCGGGAAAGCCAAGAGTGTAAAAGAGAATTTCGCCAAGAGGCCAACGCTCATGGTTGGAGCCGCTGTTGCGGGTATAGATGTTGAGGATGGCAGTGATGGCAATATAGGAATTCCCTCCGGAGAGAGAGCCCTTGAAAGCGGTACAGTCACTTCCTTTACGGCGGATATAAACTACAGGGACCCGATGTTCAACCTTACCGGTGAGTATGTCGGAAGGTGGGCCAATCCCGACGATGTCGGTATAGGCACTGCCTACGACTCCGGTTTCAGGGTTCAGGGCGGGTTCTTCATCCTTCCGAGAAAGATTGAACTTGCCTCAAGGTACGCAATGGTAATGTTTGACGACGACACCGACGTTCTCGGAGGAAATGACCTTGACAACGTATGGACGTTCACGCAGGGGCTTAGTTACTACCTGAGCGGCAATCACAAGTGGAAGATACAGCTTGACTACACGTTCCAGAGGGAAGAGGATCTCGCTGGCGCAGAGTCTGATGAGTCGATGGTAAGAGCGCAGGTTCAGACCTATTTCTAGGGATGCATTTAGAGGTATAGTCAAATCTGGTGTATGGGAGCATAATCAGGCGGTGATCTGATAGTCTGTTTTCACCTCTGTTGTTTTGTCCGTTGTCTGCTCGATTCCATCTTTGAATTCCCTTCTTTTACATTTTGACGATATTGAACTTGGCGTGGTTTAGGAAGAGGAAAATATCTCTGATTCAGTGGCAAGCTACGCGTGCACTTCAAGACCGATTACCGCTTCGTATTCCGTTTATCGCTCCTTCAGGGGAAATTTGATAAAGTAACCGAGCGAGATTATATATGTGCTTGGCCCGCAGGCAACCTTGGGGCTGGTATTCTCTCTGTGTTTTGAACATGAATGCCAGAACAAACTATCTTGGAAACATTGCGTGTAGTAAATCGTTAGTTTATTAAATAATGTTTAAGGGAACTTTTAGCACCTTTAGCGATTATTTAATAAACCACGCTCTTGACTTAGTTTAAAAAAATATATATATTGGTACTATGAATACTAAAAACAACTCCAAAATAAACCAACTTTTAAAGACTGTACCTAGAGAAGTTGTGCTGCTATCGTCATGGCTGTCAGAGCAAGGATACAGCAGAGATCTTCAAAAACGCTATAGACGCAGTCATTGGTTTGAGTCAATAGGTAGGGGGGCTATGGTTCGTGCTGGGGCCAAGGTTGATTATTTGGGAGCACTCTATGCCCTACAAAAGCAGCAAGGTTTAAGCGTTCACCTTGGTGGTAGAACTGCTTTGTCATTGCTTGGCAAATCCCATTATCTTGAGATGTCCCCCAAGCGGGCAATACTATTTGGTGATGCTGGAGAGAAGCTCCCTCTTTGGTTTAAAAAGTATGACTGGGGCTTGGAAGTTTATTACTGCGCATCTTCTTTTCTTCCCCCACGTCTGGGACTGACCAGCGTTGAACAGAAGACTTTTTCTGTCAATGTGTCCGGCGCGGCACGAGCACTAATGGAATGCCTCTACCTTGCGCCAAGGAAACAGTCTTTGCTGGAGGCGTTTGAGTTGATGGAAGGACTTAACAATTTAAGACCTGACCATGTCCAAACATTGCTTGAGCAGTGCAATTCGGTGAAAGTGAAGCGCCTTTTTTTGTATCTGGGTGAAAAAGCTGCACATAGCTGGTTTGATTTTCTGAATTTAGAAAAGATCGATTTGGGCAAAGGCAAGCGAAGTCTTCTGAATAATGGTACTTACGTGCCGAAATATCAAATCACTGTTCCTAAGGAATTAGAAGCAAGCAGTAATGAGACAAGACTATAGAAAACAGGCGGAACTTTTGCTTGAAATTTTGCCCGAGGTTGCAAAGCTGTCCTGCTTTGCGCTCCATGGTGGTACGGCAATTAATTTTTTCGTGCGAAATATGCCGCGTCTATCGGTTGATATCGATTTAACCTATACGCTACTTGAAGGCAGAAACGCCTCCTTGAATAATATCAATCAAGCTCTAGCGGGAATAAAAAACGGTATTGAATCAAAAAAGGGGGATATGCGGATTGTTCATCAACAAGATGTTTGTAAGCTTTTTATTTCTCGCGCAGGTGTGCAAATAAAAATCGAGGTTAATATGGTAAAACGGGGTGTTATTGCGCCTCCTGAGCAATTAGAGCTTTGCCAAAGGGCGCAGTCAGAATTTGATGTGTTTTGTGCGATGCGCTTAGTACCGATAAGCCAACTCTACGGTGGTAAGATCTGCGCGGCACTAGATCGACAGCACCCAAGAGATCTTTTTGACTTAAACCCGTTTATGGATAAAGAGGGTTTTTTCATCGATATAAAACCTGGTTTTTTGTACAGCTTGCTTTGTAGCGACAGGCCGATATATGAATTACTTGCCCCGCAGTTACAAGATCGGAGAGATATATTTGAAAATCAATTTGAAGGTATGTCGCGTGAATCTTTTTCCTATGAAGAATACGAAGAAGCTAGAAATAAACTAATTAGTATGATCAATACGTTTCTTACTGACGAAGACAAGAATTTTCTTCTGCGTGCTGACAATGCTGAACCTGATTGGAGTCTCTACGCCTTTGAGCAATTTCCCGCAGTTCAGTGGAAGCTACAGAATCTGAAGAAACTACGAGACACAAACCCTGATAAGCACAAAAAGCAGCACATACTGCTGACAAATGCCCTTTTTCGATAAAGCGCGTAACAGGTTCTTATTGGCATTTTTCTATCTTAGGTTCACGGTGTAATGTAGATTCCGGTACTCTTTTCACTGAGAAGGACCGATATGCAAGAGACAAAAGCCCTTATAGTTTCCCCCCACCCCGACGATCTTGAAATAGGCATGGGAGGTACTGCCTGCCTGCTCCTGGAAAAAGGGATTGATGTGGTTTCCGTTGTCGTTACAGATGGAAGGAGAAGTGCTAATCCCCTTGGTGTCTCACAGGAAGAACTTGTGCGGACAAGGGAACGGGAAGTCAGGGAATCCTCGGAGATACTCGGAGTGGAGATTTCTCTTCTGGGGTTCTCCGATATGGAATCCGATTCGAACAAACGTGAATTCAGTTCCAGAATAGGGGAAATAATAACAAATCTCCGCCCAAATGAGATATACCTTCCGCATCCCGAAATCGACAAGCACAGAACCCACAGGACGGTTTCGCGCCTGACGATTGATTGTCTTAACGCGGCAATTAAGGAGATTCCTTTTGAGTGTGAATGCTGGTTTTATGAGGTATGGACGCCTTTTCCTTCATACGACCGTATCGAGGATATAACGTCTTTTGCCGACCGCAAGCGCCGGGCGATTGAGGCGCACAGAAGCCAGACGGCCTACAAGGACTACACAGACGGCATAATGGGCCTTAACAGGTACAGGGGGGCTTTTCACGACACTGCGGACGGATTTGCGCCGCTTTGGGCCGAGGTCTTCATAAAGCACGACTCCGGGTGATCTTATCTCGGAACGTATTTTCTTTTCCTTGACCAAAGAAGCAGGTCTAATTCATCAAGACTGATTCCCAGTTCGTGGGCGGCTTCCGCCATAAGGCTTTCGGTTTCAAGGTATCTTTTTTTCGTCAGGGGATATTTCGTTTCGCCTATGACCCCCAGCTCGGAAAGGGATGCCAGATTGTTTCGGTCAAGAATCGCATATCCGGAGAATCCCAGATTCCTCAGAAAATGGCTTGCCTGCATGTATCCGAGTCCTTTTATTCCGGGGTTCTTTGCAAAAAACTCTCTTCTTTCCACTCTGTCTTCAAAGGAACTGACAAGTGATTTCAGAAGAAATCCGTGTTCTTTCTTAAGATATTCTCTGGTGAAAACAATATAGCGGGACGCGTTCTCGGCGTATTTGTGAATTGCTCCAATGCGTTCCAGCAATTCGTCTTCTTCTCCGTCGGCGAGTTTTTCTCCTATGGCGCTCATGCATTGGCCGGCTATCTTGGGACCGACCCCGGAACTCAGTATGCAGAATGAAAGTTCACGGAATATCTGGCGGTCGTCAGCCTCCTGAAAAGCCTGTTTGAATTCCAGAAGCCGGTTCTGTATCTCTTCTTTCTTAAGCTCGTAGAGTTCCAGAAGTTCTCGTTTTTCTTTTTCCCTCATCCGAAAGACCTTGTTTTTCGGTGCATCATTTCAGTATTTCGCCCGTTTTCTCGCTCCACAGAAACAGATCCATTTCATCGAAATCAAATCCGTTTTTCTCCGTGAATCTCTTAAACTTGTTTTCAATCTCAATGTATTTTGACCTTGAGTGCGGTGCCCGGGCAGACTGCGTTATGCCTAGTTCGAAGAGACACTGGAGTATGTGCTTGTCAAGAATCGCGTAGCCGCGAAAACCAACATTTCTTAGGAAATGGCTTGCTTCCTTGAAGCCGAGCCCCTTTATATCCTTGTTGAGTGCGAAGAAGTCTCTTCGCTCTGCCGGATCTTCAAAGGAGAGAAGAAGCGGCCTTAGCCTTAGTCCGTATCTGCTGGCCAAATAGTCTCTTGTGTGGACCACGTGTTTTGAGCGCACGTTAGGGAATCTGTAAACTCCCTGCAGTCTTGCCCTCAGTTCGTCCTCGCTTGCCTTGGGGAGTACGCTCCTTACGGCACTAAGGGCGTTCAGTCCCATCTTCGCGCTCGTTCCGGCCGTGAATATGCAGAAAACGAGTTCTTCGAAGATTACTTCTTCGGAGGCGTTTTTGATGATATTTTCAAATTCCCCGAGTTTCTTCCTTATTTCCGGGGATTTGTGCGGAAGGTCTTCTCTTATTGACCGTACTGTCAGCATCCGGGATTTATTTGTAGATGACGAGGTTTCTTCCGGCGATCAGCGTGGTTGAAGACATGTTGTTCCACCTCTTGATCTGGGAAACCGACACCCTGTAGCGAAGCGCCAACTCGCTCAGTGTGTCGCCGGGGATTATCTTGTGGTGCACTTTCTTTGGAACGTCCCGCGGCACGTAAGTGTAGGAAAGTCTCTGTGGAATGGAAAGGGTTTTTCCCGCTATTATAAGGGAGCCCTTGAGATTGTTAGCCCTTTTTATCTCGTCGATTGAAGTTCCGTACCTTCTTGCCAGAACGTAAATATTTTCCCCGGGGCGGATTTTGTGCTTTACGTATACGACGCTTCCTCTTGCGGGTATCTTGAGCCTCTCCCCGGGGCGTATGATCGAACCCGAGAGGTCGTTTGCGTACTTGAGTTTCTCGACGGACGTTCCGAATTTCTTGGCTATCTTCCAGAGGCTGTCGTCAGGCTTTACAGTGTATCTTACCGGCCTTGTCCTGAAAGGAGTCTGAACATCCTTGAGGGTCTCCACTTCGCTTTTAACGGCGAGGAGTTTTTCTCCGTAGCCCTTGGGAACCTTAAGCTCATAGTTCTTTCCGGGAGGAGTGGAAAGTCCGACGAGCGAAGGGTTGTAATTGGAAATCTCCTTGTATCCCATGTCAAGGAGGTTGGCGATTTCTGCAAGGCTTTTTCTTGGTGGGACGCTCACGGCTTCATAATCTTTCCCCGTTTCCGTAATCCTTAAACCGTATTTCTCAGGGTTCTTGGCTATTATCAAAGCGGCGTTGAATTTCGGCACGTAGTTTCTTGTTTCCCTGGGAAGCCTTCTTGATACTATCCAGAAATCGGTTGAACCTGTTCTCCTGATAGCCTTAGCCACTCTCTTCTCTCCGCAGTTGTAGGCGGCGAGGGCGAGTTCCCAAGAACCGAATTCGTCAAACAACTTTCTGAGATACTTGGCTGCCGCCAAGGTGGACTTCTCGGCGTCCATTCTCTCGTCTACCCAGTAGTTTATTTTCAGTCCGTATTTTAGTCCGGTCGGCCTTATGAATTGCCATAGCCCGACGGCGTTCTTTTTTGAGACGGCACGGGGATTAAACCCGCTTTCTATAATAGGCAGATACGCGATCTCTTGGGGAACACCCTCGGAGCGAAGCGTTTCCTTTATATCCGGAAGGTATTTCCCGGAGCGTCTGAGAACCACGGCGAAATTTTTCTTCCCTTTTCCCGAAAACCGTCGGATATAGCGCTCGACCTTTGAGTTCTCTTTTATCTCGAATTCTATATCTTCGTAACTCTGCAAAGTGTCTTTGGGTTCGGCCTCTGAAATTTCTTCGGTTCCGGGTTCCGTCTGCCGGGCCTGCGGGCTTTGCTCGTTAGAGCTAGTAGATGATAGGGCTGCGGGGTTTGCATCTGTTTGCGCGGTTCCTACAGCTTCTTCACTTTTGTCTTCGTAACTCTGTAAAGTGTCTTTGGGTCCGGTCTCTGAGATTTCTTCGCTTAGCTCGGTGGATTCTGCCTGTGCTTCTTGCGAGTGCTCAGGGGGTTGCGCTAGGCTTGAGGCGGTAACGGATGCCCACGGGAAAAAAACGGCGAGGAGGATGCAAAGTATTACGGTTAAATTCATGTTAATTTCTTCTCTGGAGAAAACCCATCCATCATAACTCGTTTGATTCTTAAGTCAAAGATGGGAGGATAATATCCCGCGGAGGAACTTCCGGTTTATTTTTCCGTAAGTTATTTGTACAATAATTCTAACCACATAGTTTCAATAGTCAAAGTATGTTGTGGAAATTTAGCAAGACTTGGTAAGAACAAGTCTTTTCGGGTTGTTCTTCAGAGTTTTTCATGAAATCTTTTCCTTAAGTATGCCGAGGGTCACAAATTGAGCAGAAAAACGATAGCGGTTCTTTTCGGCGGTGTTTCAGTTGAGCATGAAGTGTCGCTTGTTTCCTCGAAATTTATCATCAGCAACCTTGATCCTTCAAAATTCTCTCTGCTGCCGGTCTTCATTTCGAAAGATGGCAGATGGCAGAGGGCCGTTCTTGAGAACTGGCAGGCGGGGCATCCTCCGGCCTTGATTCCCGACTCCGAGATTGTTCCCATGCTCTACGGTTCTCCCCCCGGTCGTTTCGCTGAAATAGTTAAGGGAGAGATAAAGGAGATTTTTTCCGTGGACGCCGTTTTCCCCGTTCTTCACGGAACCTTTGGCGAGGACGGATCGGTACAGGGTCTCATTGATCTTATGGGTGTTCCCTGCGTGGGAGTGGACCTGCTTGGGTCTTCGCTTTGCATTGACAAGATAGTTTCAAAGACCATCCTCAGGGATAACGGTATTCCGGTTGCCCCGTTTTTCGGTTTCGCAAGAACGGACTGGCAAAACGATAATGAGGCAGTTCTCCGCCGCATAGAAGACGAAATAGGATTTCCCTGCTTCGTTAAATCCTCAAATCTGGGTTCAAGCGTGGGAGTTTCAAGGGTGAGTTCTCCTGGGGCGGTTGCCGATGCGGTTGAGGCCTCTTTTGATTTTTCTGAAAGGGTGGTTGTTGAGAGGGCCGTGATGAATCTAAGGGAAGTGGAGGTAAGCGTAATAGGGAATCAGGACCCGCAGGCGTCGGTTCCCGGGGAACTGGTTGTGGAAGGAGGCTTTTACGATTACGAAAAGAAGTACCATGACGAGTCAACGGAATTCCGGATTCCATGCGACCTTGACCGCGAGACTCAGGAGAGGGTGAGGACCCTCGCTCTTGCTTCCTATGCTGCCCTATGCTGCACCGGTATGGCGAGGGTGGATTTTCTGGTTGACGCCGATACGGACCAGGTGTTTGTAAGCGAGATAAACACAATCCCCGGATTTACTCCCATAAGCATGTACCCGAAATTGTGGGAGGCAAGCGGGCTTTGCGTCGGGGAGATGCTCGAGATGCTTGTTGATCTGGCCGAGCAGAGGCATCGGATGAAAAGGGAATTCAGAACGGATTTCTCCGGTTCCCGGTAGGATTTACTTGCCGAGAATGTCGTTTTTCTGTCCCCGGAAAAGCACGAGGAAGACGACTCCGATGATTATGGAAGTTCCTCCCAGAAGTTTCGTAAGCGACGGCAGGTCGTCAAAGAAGACATGCGCGAAGATCAGCACGAAAATCGATTCCATCGGCATGACGGCGGTTGTTCGTGAGATGTCGAGAAGCTTTATGGCATGAAACTGGCTTCCTTTGGCTATATACGCTCCGCACGCTCCCCCGCATGCCATCACAAGCGCCTGTTTCAGGTTTGGAGGTTCAAAGGTGCCGGTGAGTATGAGGTAAATGAAAAGGACTATGGAGACTCCCAGGGTTCTAAGCGTCGCGACTGTCAGCATGTTCAGATCCTGCGCTATCTTCTTTACCATGAAAGAGAGAAAGGAATATAAAAACGCGGCCCCGATTGCCATGGCGGTTCCGAAAATGAGATAATCCTCTCTCTGGTAGGCGACCACCGCTCCGCCGGCCACCGTCAAGGCTATTCCTACGCTCTCCCCCTTGTTGAGCCTTTCACCGAGAAAGATTATGCCGAGCAGAAGCGCGAAGAGAGTCTGGGCCTTCATCAGGAACGAGGTAAGGGCTGGCCCGATCGTCCAGAGCGCAACCATCCACAAGGCCGCCCCTGCCGAGGTTATAACGGAACTCCAGATGAAAATGGCGCGGTACTCGCGGATTCTTCTGAGTTCCTTTCTCTGTGAGCGAAGAAAGGGGAACAGGATTAAGGCGACCACAAAAGCCCCGAAGAACCAGAAAAAAGTGGTGGTCTCGGGGTGAAGGTCGTTTCGCTCAAGTGCCTTTCCTATTGCGTAGGAGAGTGCCGTGAAAAAAGCCGTGGCTACCAGAAAGAGATAACCCTTTATGGGAAGTTTTTCTTTCTTATCGATTTTGTTCATTAATCCTTCTCTTTCTCCACAACCAGGCTATAGCTGCGCCTGAGATATTATGCCAGATGCTGAAAAGTGCGGCGGGAAGGGCGGAGAGATAGCCGAAGTGCAGCTGGGAAAGAGCTGCCGCGAGCCCAGAGTTCTGCATTCCCACCTCAACGGATATCGCCCTGGCACTGCTTTCCCCGAAACCCATCGCCCTCGCTATAAGATAACCGCACGTGAGACCGAGAGCGTTATGAATGATTACTATCAGGAAAACCGCCGCGCCGATGGTTTTTATGGATTCCGCGTTCAAAGCCACTATTATTCCCACCACAAGAGCTATAACAAGAGATGATACTGAGGGCAGAAAGGGCAGGATGGACTCTGATTTTCTCCCGAGCAGTTTCCTCAAGACTACTCCAAGAAGCACAGGCAGCAGTACTATCTGAAGCGCGGAGATAAAAATGGCAGCGACCGGAACATCTATCCATCTTCCCGCGTAAACGTACATGAGTGCGGGCAGGAGAAACGGGCAAAGGAGGGTTGAAACCGAAGTCAGGGTTACGGAAAGCGCGAGATCGCCCCTCGCCAGATAGGTGATCACGTTTGACGCCGTTCCTCCGGGGCATGAACCCACGAGAACGACCCCCGCGGCGATCAGGGGGCTTGTACCGAAAGCGAAGACAAGGAGGAAACCCAGAAGGGGCATCACGGCGTATTGAGCGAAGACGCCTGTCATGATCTCAAGCGGTCTTGAAAAGACTCTTCTGAAGTCGTCCGTTCTGAGCGTTATCCCCATAGCGAACATTATCACCGCGAGCATGGGCACTATGAGGAATCCGAGATCCTGAAAAACGTAGGGGAAAAAGTACGCTACGGCTGAGAACAGAATTATCCAGAGGACGAAAAACCTTGTTATAAGGTCTGTTAGCGAGGCTAAGGCGCTTTTCGTTGAATTCAATTTTGTTTGTTACCGTCGGGGCCGACGGGGAAGCGATTGCCGGGGAGTTTTATCGCTTCGGCTCAACTCCGATTGCTATTTTTGAGAACCCCTGGGTTTTCGCCAGATCCATGGTGCTTACCACCGGGCCGTGCAGGGACTCGGAATCTGCCCTTATTATTACCAGGGTGTCTTTGTTGGGTATCTTCTGAAACTCTTGCTTTAAGGAGTTGGCGGAGCGCATAAGCGTGTCGTTGAAGTAAACTTTTCCGTCTTTGGCAATGTGTATGTTTACATCTTTTATCTCAACGATTTCGCCTGTCGCTTTCGGGAGGTTGACTTTTATACCGCTTGATATGGCGAAATTGAGTGTAAGGGCAAAGAAAATAAGGAGGTTAAAAATCACGTCCACGATGGGAGCCATGTCTATGCCGGACCTAGTACCTGATTTTCTTTGCGAGAATTTCATAGAGATGCCTTTGCGGAAAAAGTTTCCAGTATTTTTTTGCCTTCGTCCTCAAGCTCGGAGATTATCTCCTTGAATTTTCCGTCTGTGTACTTGTAGGCTATGAGCGCCGGGATCGCTATCGTGAGTCCAAGAGCCGTCGTGTAAAGAGCTTCTGAGATACCTCCCGCGAGGGAAGGCGGATCCACTATGTCCTTCTCCGATATTACGGCGAACACTTTTATCATTCCCGATATCGTTCCGAGAAGTCCTATCAGAGTGCTTATGCTGCTTATGGTGAGCAGGGTCTCGATATATTTTTCAAGGCCCTGCGCCTCGGCCTTTCCGGCTGCCTCAATGGCTTCTTCCATTTCCGCTTTCGATTTGCCTGAGTTCTGCGCGGCCGCGAGAGCTATCTTGGCTACCGCAGAATCGTTTGATGCGGAAAGGGATTTTGCCTCTTCAAGCCCCTTTGTCTCGACAGTCTTGTACAGGCTTGAAAGAAATTCCTCGGGGAGAAGCTTTTTCCGCTGAAGTAAATGAAGCTTCTGCAGAAAAATCGCAAGTCCGAATATGGAACATAAAATCAGGGGGAAAATATATATTCCGCCCTTGGTAAACAGATCAATAATTGCGTCCATTGGGATTTATCCTTGAATAGAGAGGTTTTTGCTCCGAAATTTGGGTTTTCGATACAACGAAACCATTATAAAACAAATCCGGGTTTTGTCCAAGCGAAATTTGAGGAATCGCTTTATTTACTCGGTCATAGTGGGTGCCCCGGGCTTGCGTGGCTTTTCTTGGCTTTGGATCCTATAATTGTTTTCCACCGGTTTTTTCGGGTAGATTTTCTAGCTTCAAACCCGCGGAGACTTACATGATGACTTCCGATTTTGAATATACCGACGGCGAACTTTACGTTGAGAAAGTTCCCGTGAGGAAAATATGCGAGGACTTTGGAACTCCGGTCTATATCTACAGCCACAATTCCATCCGCTCAAGCTTCCTTGAGTACAAGGAAGCGTTTTCTGAACTCGATCCCCTGATCTGCTACTCCGTAAAGGCGAACTCAAATATATCTGTACTCAAGATTTTTTCCTCCATGGATTCCGGTTTCGATATAGTCTCGTCGGGGGAGCTGCAGAGGGTTGTTGTCTCTGGGGGAGACACCTCAAAAGTGGTGTTCTCGGGAGTCGGAAAGACCGAAGAGGAGATAGAGGCCGCAATTCGCTCCCGGATACTCTTTTTCAACGTGGAATCCGAAGCGGAGCTTCAAAAGATAAACGACGTGGCCGTCTCGCTCGGAGAGAAGGCCCCGGTCGCGATAAGGGTTAATCCTGATGTTGATCCCGACACCCATCCGTACATATCGACGGGTTTTGAGAAAAGCAAATTCGGAATCGGGATCGAAAAAGCAGTGGATGTTTACAGGAACGCCTCGCGGATGAGGGGAATTGAGATAAGGGGGATTGACGCTCATATAGGTTCCCAGATATTCGATCTTTCCTCCTTTTCCGAGTCCATATCTAAGCTTGTCTACCTTGCCGATAGGCTCGGGAGCGACGGTATTGAAGTTTCCTACATAGATATAGGAGGGGGCCTTGCGATAAGCTACGAGAGCGAGGAAAAGCCCCCGGCAAAATCTGAGTACGCGCGGGTTTTCGAGGAACATCTTTGCGATACCAGTTACGGACTGGTCCTTGAGCCCGGCAGATCAATGGTGGGCAACGCTGGAATAATGTCTACCAGGGTGCTTTATGTTAAGGAGGGAACCTCAAAGAAATTTGTAATAGTTGACGCCGCGATGAACGATCTTGTGAGACCCGCGTTTTACGATTCGTTCCACCGAATAGAGCCGGTCTGTGTAGGAAGCTCCGAATCCCGCGAGGTGGTGGATATAGTCGGCCCAATATGTGAATCGGGTGACTTTCTGGCCAGGGACAGGAGTTTTCCCGAAGTTTCCGCGGGAGAACTGCTTGCGGTTTTCAGCGCGGGGGCATACGGTTTCGTGATGTCGTCTAATTACAACACAAGACCCCGAGCTGCTGAGGTTCTTGTAAGCGGTGAGAGGTACTGCGAGATAAGGGCCAGGGAAACTCTCGAGGATCTGCTGAAAGCTGAGAGCATCGCGGAATTTATTTAGTATCGAAACGGCGCTTGGTAGTTAAGTCATGAAACAGGGTTTTAACGGGCTTAAGGTAACGTCTTTTGAAAGTCGCCGTTGCGAGGAGATGAAAAAACTCATCTCTTATCACGGCGGTGTGCCTAGGGTCGCACCCTCGATGAGGGAAGTCCCCGATCTTAAAAGTCCTTACGTTGCCGGGTTTGCCGATGATCTCTTCTCAGGCAAAATCGACCTTCTTGTTCTCATGACGGGGGTAGGCACGCGGATACTCTCCGACATCGTAATTGCTGAGTCGGGAGAAAAAAAATATTTGGATGCCCTGCGCGCGACGACGATTCTTGCTAGAGGTCCTAAACCCGTCGCGGCCCTTCGCAAATTTGGTATAAGACCTGATATAACCGTTTCCGAACCGAACACGTGGAGAGACATACTTTCCACTTTTGACCAGAGGGACATGTTGCTTGAAAACCTAGTCGTGTACGTTCAGGAATACGGGGTTTCCAACGAGGAGTTTCTCGCTTCTCTTGAAAAAAGAGGGGCTGACGTAAGAAGAATTCCCATTTACAGGTGGGCGCTGCCGGAGGACTTGGGTCCCCTGCGCGATGCTGTAAGGTCCATATCCGAAGAGGAGGAGGACTGCCTCCTGTTCACAAGTTCCCGGCAGGTATCCAACCTTTTTGAGGTGGCAGGCGGGGAAGAGTGTGCCGCCGACTTAATCGAGGGGATAAAAAAAGCGCTTGTATGTTCGATTGGACCGACCACCACGGAGACGCTCAGGGAAAATGGAATATCCGTTGACTATGAGCCCGACAGCCCGAAGATGGGAAATCTGGTGAGAGAGGTTGCTAGGAGATCGGCCTCGCTTCTGGCAAAGAAAAGAACAGCTTTTCAAAACGGGGTGGATACCCGGAACTGGAACCGCACGCAGATGGTCTGGTCGGGGGACACCGCGCAGGACCAAAGGAGAGAGATCACTTCTGCAGGAGCATTTATGAAGTCGTGTCGACTCGAGAAAGCTGATTATACTCCCATCTGGCTTATGCGCCAGGCCGGCAGGTTCCTTCGGGAATACAGGGAGGCCCGCTCCCGCGTTTCTTTCAAGGAGTTTTGCAAGACCCCGGATATGGCCTCGGAAATTACGCTGATGGTGGTTGACCGCTTCGGCGTGGACGCGGCCATCATTTTCTCAGACATACTCCTCATACTGGAACCCCTGGGGCTTTCCCTTGAGTACTCAAGCGTCGACGGTCCCGTGATAGCCAAGCCTCTTAGGACCCGAAAGCGCATAGAGGCCCTGAGGGACTTTGATCCCGAAAGCATGGATTTTGTCTACGAGGCTCTGCGTATTACGAGAAGGGCGCTTGCCCCCGAAGTTTCGCTTATTGGTTTTAGCGGAGCTCCGTTTACCGTGGCTTCCTACGCGGTTGAGGGAAGCGGCTCGAAAAACTACGTAAACACGAAAAAACTCATGTATGGAGATCCTTCTCTCTGGGAGAGGCTGATGGAAATCCTTACCGAGAGCATTTCGGATTATCTCTGCGCTCAGGTGGATGCCGGGGCCGATGCCGTGCAGATTTTCGACAGCTGGGTGGGTTGTCTTTCCCCGGCGGATTACGAAAGATTCGTTTTTCCGCATGTAAAGAAACTTATCTCGGCGCTCCCGCCGGAAGTTCCGGTAATACTGTTCGGAACCGGAACCGGTTCTTTGCTCGAACTCATGGGGAAGACCGGAGCTGGAGTTATCGGTCTTGACTGGAGGGTCGATATTCTTGACGGTTGGCAGAGGGCAGGAAGTTCTCTTGCGGTTCAGGGGAATCTTGATCCGGTTTCAATGCTCTCAACCCCGTCTCATGTCGTGGGGGAAGCGAGGAAGATACTGGACAGAGTGGGAGGGAGGCCCGGGCATATATTCAATCTGGGTCACGGAGTACTGCCGCAGACGCCGGTTGATAATGTTCTGAGGCTGATTGATGAGGTTCACGAGTATTCCGCGCTAAGGGAGGTCTAGAAGACATTTCCATGCGAAATAATTTTGACGCCGTAATGATGATCGGATACGGGGCTCCTGAGAAAAAAGAGGACATAATGCCCTTTCTCAGAAATGTGGCTAGCGGGAGACCGATACCCGAGGACAGACTGCGGGAAGTCGCCCATCACTACGAAATCTTCGACGGGAAGTCTCCGCTCAACGAATTCACCTACAAGCAGGCCCAAAAACTTGAGAAGCTTCTTTCCGGGTGGGGTTATGATCTTCCGGTTTACGTCGGGATGAGAAACTGGCATCCGTTCATTAAGGATTCCCTTGAGCAGATGCGGGAAAATGGTGTGAAGAACCTGGTAGGCCTCATAATGGCTGTTTACCGCTCCGATGCGAGCTGGGAGAGGTACATGAGGGATGTAAGCGAGGCCTGCGAAGATCTCAAGATGGAGCTTCACGTGGAATATGTTCCGCCGCTTTTCAATCATCCTCTTTTCATAGAAGGCTCTGCGGCTAAGGTAACTGAACAAATGCGCGAAATTCCCGAGAACAGGCTCGATACCACCATGCTGGTCTTTACGGCTCACAGCATTCCCGAGAGGATGTCGGATTCGTCTCCCTATGCCCTGCAGTTTGAAACTTCCTCCATGCTGGTGGCGGACAGAGTCGGGCACAAAAAATGGATGATCGCCTATCAGAGCAGAAGCGGCTCTCCGAATGAAAAATGGCTTGAACCGGACGTATGCGATGTGATAGGAAATCTTGCTGAGCAGGGCTTCACGGATATCGTGATCCAGCCGATAGGATTTGTCTGCGATCATATCGAGGTGCTTTTCGATATAGGGGTTGAGGCGACCGAGGCTGCGCGCGAGTGCGGGGTTAACCTCTACAGGGCTGAAACCGTAAACGACGATGACCGCTACATAATAGCTCTGGGCGACGGGGTGCTGAGGCTCATCGATTCAGAAAACTCCCGGCAATAAGTAAGATAATTCATTATGAAAGTTGCGATTGTCGGCGCGGGGATCTCGGGTCTTTCCTCGGCCCACTACCTGAGAAAGCTCTGTCGGGATGGTAATGTTCCCCTTGAACTTGTTCTTTTCGAGTCCTCCGCGCGTCCGGGAGGGGTTCTTGATACCGTAAAAACGGGGGACATGGTTCTTGAACTCGGGCCCGACTCCTTTATAACTTCAAAGCCCTGGGCGCTTGACCTTGCAAGAGAGCTTGGACTTGAGGATTCACTCCTTGGGGTGGGATACGGCAAGGGGAAAACCACGTTCGTTTATCAGGCGGGAAGACTTTGGGCGCTTCCCGAAGGTTTTTTCCTGATGGCCCCCTCAAAGCTTCTCCCATTTCTGCGAAGCGGACTGTTCAGCGCCGGGGCTAAACTCAGAGTGCTTCTTGAGCCTTTGGTTCCTCGCGGTGGGGGAGGGGATGAAAGCGTCCGTTCTTTTGTGGAAAGGAGGTTCGGAAGGGAAATCTTCGATAAGGTCGCGCAGCCTCTTCTGGGCGGAATTTACATGGCCGATCCCGAAAAACTGAGTCTTTCGGCCACAATGCCACAGTTTCTCGAGATGGAGAAGCGAAGCGGAAGCGTTTTTCGGGACCTTCTTCGCAATCCTCCGACGTCCCGTGGAGAAAGCGGCGCCAGATACGGCCTTTTTCTCACTCCGGCGGAGGGAATGTCCGTTATCGTCGAAAGACTTTGCGGAAGTGCCGAATTTGCAAGGCAGGATTACAAGACCCCAGTCCTTTCCCTTAAAAAATCAGAAAAAGGATGGCTTGTCGGTTCTGAGCGTGGAGAAGAGGAGTTTGACGCTGTCATCCTGTCTGTCGGGGCCGGTACTGCCGGCCGGCTGCTTTCTGATATCGATCCCCAGCTTGGAACCAGACTCTCGGGAGTGCGATATGTTTCTTCCGTCGTTGCGACTCTTGTTTTCGATGAGACGGATTTCCGCGGTCTTCCAGACGGTTTGGGGGTCATAATTCCTTCCAAGGAGGAAATGAACCTCGTTGCGTGTTCGCTTTACAGCAGCAAGTTTCCCGGAAAATCCGGGAGCGGAAAAGTGGTGATAAGGTGCTTTCTCGGAGGAGAGCTTAACCCCGATGCGATGCTTTGGGATGAGGAAGAAATAAAATCCGTCTTAAGGGAAGAACTTGCGAGAGTTTTCGGATTCGATAACAATCCGGCGGAGGTTTATATACGGAGATATCCGATGTCCATGCCACGCTTTGCTCTGGGACATAAAGAGGAGGTCTCGGGGATTATGCACCGACTTTCGCGCCACTCGGGGCTTGCGCTTTGCGGAGCGGCTTATTTTGGCGTTGGCATTCCCGATTGCGTGTATTCAGCGGAACTTGCGGCCAGAAAAATTCATGTGGATATGGTCCGCTGATATACAACAAGATTGTTGTCAACAATCTTGTTGGGGAATTATATGCAATGCTAGCCAAACTGCCGATTTATGTAGCAGAGGGAAATTAACTAGTTGCTGTTAGCTGCCAGCGCCGAGTTCATGAGCGCCTCCAGCGAGGTGTACCGCGGACGGAATCCGGTCTCTCTCGCCAGTTTCTCGTTGCTGGCCACCCACGGCCATCGCGCCATCGCGAGGCCACACGCAGGCGAGTCACTCTGCAGTCGCAGCATCCACGTCACCTGCGTGATGAACGCGAGAAGCGGCGCCGGCAGGGCCACCGGGTGCCGACCCGCAACGCGCGCGATCTCGCTGCGGGCGACGGTGCCTTCTCCGGTGACGTTGAACACGCCAGACACGGGCTTCAGCAGGCACAGCTCCAACGCTTCCAGCAGGTCGTCCAGATGGATAAACTGCATCTGCGGATCCGCGCCAGCAATGCGGACAAGTGCCATCCTGGAAAAGACCTGCGTGATGAAGTTCTCGCATCGAGGCACCATGACCGTGCACCCGCGCAGCACGGTGACGCAGGCACCGGGATTGTCCGCCGCAAAGGCCTTCAGCATGAGCTCCGTTGCAACCTTGTCCTCAGCATACTGAAAGCCGCGAACGGGCCGGACGGGTGATTCCTCCGTGTATGGCTGTTCGGTGCCAGGGCGGGCACCGTATACTGTGGTGCTGCTGAGATAGACGAAGCGTTGCACACCGACAACCCGACAATCGTGCAACACTTGTGCCGTGCCGCCTACGTTCACCCGGTGCGCCGCCTCGCGGTTGTGGCCGGGCCGTAGCAGAAAGGCCAGGTGGACAACCGCATCGACACCCTGCTCGCGCAGGATGTCCGCAATGGGTTCCCGGATGTCCTGCTGGAACGCCACGACTTTCGGGTGAGATGCGCTCACTGGGAGACAGTCGAGTGCTACAATGCCATCCACGTCATCCGACTGCGCTAGCTGCTGCACCAGTTTTGCGCCCACGGACCCAGCTGCGCCCGTTACTAGAATCCTCATCGGGATGTTCCGTCTATTTCCCCTAAAAAGTGTTGTATTCGACGGAGGTCCGACAAGGCGGTTTCTCTCCGGTCGTTAGTGATTCTGAATATAACACAATCCCGACAAATTGCCTTAAGAATTAAGGAGGATGTCCTTTTCCCAGAGGGTAGCAATATTTTGTGGTTGTCTTTGAGCGGGAGCTATTTATAAGGAAGGGGGTGGAAAATCAATTTTAGCATTCACTCCCAAGGCAATTGTGCCTGCTCCGAAATGGGAATGATCGCCAAATTTTCTTTTTCTAATATTCACAAAATTTTTTTCCTGTGTCATAATTAACCGGATGATTACTGCCGATGTAGCTCAGTGGTAGAGCAGCTCATTCGTAATGAGCAGGTCAGGGGTTCGAATCCCCTCGTCGGCTGTATGTAGCTTCAGTTCCACCTCGGCGACTAACTCCGTGATACAGCCAATGGCGAGTCTTTTATCAAAAGAACGTATCGTTAGAGGTCCGGAATTCAACCGCTGGCTGGTTGTGCCTCCGTCTGTTGCGGTTCACCTGTGCATTGGTTCCGTTTACGCTTGGAGTATATATAATCCCGCGTTAATTGAGGTACTTGGCGTTGCCACTAGTTCGGCGGACGACTGGACTTTGCGTCAGGTAGTGTGGATATTCAGCGTCGCGATCGCGTTCACCGGGCTTACGGCGGCGTTTGCCGGCAAATGGGTTGAGAAGGTGGGACCACGCATGGTCGGTGTGATGGCGGCGTGTTTTTGGGGCGGCGGTTATATACTCAGCAGCCTCGGTGTTTCCTTGCATCAACTGTGGCTGATTTATCTGGGCTACGGCGTAATCGGCGGTATCGGTCTGGGTTTTGGTTATGTTTCTCCGGTCAGCAATTTGATTCGCTGGTTTCCGGACCGACGCGGTCTGGCTGCTGGAATGGCGATCATGGGCTTCGGCGGTGGGGCGATGATCGCTGTGCCGCTTAAGGAATTCTTCCTCCAGTATTTTTACAAGGCGCCTCAATACTTGGGGACGGTCGACGCCGTCGATATGATCACTCATTCGGGTCGACGCTTTGCCGAAGTTGGCGGTCAGCTCAAAGAGGTTGTCGTCGCGGGGGCTGCCGAGGCGATACATGTGCTGGCGCCCGGAACCGAAGCGGCCGGGGTGTATGTGGTTGGCACCGGTTCCTCGGGAGTCGCCCAGACCTTTCTTTTCTTCGGAGTGGTTTATTTTCTTGTGATAATGGTCTCGGCGTTTTTATATCGTGTCCCGGTTCCGGGATATAAACCGCAAGGATGGGAGCCGCCGGCCGGCGGGGATTCTAGCAAGCGAATGATCAGTCAGAAGGATGTGCATATGGATCAGGCGTTAAAAACACCTCAGTTCTACCAGGTGTGGGTCGTACTGTGCCTTAACGTTACAGCCGGCATCGGGATTATCTCTGTCGCCAAGACAATGATGACCGAGATATTCAGTAACTCGCTTCCGGATATTGTTGACGTCACCTTTGCCGCCACTTACGTCTTGATGATCGGCATGTTCAACATGCTAGGGCGCATTATGTGGGCTAGCGCCTCCGATAAACTAGGGCGGCGCAATACATGTTCGATATTTTGCGCGGTCGGTTTTTTGTTGTATTTGTCCATTCCTGTGGCCGCCCATCAGGTGAACCTTAATCCTTCGATTTTCTGGCTGTTAATGTTTTATGCGGCGACGATGATAATTTTTACTTTCTACGGAGGTGTCTTCGCTACCGTTCCGGCATATCTTGCCGACCTGTTCGGTACTCGTTACGTCGGCGGCATCTATGGACGTTTGCTGACCGCTTGGAGCGTCGCCGGGGTGCTCGGTCCCCTGGCGGTCACCTCGCTTAGAGATCGTTCGCTTATGGTCGAAATCAATCGCCTCGCCGAAACGGTATCACCACAACAATTCGTCAAGACTTTCGGAGCCGGAGTTAACGACCTCGAGATACTCGTGCAAAATAAAACCGTAACGCTCGCAAAACTCATGGATATCGCGCCTGAGGGGACAGTAGACCCGACGGCTTCCTTGTACAACTCGACGATGTATGTGATGGCAGCGTTGTTAGTAATCGCTTTGATAAGCAATCTCCTGATAAAACCGGTTCACGAAAAACATCACATAAAGGACTGATCTTAGTTGGTTTTTCTTCCAATTTGCGTCCCGCCAGTTTCCCGGAGAAACTGCTTGGGCTGGAAACGAACGCAGCGTGCGGCGTCAGCGGAAGATTTTCGCGAAGTACTCCCTGAATTCGCTGCTGCTAAGGTTGGTCTGTTCAGAGAGCTTTTTAAGGGTCGCGGGTGTTTCGATATCCTCGCGTTTTAACTTGATCATATATTTCTGCGAAACCTCGTAGGCTTCTGTGTTCTTGTCAACATATCTTACTTTAATGCTGTTTGTCTTCTTATCTATTAATTCCTGAAACGGGATCGCCTGCATTTTCCCCGTTCTTACGTATACAAGAGATCCGTCTCCCTTTCCGTCTAGCAGGTACTTGACGGCGCAGTATCCGAGCTTTCGGGTATAGTCGACGTCAAACGGAATCGGGCTGGCCGAGCGCATTTCATAGCCAAGTCTCTTGTGCACCAGTTCCACTTTGACTCCTTTTTCGGAGAGTTTTTCGGCGAGAGTGTTTTTCAGAAGCTGACCGAAGTTAACGTCAACGTATCTTATTCTTCCCATGTTGTCCTTGTCCATAAGTCCCAAGTCAACTGGATCTATCTTGTCAAGCATCCCTTCGGCGAGTATAGCCACTCCGTATTCTCTCCCCATGCTCATTCTTTTTATTATGGAGCCCTCAAGAATGGCTATGACCTCATCAAGCGGCACTTTTTCCTTCTTAAAATCCTCTGGGATTATCGTTATTGTAGCCCCGGCGGACTGCCCGATTCCAAGAGCCAGATTGCCTGTCCTCCTGCCCATGGTTATAATCAGAAACCACCTGCCCGTAGTTTTTGCCTCTTCCATTATGTTATTCATTATCTTCGCTCCCACATCCCTTGCGGTCTCGAATCCGAAGGTTGAGATGTAGTCGGGGAGGGCGATATTGTTGTCTATGGTCTTGGGCAGGTGCGCTATTTTTAATCTTCCCCCGAAGTGCTCGTAAAGCGTTTTTGCGAGAAACATTGTTCCGTCGCCGCCTATGGTTATCAGGTTTCCTATGCCGAGTTCTTCAATCGAGGAAACCGTGTTTTTAAAGGTTTCCTCAGTCGCAAGGGGACTTTGTCTTGATATTCCGATAATAGAGCCGCCGGTTGTATGAATCCTCGAAGTGTTCTGGATATCAAGATTCAGGACTTTCGAGGTGTCTCCCATGGAGATCCACTTAAACCCGTCGAGAATTCCTATTACTTTCTTTCCCCTGTTTCTGGCCTCGATCGTCGCCGAGCTTATAACGCCGTTTATCCCGGGGGCGGGTCCTCCGGCCGCTATTATTCCCAGATTGTCCATTTTCCTGCTAGTCATTTTCTCCGTACCACCCCGTTCCGTAACCGGCTTTGTATTTTTTACTTCTGTATCCTCGCGTGTAAAGGAAGCTCCCTCCGGCTATGGCTCCGCAGGCAAATCCTGACATGTGCGCCCACAGACCCTCGGTTCCCGCGTCACCAATATAGCCGATTCCGGTCAGAAACTGAACGGCAAACCAGAAAATTATAAAGAGATAAGCCCTAATGTGCACGAAGTGGACAAACACCAGAACTATGAAAAGCGTAAGAATCCTTGATCTTGGGAAAAAGAGCATGTACGCGCCCAGAACTCCGGAAATCGCTCCGCTTGCTCCTATTACCGGAACTGAGGAGTGGAAGTTTAAAGCCACCTGGATGAATACTGCTATCAGTCCGCACACGAGATAGAAAAGCAGGTATCTAGCGTGGCCTAGCAGGTCTTCGATTGCGTTTCCGAATATGTAGAGAAAGGTCAGATTGCCGGCCAGGTGAAGCCAGTTTTCGTGGATGAACATCGAACTGAAGTATTTTGCCGTTCTGCCGAGGAATCCGTAGGTTTCAAGGGCGGTTATCTTGCTGGGGACTATACCGTGCGTCTGGTAGAACATCTGAAGCGTTTCCCCCGTAAGAAAAAGGGTATACGCGAAGACTAGCACGTTTACGGCGAGAAGCGCGTAATTCACATAGGGGACGACTTCGGTTTTTATTGTGCTTCTAATCGGTATCATTATCGTGACAATTATACTTAAGGAAGTTGTGGGAGTTAGAGTAAATTGCGAAAACGCCGCACGGATGTTCTGACAAAGATAAGGACAGATATGGAGGGGAGGTTCCGCGAGGCAACCTGCCTCCTGGTAAACGTCGCAGTGTTCGACTCCACCTCAAACGGCGACCTCAGGGTTCCTGAAAACCTATCTCCGCCCGAGCTTCTCCGGGAATTTCGTTCTCTTGGAGCGGAGATCGTCTTTTACGGTTCCGATGCCGGTGACTTCGCCTCTACAAGCGGTTTCGGGGGCCTGATCGAAGAAAACGGTCACCGCATAACTGACGACCGCGCTTACGTTCTGGGCAGGGCGGGGAAAAAGGACTGCGTGCTGCTTGGCTCTGAGCTTGCCGACATTGATTTTTTTCTCTCCGGGGTCTTTTCCGTAGCGGCAAGTTCCGCTCCGCTTGACCTCAAAAGGGTTTCGAGCTACGTATCGAACTTCGATGGAGAAGCGGTTTTCACGGAGCTTGGAAACCTGATCGTTAACTCAAAAGAGGGAGACTGGGAATAGTTTTTATGGAAGAAACTACGCGACTCTCAATGCTTATAAGGGATCATGCGTTTGCCCTGGGCTTTGACCTTGTGGGGATAAGCCCGGCCGAGAGTCATTACGCGGAAGCGGACTTTTTTGAGCGCTGGCTCGGGCAGGGTTATGCGGGAGAGATGAACTATCTTGAGAGAGGGCTTCTTAAGAGAAAGGAAGTGGAAAGGGTTCTCCCCGGCGCCAGGTCGGTCGTTTCCTGCGCCGTTAACTAGTGTCTGTCAGAAAAGGTCTTTTTTCGTCGATTTTCCGACGGAATTCCAGATGGCACCCGGGCCCCTTTGCTCCTTCCAAAACCCAAATACCCTACAGAACTACTAAATCATCCAATTTCTCCGATATTTGGACAAACCTCTCCCTTGAAGTCCTCAAAACAACTTGTCCTTTCTGCAGAGCTGCTTAAGCAGCTACCAGCATACACGGCTTGAGCCTCCTTTTTTCCTTCTCCCTCTCCCTGTTTCTTACCAATAC
>MKWU01000738.1_pt1 | contig 61284 bp, 39 predicted proteins | sample 809101 | NCBI WGS metagenome assembly MKWU01 (sample SAMN05860141, study PRJNA318959) | sponge metagenome | host: Aplysina aerophoba | place: Slovenia: Piran, Adriatic Sea, Gulf of Piran | collected 2013-05-07
ACCCCACCATCACCGCCCAGCGCCCGCTCTCCATCTACGTGTACCAGGTTGGCTGGAGCGAGGGCCCCGTGCCCGGCAGCCATATCGAGCGGCTGCACTGGCTCCCCCCGCCCCCGCTCCCCGCGCGAAACGCCGCCCGCCGCCACGCCGGTCTCGCCGAGGTCGCCGATCGCGTGTCCTGGTGGGGCCAGCGCCGCGAACGCCTCGACTACGACATCGACGGTGTCGTCATCAAGATCGACGACACCGAGGAGTGGGACCGACTCGGCGTGGTCGGCCGCGAGCCCCGCTGGGCCACGGCCTTCAAGTTCCCGCCCCAGCAGCGCACGACGAAACTGCTCGACATTGCCGTGAACGTGGGGCGCACGGGCGCGCTCAATCCCTTCGCCGTGCTCGAGCCGGTCGTCGTCGGCGGGGCGCGCATCCAGATGGCCACCCTCCATAACGAGCAGGACATCCACCGCAAGGACATCCGCATCGGCGACACCGTGATCGTCCAGCGCGCCGGCGACGTGATTCCCCAGGTGGTCGCGCCCGTGGTCAGCCTGCGCGATGGCAGCGAGCAGGCCTTCTCGATGCCCGAGACCTGCCCCGCCTGCGCAACCGTAATCGAGCGCGAGGAGGAGGCCGCCGACTCCTTCTGCCCGAACCTCGCCTGCCCCCAGCAGCAGGTGCGCCTCGTCGAGCACTTCGCCTCGCGCGGCGCCATGGACATCGAGGGGCTCGGTGAGCGCCTCTCCTACGTCCTCTTCCGCGAGGGGCTCGTCGACGATGTCGCCGGCATCTACGACCTGACCGCGGAGCAGCTTGCCTCTGTCACCCTCCCCCAGCACATCGGCGAGAAGAACGCCGCCACACTCGTCCAGCATTTCGGCAGCGTCGCTGCCGTCCTCGCGGCGGACGAAGAGGCCTTGCAGGAGGCCGAGGGTATCGGTCCAATCGTCGCCCGCAGCATCGCCCGCTGGGAGGGGCGCGACGGCAACCGGCGGCTGGTCCAATCCTGGGAGGAGAGCGGCGTGGAGCCCGGCGTCTCGGAGCTTGCGCGGCTGCGCGTCGAGGACCGCGGGTTCGGCCAGAAGAACGCGGCCAACCTTGTCGAGGGCATCCGCCTCAGCAAGGAGCGGCCGCTTCCCAACCTCATCTTCGCGCTTGGCATCCGCCACACCGGCGCCGAGACCGCCCGCCTCCTTGCAGAACGCTTCGGCGACCTCGACGCCATCCTCGATGCGGGTGAAGAAGCACTGCAGGAGGTCGAGGGCGTTGGGCCGGTCGTGGCCCATAGCATCGCCCGCTGGGCCGAGCGCGACCTGAACCGCGACATCGTGAGGCGCCTGCGCGCGGCGGGCGTGAACATGGCCGGCGAGGTCGTGGCCCCGGCCAGCGACCTGCTCTCTGGCCTCTCCGTCGTCATCACTGGCAAGCTCGACTCGATGACGCGCGGAGAGGCGGAGGAGCGCGCCAAGGACGCAGGCGCTTCCGTCACCGGCTCCGTTTCGAAGAAGACCGATTTCCTCGTCACCGGCGCCGACCCCGGCGGCAGCAAGCTCACCCGCGCCGAGAAGCTCGGCACCCTGCTCCTGAGCGAGGAACAGTACCTCGCCGTGCTCGAAGAGGGCCCCCCCGCACTCGACCGCTTCCGCGAGGAGCCCGAAGCGGCCAACGACCAGGCCTGACGCAAAGCCCTCGCCCCTTCACAATGGCGCGACCATGAGCGACTCCCCCCGGAAGGACACCTACACGCACGGCCACCACGCCTCCGTGGTCGCCCAGCACAGCCGCCGCACGGCCGAGGAGGCGGCTGCCTTCCTCATCCCGCGCCTGCGCCCCGGGATGCGCCTGCTCGACGCCGGCTGCGGCCCCGGCTCGATTACGGCGGGACTGGTGAAGTACGTGGACCCCGGCGAGGTCGTCGGCGTCGATGCCGAGCCCGGTGTCCTCGGGACCGCCCGCGAGTTGGCTGGCGGCGTCCCCAATCTCAGCTTCGAGGAGGGCAGCGTCTACGCCCTCCCCTACGAGGATGACGCCTTCGACGTCGCCTACGCCCACCAGCTCATGCAGCACCTTGCCGATCCCGCCGCCGCCCTGCGCGAGATGGGCCGCGTGGTTCGCCCCGGCGGCTTCGTCGCCGCCCGTGATTCCGACTACCAGACCATGATCTGCCACCCCCGCACGGAGGCGATCGAGGAGTGGCGCGCCCTCTATACCGAAGTCGTGCGCCGCAACGGCGCCGATGCCAACGCCGGCCGCCGCATCCCTTCGTGGATGGCTCGCGCCGGCCTCGAGCAGGTCGAGGTCTCCACCACCGTCGCGATGATGCGCGACCCCGCCGAAGTGCTGAACTGGGGCGACTCCTGGGCCGAACGCGTCACCAGCTCCGCCCTTGCCGAGCAGGCGCTCGCCTACAAGCTCGCCGCTCGCGAGGACCTGGAACGCATCGCCGCGGGCTGGCGCGCCTGGGCGCGCGACCCGGAAGCCCTTTTCCTCTTCGTTCACGTCGAGGGCCTCGCCACCGTTTCCTGACCCGCGCGACGGGCCGGTCCGCTGGACCGGCTGCCCTATACTGAGTCGAAGCGCTTACTCGTACCCGCAGGCCAGGCCTGCGACAGGACCGGTTCCCGTGGCACGCCTCGGCCCTCTCTCGCGCCTCTTCGGCTTCCTGTCCCACGACATCGCCATCGATCTGGGGACGGCGAACACGCTCGTCATGGTCCGGGGCCGCGGCATCGTCATCATCGAACCCTCCATCGTGGCCATCGACCGTACCTCCAAGCGCATCCTCTCCATCGGCGAGGAAGCCCAGCGCATGGTCGGCCGCACGCCCGCCAACATTGTCGCCGTGCGCCCCCTCCGCGATGGCGTTATCTCAGACTTTGAGGTCACGGAGCGGATGCTCAGCTACTTCATCCGCGCTGTGCAGGACCGCTCCTTCCTCGCCCAGCCCCGCGTCGTCGTGGGCATCCCCAGTGGCGTGACCGAGGTGGAGAAGCGCGCCGTTCACGACGCTGCCCTCAGCGCCGGGGCGCGCTCGTGCTTCCTGATCGAGGAGCCTCTCGCCGCCGCCATCGGCTCCGGCCTGCCCGTTATGGAGGCCTCCGGCTGCATGGTCGTCGATATCGGCGGCGGCACGACCGAGGTCGCCGTCATCTCCCTCGGCGGCATGGTCGTCAGCCGCTCCATCCGCGTCGCCGGCGACGAGATGGACCGAAGCATCGTCGCCTATGCCCGCCAGGTGCATAACCTCCTCATCGGGGAGCGTACCGCGGAGGAGGTGAAGAAGGCGGCGGGCTCCGCCTCGCCCCTCGATACCGAGGAGTCCGTCACGCTGCGGGGCCGCGACCAGGCGACGGGACTGCCCAAGGCCGTCGAGGTCAGCACTATCGAGCTGCGAGACGCCCTCGCCGGCTCCGTCGGCCAGATCGTCGAAGCCGTCCGCTCTTCTATCGAGATCACGCCTCCCGAGCTCGTCAGCGACCTCATGGCTCACGGTATCGCCCTTGCCGGCGGCGGAGCCCTGCTGCGCGGCCTCGACCGCCGCATCAGCCAGGAGACGCGCTTCCCCGTCTACGTCTCCGAGGACCCCCTGCTGTGCGTGGTCCGTGGCGCCGGGGCCATCTTCGACGAGATTGCAGCCAGCAGTACCGTCGAGCAGCAGTTCGACTCGGGAAGGGCGCGGCGGTAGCCTCGAACGGTCGCCGCATGCTGATTTTCAGTCGCTACACGTACTGGGCCGGGGCCATGGTCGCGCTCGCCGTGCTGCTGGCCGTCGTGGGCCGGGCCGGACTCCTCGATCCCGTCCAGGATGTCTTCCTGCGAGCCACCGGTCCCCTGGAGGAGGGCGTCTCGTCGGCCTTCCGCCCCGTCGCCAACTTCTTCAGCAACGTTCGCGATCTCGACCGTCTGGAGCAGGAGAACCGCCGGCTCCTCAGCGAGAACGAAAGCCTTCGGAACGAGAACGCCGCCCTTCGTGGCGATAGCGAGCGGCTCAGGGAGATCGAGGAGGCCCTTGGGTACGTCGGTGCCGACCCCACGACCGAGCAGCTTGCCGCCGGTGTGCTCAGCCGCATCCAGGGCCCGCTCACCCGCGAGCTCCGCATCGATCGGGGCACCGACCACGGCGTTTCCGAAGGCAACCCCGTCCTCTCCGTGCGCGGAACCCTCATCGGCACGGTCATCGAGGCGCTGCCCGGCAGCTCCTTCGTCCGCCTGCTGACCGATAGCCGCAGCAGCGTCGCCGCCCAGGTCCGGGGCAGTCCCGCCGATGGCATCGCCAAGGGCGACGGAGGCGCCCTCAGCTTCGCACTCGTGGAGGGCGACGTGAACATCGGCGATACCGTCGTGACCTCCGGCCTCGGCGGCACCTATCCGCCCGACGTTCGCATCGGCGAAGTGACCGCGGTCCTCGGCGACTCGCAGGATCCATTCCCCACGGTGCGTCTTCAGACCACCGTCCGCATATCCACTACCCGCACCGTTCTTGTGATGATCAGCTTCACGCCCGCTCGCTTCGAGGTGGAGGACTAATGCGGGCGCTGCTGCTGGTGCTCCTCGCGCTCGCGACTGCTGTCGCGCAGGTCGCCGTGGCGCCCTTCTTCCCCGTCCTCGGCGCTGTCGCTGAGTTTCCCGTGGTGGCGCTGATGCTGCTCGCCATCTTCGCCGGCCCGCACGCGGTCATGATCGCCTTTCCGATCCTCGTCCTCTTCCTTGGCTTCTCCACCAACGTGGAGCTTGCGTGGCTCCTAGTCCCCCCCCCTCCTGCCCCCCTCCCCGCCCCTCGTCCTCTTCCTTGCCTTCTCCACCAACGTGGATTTTGAGTGGCTCGTGCTCGCCTACCTGCCGCTCCTCCCCTGCGCCGCCTGGATCCAGCGCCAGCGCGCCATCCCCCAGAGCCCGTACGCGCTCGTGCTCGTCATGGGCGTCGCCGCCGGGGTCTGGGCGCGAGGCGCCCTTTCGGTTGTGGCGGTCGCGTCCGGCGCCAGCCCCACCTTCGGCGCCGTCATCACGGACATCCTCCTCCCCGGAATGGCTTTCGACGCCGTCGTGCTCTCGGTGCTCTACGCGATCTGCTGGTACATCGGCTGGCCGGTGCGTTCCCTGGAGCTTGAGGACGCGGGATACGGGCCATGAGCGTCATCGACGATCGCCGCGTCGACCCCGGCCTCAGCCGCAACCGGCCCCACGGCAACGTGGGCGTCCTCCGAATCGCCGTCGTCGTCCTCTTCGTCGTTCTCGGCGCTCGCCTTGTGCAGATGCAACTCGTCGACGGCGCCGAGTACGCGGAGCGCTCCGAGCTCAACCGCATCATCGTCGACAGCGTGCGCCCCACCCGTGGTGTCATCTTCGACCGCAAAGGCCAGCCTCTGGTCGAGAACAGCGGCTCCTTTACCGCCCTTGTAACCCCCGCCTTCCTGCCCGACGACTCCCGCGACCGCTACCGCCTCTACCTCTACCTGGAAGATCTGCTCGGCATCCCCGCCCTCCAGATCGAGGAGGCCGTGACCGCCGCCGAGGAGCGCGGCCAGGGCGACCTCCCCCTCGCTATCGCCCGCGCCCTCGACCGCGACGTCGCCCTCATGCTCGAGCAGGTCGCCGCCGATCTCCCCGGCGTGTCCCTCTCGGTCGAGCCGCGGCGCCGCTACCCGGGCGGCCCCGAGTTCAGCCACATCCTCGGCTACGTTGGCGCACAGTCGCCGGAGGAGTGGCGCGTCCTGCAGGAGGATGGCTACGCCTTCAACGAGGTGGTCGGCAAAGTTGGCGTCGAGTCCCGCTATGAGGCCGTCCTGCGGGGAACGCCGGGCACGGCCATCACCGAGGTCGACGCCCAGGGCGATCTCATCACCACGATTGAGCGCACCGACCCGGAGGGAGGCCAGAGCGTCCTCCTCTCCATCGACTCCGACCTGCAGCGCTACGTCTACGAGCTGCTCTCCAACACCATGGGCGAGGCCAACACCGCCGCGGCCGTCGTGATGAGCCCCGTCACGGGTGAGATCTACGCCATCGTCTCCGTGCCCACCTACGACAACAACATCTTCTCCCTCCCGGACCCCGGCGAGGAGTACCAGCGCCTCCTCGACGACCCCCGCATCCCCCTCCTCCACCAGGCCCTCAGCCCCGTCGCTCCCGGCTCGACCTTCAAGATCATCACCGCCGCCGCCGCCCTCCAGGAGGGCAATATCACCCGCAATACCCGGCGCAACGTCGATAGCAGCGTGCTCGAGTTCATCGGTGAAGATGGCCAGCCCTACTACTTCTACGACTGGCGCGTCCATGGCGAGATCGACCTCGTCGGGGCGATCTCGTGGTCCTCGAACATCTACTTCTACATGGCCTCCTGCGGCATCCCCCAGGAAGGCATCGCCGGACTCGGCGGAAACACCGAGCAGTCCGCTGTCGTCCTCGGCTACTACGCCCGCAGCTTCGGCCTCGGCCAGGTAACGGGCCTCGACATCGCCAGCACGGAGTCCCCCGGCGTCATCCCCAGCCCCGAGTGGAAGCGCCGTGTTCGCAGCGGTCCCCTCTTCAACCCCGAGGACCGGGGCTGGTACCTCGCCGACACCTGCTTCATGGGCATCGGCCAGGGCGACGTCACCGCCACACCCCTCCAGATCGCCATTGCCACCGCTGCCATTGCCAACGGCGGCTACCTGCTCGAGCCCTACGTGGCCAGGCAGATCCTCGCCGCCGACGGCTCCCTCGTCTCTACCACGGAGCCGTCGCGGGAACGCGTACCCGTCGACGAGGAGCACCTCGCTGTCATCCGGCAGGGTATGCGCCAGTCCGTCATCGATGGCGCCGCCCGGCTGGCGACGCTCCCGGACACGCTCGTCGCCGGCAAGACCGGTACCGCCGAATTCATCGATCCTGAAGACGGGCTCACCAAGGATCGCGCCTGGTTCACCGGCTTCGCCCCCTACAACAACCCCCAGGTCGTCGTGACGGTCTTCTACGACCTCGGCGTTGGCGGCACCAAGGCCGCCCCCATCGCCGCCGAGATCATCGCCTACTTCCTGGAGAACGTTGAACCATGAGCCGTTTCGGGGTCCAGGGTTCCCTCCGCGCCTGGGACCGCTTCGATGCGATCCTCGCCCTCACCGCGCTCGCCCTGGTCGGCTACGGGCTCGTCCTCATCTACAGCGGCAGCCTCGGCTCGTACGACGGCCCCACCGCCAGCATCGAGAACCCGGTCGTTCGCCAGGGCCTCTTCGCCTTCATCGCCGTCGGCGCGATGTTCATCATCTCCCGCCTCGATTACCACGTGCTCCTGCACTACGCCTGGTGGCTCTACGGGGCCTCCATCCTCCTCCTGCTCGTCCTCATCCCCATCGGCCAGACCGAGTTCGGCTCGACCCGCTGGTTCGACCTCGGCCCCATCCAGTTCCAGCCCTCCGAGTTCGCCAAGATCGCGACCATCCTCTTGCTCGCCCGCTTCCTGAGCGAACAGGGCGGCGACGCCCGCGATCTGCGCGTGCTCGGCGGCTCCCTCGCCATCACCGCGCCCGTCCTCCTCCTTGTCTTCATCCAGCCCGACCTCGGCACGACCATCATCTTCGCCGCCATCTGGCTGGGCATGGTCGTCGTGGCCGGCATCCATCGCCGCCACCTGCTCTTCCTCGGCGCCATCTTCATCGCCATCCTGCCCTTCGCCTGGACGTTCACGGTGGCCGACTACCAGATCGAACGCATCTCCGTGCTACTCGACGCCGAAGAGGACCCCCTCGACGCCGGCTACAACCCCATCCAGTCGCAGATCGCCGTGGGCTCCGGCCAGCTCCTCGGCAAGGGGCTCACCAACGGCGAGCAGACCCAGCTCGACTTCCTCAAGGTGAAGACCAAGGACTTCATCTTCAGCGTCCTCGGCGAGGAGCTGGGCTTCGTGGGCGCCATGGCCCTCTTTGCCCTCTTCATCCTCTTATTGATGCGAGGGATCCGCGCCGCCCAGATCGCGGGCGACATCCCCGGACAGCTCATCGCCGCGGGGATCGTCATCACGATCCTCATGCAGGCCTACATCAACATCGCCGTGAATCTCAGCATCTTCCCCGTCACCGGCCTGCCCCTCCCCTTCGTGAGCCAGGGGGGAAGCTCCCTCGTGACCCTCTTCCTCGGCCTCGGCATCATCCAGAGCATCGTCATGCGCCACCGCGCCTACCGCCAATTCTGAGATCGGCTGCGAGGGTGCCTTCGGACCGGTTCCCGCCGCGAAGGGGGAAGGTGTGCGCTACCTGGCGCCCCGCGCAGCGCGTACCCTCTGCGCCGCGAGCCTGCCCAGGGAGTGCCAGCATGTCGACCTTGGAGAATCCCCCCACCCAGTCCGAGGTCCTCGGCTATTTCGACTCGCTCTCCAACTGGGGCCGCTGGGGCCCCGACGACCAGCTTGGCGCGCTTAACTACATCACTCCGGAGAAGCGCCGCTCCGCCGCCGCGCTCGTCCAGGAGGGCATCTCCGTTTCCTGCGCCTGGGACATCGAGACGACCCCCCGCGCGGACCACATGTTCGGCGTGCCCCAGCGCTACATGGTCGCCACCGGCCGCGAGCCGCTCGAGTACGGCCGCGGGGGCGCCGCCCTCGAGGTCATGAGCCTCGCCTTCCACGGCGTCACCGTCACCCACCTCGACGGGCTCAGCCACATCTTCTGGGACGGGAAGATGTACAACGGCAAGCCCGCCGATCTCGTAACCGCCCAGAAGGGCGCTCAGCACCACGCCGTTACCGCCCTCGGTGACGGCATCGTTACGCGCGGCGTGCTCATGGACATCCCCGCCCTCGACGGCCGTCCCTGGCTCGACCCCGGCGAGGGCGTTTTTCCCGAGCACCTTGAGGCGGCCGAGGAGCGCCAGGGCGTGCGCGTCTCCACCGGTGATGTCGTCCTCCTCCGCACCGGCAAGGGCCGCCGTCTGCGCGAGGAAACCGATCCACCAGGCTCCTCCGGTGGCTGGCACGTCGGCTCGCTGCCCTGGCTGCACGAGCGTGAGGTTGCGGTCATCGGCGCCGACACCGCCCAGGAGGCCGGCTCACCCGGCTACGAAGCCGTCTCCGTCCCTGTCCACATGATCGCCATCGTCGCCATGGGACTCCACCTCATCGACAACTGCGATCTGGAAGCCCTCGCCGAGACCTGCGAACGCCTCAACCGCTGGGAGTTCTTCCTCAGCATCCAGCCCCTCCGCCTCGAAGGCGGCACCGGCAGCGCCGTCAACCCGATCGCCGTCTTCTGAGACCACTGCCACCGGCGCTACCGAGGCCGGCAGCAGGCGAGTCACCGACCCTGTGAGCCCGGGCCCGGTCCTGCAGTTCGTGGGCGGAAGGGTTGATCCCGTAGGATGCGCGCCGTGGGCGTTCTCGACCAGTTCAGGCTCGACGGACATGTGGCCGTCGTTACCGGCGGGGGCCGCGGCATTGGCCGCGGGATCGCCCTCGCCTTTGCCGAGGCCGGCGCCGACGTGGCCGTTGCCGCTCGCCGCGCGCACGAGGTCGAGGCCGTGGCCGATGAGGTCCGGCAGCTCGGCCGCCGGGCCTTCGCCATGGGCATGGATGTGCTCGACTTCCCCGCCAACGATCGCCTGGCCGAGGCCACCGTCGCTGAGTTGGGGAAGCTCACGATCTGGGTCAACAACGCGGGCGGCAATCTCGACCGCACCCAGCGCACCCTAGTCGATACCCCCGAGGATGTCTGGGACACGCTCGTCGACCTCAACCTGAAGTCTGCCTGGTGGGGAGCGAAGGCCGCCGTCGAGCAGATGGCCGACGGTGGGAACATCATCAACATCGCGTCCGTCGCCGCCTGGGGCCCGTCGCCGACTGCCGGTCCCTACGCCGCCACGAAGTCCGCCATGATCAACATGACCAAGACCCTCGCCATGGAGCTGGCCCCGCAGAAGATCAGGGTCAACTGCATCGCCCCTGGTCTCGTCCCGACCGAGATGTTCTTCGAGACGATGAAGGTCGACGAAGCCGCGGTCGAGGAGATGGGTGGGCAGCTTCCTGCCGGGCGCGCGGGCAAACCCGAGGACCTCGGGGCCGCAGCCGTCTATTTCTGCTCGCCCGCAGCCGAGTGGATTACGGGCCAGACGTTGGCCGTCAGCGGCGGGCCGACGGGAACGAGGGAAATGTGAGCATCCTCGATCGGTTCCGACTCGATGGGCAGGTGGCGGTAGTCACCGGCTCCGGGCGGGGCATCGGCGAAGGAATCGCCGTGGGCCTCGCCGAGGCGGGCGCGGCCGTTGTCGTAGCCGCGCGCCGCACGCATGAGGTCGAAGCGGTCGCAGAGAAGATCCGCGCGGCCGGCGGGCAGGCCCTGGCCTCGACAACGGACTTCCTCGAAGTCGACCAGATCGAGGCGCTCGCAGACGCCACTGTCGCGGAGTTCGGGAAGCTCACCATCTGGGTGAACAACGTCGGTGGCGCCCAGGACCGCACCGCCCGCACGATCCTCGGCACTCCCGAGGAGGCCTGGGACAACCAGATCGACCTCAACCTCAAGTCCGTCTGGGCCGGGGCGAGGGCTGCCAACCGCGCCATGGGCGAAGAGGGCGGGGTGGTTGTGAACATCTCCTCCGCCGCAGCCAGGCAGCCTTCGCCAATGAACGGCCCCTACGCTGCCGCCAAGTTTGGTGTGAACAGCCTCACCATGACGCTGGCGGCAGAGCTGGCGCCGCGCGTGCGCGTCGTGGGCGTCTCACCCGGACCCGTCCCCACCGAAGTGATGATCGAGTACACCGGCATGAGCGAGGAACAGCTCCGACAGGGGCTCGGGTCCATGCTGCCGCTCAAGCGCATCGGCGAGCCGGAGGACGTTGCCGCGGCCGTCGTCTACCTCGCCTCTCCCGCGGCCTCCTGGGTCACCGGCGCTACCCTCTCCGTCACCGGCGGCAGCTAGACCCTCGCAGCAGCCTCACGACGACGGGCCCACGATGATGGCGAGCGGAACGGATCAGGGACTGGGACCCAGTTCCACCGGCATCGTTCCGTCGCTCAAAGGGGCGATGCCGTGACCCACAGTTCCGACTCGGTGCTGGCCTGGCTGCGGGAGAACGCCTCGGAAGAAGCCCGGGCGGGGATGCAGCGCTACGCGATCCCCAACGACCGTGCCTTCGGGCTCGCAATGCGCGACATGAAGAAGTACGCGAAGGAGATTGGCAAGGATCATGACCTGGCGCTCACGCTGTGGGAGTCAGGCTGGTACGAGGCTCGAACGGTCGCCGTGTTCATCGCCGAACCCTCGGCGATGACGAGCGCGCAGATGGATGCCTGGGCCGCCGACTTCGACAACTGGGCGATTTGCGACACGGCGTGCTTCCACCTGTTTGATCGCACCCGTCACGCCTGGGGCAAGGTGCCGAAGTGGGCCAGGGCGCGGAGCGAGTTCAAGAAGCGCGCAGCCTTCGCCTTGCTCTGGGGCCTCAGCTTCCACGACAAGGAAGCGGACGACGAACGGTTTGTGGAGGCACTGGCGTGGATCGAGCAGGGCGCCCAGGACGACCGGCTCTACGTGAAGAAGTCAGTTGATATGGCCCTGCGAGCGATCGGGAAACGATCCCGCACGCTGAACACAGTGGCACGTAACGTCGCCGCCCGGCTGGCAGCCGACCCGGCGCGGGCGCCGAGTTGGGTCGGCCGCCATGCCCTCCGCGAGCTGGAGTCGGTGCGCGTCCAGGAGCGGCTCTGAGGGAAACACGCAGATGAAGCGCAGTGACATAACGCCCACCCACCTACGAGGTGGCTGGCCAGAGGCGACGTACTGCGAACTTTCCGCTGGGAGGTGGCGTTGTAATCGCGTGAGACCCGTCACGCGACCATCGGTGGCGTAAGCCCTACTTCCCGCCGGCACTTCCTTCGATAGCGGCTTCAGGGAGCGCTCCCGCACTGGGAGGCGCGCCCGCGAGAACCTCACGGAGCCGTCGCCGTTCGAGCGCCTCAACCCGCGGGGTGAATCGCACGAAGAGGACCAGGCTCGACGCCGCCACGACTGCAATGCCCATGTAGAGGAAGGCGTCTTGATACGCGAGGCTCTCCATGCGGAAGAGGAACCCTGCCGCCACCGCCCCCGCGTTGCCCCCGGCCCCGACGATGCCCGCAACCGTGCCGAGCGCCTTGCGATTGATGAAGGGGACCACGGAAAAGGTCGCCCCCTCCGACATTTGCACGAGAACGCTGAAGACCAGCATTGCCGGAATCGCCAGCAGCAGCGCGTCCATGCGGGAGAAGAACATCAGCGCCAGGCCCTCCATCAGGAGAACCCCGCCGAGAAAGAGCACGCGGCCCCGCAGACCGAAGCGGATGCCCGCACGGTCGCCGAAGAAGCCGCCCATCGTCCGCGCGAAGATGTTCATGAGCCCGAAGAGTCCCGCGATCACGCCCGCGAGCCCAATGCCTATGGCGAAGCGGTCGTGGAAATAGAGGGCGGCCACGTTGTTGATCGTCAGCTCGATGCCGAAGCAGGCGCCGTAGATCAGGAACAGCGCCCAGACGCGGTGGTCTCGCGCCGCCGACCAGAACGACCCCTTCGACTCATCCGAAGGAGGCAGCATCCCCCTGGCCCGCAACTCGCGGAAGTCGCCGTCAGGGGCGTCCCGGGTGACGCGGTAGTACGCGATGCCGGTCAGGAAGAGCGCGATGCCGGGCACGATCATCGCCACCCGCCAGCCCAGTGCCTCCCCTACCCCAAGGGCAATGGCCACCGTGAGCACGAGGGGCATCACCATCTGGGTGACGCCCCCTCCAAGGTTCCCCCAGCCCGCGGTGGTGGCATTCGCCGTACCGACGATATTGGGGCCGAACATGACGGACGTGTGGTACTGCGTGATGACGAACGAAGCGCCAATCACGCCGATGCCCAGGCGGAACAGCAGGAAGGTCTCGTAGCTCTGCGCGAGCCCGATACCCATCACCGGGAGGGAGCCCAGAATCAAGAGCCCCGTGTAGGTGCGTCGCGGGCCGTAGCGGTCGCTCAGGTACCCAATGACAAGCCGGGCGATGATCGTGATCGCGACGGACGCGATGATCGTGTTGCCCACCTCGGCTTTGGAGAGGTCGAGGTCCTCGCGCACGATGGCCATGAGCGGCGCGATGCCGAACCAGCCGAAGAAGGCAAGAAAGAAGGCCGCCCACGTCATGTGGAACGTCCGCATCTGCATGCTCTTCAGGCTGAACAAGTCGATCCGCGACGCCTTGTTCCGGATTTGGGCTGTGTCCAATGGATGCCTCCAACTGAAACCTGTCTCGGTCGTGGGAAGACAGTAGGAGCCCCGCGTTTAAGGCTGTTTGCAACCAGGTGAACTCCGCGAGAACACCGTGCTTCAGGGACGTTTCATGCCAGGCATGTTTCGTGCGGGCGCGCCACCAGCCTGCCGGTACCGCCCAGGGGAAGCTGCGGTTAGAGCGGTTCCACTCGGACGGCGGCGAACTTCAACTCGGGCTGCTTCGAGCGCGGGTCGAATGCCTCATTGGTGGCCGCGTTCACCGGCCCTCCCACATGACGCAGGGCGCCCCAGTGGAACGGCGCCCAGACCGTGCCCGGACGCACCGCTCGGTCGACCCGCGCACGGGCCTGGAAACTGCCTCGCCGAGAGCTGACGCGGAGGGGCCTGCCGGTGCGGACTCCCAGGGGACGGGCGTCGACGGGATGTATCTCCACGACGGGCTCGACCTCGCTCTTATTGAGCTTGGGCACGTTCCCCGTGCGGGTCATCGTGTGCCACTGGTCCTTCACCCGTCCGGTCACGAGGGACAGGGGATAGCGCTCGGTCAGGGCGTCGTCCGGCGCCCGATGGGCGGGAACGTGGAAGCGCGCGCGCCCGTCCGGCGTAGCGAACGGTGTGTCCGCGAAGAGCCGCGGGTGTTCGCGACCTCCCTCGGGGAGGGGCCACTGCACGCCTTTCGAGGAGGCTCGCAGCAGCTCATAGCTGACGCCTGTGATGTCGAGGTCGCGGCCCTGCGTGAGCTCCCGGTACTCGTTGAATATCTCCTCGACATCGCCGTACGAGAACGCCTCTGCGTATCCGAGGGCGGCAGCCACACGGCTGATGATCTGCCAGTCGGGAAGCGCCTCCCCGGGAGCCTCGCCGATCTGCTCGAGCAAGCCGATACGGCGCTCGCTGTTCGTCATGGTGCCAGCACGCTCCGACCACTGCGCCGCCGGAAGGAGGACATCGGCCAGCTCGCTCGTTTCCGTGGGGTGGTAGGCATCCTGCACGACGACGAGCTCGGCCTTCGCGAAGGCCGCACGCACGCGTTCGCTGTTGGGCAGCGAAGCCACCGGGTTCGTGGCTACGACCCACACGACCTTCACCTCACCCCGCTCAAGCGCCTCCACCATCTCTGAACCAGTCACACCGGGACGAGAGGTGATGGACCCTGGGGGCAGGCCCCAGGCCGCCTCCACCTCGGCACGGTCCTCGGGGTTTGCGACGAGGCGGTGGCCGGGAAGGGTGGGAGCCAGGCCGCCGGCCTCCCGCCCCCCCATCGCGTTCGGCTGTCCCGTCAGCGAGAAAGGACCGGCGCCGGGTCGGCCGATGTTCCCGGTCGCGAGCGAGAGATTGATCAGCGCGAGGTTCTTGTCGACGCCCGACGTGCTCTGGCTCGCGCCCATCGTCCACAGCGTGAGCATGGGGCCGTTCGAAGCGATCATCCGTGCGGCGTCGACGATCTCCTGGGCGGCGAGACCGGTGATGTCGGCCGCCCGCCCTGCGGACCAGCCCGCAAGCGAGGCCTCCACTTCGCCCCAGCCGCTCGTGCGCTCGGCGATGAACGCCTCGTCCAGGCCCCCCGCGAGCCGTACCTCGAAGAGCAGGGATTGCAGGAGGGCGACGTCGGTCCCCGGCCGCACCGGCAGATAGAGGTCGGCGATTTCGGCCGTTCGCGTCCGGCGCGGGTCCACGACGATGACCTTCACATCGTCGCCCCGGCGTTTTCGCGCCTTGATGCGATCGAACAGGATGGGGTGGCAGGCTTCGATGTTGGCGCCGAGGATGAGGAACGTGTTCGCCTGCTCGATGTCGGCGTAGGAAGCAGGGGGCGAGTCGGTGCCGAAGGCGAGGTTGTAGGCGGCCACCGTGCTTGCCATGCACAGCCGCGAGTTCGTGTCCTGGTTATTCGTCCCGACGAACCCCTTGGCGAGCTTGCCGAAGAGGTAGTAGTCCTCGGTGGGAAGCTGGCCCGAGCCGTAGAACATGACGGAATGGGGGCCGTACCGCTCGACCGCTGAGCGGATACCCTCGGCCACACGCTCGATCGCGCCCTCCCAGGAGGCAGGGGCCAGCGCGCCTCCCTTGCTCGCCCGGATGGCCGGCCTCAGGAGGCGATCATCGGACTCGAAGATAGCTGGCAGCAGGGCCCCCTTCGCGCACAGACGGCCCTTGTTCACGGGATGGTCGGGATCGCCCTTGACCTTCGTCACGACGCCATCCCTGGCCTGCGCCAGAACCCCGCAGCCCGTTCCGCAGTAGCAGCAGATTGAGCGGAGCCAGTCCTTGCCGCTGCGTCCCCCTCCTGGCACCGGCGGCTAGCCCGCGGCCTCGGGGGCGGAGTCACGGTCGCGCACTGCCTGACCACCGCGAAGCGCCCTCAGCGACTCGGCTACCGTTCCTGGCAGATCGTCTAAGAGGACTCCCGTGCGAACCCGCTCGCCGAGGGTGGCATCCTCGCCGAGGCTGCCGCCCACGAAGAGGTCGGCCGCGTCCACGATCGTCTCCCCGCGGCGCACGCGGCTGCCCAGCAGGCCCACCTCGCCGGCGCGATGCTGGCCACATGCGTGCGGACAACCCGACATCTGCAGCCGCACCGGCGCATCGATCTCGTATCGCTCGTCGAGAGCACGGGCGAGCTTGAGCGCTTCGCCCTTGGTGTCGATCAGGCTGAAGTGGCAGTACTCCGTCCCCGTGCAGGTAACGACCGACCGTATCCAAGGCGAGGGGTCAGGGCTGAACGTCTCGAGGAGAGGCTCTTCCAGCAGGGTGCCGAGTCGGGTCTCGTTGACATGGGGAATGAGCACGTTCTGCTGTACCGTCAGTCGGAGTTCTCCCTCGCCGTACTTGCTGGCGAGCCGGCCGAACTCGATCAGCTGATCCCCGGTGATTCTCCCGACCGGCACCAGGCAGCCGACAACGCTCTGCCCCGCTTGTGCCTGCCCTGTCACGCCGATGTGGTCGCCGCCGTCGTGCCCGGTCGCCGGCTCGCCCGCCCACGCCAGGGGCCGCCCGAAGCGCTCGACGACCGCCTTGCGAAAGCGCTCCATCCCCCACTCCTTCAGAAGCACCTTCAGGCGTGAGGCGCGCCGGGACTCGCGCGGGCCGTGGTCTCGAAAGACTTCGAGGATGGCAGTCGCAAGGGGAACCACATCCCTGGCCTCGACGAAGACATCCAGTGGCTGGGCGTACGCGGGCTCGCGGCCTCCCATCGCCCCACCGACCAGAACATTGAAGCCGGCGGTTTGTTGATCGCCGATGAGGGCGGGCACAAAGGAGAGATCGTGCGTCCGGGCGTGAATGCAGTCGTCCCGGCAACCGGTGATAGCCAGGTTGAACTTGCGGGGCAGATTGCTGAAGGCCCGGTGCCCGATGATCGCCTGCTGGAGCCGCACTGCGACTGCGCGGCTGTCGATCAGCTCGTCCGGATCGAGGCCGGCCACAGGGCAACCGACCACGTTGCGAACGTTGTCCATGCCGCTCTGCTGGGACGTAAGACCCGCCGCGGACAGCCGCTGGAAGATCCATGGAACGTCCTCCACCTCGATCCAGCGAAGCTGGATGTTCTGCCGCGTGGTGATGTCTGCCTGTCCCCGCCCGCAGCGATTCGCGATCTCGCCGACCGCCGCAATCTGCTCACTTGTCAGAACCCCGTTCGGGATCCGCAGTCGCAGCATGAAGTAGCCAGGGGTCGCCTTGCGGTGGAAGAGCCCGTACCACTTCAGCCGTTCGAAGTCGTCGGGGTCAATCGCGTCGTACCCTTCGCGCGCATAGCGAAGGAGGTCGGGATACACGTCCAGCCCGTCCTTCGCCTGCTTCAGTACCTCGATCTTGTTCACCATCGACACTGTGCCTCGCCCCTAACGTCGGCGATGGGTGTTGCGACGAGGTCACAGCCCGGTGAACGTTGCATGAAACCGATGGCGTCGCGGAGCCACCGGACCGGAACTCGGTCAGGAGGAAGAAGCGCTCGTCAGCGCGACCCCTGGCCTGCTGGGATGGGCTCACCGGGATGTGTATCGATGACTCAACGAGCGACCCTCGACTCGCCGACACGCGGTGATGTCTCGGGCTGGCACTGTTTGGCTGGCTGGCGCACCCGGTATCGAGTCCGGGGGCCTAACGTTCGCAGTACAGTCCACGTTGCCCCAAATTGGCTGGCCAGAGGCGACTGTACTGCGAACTTTCGAACTGGCGGTTGGCCTGTAGGGCCTTGCTGGGAGAGTTCCGGGTTTCGCCCGCCTCACTCGGAAGGGTCGACCTACCGGGCGGGGGAGGCGTCGAGAACTCTGACTCTACCTGTACGCCTGCGACCCTGGGCGAGTACATAACGCAGGCAGGCACGCCTTCGAGGCAGCCCTCGCTCAGCAATGGTGCATGGCCTGGCAGCCGTAGCTAGTCGGGATACCGTGGACTGCGGCTGGTGCTCCTCGTTCTAGGTGACGGGCACGGTCCTCGTCGACGGGGAACTACCGTCGGCTGGTTCGTACTCAGCCAGGACCCTGTCTACCCGCGAGGCGATGTCCCGGGACCGCTCATTGTGTGCCTGGCTCCAAGCGGACATGTCATCATCGATGATGCTCTCTCTTGCGTGTTGCAGCGCGCGCCGGAGCAGATCGCGGCGTTGGCTCTCGGTGATCATGAGTCGGCCAGTCATGGCCTTGCCAAGCAGGCTCTCGCTTAGGACTTGATGGGCCCGGTCGTGATTCGGTCGAAGGCTCAAGGCCGTCTCGGCGCGTGCTACCGCTCGGTCGTATTGCCGGTCGAAGTAGTAGACGAGGGCAAGATCCGTGTACGTCTCAGCGGACTCATGGCCCGCGGCGATTGACCTTTCGAGCAGTCGCCGGGCCTCGGCTCGATTGTGATCGCGGAAGTGCAAGTAGCCAAGCGCAGCCAAGATCCGGCGGTCGTCGCCCCATCGCTCGCGACCACGCTGCAGTTCCTCGATTCCGGCCGACCAACCCAAATCTCGGGCCGTCCCTTGAGCCTCGCGAATGACCTGCTCGATGGCAATGGCCACATTCTCAGACTCGGACTCCGCTGGACCTACTCTTGCTTCCTGCCTAACCCTAGAAACGGTCTCGGAAGCAAGACCCTCCGGTGCGCGCTTCAGCAGATACTCCCGAAGCTGTGGAGTGCTCAATCTGAAGAGAACCCGCTTGCCGTTTTGTGTCCGTTCCACAAACGACAGCTGTCCAAGCCGTTGGATAGCATCGTCCAAATCGGTTTCACTAGGGAACAAGAAGAGCATCTCTTGCCGGCGCGTAGGGCTTCGCTTAAGTGACAAGAAATACGCGAGGGCTAGAGCCGGGTCGGAGAGCGCCAATACCGAGCTATCGAATGCGAAGTCCAAGAAACGGAGAAATTCATCTCCCCGAAGGCGATCAAGTGCCTCACTTGGTGTGCACCCCAAAGCGATGACATTTGCGCAGTAAATTAGGAGCAGTGGTACCCCACCAGTCGCCCGAGCGATCGCGGACAAGGTCGCTTCATCTCCCGAAGGGAGCTCGAGACCCTGAACTTCAAGTCTTTTGCGAAGCAGCTCTATGGAGTCGCCCTCCGGAAGACCGCGAAGTTCGAGCTTCCTCCCTATTCGGCGGCTATCACGGGTGGTAACCAGAGCCTTGCTCGGTCGAGGTAACTCGTCAAGAAAAGTTCCGATCGCTTCGAGTTCTATGTCATCCAAAGACTCCAAGTTGTCAAGAGCGAACAGTATCGGTTCGTTCTGGCACATGCTTAGGAGCCTGTCACGAATCTCCTCGGGTTCTTCGCCTTGAGGCATCACATCAAGAAATGACAAAGTCACTTCTTGAACACGTCCTAGGGTGCTGAAGCGAAGCGATGGCGGTGCCTGTTCCATGCCACTTTGCCAGTTATCCTTCGCAGTGAGAAAAACTACAATCTCTGGGTTAGGATCCTCAGTATGCTTGCATGGCGCAGATAGAATTTCGTAAAGAAACTCTTCTAAGAGGGCGGTCTTGCCGACCCCGCCCGGTCCAACAATAGAAACTACCCGAGAGAACTCATCCGTCCAAAAGGCATGAAGGTCCCGTAGCTCCGCTTCTCGTCCGATGACCATGGGATTCGTGAGTTCCGCCAAATTGGTCATTGTGCGACCGAACACAGTCTCGGCATCTTCTCGCTCGGAGGCGTTCGTTATCGTTTCCGTGTATATGGTGTCGATGGCCGAGGCGGTCGCTGGGTGGTAGCAGGCTGCGATACGGACCATCGCGGCTAGGCCAGCAACCTGTTCTGTCAGGAAAAGCGAACGATCCCCTGCATGCATTCCTGGCGTGCGAATCCCTATGACGTGGCTGAATTGCTTCTCAAGGAATTGCTTTTCTTCGAAGATGGCCGAGAAGGCGGGCCACGACCTACTTGCGACAATAACTTGCAGGAGTTCGCCGATGTGGGCATAGCCGAGCAACGTCTCTGGGCTAGCTGTCTCACGGTTGTCGGCTCTGCCCTTCAGAGTGTTAAGGAGGCCCTTCCCGCACCCACGTTCGAGCCACTGCTCTCCGTGATATGAGGTGAGCCGATCCCTGACAAGTGCGACAAGGCTCCTCTCGAATAGGGTGACGGCCTGCTGAACTTCACTGACATCGTCGTCGGGAGAATCCCAATCGAAGAACTCGAAGGGAAGGGGCGCTTGGGTGACTGGCTGCGGTGTCGCCCGTGCAACGGGCACAGCCGTTGCTTCCTCTGGCAGGGGTGGGCTGGCATCCAGACCGGACTTGGTCTCGGATTCTGGTTCCGGCGGCAGGGCGACCGTCTTGCTGCTCTTGGTGTCCACTGTCGCGGTGGTCGGGTAGGGCAGTGCTTTGCCCACCCCGGCGGGGATCACAGACAGGGAATCCGCTTCGACAAGGACGGCGATAGCCTTTCGGGTGTCGTCATCGATTCGACTGTCATCAATCGCGGCGTGGAGACGACTCTCACGAGGCCCGTTGGCGACGCCGAGATCATCAAGAAAGAGCTCAACCAGCTCGTTGAGCCGGTCAGGATCGAGCGCGAACGCTGACGCGTGATTGACGAAACTTGTGTGCGTGAGCCCCTCAGGCCGAAAACCTCGGTAGATTTTCGACCAAGACTTGTGGTGGCGCAGTCCCCTTCGGAGGGCTCCTACACTTGTCGACACTAGCAGACGGTGGGCAAGTTCCGCTCGCGTGACCGTCGCTTTGTCGTCCATCCAACCTGCTCTTGTCGTTGTACCCGGATTCGCTAGCGCAAGTCACTCGCAGTTTCGGTTCAACGTTGGCCTTGCCGCCACTGCTGGTTGCCGGACGCCCGAGATCACTGAGTCTCTTGACGCTGACCAATCATACCCCCGTTCCGACCGACAATTGCCACGGGGATCAGTGGGCTTGCCGCCCCACCCAAGAGCCGAAGTCATGGGGTGCCCCTGCAATGCCCTCGGGCTCAATGCTGGACAAGCAGCCTAACCTCTACCAGTGAAGCAGAGGCCGCTAGTCGCTGGTATCGATAGAAACGCCTGGTCCGGAAGTCCAAGACGTGCCCTGCCCTGTGTCGTCAGGTGACCGAGTTACACGTGTGGGTCGGTTCACCTAACTTCGAGCCACTCTTGTCAGACGATGCAGATCGTCGACGCAGGTGCTCCCGAACGTTCATCTGCGCGAGTATCCGCAGCCCCGCCTCGAGCGTCTCGCGCTGTTCCGGCGTGTACGTGTTCTGTGTTGCGTCGTCCATGCTTCTGCACCCCGGTTTGGGCTTGCCAGTGTTCCCGCGCATCGGAGGACGCGTAAGGTCCCGGGGGGTCCCGGATGAACCCCGTGGCGGTAGACCCCGCCAGCGGCCACAATGTGGCCTCCGTCACCCTCAGGTGGCGGAACGCATACGAGACTGGAATTACATGAACCCACGGACGCACGCCGAGCTCGCGAACTTCATCTGGGCCATCTGCAACCTGCTGCGGGGGCCGTACAAGCGGAACGAGTACCGCAAAGTCATCCTCCCGCTGACGGTCCTGCGGCGCTTCGACTGCGTGCTCGCTGAGACGAAGGATGCAGTGCTCGAGGCGGATGCCGCCTATGCAAACGCGAACGAGCAGGTGCGCGCGAGCCGGCTTCTGCAGGCGTCCGGCCGAGCTTTCTACAACACGTCGCGGTTCGACTTCGGGCGGCTGCTTGACGACCCCAACCAGCTCGCACAGAGCCTCAACACCTACATCCGCGACTTCTCCCCCAACGTCCGCGAGATCATGGAGCGCTTCTCCTTCAGCGAGCAGGTGGCGCGGATGGAGGAGAAGAACCTGCTGTTCCAGGTCGTGCAGGCGTTCGCTGGCGTCGACCTCTCGCCCGAGCGTGTCGACAACATCCAGATGGGCTACGTCTTCGAGGAGCTCATCCGCATCGGCGCCGAGCAGGCCAACGAGGAGGCCGGAGAACACTTCACGCCGCGCGAGGTCATCCGCCTGATGGTCAGCCTGCTCCTCTCGCCGGAGGAGGACCTCGGGCGCAGCCACGTCGTCAAGACCATCTATGACCCTGCCTGCGGAACGGGCGGCATGCTCTCCGAGGCTGACAGGTACCTCCGCCAGCACAACAGCGACGCCAATCCGTTCCTGTATGGGCAGGACCACAACGACGAGTCGTGGGCAGTCTGCAAGTCCGACATGCTCTTGAAGGGCGACGACGCCGACAACATCATCCTCGGAGACACGTTCACCCACGACGGGTACACGCGACGCCCCGATGGCCGCAGGCACAGCTTCGACTACATGCTTGCCAATCCGCCCTTTGGCGTGGAGTGGAAGCAGCAGCAATACGACATCGACTACGAGGCGCGCACGCTCGGCTACGACGGACGCTTCGGTGCCGGGCTGCCCAGGATCAACGATGGCTCGCTGCTGTTCCTGCAGCACATGCTCTCGAAGATGCAGCCCGTCGAGGAAGGCGGCAGCCGCATCGCCATCGTCTTCAACGGCTCGCCGCTGTTCACGGGCCACGCCGGCAGCGGCGAGAGCAACATCCGCCAGTGGATCATCGAGAACGACTGGCTTGAGGCCATCGTCGCGCTCCCCGACCAGCTCTTCTACAACACCGGCATCTCCACCTATATCTGGGTGCTCACAAACCGCAAGGAGTCGCACCGCAAGGGCAAGGTCCAGCTCGTCGACGGGCGCCAGTTCTTCGTGAAGATGCGCAAGAGCCTTGGCAACAAGCGGAACGAGCTGTCGCCAGAGCAGATCGACGACCTCACGCGCATCCACGGGAACTTCGAGGATGGCGAGACCCGCCCTGTCACCGACCAGGACCCGGTCACGGACGAGCCGCGCACGCGGCCGCGCGTCGTGAGCAAGGTGTTCGCGAACGAGGACTTCGTCTACCGAAAGGTCACCGTGGAGCGCCCCCTGCGCCTCAACTTCGCCGCCACGCCGGAGCGCATTGCACGCATCGAGGACGAGCGCGCGTTCCAGAATCTCGCCAAGAGCAAGAAGCGCCCCGGTCCCGCGCACGACGCCGAGGTGGCGGAAGGTCAGGCCCGGCAGGAGGCGATCCGCGCCCTGCTCGGGTCGCTCGCTGAGGAGACCGGCGGGGAGGTGGTGCGCGACCGCGAGACGTTCGTCGAGAGGCTGAACGCCGCGGCCAGGGACGCCGGGCTGCGACTCTCCGCGCCCGAGCGGAAGGTCATCTTGGCCGCGCTCGGAGAGCGCGACCCCGGGGCCGCCATTTGCCGCGACCGCAAGGGCAACCCCGAACCCGACACCGAGCTTCGTGACACCGAGACCGTGCCCCTTCGCGAGGATGTGGGCGAGTACATCGCGCGCGAGGTCCTCCCGCACGTGCCCGACGCCTGGGTCGACGAGAGCAAGACCAGGGTCGGCTACGAGATCCCGCTGAACCGTCACTTCTACGTGTACGAGCCGCCGCGTCCGCTCGAGGAGATCGAGTCCGATCTACAGGCATTGGAGCGGGAAATCGCCGGTCTGCTCTCGGACGTCGTGAGAAGCTGACGCATGACCCAGGACTCAGAATCCGTTGAGACGCGCCCGGCACCGCCGCCCCTCAAGGTGGTCGAACAAGAGCCCGATCCCGAGAACCCCTGGGCCGACGACGTGCTCGAACGCAAGCAAGTCGCCGAACGCCTGACCAGGATCATTGAGGGTCAGGAGGTGCCGTTCGTCATCAGCGTCGATGGGCAGTGGGGGACGGGGAAGACGTTCCTGCTCAAGCGCTGGCGACAGGACCTGGAGAACCATGAATGGCAGGCCATCTACTTCAATGCGTGGAAGGACGACTTCTCGGATGATCCACTGCTCGCGATCATCGGCCAGCTCTCTGACTACTTCGACGACGGTGCCCTGAAGCAGCTGGCGCTGGCGGTGGCTGGCGCGGCTCTGGCCGTCCTTACAAAACACCTCACAGGGACTCCGGTGACGCTTGAGGATCTGAAGCCTGAAGGGCTGTTAGCGGGCTACCGCGAACAGCACAAGACGAAGGACCTCCTGAAGGATGAGCTAGCTAGCCTGGCCAGTGCGGTCAAGGATGAGACGGGCCAGCCCGTCGTGTTCATCATCGACGAGCTCGACCGGTGCCGCCCAACCTTCGCGATCGAGCTCCTTGAGCGTGTCAAGCACATCTTTGACGTGCCCAACGTCGTGTTTGTCTTCGGCATCAATCGGAGCGAGCTCGTGGAGTCGCTCCAATCGGTCTACGGGGAGATCGACGCGGGTATCTATCTGCGGCGGTTCTTCGACATGGAGTTAGTCCTTCCCGAGGCAGATATAGAAAAGTTTTGCATGTGGCTGTTCGACGTATTTGGGATAAAGGTCTTTCTGGATGAGATGTCTCGATATGCAGGGAACAGAGTTCATAGTGATGAATTCCACGAGATGACTCTGCACGCACCACCATTGTTTCGAGCCCTTAGTCTGTCGCTCCGTGACATTGACCAGATTGTGAGGTTAATTGCACTTCTTGGGAAGACACTTGAACCGCAATACTACATCTACCCTCCACTATTAGCTTCGCTCTTATCTCTCAAGATCATCGATCGCGAGCTCTACAAACAATTCATCCATAGAGAGTGTAGCGCAGGGGCAGTGATGGATTGCTTTGAGCAGAAATATCCCGCACTATCAGCCCGTGTCAAAGCAGAAGAGAATGTGTTGAAGCGCATAGAACTCAGCCTGTACTGCGTGGAGGCAGGACCTGCATGGGAGTACCTTACTGACCCTTCCATTCGTGGGGAGCCTGATTCCGTGCCCGAGAACGCGTTCTCGCGAAGAACCCAGGCGGATAGGGGACGGCTCAACGAGTTACTCAAGGATGCTGTTGGCTTCTTCGGAACCAAGAGGATGAACAGAACGAGCCTCGCCCATATCGCCAAGATGATCGATCTCTACCAGGCCGGCGCATGAACACCTCTCCTTACCCCACCTACCGCCCCTCCGGTGTCGAGTGGCTCGGAGATGTGCCGAAGCACTGGAAGGTGAGGCGGCTGCACTACGTCTGCCGGTTTGCATACGGGGATTCCCTCCCATCGGAGGCCCGCGAAGATGGCGAAACGCCGGTCTTCGGCTCCAACGGACCGGTCGGAACGCATGATGAGCCCAACACCTCCGCGCCGGTCATCGTGGTAGGCCGCAAGGGCTCGCACGGCGAGGTCAATTACAGCAAGGATGCGGTGTTCGCGATCGACACAACCTACTTTGTTGACGGGAGATACACCGACTCTGCGCTTCGCTGGGTCTACTACGCGCTGCTCTGCGCGGACCTCGGAGATGTGTCGAAGGACTCGGCCGTTCCTGGGCTTTCTCGAGAAGATGCCTACGGGAAGCGCCTCCCCCTCCCGCCACTCGACGAGCAGCGCGCCATCGCCGTGTTCCTCGACCGGGAAACGGAGCGCATCGACGCACTCGTCGCGAAGAAGCGACAGCTCATCGAGCGGCTGCAGGAGTACCGGATCGCGCTCATCACCCGCACCGTGACCCGCGGCCTCCCGCCCGACGCCGCCCGCGCCGCCGGCCTCGCCCCGTCACCCCGCCTCAAGCCCTCGGGCGTCGAGTGGCTCGGCGATGTGCCGGAGCACTGGGAGGTGAAACGGCTCAAATGGTCGAGTCCAAGATCGATCAATGGCGTCTGGGGCGACGAGCCGGACGGCGAGAACGACATGGTGTGCGTTCGGGTTGCGGACTTCGATCGGCGCCAGTTCCGAGTCATCCTTGACGACCCAACGGAGCGAGCGATCACTGGGGCCCAGCGTTCTGGACGTGAGCTTGAAGTAGGAGACCTCCTGCTCGAGAAGTCAGGCGGAGGTGAGAAGCAGATGGTGGGCTGCGTCGTGCATTACGACCACGACGAAGCAGCTGTATGCTCAAACTTCATTGCCCGCCTCGCCGTGGCACCCCGGCAACACCCTCTCTTCTGGACGTATGCGCACGCCGCTCTATATGCCGGCAAGCTGAACTACCCTGCCATCAAACAGACAACCGGGATACAGAACCTTGACTCTGGTGCGTACTTCGACACCCCCGTGGCCTTCCCGCCACAAGCTGAGCAGGTGGCCATAGCGAGCTTCCTGGACCAAGAGACGGGGGCCGTCGATAACCTCACGAGTCGGGTAGAAGCTGCGATGGAGCGCCTCCAAGAGCATCGCACTGCGCTCATCACCGCGGCCGTCACTGGCAAGGTCGATGTGCGAACACGACCGCCGACCTAAACCCGCGTCAGCAGGGGGGAGGCCGCGCTGCCTCAATCACCAAGGAGCAAGACATGGCCGACGTTCGGAAATATCACGAAGACTTGGACAAGCTCATCGCGCTTGGGAACGATGTGGGGAAGTCGCTTGATGCAATCCGCACCAGCCTGACTGGCATTCCCGATACCACAAGGTCTTATCAGAAGTGGTATACGGAGTCGTCCAGATTTATTGGGCAGGTGCTTCCTGAACGCTCCGAAGAGTTCAAGGAAATGTATTCAGGAGGAAGCGGTGGGACAATCCCATACTACCTAAGTTGCATCGAAGAGGGAGAAAGTCTTTCAAAAATCTATTCCCAATCCGTGTCAAACCGGTTTAGAACGCAATTGCATATTTTGGAGTCCGCCAAGTCAGTATTTACAAGCTCACTCTTCGACATTAGGGCCCTCGCTCAAGCTAACCTCTTCGACTCAGAGCTTGATGCCGCAAATGAGCTGTGCCGAAACGGTTTTCTCCGGGCCGCAGGGGTCGTTGCAGCGGTGGTGTTGGAGCGGCACCTAGGGCAGGTGACTGAGAATCACAACCTTCCGGTGAGCAAGCAGAGTCCAACGCTCGGTGACTTCAATGAACTCCTGAAGAAGGAGGGCGTGGTGGATGTCCCGGCCTGGCGACAGATCCAGCGGCTGGGCGACCTCCGTAACCTGTGCGCCCACAACAAGGAACGGGAGCCTACGAAGGAAGAGGTCGACGAGCTCATCGAAGGGGCGGACAAGTACACGAAGACTCTGTTCTGAAAGAACCATCGCCAAGGTCGATGTGCGGGACGCGGCTACTGCTGCGGCCGGTCCTGCCGAATAGCGGCCTTGACTTCCTGGGGTGTCAGCGGCGAGTCGAGTGCCCCTTGCCGGATCCGCGCGAGGAGCTGCGAGCCAAGCGGCTCTCGCATCGTGTAGGTCCGGTTCTCAACTCCCCGGCGGAGCCATTCCAGGCTGGTAAGGGACGAGTGCCGGTAGGAGATGCACGAGTCACGCCGAGGGTATGGATGCTCTCCCGGCGGCACCACCACGCACATCTCGCCGCACCTGCGGATCTCCGGGTCATGGGTCGTGAAATTTGCAACGGCGACATCCCCGTTAGGGGTTTCGGCGGTCAGCACCATCGAGAGGTGGCCACCTGCGTCCAGCCCGAAGAACGTATCTCCGGGATTCACCGGGCCGCGGCCGCGTGTGTCCGCAGCTTGTAGGTTGTCGCGGCCTGGGCCGCGGCCGTCGCGACTTCCTCATCGCTGAACCCCGCGAAGCGAAGGATGTCCTCGGGCTCGATCTGGGTGGCGCTCGCGCCCGGGTCGGTCCACTCCGGCAGGGCGTGGGTGCGAGTCACGACATCGGGCCACTTCTCGTGGCCACAGGAGTCGAAGATGCTCCGCAGCACGTCTTCGTCGTACTCGGAGAGATGGTCGGACGTGGGGGAGCCAACAAGCACGGCGTCGTAGCCCTCGCGCGCGATGTAGCTGTGCCAGACGGAATCCTCGGCCGGGTTGGGTTCCTTGACCAGATCGAGCACACGACTGAGCACGGGGCCGTACTTCATGGAGACGAAGCGGTCGCCCGTGATTGGCAGACCGGTTTCGATGAGGGCCTCGCGGTCGGCAAGGTAGAGCAGCTTGATCAGCTTGATGTAGGGCATGCGCCGGTCATGCCGGTCGAGCAGGAGAGACGCGGCCTGCGCCGCCTTGCGCTCATCGAAGAAGAATTCCATGGCAGTACCCTACCCCCGCTCCCTGCCAGTGTGGCACCGAAAACGCCGTGCGCCAACGGTCCGCGCCACTCAGCCTGTGGGGCTACAGAAGTCGGAAGCGCTATGCTGAGCCCTCTGCAGGTAGAGCCTGGAGCCCGTATGGGGCCTAGCACGACCGATAGGGAGTAGACGTGGCATTCGCGCAGGCAGGCGCCTGGCGGCCACCGACCAACCATGACGAGCCAGACGAACGAGGCAGCCTTCGAATCCACCGTTGAGTCGATGCTGCTTGGCGGTGGATGGCGCCAGGGCGACCGTTCGGAGTGGGATGTCGACACCGCCATCTTCCCTGCCGACGCCCTCGCGTTCATCCGCGACACGCAATCGGAACTCTGGGCCGACATGGTCGCCCTCCACGGCGCGAACCTCGACTCCGCCATCACCCAGACGCTGGTCAAGGAGCTCGACCTCAAGGGCTCGCTGCACGTCCTCCGCCACGGCTTCCGCTTCTCCGGCAAGACCTTCCGGCTCGCCTACTTCAAGCCCGCCTCTGGCCTAAACCCCGACGCGCTCGCGCGCTTCGAGCGCAACGATCTGACGGTCACACGGCAGGCACGGTGCCACCCGGGCGCAGGCGACGAGGTCGACCTCCTCTTCGCGCTCAACGGCGTGCCTGTCGCCACCTGCGAGCTGAAGAACCCGATGACCGGCCAGACGTGGCGCAATGCGGTCCGCCAGTACCAGCAAGATCGCGACCCGAACGCGCCCCTCTTCCGCTTCCAGAAGCGAGCCCTCGTCCACTTCGCCGCCGACCCGGAAGAGGTCCACATGACCACGCGGCTCGCCGGCGAGGCGACGCGCTTCCTCCCCTTCAACCGCGGCAGCAATCCCGGCGCCGTCCAGTGTGGGAAGGGCAATCCGCAGCATCCCTCGGGCTACCGCACCGGCTACTTCTGGCAGGAGGTGCTTAAGCGGGAGCGTTTCCTCGATATCCTCGGCTCCTACGTCTTCCTCGAGACCCGCGAGGAGAAGGTCGATGACGCGAAGGGCGCACGGACAGAGAAGCGCGAGTCGGTCATCTTCCCGCGCTACCACCAGCTCGACGCCGTCAGCAGCCTCGTCGCCACTGCCGCCGAGGACGGCCCCGGACGCAACTACCTCATCCAGCATTCCGCCGGCAGCGGCAAGACGAACAGCATCTCCTGGCTCTCCCACAGGCTCGCGAGCCTGCACACCGCCGCCGACGAGAAGGTCTACGACTGCGTCATCGTCATCACCGACCGTCGCGTGCTCGACCAGCAGCTCCAGGACGCCATCTACCAGATCGAGCACGCCCAGGGCGTTGTGAAGGCCATCGACGAGGACTCGCAGCAGCTCGCCAGGGCACTCGTGGACGGCACGAAGATCGTCATCACGACGCTGCAGAAGTTCCCGTTCGTCCTGAAGGGACTCCTGACCATCGCCGGGGCATCCCCGTCCGAGAGTCCTACGGAGGCCGAGCGATCCCAGGCGGTCGAGTGGCGCCGCGAAATCGCGGGTCGCCGCTATGCCGTCATCGTCGACGAGGCGCACTCCAGCCAGACGGGCGAGACCGCACGCGAGATGAAGGCCATCCTGGGGTCGCGAGCCCAGACGGACGAAGAGCCGGAGGACTGGCAGGACGGCCTCACTGCGATGGTCGAGTCACGCGGTCCGCAGCCCAACCTCTCGTTCTTCGCCTTCACGGCCACTCCCAAGGGCAAGACCGTCGAACTCTTCGGCCGCCCTGGTCCGAGCGGCAAGCCGGAGCCCTTCCACGTCTACAGCATGCGCCAGGCGATCGAGGAAAACTTCATCCTCGACGTGCTCCAAAACTACACGGACTACAACACCTACTACCGCATCGCGAAGCAGGCTGCGGACGACCCCGACGTCCCCAAGCGCCGCACGGCCGTCGCGCTGGCCAAATTCATGACCCTCCACCCCCACAACATCAGCCAGAAGACCGAGGTCATAGTCGAGCACTTCCGCGAGCACGTGCGACACCGGATCGGCGGCCGGGCGAAGGCGATGGTGGTCACAGGGTCACGGCTCCATGCCGTCCGGTACATGCAGGCCTTCGAGCGCTACATCGAGGAGCATTCATACGACGACATCCGGCCGCTCGTCGCCTTCAGCGGGACCGTCACCGACCCCGACACCGGCCTCGATTTCACCGAGCCCGGCATGAACACAGACATCGTGACGGGGAAGCCAATAAGCGAGGCCCGGCTCCCAGCCCGCTTCGCGTCGCCCGACTACCAGATCCTGCTCGTGGCGGAGAAGTACCAGACCGGATTCGACCAGCCACTGCTGCAGGCCATGTATGTCGACAAGCGGCTGGACGGTGTGCAGGCCGTGCAGACGCTGTCGCGCCTCAACCGGGTCGAGCCCGGCAAGGAGGCGCCCTTCGTCCTCGACTTTGTGAACGACCCCGAGGACATCAGCACCGCCTTCGCCCCCTACTACGACCGCACGCAGCTGCTGGAGGCGTCGGACCCGTACCAGCTTGAGCAACTGAAGCACGAGCTCGACGGTTTGCAGGTCTATCACGTGAGTGAGGTGGAGACGTTCGCCAGGGTCTTCTACGTGCCCCTGTCGCGACAGCAGCCGGGCGACCACGCCCGCATCGAGGAGTGCCTACAGCCCGCTCGTGACCGCTTCCACACCCTTGACGAGGACGGCCAGAACGAGTTTCGCGACCGGCTCAGCGCGTTCGTGAATCTCTACTCGTTCCTCAGCCAGATCATCCCGTACGGGGACAGCGAGCTGGAGCGCCTCGCCTCATTCGGGCGCCTCCTCCTCCCTTCCCTCCAGCCAGCCCGGGATGGCCCCGTCGACCTCGGTGACGACGTGACTCTTGAGTACTACCGCCTGGAGCACGTGCAGACCTATGCTGCCTTCTTCGAGGATCAGGAGGTCTACGTCACAAGCCCGCGTGCCGTGGGCACCGGCAGCCCGGAGGAAGAGAAGGCGCCGCTCTCGGAGATCATCGACCAGCTCAACGAGCGGTTCGGCACCAACTTCACCGACGAGGACCGCCTCTTCTTCGAGCAGGTCAAGGAGCGCGCCCTCCGCGACGAAGACGTGCGCCAGATCGCCGTTGCCAACCCCTTCGACAAGTTCAGCCTCGGCATCCGTGAACGGGTGGGCCAGATGATGGTCGAGCGCATGGGCGAAAACGACGCGCTCGTCACCCGCTACCTGAGCGACACCGACTTCCAGGAGATCGCCTTCGCCGTCCTCGCCCGCGAGATATTCCAGGCGGTCGAGGCGGCCGGCCGCTAATAGCCGACGAGCGTGTCGCTGCGTGGTGCTCTCGAACCAGCGGCGACCCTTCAAAGATGTGAACTCACCATCGTCGTGTCTTAGCCCCATGAGCACAGTTCTGCGACGATGAAGTCTCCGGTTCGGGGGAAACGTGGGGCCTGCGAGTGCCGCTGGTTGGTCACGCTTCGCTGCCTAGAGCCCCAAACTAAGCACTGAGGAGCCGAGAAGTGTCCGATCTAATCGCGTGCCTTCAGTCTTTCAATCTGAAGGAAGAGGTTCATGTTGTTACGCGCCGCCCTCGGCGGGGGGGACATTCTGACTTGAGGCGAGGTTTTTCGGGAAGGCCTCGGCGTCGTCATCGGCGTAGACGTGCCGAGAGATGCGTTCGTAGCGATGGACTACCACCTCGACTGGCTTCAGTTGGCGTTATTCCTCACCCGGACGCCCGAGCCGCCACAGTTCATCCCGAAGGGCGATGTGCTTGGCGAAGGTCAGGAAGACTTCAAAGCGAACCAGATGGATATCGACCTTCTCTTGGTGTTCAACAAAGGTGGCACTCCCCACCTTGTGTTGCTTGAGGCGAAGATGGAAACCGGCTGGTCGAACCTCCAGATGTGGAAAGAGGCGAAGCGGCTACGCCAAATCTTCGGGGAACAGCCAGATCTTGATGTCGTCCGACCGTACTTCATGCTGCTGTCGTGGACTCGGCCGCGACGCCTTGAGGCAGATGAGTGGACCGCCTGGATGACGCGGGATGGGAAGCCAGTGTGGATGGAATTGCCGTGGCCCCATGGCCTCTCCAATGTCACCCGATGCGGCGATGACGGGCGAGGATCGATAGATGGCGGCTTCCTGCGAGTAGACCACCTAGCGGGGTCGACGCTGCGACCGTCGGATGGTAGGAGGCGTTCAGGGGTAGCGAGGAACGCCTCTGGGCAGGGAACTGTGGGTAGTCCGTTCTAGTCGTCAGGCGAAGGCCCCAGCTTCGTAAGGCGAATGGCTCCGTGAGGAGTGTGCAGGGACCGTATCGTGCGACCGCATCATCTTGTCGCTGCCCTCGTTGGTAGATCCCGTCAAACACATCTCCCAGGGCCTAGATTCCATCCGCTGCTACTGGTTACGTACTCGCTGCGGGCCAGAACGACTTCGCACCGCCTCCTCGATTCGCTCGGCGACTCGGTCCACGTTCGAAAGAACCTCGTGCCCCCAAACCCGTAGGACAACCCAGCCGTCCCTTCGGAGCCGGGCAAAGTTCCGACGGTCTCGACGACGATTCTCTTCGATCTTGTTGATCCAGTAGGGAGAGAGCTTGTGCCTCCATGTTGGGAATCTCCATCCATGCCAGAAGTCCCCATCGACGAACACCACAACCCGTGCGCCAGCGAAGACGATGTCAGGAGTGCCGGGAAGGCCTCGCGCATTCTTCCTGTAGCGGAGGCCTCGCGCGAACAGAGCCCGGCGCACCGCTATCTCGATCCCCGTGTCTTTGCTGCGGACACGAGACATTAGGCGACTGCGCTGGTGGGGGGTTAGCGAGTCTGTCACGTCACCGAGTTTGCGTCGCTAACTCGGCGTTGTCGACGTACTGCCGAAGCGATTGGAGGAAGCCTTCCTCGAAGCGCAAAGAACTCGCGCTCGCACGTTTGAGAAACCCTGCTGCCGCCCGCTGCGAGAGTGGTGTTCCATCTTCACGCAAGAAGTGGCTGAGCAGTCGGTACTTGCGTTTCAGAGGCCAAGCGGAGACGGGCACCGAGAACCGCTGACCCTCTCCACCTCTAGCTGCAACTGGCCACTTGGAGCCGTTCGGCAGGTGGGCTTCACCTGCTGGCCGAAACACTCCAGGGTGTCGGATCCTCCGCCCGAGCCACTCCGCAACGGGAACGCTGACCGCATTACCGACGAGCTTCCAGCGCGCCCCTTCCGACTTGGCTGCCGCCGTCCAGCCTCGGCGGAAGCCTTGGAGTGCTTCCGCGTCGCGAATGTTGGGAGTGAAGAATCTTGGTCGGTCTCCATCGCCCTCACGAAGCCAGACTGCCGGCGGTGAGGCAAGACCGAGCCCTGAGCCGCTCTTTAGTGGTGGCACACCCTCGTCAGTCCACCCGACGCCGCGGTTTCCCTCGGTCCAATAGAAGCCCGCCATCCCTTCGCTTCTGCTCTCGGTTGGTAGTCCACGGTCGTCTGCCAGCAGTACGCGGGCAGGGTCGACCGTGCGGGATGCGAAAAGAAAGACCCGACGTCGGCGTTGGGGTAGACCAAACGACCGGGTGTCGACGATGCGATAGGCCCACCGGAAACCTAGACCCTCGATGCGTTCGATTATTGTTGTCATTGCCTTGCCGTGATCGAGCGACAGCATGAAGGGAACGTTCTCAAGGATCACGTCCATCGACGGGTCGGAAGTGTGCAGCAGACGAAAAACCTGGTCGATGAGTCCGGACTGAGGCCCAACGATTCCTTTAGTCCGCCCGGCCTGGCTGAGATCCGCGCAGGGAAAGCCGGCAGCGAGTAGGTCCGTCGGCGGTAGCGCCTCAAGGTCGTGGACGTCGCCGACCAGTCGAGCCTCGGGGAATTTGAGCGCTAGTACCGAACGAGCTTCCGAATCTGTCTCGCACAGCATGGCAGCATGGAATCCGGCGCGCCTGAACCCGACTTCAAACCCCCCAATGCCCGCGAACAGGCCTATCGCGGTCTGAGGCTTGGAGTCGAACACTCTATTCCCCATCATTTGCCCAACCGCTCGAGCATATGAACAGTAAACTAGCATGTGGAGGTGGCTAACGGCGAGCCGCCAGGCGGGCCAGCCAGCAGCCGCTGTAGGGTTGTCGGCGGAGGCAAGGAGGGTCAGAAGCTCCGACCAGGGGAGGTTGACAGCACACTGCAATCCTTGCCGTTGCGATCAGGGAGCCGCGGCCGCCGGGCTCTGCCCGGAGTGGTCTCACTGGAAAGGATTGCAGTGTAGTTCTTTCATATCCTGCTTTAGCGACGGATAAGCATTACCCACAATCTTCACCAGCTCATCCAAGCCGTAGATACTGATGTACGCCGCCAAAATGCAGTGAATCCCCCCGGATTTCCCATCCAGCGGGAAGGACGGCTGGGTTGTTGGGATCCAATTTGGTGCCTCAGGAAGGGGAACCCTCTTTCCGTCGAAGCTAGTAAAGGAGGTTACGTGTTGACAATGCAGCATTTTATGCGAACCGCGCCCATATTCGAATCGGTATCCAATCGATTCCCCCTCCTTCCCCTTATGGAAGAGCGCAACTTGCACCTTCACTGAGGAACTTCTCTTAGTGACCTTAGCATCGACAGCCATAAGTGGCAGTATGTGCTGTTCTCTTCGAGGAGACCGCAAATATAGGTACTGTCCGTCTCGAACCATAGACAGGTTCACTGTGTCCTTACGAACACTGATCCTGTCCTCGAAGTAATCATCCTGAGCAACGCTGAATGGAAATGCTAACCTCTGAACGAGGGATTCGATGTTCTGTAACTCTGTATCGTCTGGCCGAATGGCGGACGTCAGCTGTATGGCACTCAAGAGGTCCCTCAGGGCTGTCCGCTCGTCACTAGTGCCCACTTAGTCTAGCCTAGAAGCAGGGGTGTACTCAACGTTCTTATCGGGCTGCTCTACGTAACGTAATCTGAAAGGGCTGTCTGTGGCGGGGACAAAGCGCCTACTATCCCCAGGCAGCGTGAAGCGTGAGCTGTCCTCTGCGAACGTCCAATCCAACTCCCTTCGCGACCAGGGGCTATCAACCTCCTCGATGCTAGAGTCTGCAGAGAGGCTGTGCCAAGACCAGCAGTGCCGACCGACCCACTCCCATCCGGTGAAGTGGTGATTGGTAATCCGGCGATTGCGAATTCCCAGCCGTTGGATGTGGCCTGCTAGGGACGCTGTGCGGTTCCAAGACTCAAGCGCATCAGGATCGGTCAATAGGCTCGGAAAACGCGATACCAGGTGTGGCGCGTCGACCAATGTGTCTTGGCGGGGCAATACGACATTGGTGAGCCACTTCGTAACTCTGGCGACCGCTATGCGGGCGGCCCACAAGTCGTCCGGGACTTTGTCGGAGGCGGCCAAGCCAATCGGGCTTTCTTCGACAACTTGCCGAAATGTGATCGTGCCGGCTTCCCCGCGCCCACCCAAGTAGCGAGCCACCTGGTCGGAGAATCTCGATGCCGCGCTCTCATCAAAACCAAGGTATTGCAGAACGTTCTTATCGAGCTGTTTAGCAACTGCTCGGACTAGCCGCTTCCGGGTTTGTACCGCCTCCGGGACAACCGGCCAGGCCCAAGGTCGGTATTCAGGGAAAGAGTGTGACCACAGCCCGGCGTTACCGACCTGGTAGCTTCCGATGTCCAAGTCAGCGAACGAGTCGAGGCGCCCCGACAAGTTGAGGTCAAACCTATTCGTCCCGAATTGATTCATGACCATGATGAAGGACACCGAGGAGTAACAACGGGCCAAGTACGCCAACCTGGCGCCGGTGGTGTCCCCATGGTCTCCAAAGTCGAGGAGGTCGAAGTCGACAACCAGGACGTCGGCGCCATCCAAAGGGAACTGGCCGGTCGGCCACTCTGTCCCCTCACGCGCCGCCTGCCGCCGACGATGCAGCATGGTGACGATACCGGAGAGTTCGTCGTCGTCCTTCAAGATGACGTGGATATTAGGTGTATCTAGCCCTCCATCAACGAAGCCCTTGACGATCTGACTCTCCCATCGGCTCGCCTGTTCCGGCTTGTCGTCCAACAGGATGACTTTCACAGCTATCCCTCCTGTTCGTCCCATGCGATCTCACATGTCGTGCTGAAGCCTTCGCGGGGCGGGATGAACCGGACACTGGTTGACGCGCTCTCGCAAATGATCTTCACAATAGTTAGGCCGAGGCCCATCCCTCCAAGCCCAAGCTGCCGTCTGTCGCGGGAGATTTCAAGGCGCCGCTGAAAGGGCTCGAACAGTTCCTCTGCCTCCTCCAAGTCAACGCCCACTCCGGTATCGCTGACCAGCAGGGAGACTCGAGGTCCTTTCTCAGTCGAGGCTATCTGAAGGTGCTTCACACGATTGTCGAGCATCGCGTTTGAAGCGTTCATCAGCAGATTCTGGAAGACAGAAGACCACGCGGCGTAGCTGGCAGCAGGCATCACTAAGTCATCGTTCAACCACTCTAGGTCTAATCGAACTCCTCTCAGCAGGTCCCCGAGGCGAACTTGAAGATCGAGGAGCAGAGGCTTGAGCACAAACCGGCGCTGCTCGGTACGGTCCACTTCTTCCCGCAGCGGGGCGAAAATGGCTAGGAGGTCGCGTGTATTGCTTACCCAAGCGGCTAGGTCAGAGGCGGGTTGACGCATGCGGTCGCTGATGTGGCTGAGCTCTCCCAGGTCGTCAGACAAGGCTTCAAGGGTGTTGAACTGGTGCCGCATCTCGTGGTCGATGGCTAAGGCCGATATACCGGCAGTAGCGAGCGATGCAAGGAGTGCTGACTCACCTCGCTGTTGCGCTGCGGTGTTCTTGACAAAGTTGATCGCCTTCGTCAGTTCCGACTCGACTTCTTGCCTGGCTCGCTCGGGAATCGAGGCACTGTACTTGTCGAGGAGAGCGGCAATTCGTTCCCCGAAGTCCGCAGGCGTGACTGGAGCGCGGCGCAGTGTCGTTTGTAGCTGGTTCCAAGCCGTTCGGTGGGCGTAAAAGTCAAGCGCCCAGCGGACCGCATAACGAAGTTGTTCAAGGGCTTTGTTGTCAACGAGGCGATCGCGCGAGATCTGGATTTCCAGCCGATCCTCAAGTTCGGGGGGCCGGTCGCTGGCTACTCGGCGCTCCGTTGCTGTGTCGATGTTCACGACTCCCCAGAGACGGCTATTCGTTGGAAGGAAGTTGAGGCCGTTGGCAACGTTGAGGTTAGGAGGGAGGAGCCGAGAACGCGACAGGCGGTGGGCGTGATCGAACTCCAGCCGGAGCCAGTCCGACTCTGGGCCGCCGAGGGGAATCCGGAATCCCGCATCGTAGATGTGAGCCCCCCCGTACTCCCGGAAGTATTCCCGGGCCTCCCCGACCTTGATTCCGTAAGCCTGCTTCCCCTCAAGCTTGAATATCCTGAGCTCGAAATCGAGCTCGCCAATGAGGCAACGCTCTATCGTGTAGGAGGTTGACTCTTGGCTTCCATCTCGATGCTCAAGGGTAAGAGAGACAGTCGCTTCGTAGTCATTGGACTCGTCACCAGGGTCAGTGATTGCGCCGATTAGGCGGGCATCCCACAGTTCTAAGGCCCGCGTCAGCTGCCCCTCAAATGCCGCAGTTATGGAGGTGTCTGAACTCCGAAGGTTGATCTGGAAACGGGACGACGGATCCGAAGCCAGCGTAGAACGGAAGGGGGGTTGGAGAGACCACACTTCCCGGGCCAGTTGCTCGAAGTCACGAGGGGACCACTCGTGACGCAGGCCGACCAGAGTGACAGACGTTCCCGAGGCGGCCCCTCCGGCGAATGACATGGTTGGCTCGACTTCGTTGTAGCGCGCCATCGCATGCGTCAACTCGCCTGCGCTCGCGGCCTCGGACCAATCCACCTCAACCTGAAGGGCTGAGTGCGCCCGGTCGCCGGCATAGGTGGTCACTTCAAGCTGTTCTGCCAGGAGTTGGGTAGCCAGCCGTCCGACGCCCTTGGAACCGGTCAAGGGTCGGTGAAGCGTCGGCGACTCGCGTTCCGCTTCCTTGTGTGGGGATCCGATTCTCATCCACCTGTCGCGGAACTCCGCAAGTGTCATGCCGACCCCGTCGTCCGAAACAACGATGCAGTCACCCGTGAAGTCAACATTGACCAAGTTTGCGTCAGCGTCGTAACTGTTCTTGATCAACTCCGCCAGAGCGACGTACGGCTTCCCGACGAGCCTCTCTCCCAGCTCGCGAATGAGGCGGGAGTCAACGGTGAAGTGGATTTCAGCGCTCAACTCAGAACGTGCTCCGTGGCCAGTATGAGCACCGGGGGATGCTCATACGCCTAGGCCCTAGGGGCCCCCTGTTAGCCGTTGCTTGACGAAGTGCAGGCAACCAATCGGCGGTCAATGGGCGTGACGCTGACTCCAGAGAGACCAGGTCAGTCATCATCGGTGTTGGGGTGCTCACGGTCGGGCATTCCTTTGTGGACCATACCCCGCCCCTCTCAAGTCCCTGGGCTCTGGTGGACGACGAACCCCTGACACCAAATGGCCGGGCGATCCTCGGTGGTTCTGATTATAGGGCCGCAGTGCCCTCTCGATGTGTCAACCCGTGGCCTCAGCTCCGCTGCGACCGAGACTCCGAGGGTCACCGGCTCTGCCTGAGGCATCTGTGAACGCCCGTCCTCTGAAGTCCTCGCAAGCAGGCCCGCTCTCGCGGTCCTCGAACAGGCGAAGTCCTGCCAAAGGGCTGCGACGCCGCCTGAGGGGCAAGACCAGGCCTCTCCGTGCCTGCGTTGAGTGTAGGTCCGTGCAGAGGCCATCCTGCGCTTCCGTGGCCACCGCCATCCAGGGCTCCAGGGGCCTGCACACTTGCGCTTCAGGGGTGCAATGTCGCGTCTTGCGCGTGGAACCTGCCCGTCTGTAGAGAAGTTGGCGCGTCCAAAGAGGACCCGTTTGGCAGCAACCATGCATCTCGCGGAGACCATAGCTTCCCTCGCGTGCCAGGGCGGCAAAGTTGCACGGACCGAGCCCCTGCGGGCTCCCCGGCACCCCCAGCCGACGGTCAGGACTGACGGACTCCCGGCAATATCTCAGGCGCGCGAGTTGATGGACTCTCCTCCCGGCATCGCCTGCTCGTTCCAGCAGGCCCCGTCCGTGTTCCTCCCGCACCGCCCCAGGACAGAGCCCGCTTCGCGATTGCCAAAGGTCAATTTCCGCCCAGGCACTTTGTCCACTTCGCGTGGAAGGAGCCCCGGAACCGAATTGCTTACTGCCTACGTCCGGTAGGGGCCGTTTCCCCTTGTACCGACTGGCTCTTTCGACCATTCGGCGTTTTGCCACCTACCTCGTTTCTCTGTACGCGCCTACGACATGCCATCGCCCTGACAAAGTGCAAACCCTGGGGCAGGCGGCACGACCCGACCCGTGCTCCGGCAACGCCTACTCTCCGCTTCCTGCTGCGGGCCTTGGGGAGCTTCCTGGGGGCCTCAGGAAAGCACACGACCGCACCGCGTGTGGACGTCCGTTCCCAACCGCCGGACAGAACCCGGAGGCTCGTCCCGTCAGGCGGGTGTGCCGTGGCTCTGCAGCCCTCGATCAACGCTGCGTCCGCTTAGACTCCCAGCAGCAGGACGAAGACCACGAACCGCGCACCCACCGCCTCAGCCCCCACCACCCCTTCTGACTGCCCATCCGAGGTCTCCTGACCAGTCAGAGTGGCCGCCGGACCGCGCCCCACGACGCCGTTTCGCGGCATACAAAATGCACTTTTCTTGCATCTTGCGACCGGAACGGGCACGACGGAGCAAATCTGAGGGACCGCCAGCGTCCATCCCCGAAAGCGCCTTATTTCGTGGGCTCAGGACCGGACATGCAATTTGCAGATCGCCCTTGAATCCCTGTACACGTCTGCTACGGGCAAGTGGGCCTGTTCGACCCTGCAAGTGCCTCCCAGGGAGAGGCCCTGTGAGGCGCTGTTGCCGCCGTCGAGTTCGTACTCCGCGACCTGCTCTCCCGAGTCCGGGTCAGAGCCGAAGAGGCGCTCCTTGCCGCCGTCGAGCACCCACATCGTCTCACCGTCCGGATGGGCCTGACTATGTCCCGTTCCCTGGCTTCGATCTCCCCCCACCTTCGCAGCCGAACGGCTCGTTCGGACCTCTTGGAGGCCCTTCGCGTCCAAATCACTTGCTGCGATGTGGCTCGTTTGCACGCGGGAACGCCTACCCGGACATGTCGCTTTTGTCCACCTTCGCCGGAACCGGCGCTTAACCCGAATCGTTTGCTGCGATGTGACTGGTTGGCTCCGACGCACCGGTTTCCCCTTGTCCCGACTGGCCCTGGACAGAAGTGGACATTTGTCCACTTCCCTCTATCCCCTGTACACCCCTCTGACCTCGAAAAGTGTCCAGTTCTGTCCTGCCCCTGCGGGGCTCGTCCCGGGGCGTCCCTTGAAACCCTGTACCCGTCTGCTATCAGCAAACCCGCTCGTTCGACCTGCAGTTGCACCTTATCGCGCCAGTGCCCGATGGCTCTGGTGAACCGCCTCGCGCCCCGTGGCTCAGCGAAGAGGGTATGGAGATGACCGCCGATGGTGCTCGACAAAGCGTCCGGCTACGCCGCGCGCTGGATGCCACATGCTTCGTCACGAAGTCTCAGCACTCGTGCTGCGAGGTCGTCGACCCGCCTGAGCACGTCGTCGAGCGCGCCGGACAGGTCGAGCGCGGCGACGTGCAGGCGTTTGCCTGCGTGCCGCACGCGATACGAGGCGGCGTCCGCCTCGCCCTGTGCATACACGAGCAGTCCGGCGGGGAGGTCGAGCGCCGTGACGTAGGCGAGTAACTGGTACAGATCGGCGGTGGGCACGGAGGTCCCGGTCAGGTTCTTGTACTTGGCGTCGCCCACGAAGGCGCAGTCCGGTCCGTCCCACCACGACAGGTCGGGCTCAAGCCCCACGGTCTCTTCCTCGTCCAGCGTGACTCCGCGAACGCACCTGTCGGAGCGCAGCGTCAACTCGGACACCCCGAGCGCCTCGCGGAGGGCCACCGTGACGAACTCCTGGAAGACGACGTTCATGTTCATCAGGAACCCGAAGGCGCGCACATCACCGCGACCGGACTCGAACGCACTGTGCCGAAGGATGAGTCGGGCGAGTCCCACGACATCGCGGTAGTGCTCGTTGAGCCGGTCGAATCGCACGGGGGGCACGTCGCCCGGCGGGTACTCGATGGGTGACACGTGCTCGAGCATCCCGGCGACCCAGCCCACCCCTCTCCGCGCCTCCAGGGAGCGGAGGCGCATCCGGCCCAGTTGACCAGCCGCGGCCTTCACCAGACGGTTCGCGAGGATGTCGTCGGTGAACTCGTCGTAGCGAACCTCGACGGGAAGTCCCACGCCAAGACGACAACGTAGCTGCTGCTCGACCAGGATCCGCCCCCGAACGGTCTGGAGCGCGTCTTCCTCCTGACGGTAGCCGTGCAGGAGCCCGCGTGAGAAGGCCCTGCGGGCAGCTGCAACCAGCGCGATCGCGAGCGTGTCGGGAAGCGCCGCACTCTCCTCGAAGTCGAAGAGCCTCTCCTCCTGGGACCTGAACGCCCCCATGGCGTAGCACGCAAGCGACAGGAGTTGGGGAATCCCGATCTTCGGCTCGATCAGGATCGACAGACCGCCAATCTCCATGGCGCCCACCCTCGGGCCAGCGGTGAGGCGGTATAAGCCGTCGGCGTCGAGGACCGGCTCGAGCGACAGGCCCAGGGTGGCCGCTTCGCGAAGGAGCGCGTCGCGCTGCGCAACCGAGAGCCCGTGCTCCGTGGCGGCATACTCCCGCAGGTTGATCTCGATCATGATCCGGAACTGTCGGCTTCATCGTCGCCAGCCTCGGCGAGCTCGTCTGCGTTCCCTTCCGGTGTGGCCGGTGGACTGAGCGAGGCCCGGAGCCGTTCGAGGGCGAACGCGGCGACGCGGTCGGGGCTCCCGAGCAGCCGCTCTTCGATGTAGGGAAGCACGCTGTGCTTCCAGATGCGCTCGACGTCCGCCTCCCTGAGTTTCGGCTTGATGAAGTGGCTCGGCCCGATCGCTGCGTGCCGGTCGTCGCGCAGCAGCTCGTTGGCCCGGTCAACGACATCCGCGACCCACACCATATCCGCAAGGCCGTTGGCGATCAGCCAGCGGCGAAGCAGGTCCTTAATCGGCGGCTCGTCCGGATGGAACTCCACGAAGTGGAACCGACGGCGCAGTGCCAGGTCGACGAGCGCGATCGAGCGGTCGGCGGTGTTCATCGTGCCAATGACGTAGAGGTTGTCCGGTAGGGAGAACGGCGGGCCCGTACCATCGGCGTACTGGAGGCGTATGCCCTTCTCGCGGTACTCCAGCAGGAAGTACAACTCCCCGAACACCTTCGCGAGATTGCCCCGGTTGACCTCGTCGACGACCAGGAAGTGGTCCGCCTCCGGCTCGGCGCGCGCAGCCTCCGCGGCCTGCAGCAACGGGCCGCTCCTGAGCTCGAACGTCGGCTGCCCGTCGCTGAGCGCCGGCCGGTACCCCTGGACAAAGTCCTCGTAGGCGTAGGAGGGGTGAAACTGGACGAGCGTGACCCGCTCAGCCGATCCGGCGAGGCAGAGCGCCAGCTCCTGCGCGACGAACGTCTTGCCCGTCCCGGGTGGTCCCTGGAAGATCACCTGTCGCTTGTCCTCGAGCAGCAGGTCGATCTCCTCCAGGAACGAGGCGGGTACGTTCAGCGTGTGCGCGAGTTCGGTGAGGCTCGGGCCTTCGGGCTCCGGTGGCGTTTCCGGCTCGCTGACTGGTTCGCCGGGCTTGATGGCCCAAACGACCGACTGTGCATCAAGGCGGTGGCGCAGGTTCAAACCGCGAGCCGAGGCCTCGTCGATGAATCGATCGAGGAAGCCGAGCGCATGGCCGTACAGCGACGCCTCGTCGGCGCCAGGCGTCGGCCGCTTGTACCCGGTACGCTCGTACGCCTGCTCGAACAGCGTGGTCCTGAAGGGCGGATAGCGCTCGGCATCCAGGCCCATCAGGAGCACGGATGCGATCGTCGTGCGCACTCCCACGCCGCTGTTGGTTGACGTAGGTAAGAGGTCGGAGAAGGCTCGCACGCGCTCGGATGCGGATCGGTCACCGTCGGCCCAGATCGCCTTTAGCGCCCCGAGGGCCTCGTCCGGGGCGTCGTCGATCCAGTCACGGAACTTGGCCATCGATACGTGGTGGATCAGGTTGCTGTTCAAGCCGCGCTTGACGAGGTCCGGCCAACTGCTGGACTGGACGAGCGCGGCCTCGCGCGCCTCCGCGAGCCGCTCACCAATCTCGACCTTGTAGTCCGTCTCCTCGAAGTCGAGCCGGCCCATGTCCACGTATTCGCGGGCGTTCTCGACGTAGGTGTCCCAGAGGTCCGGGGTGTAGGCGTCATCCCAGAGCTTCCGTATGTCCGGTCGATAGAAGTGGAACGTCTCACCCCCGTGCCTGTCTTCCAGCACGGGCCGGATCATCTGTAGCGCGTGGTCAACGTCCCTCGGTGGCTCGTCGAGTAACCCTTCGAACGCCGTGGCTATCTTGACCTTGTGATCCTCGCTCACGATCGACTCGAAGGTGTCCGGGTGGACGAGGTGCAGGAGAGCGTGCCGTTGAGTGCGGGACCTGTTCTCTCGTTCCCGAAGCAGGGCGCTGCCGAGTTGCAGCCCCATCAGGAAGTCCGAGAACGCCCATGCATCCTGGAGCAAGTGTTCACGGTGGTCCGGCTGCAACTGCTTCCACTGAAGGGCGAACTCGATGATCAGGCCGACCTGATGCGGTCGATAGCTGTGGAACGCCTGTCCCGGGCCGACAATGCCGGGTACCAGGCCGGCGGTTAGTTCCGGCGGGATGGACACTGGCTGCGGGGACCAACCGAGGACACGCTCCAGCAGCTTCTCCTCGCGAGTGCTGTCAGTCGTGGAGACGATGAGAAGGTGCACGTAGAGCACCTCGGCCATCAACTGATAGGCCTCGGGCGGGGCGCCGCGGAGTTGTCTCTCCAGCTTGTCGAGGAAGGAGCGGCCCGCTGACTCGTAGGGCTGCTCAAGGAATCCCTTGCGCAGCTCTTCCAGCCACCTGTCCGTCCATATCGGCACGCCCGGCGTAAAGAGCGAGTCGTCGCGCCGCAGGCCCCGGTCGACCCAGGCCGCAGCGGCGGCATAAACCGTTTCAGCGCCAGCGATTCTCGTGCCCATCTGTGCTCCTAGGGGTGTGACCGGCATTGGGCGCACGCCCAGCCCGATCGTTCACGTGGCCAGAGGCTACCTTACCGGGTACGCGCGCTGGGCCGCGCGGGCGAACGCCTACGGCAGCCTGCTGACGGGCGCGTACCCGCCCTTCTCGATGGACGAAGAACCGGACTATCCAGTGCGGCTCACCGTCCAGGAGCAGACCACCGCCCGAAACCGTCTGACGACGTTCTTCCGTTGCCTCATGCTCATCCCGCACGAAGCCGTCCTCAGCATCCTGGGCATCGCCATCGTGTTCGTGGGATTCGTCGCCTGGCTGGCGGGGGTCGTACTGAGCCGGGTGCCAGAGCCGCTGCACAACTTCCTGCGGGGCTACGATTGCTGGACCAAGTGTGCGCGCGCCTACGGGTACCTGCTGGTGGACGAGTACCCACCGTTCAGCTTTACAGTAGGGGCTCGCGAGCCATGGCCATGGAATCCTCTATCGAACCGAATGTCGAACTCGCGACGCCCGCAAGGCGTCTCGGGGGCTTTCTGCTAGAGGGAGTACCGCTTGGAATAGGCGGGTTCCTGACAGGAGTGGTCGGTGGCGCTACAGACTCACCCGAGGCCGCAGCCGTCGTGGTCCTTATCTTGGCGGTGGCTTACTTGACTTGGGCAGTAGCCGCAGCCACACGCGGCCAGACACCAGGCAAAAGCCTGCTGAATACCTACATTCTTAGAGAAGACGGTTCCGTAGCCGGATTAGGGTACGTGATTGTTCGGGAACTAGTCATCAAGGGAATACTATTCGGCGTACTCATTGCCATAACTCTCTACATCGCTTGGATCGTCGGCGCGCTGTGGTGCATAGGGGACACGAGCAGACAGTGCCTCTGGGACAAAATAGTCGGCTCACGCGTTGTGTACGCGCCTTACGGGATCGGACAAATCAGCAGCCTACCCGTGACAGTGGGATCCCCATCTCACGAGGCAGCACCCGCCCAGCGGGCCGCCGGGAACCTGGAGACGCTGCAGGACCTGCACGAGCGCGGACTGCTCACGGACGAGGAGTACGAGAAGAGGCGGGCTCGGGAGCTGGAACGGCTGTAATCGGTCTCGGCAGCGATCCTTCGCGCCGGACGGGGTGCAGAGGTGACGGACGAGCCTTCCGCGCCGGGAAGCGGCTTGCTGGCGAGACCAGGCCAGCGGCGCCCGGCAGGCGCTCCAGCAGCTTCTCCCGCGCGGCCCGGCGCCAGCGCCACCAGGTCCATGTCGTCGGATCGCTCGTAGAAGCGGTCCCAGCGCGTCACGTCAGGCTCCAACTCCAGCGGCGGACCGTCATCGGGGACGTACTCCCGCCAGTCGAGCAGGTGCAGCGAGGTCAGCGCGCGCATCGCCTGGAAGGACACGGGGCGCATCTCCGCGGCGGGCATATCCCAGCCCCAGTTGCTGCGCAGCACGGCGCCCTCGAGCTTGTTCACGATGAAGTAGGGCGAGCCGCACCAGCGCTCGTCCTCCCCCGACCAGATCACGTCCACGACCGGTACGTCGGTATCGCGCAGGGCGTGCACGACGCGCGCCCGCCGGATGACGTCGGCGGTGCCCAAGCGGCGCACATTCGGGGGTGGCACGCGCAGCACGTCCGAGCGTGATTCCTTGTTCGCGGTCGCCGTGAACCCGAAGGAGAAGCCCGCGTGCCCTGGCATCGCCTCGACGTCCGACACGGTCCACGTTGGGCGTCGCCGAGGTGCTCGCGGCAGAACGGTACGAGGCGTTCGGAAAGCTCTGCGAGGTCCATGGCCCGGCTTCCCTTGGCGCCGCGATGACACGCGCAGCGCGGGGGCAGTTCCTAGCGATGAACCCGCGCCGACACTCCGAGGAGGATGCCCGGGATAGTGTGGCAGCAACCGGCTAACGAGAGGCTCCGCCGCCCGCCTAAGGCGGCTGGTATGGTTGTTGGATATGCCCTTGGAAGACCTGTTGAAGACGATCGAGACGCTTCAGGCGCGCATCCGCGACCACGGCGTGCTCCTCAGCCAGAATGAGATAAGGACGCGGTACGCCTTGGTTGATCCGCTCCTGCGCGTCCTTGGATGGGATGTGGGCAACCCCTCGGAAGTAGTGCCGGAACAGGACGCATCGGGTGGACGCGCCGACTACGCCCTTCTTGACGGGAATGGAAAGCCAGCCGTCATAATCGAAGCGAAGAGACTCGACCGCTCGCTCACGGATGGACTGCACCAGAGCATCGCCTACTGCGTCGGAGAAGGGACGCCTTTCTTCGGGGTCACAGATGGCAGACGCTGGGCCATCTACGAGACTTTCCGCCAGGTGGCGGTGAACGAAAAGTTGGTCACTGAGGTTGACATCCTGGGCGACTCCCCAGCTGGGGCATCATTGAAGGCTTTGGAACTGTGGCGCCCGAACGTGGTGGGGCGCCACAGCGTAGTGAAACGACCCGTCGAGGTACCGGCAGCACAGGCTGACAGCGAGAGCTCTTGGATCCGGCTCTCAGAGCTGCGTGTTGAAACCCGCACGAAACCGGAATGGCTGCAACCGCCGTCAGGAGTGCAGGTCTCCACCCCCAGCTGGACCATGCTGGCCGCTCACTTGGCGCAGTGGTTGGTGGACGTGGGTCGCCTCTCGGAAGCAACCGCCCCTATTCAAGTAGGAAATAGATACGTCCTTGCCCCAGAGCCCACGCATCCCGACGGGAAGCCGTTCAAGCGTGTGAAGCGAGCCGGCCCGCTCTTTATCGAGACGAACTACTCGGGAGCGGACACTGTCCGAAACGCTCGACTGCTTGTTGAGCGGGCGGAAATGCAGCCCTCCGACTTTCGGGTGAGGCTCGCCAACCGAGGTTAGCTGTTCACTAGGCACACGACCCGAGAACGGTCGCTGCCCCGTCAGGTTGGGGTGTTCCGCTCATCGCCCGAAGGCTAGGACGAGGGCCTCACAGCAAGGCCGTCCACTGGTGGGGCGCGCCCATGCTGCCCTGCTGGTCTAGGCGCAGATGCGGCCCCGCGATGCCGCCCGCGACGAGAGTCCCGTGTGCGTCGATTGTGGCGAGGGGTACGCCCTCATTGATGTGGAAACCGGCTCCCGCCTCGAATTCTGTTCCGACTTTGGAGCATTCCGTCCTACCCCCGCCGCCTGAAGGACAGAAAACACGACCGTCGGCATGCCTGAGGGCGGGCCGCCAGATTGGGCTCCTGTAGGCCATGAAGCCGACATGCTTGGGCCGGGGCTGGCCGATGGTGCCGCAAGCGGCGTGACACTTGCCGCATCGTGTGGTCGGGGTAGTGGGTGCGTAAGGCGATCGCCCGGGGAAGTCGGCGAGGCCGGGTGCGCGCCCGCAGCAGCCGGACGGGTAGCGGAACGAGCGCGCCAGCGCCCTCCATAACCCGTCACCATTCACGTCTCGCGACCCTCCTGCGGCGACGCGCCCCGGCGGCCCCGTGTGCATCCCCCACTCCCCGTCTCATGTATGTTTTCGATGTGGCGGTTGTATACGTTCCGGGGGAGGGCCCTGCGCCCACCGCCACGCCGGGGGCAGCCCGTAGCTGGCCCAGGGGGCTCCGATGAGCGAGCGCGAGCGCGCTATTGGCTTGTATGCGTTCCTGAAGGAGTTCGCGCAACTCCGCACGAGGCCCGTGCGCGACGTAGCCACCTACGAGCGCGACGGCGCCGTCGTCTGGGTCGCCGACGTCCCGAGCGAGCGCGGCTGCGAGTGCATCGCGTGGGATCGCCCAGGCGGTGACGACCCCCTGCCTGATCCACGTGGCAACGCAACTTCTGCTGAGATCTGGCTGAAGATCCGCAGGCCGCGCGTGACCCCGCCCCCGGCACCGCCGGGGGCGCTCGCCGCATGGGCCCAACAAGACCAGATCGAGAACTCCTCGCTCGACCTCCCGGAACCGAGCGCCACGATCCCCGCCGACTCCCAGGATGATCCGCCGCTTCGCATCGAGGACCAGCCCGACGTGCAGGCCGCATGGGACGAGTGGGTGGAGACCCATTGGTGGCGGTGGGCCGAGGAGGACCGTACCGAGCAGGACGTCCGGCGAGTGTATGCCGACCTTTTCGCGATGCGGCAGCGCCAGCAGGCCCTCGGCGAGGAGTACGAAGTGGTGTTCGGCCTCGGCCTCCTCGCATGGCAGCCACCGGACGAGAGAGCGGTGGTGCGGCGGCATCTCATCACCGCTCGCGTCGGAATCGAACTCGACCAGGAGACCGGCGAGTTGACGGTGATGCCGGATGCCGAAGGCGCCCTACCGGTCCTCGAACAGGACATGCTCGACCCGAAAGACCGGCTTGGATCAGGGGTGCTCACGCAACTCCAGGGAGAGTTGGACGACATCGGCGAAGCGCTCTGGGAGGCGGGGCCGGTCGACGATGTGCTGAAGGCCTGGGTCAACGAGACATCGCCCGACGGCGTCTACGACGAGTCCCTCGAACGGCCGGGCACGTTCACAAGCGCTCCGGTCGTGCACCTCGCACCCGCACTCGTCCTGAGGCGAAGGACGGAGCACTCATTCGTCCGCACTTTCGACGATATCGCGAAGCTACTTGAGGACGGCGCGCCGGTTCCCGAGGGGGTGTTGCGCTTCATCGGTGCCGCCGCGCCTGATCCGGGTGGCCCTGCAGGCGCCGCCGACGACCCCGAGCGGTACTTTCCGCTGGAGGCCAGCGACGCGCAGCGACAGATCGTGCAACGGCTGAACGCCAAACAGGGGGTGCTCGTGCAAGGGCCTCCGGGTACGGGCAAGTCGCACACGATCGTGAACCTGATCTCGCACGTCCTCGCCACCGGCCAGCGCGTGCTCGTCACGAGCCACGCCCCCCGCGCGCTGCGCGTGCTCCGCGACATGATCCACGACCGCGCGCTGGCGATCGCGCCGCTCGCCGTCGTGCTCCCGGGGAACAGCCGCGACGCCCTCGCGGAGATGGAGGCATCCGTGCAGGGCATCCTTGACAAGCAAAGCTCCTGGAGTCAGGGGAAGAGTCCCGCGGTGATCGAGCAGCTCCGCGGGGAACTCGATCGGGCCCGGCGCGACGAGGCCCTCGCGCTCGCCGGCCTGCGCGAATTACGGGAACAGGAGACCTACCGGCACGACAACCGGTATGGCTACAGTGGCACGCTCGCCCGTATCTCCGAAACGCTGAACCGCGAGCGAGAAGCCCTGGGTTGGGTGCCTGATGGCATCGGCGATGAGGCCGACCCTCCCTTGACCGATGCGAGGTTCGCGGAGCTGGTGTCGCTGCTCCGCGACGCGGATGTGACGGGTTGGGAGGAGCGCGGTTGGGTTCCCGTCAACATCGACAGCCTGCCCGGTGCCGACGCCTTCGTGGAGGCCGTGGGGGATGAGCACGACGCGCATGAGCGCAAGGATGCGGCCGCACGCGTCCGGGAGCGCCCCGGGTACGCCGCATTGGAGGCGCTGCCTGAGGAGCACCGCCGGAACCTCGCGAGCGGCCTCGGCGAGCTTGCGCGGGCGCTTGAACGTCTCGACCGCCACCCGATGCCGTGGACGGTCGCTGCTGCAGCAGACATCGTCGGCGGCGCCGAACAGGCGTGGCGACGGTTGCACGGAGATACGTTGGCCAGCGCCGACCTCATGGCTGGGGAGGCCGACTGGCTCGACGCACACCCGATCACGCCCGAGCCGGCGGACCTGGCAGCGCTGCGGGCCGACGCGGCTGCCCTTCTCGAACACCTCGAAGCGGGCGGCGGCTGGGGATTCTGGGTGTTTCGCGCCAAGACCGTCAGGAGTGCGATGCACATCCGGGAGATGCGCATCGGCGGACGGCGCTGCGAGACGGCAGAGACGGTACGCGACCTCGTGCGCCGGCTCGACGGCGAACTGGAGCGCGCCCGCCTGCGCGAACGCTGGGCGCGCCATCACGAATTCGTCTCAGGGACCTTCGCCGACCTCGCCGACGAGCTACGAGATGTATGCCGTCCGGTCAGGGATGCGCTGGAAGCATTCACGGTACGGCAACGGCTGGCGTGGATCATCGAGTGTGCGCCCGACGCACACGAGCCGGTCTGGACGGACCGCCCCGCCCTGCTGCGACTGCAGGAGGAGCTCGACGCCATCGACACGGCCGAGCGATATGAGCGGGCGCATCGGTGCCTTGAGGCCTGGCTACGCAGCCTGACGACGCAGCGGCGACTCGGCGTCGACTCAACGCTGGGAGAACTGGCCGAAGCGATGATGCAGCGAGATCCGCACCGGTATGCGGCCGCCTACCAACACGCACTCCACAATGTCGAACTGGCGGCGCGGCTCAACCGACGGCAAGCGCTGCTCGGCACGGTCGAGGCGTGCGCACCCAGGCTGGCTGCCGACCTCGCGGAAACGTCCGCCGATGCCGTTTGGGACGCGCGCCCCGAGCACTTCGAGGGCGCCTGGGACTGGCGGCGCGCGCACACGTGGGTCACGCGGATGACCGCGCCCGACGAGGAGCGAAGGCTGCGGCTCCAACTCGACCGCGCAAAGCTGGAAGTCGCGAGCACCCTTGGGCGACTCGCAGCGGAGCGCGCGTGGAACCACAGCCTTAACCGCATGACGGAGCTTGAGAAAGGCAGCCTGGTCGCCTGGCGACAGGCGGTTCGTCGAGCCGGACGGGGCACGGGCCGGTTCGCCGCCCAGCACCAGCGCAACGCGCGCGAACACCTCAATGCGTCCAGGTCGGCCATCCCTGCGTGGGTGATGCCGCTGCACCGCGTGGCCGAGACGATGCAGCCGGGCCCCGAGCCGCTGTTCGACATCGCGATCATCGACGAAGCCAGCCAGTCCGGACCGGAGGCGCTGCTGCTGCTCTGGCTGGCGAGACGGGTCGTGGTGGTCGGAGACGATGAGCAGATCAGCCCCACCGATGCGGGCATCAGCGTCGCGGACGTCAACAAGCTCCGCAAGCAGTTGCTCCAGGACATCCCGTTCGCCGATGCCTTCGGGGCGCAGGGCGGCAGCTTCTTCGATCTGGCCGAGATCTTCTTCGGGGAGCGTATCCGCTTGCGCGAGCACTTCCGCTGCATGCCGGAGATCATCCAGTTCTCGAACCAGCTCTCCTACGCCAGCCAGCCGTTGATCCCGTTGCGCCAGTACGGCGACGATCGCCTTGCACCGGTGCTCGTGCGCCACGTGCCCGACGGATACCAGCGAGGCACGGCCGGCAACGCCACGAACCCACCCGAGAACGAGGCCATCGTCGAAGAGATCGCGCGGATGTGCGATGACGACGCGTATGACGGCAAGACTATTGGCGTCATCAGTCTCCTGGGCGGTGCACAAGCCCGTGCTATCGAGCAGTCGCTGGTGGGCGAACTCGGACCGGCGGAGATGGAGCGCCGCCGCATCGTCTGTGGCGACGCGTACGCGTTCCAGGGCGACGAGCGTGACGTCATGCTGCTGAGCCTCGTCTCTGCGGCGGACGAGGGGCGCAGGGTTCCGGCCCTCACCAACCGCGCAGCGCGGCAGCGCTTCAACGTCGCGGCCAGTCGCGCCCGCGACCAGATGGTGCTCTTCCACACCGCGACGCTGAACGAGCTCTCGCCGAACCCGGAATGCGTCCGCCGCCGGCTCCTCGAGTACTGCCTGAACCCGCAGGTCACACCGATCGGCGCGGGAGGTCTCGACGTCGGGGAGCTTGAACGCCTTGCCGTCCAAGCCCAGCGGGAGATCGGGAACCAGCCGTTTCCGTTCGAGAGCTGGTTCGAGGTCGACGTGTTCCTCCGCATCGTCCGGCGCGGCTACCGGGTGACTCCGCAACACGAGGTCCTCGGTTACCGCATCGACCTCGTGGTGTGGGGCATGGAGGGGGCGCTCGCCGTCGAGTGCGACGGCGACTACTGGCACGGCCCGAATCGTTACACGCAGGACGTCGCTCGCCAGCGTGAGCTGGAGCGGTGCGCGTGGACGTTCGAGAGGGTCAAGGAAGGTGCGTTCAAGCTTGACCCGGACGCTGCGCTGGAGGGTGTCTGGGCCACGCTCGAACGGCTTGGCATCCGCCCGGGCGGTGCGTCGGATACGGATGGGCCCTGAGACGGCGAGGGAGAGGGCGCGTAGGGCTTCTCCGCGGCCTCCCGTTCAAAGCAGGCACCAAGGTTCAGCGGCCCACCTCTACAAGGCTGTCGGAGCGCGCCCCAGCGTTGCCGAACGGTCGTTCTAGTGGCAATCTGGGAGACCGACTGGAACAACGCCCCTCGGTAGGACGGCGAATGGACAAGCGTGGTGGAACCGGAACTCTTCTACGCCATCGGCGACTACCTGCACGCGCACATCGAGCGCCACGGCCACGCCCGCACGGCGGAGGTGTTCGGCGTTTCGCGCCACACGCTCTGGCGCTTCCTCGAGCGCGGCCAGCCCGGCCACGCCCTGCCCCGCGCCGTCATGGCCCGAGCCGGCGACACGCCCGGGAAGCTCGCCGCGGCGTCGAGCGCACTCGACGGCGAGACGCGCCCGGCGCCCTCTGAGCGCCCCCGCCCGCCGCGCCTGACGCCCGCCCTGTCGGAGACGCTGCTGCTCGTCTGCGAGACGCCCTTCGCGAGCGTCGAGGACCTCGCGCGCATCAAGCGCCTGCCCGCCTCCACGCTGCGCGAGCGCCTGGCGAAGCTGCGCACGATGGGTCTCGCCGAGGCGCATCCGCACCGTCTTGCGATGCTGAGCGACCGTCCGCTGCGGCGCTACGTCCCGACCCCAGCGGGCATCGCGGCCCTCGGCGACGACGGCCTGCTGCGCCGCCACCCCGTGTCACGCCAGTGGTTGCGGCTGCTGGCCGAGCGCCTCGACGGCATCGCGCTCGTCTACGAGCTGGCGGCGCTGATCGCCGACGCCGACCCCGAGCAGGACCCCGTGCGGGTCGAGCACTGCCGCCGGGGTCCGTACGACGGGCTCGTCACGCTCTCGGGGGGCCGCACGCTGGGCGTCGTGCGGCAGGGACCGCTCCTGAGCGCCGCGAGCCTGCGCTACCGCATCCGCACGATCGAGCGGATGGGCGTGCAGGAGCTTCCCCATGTGACGCTGATCGCGACCGACTCCGACCAGGACACGCGGCGCGCGGTGCGCGCGCTGCGGGAGCCATCGGGCTTCCACCACAGCGCGGTCGCCACCCTGGGCGCCGTGGTCGGCCAGGGGGCGCGGGCGCGGGTCTGGCAACCGGCGCGCTATGGTCGCGGGAACGCGCCGGCCATCGCGCCCGACACGAGCCTGGCGTGGCTGGTCGACCTGGCGGGACGCGAGGCGGAGCACCCCGTGCACACGGTGCTGCCGAAGCGACACTGGGCATGGCTTTCCGCCGGCGGCGTGCGGGCGACGCCGCCCAGCGGCGACGATGGGTTCGGGGACGCGCTCGCGCTCCAGCTGACGGCCGCCGAGAAGCAGGCGCTGGACCTGCTGGCGGCGTGGCCGCTGTGCACGACCGAGCAGCTCGCCAGCCTCATGGGCGGGGTGAGCGCGCGGCGCGTGAACCAGGTGCTGCGCCCGCTGCGCAGGCGCGGTCTCGTGCGAAGCGAGGGGAATGCGCTCGTGCTCACGGACGAGGGGCTGACCGCCCTCGCGCGGCGCGACCGGGCGGCGGTGGGTCCGGTCCTCGACCGCTGGACGCCGCAGCGCGACGGCGGCGTCTACATCGGGAGCGCGCTGCGCGCCCTCGCCTCGCAGGGCGACCACCAGCGGGGGCTGGCGGAGCTCGTCTCGCTGCTGAGCCTCGACGCCGCGTCCTCGCGTGACCACAAATTGCTCGACCTGCTGCCCACGCACCGCTCGCAGATCACGTATCCGTATCGCGACACGAACTACGTGATCCATCCCGACGCCTCGTTCCAGCTCGGCTACGAGGGAGAGTGGACGTGGTACCTGCTCGAGTACGAGCGGCGGGCGACGACGCCGAAGCGGCTACCCGAGCGGCTGGCGTCGTACCGGCGCTACTTCGCGAGCGGCCGGGCGCGGCTCGACCACGAGGGACGGTCGCCCATGGTGCTGTTCGTGTTCGAGACCGAGCACGCCGAGCGGGGCTTCCTGCGCATCGCCGCGGACATGCCCGAGGTGCCACTGGCGAGCGCGACCACGGAGTCGATTGGCTTCGACGGTCCACTCGGTGAGGCCTGGCGGTTGCCGGCTCCCGCTGCACCAGAACGCCGTCGCCTGCACTTCCTCCAGAAATTGCACTTCTGCAAATCGGTCCGTTCGCAGGACTTCCAGTAGGGGGAGTCGCCTGCCACGCCGTTGGGGCATCCTGCCCCATGGAAAACCCTTGTCCCGTATGCACCTGCGGGGTCCCGATGGGGCATTCTGACCTACGCTCCTCTCTCTACTCCCTCTGTCTGCCCCAAACAGCCCGTTTCCCGCCACATGGTGCAAAACCGGTTTGGCCGGTTCACCGCCGCCTATAGTGGGGTGAGGCCGCGATCTTCTTCGCAGAGGCCGTATCGAGGCCGCCAACCCTTCGCGCTTCCGCACGTTCCATCGGCGAGCAACTGCCCGAGGATCGTTCTCGACGTCCGCACTCGCGCAACGGTCGATCCGCCCCGTGTCACTCCGGAACAACGAGCGTGTCACCTCGCCGACGAAGCCGTGCACTCTCAAGGAGCGAAGCGATCCGATCGTTCAGCCGGTCCCTGATCTCAGGAGTCGTCCTTCCCCAGCCGAACTGGCGGCGAGTCTCGCGCACGAGGTCTGACGGCGAGGCGCCGAAGGTGCGACGAGCTACGAGCAGCAGGCCCGCGTCGAGCTCGGAGTCAGCGACTCGTCCGATGGGGCGGTCCGGATCACGTCTCGGACGGTCTGGGTCACGCCTCGGGCGCGTCGCGGTATCAGCCTCGTCGGCAACATAGAGAAACTCGCCATTGCGAGACAGGTCGCCGTTCGTGGTCGCGATCGAGAGCGCGCGGTCAATATGCGCGCGAATCCGTGTACCGACCCGCCTGACACCCAGGACGACCCGCAGCCCGTCAACGACGGCATCGACGTGGACGGGCTGCTCGACCTCGACGAGATGCCGAACCAGTGCAGCAAGGGCGACGAGGGGGATGTCGAGCGCGTCGCCGTCCCAGAGCTGCGCGTAAGAGCGGCGGTAGTCCTCGAAGAACAGCTCGGTCACTACCGGGGCAGGGCCGTCGAGGGGTTCGGCTTCTGTAGCCGGTTCCCTCTCGCCGACAGGTCCGCGTGGCAGCGGCCCCTCGGGAACATCGTTCGCGGGGTCCTCGGCCAGTGGCGGGTGAGGCTCGGCAGATACGCCCGCCCGCGCTCGTTCGAGCGCTTCCTCGATGGCTGCGATCTCGGACTCCTGGTCCCGGATCCACGCGGTCGACCACACCCGGTGGATGCGCCATCCGAGACCCTCAAGCACCTGCTGGCGTAGCCAATCGCGGTCGCGGGCAGCGGGCGAGCGGTGGTAGGTGGCTCCGTCGCACTCGATTCCGAGGTCGTACCCGGCGCCGTCCTGCGACAGGATCGCAAGGTCGATCCGATACCCGGAGACACCTACCTGTGCGTCAACGCGATGTCCGCGGCCGCGGAGTGCGGCAAGCACAGCCTCCTCGAAGGGGCTCTCCGGTTCGCCCGTACCCGTGACTGTGGCGTCGAGCGCGGTGAGCGGGTTACGCGCGTACTCCAGGTAGCGGCGCAGCTGCTGGGCACCGGGCGTAGTGGAAGTGATGTCCTCGGGACGAATGGCATGGACGACGGTCATCGACTTGCGGGCGCGCGTGACCGCCACGTTCAGCCGGCGCTCCCCGCCTTCGTTGTTGATCGGTCCAAACCTGTTCGGTACGGCGCCTGCTGGGGTACGACCGTAGCCAATCGACAGGATCATGTGGTCGCGCTCGTCGCCCTGGACGTTCTCCAGGTTCTTGACGAAGAAGCGCTCGCGGACATCTTCGCTGAACCGTCCGTCGAGATGGCGGCGGATCAGCCGACCCTGCTCGATCAGGTCCTCAATCAGCTCGGCCTGCGCGCGCGAGAGCGCGACAACCCCGACACTGTCACCGTCAGGAAGCGCCTCCATCAACTTGAACACGATCTCGGCGACACGCTCGGCCTCAAGGCGGTTCTGGCGGCTTCCGCCGGCGTCGTAGGTCGCGTCCGGCAGATAGACATCACGCACGCACGGGGCATCGGGGTCCGGACCGGGGAATGTCAGCAGCCGGTTGTCGTAGAAGGCGTGGTTCGAGAAGCGAATGAGACTCTCGCACCGGCTGCGGTAGTGCACGGACAGGTACCGCTCGGCGATGCCCGGGCCAACCTGTCCCACCATGACGTCGAGGATGCTCTCACGACCCTCAAAGGCGTCGGCGGGTGGGTCATCGGTACCATCCAGGTTGTCGTCCTCGTCACCGACGCCACCCTGGAAGAACGTCGTGGGCGGGAGTTGGAGGCGATCGCCAACAACGATTACCTGGCGCGCGCGCTCAATGGCCGGGATCGCGTCCTCGGGCAACACCTGCGAGGCCTCATCGAAGATGACCACGTCGAAGGCGAGATGATCGCTCTCCAGCGGGCCGTTGGGCAGGTACTGACTGACCGCGAGGGGACTCATCAGGAAGCACGGCTTCAGCGCCTGCAGCACGTTCGGGACTCTCGCTATCAGGCGGCGGACGGACATTTGCCGCCGACGCTTCGAGAGTTCGCCGGTGAGCAGGCCAAGCTGGCCAGCCTGAAGGGGTGTCGCGTGCTGCTCCGGATACCTCCCGAATGCGAGCTCGCGTACCCGCTGACGCGCCGCCGTCGGAAACTGCTCGTCCAGTTCCCGGAAGCGTGCTCGGACCTCCTCGTGGTCGACCCGGTTGAACTCGCCGAGCTCGGGCGCGGCGGCATACACCTCGTCCAGCCACGCTTCGTAGACGCGCCGCGCGACGATGCCCGGCACATCCGCCGCTGAGTCGGTCAGAGAGCGCACGGCGTTTGCCGCTCCCTCGCCGAAGCGCCCGTCGAACCCGCGCACTGCGTCCCGATATTCGACCCACGACGGTGCGTCGCCTGCGTTCTCGCGGAGACCTGCGGCCCACGCCTCGATGTCGCGAAGGGGCGGCGCGTCCCACGAGGCCCAGTCCGTAGCGGCGACATCGAAGCGCTGATCGAGGACATGCAGCGCGGCCGCGTAGCGACCGGCAGCCTCCACGAGCGTGACAGCGCGCGCCGTGTACTCCCCGCCCACTTGCGGGTCGGTGACGTGCTGGCGCAGTTTGTCGCTCACGCGCCCGTTGGCTGCGCCAAGGAATCCCTCGGTCCAATCGAGCGCTCGCGACACAGCCGCCCAGTCGGTCGTCTCATGCCCGAAAAGGGTGCCGAAGTCAGACGCAAGTGCCGGTGCCAGGCGTTCGTCCTCGTCGCGTATCGCCATGAGCCGTACGCCGCTCTCGACGAGTCCCATCAGCGCGGAGTAGTCGGCGAGCGGCTTCACAAGACCGTGGAAGAGTTCCGCCGTTGCGTCCCGGACGCGTTGCAGCGGCTCCAACGCCCGTCGAACGGCCTCCCCCGTGGCTGCCACATCCAGTTGCGCGTCGCCGAGTGGCTCATGGCCGATCGCCTCCACGGCCCCGCGGTACCGGGCGAGGGCATCGTTGAGCGGCTTGGTTGCGAGTTCGAGCTCGTGGCGCCGCTCGCCGTCGGTTCCGGCGGCAGTCAATTCGCGGAGGGTGGAGGGTTCTCCGCGCCAGTCGGTCAGTACCTCGCGCAGCAACCGAAGGTCGTCGCCAACTCGCTCCCACTGCGTCTCGCGTCCGCGGAAGCGCGCCCCCAGTGTCTCGCTCAACTCCAACTCGACCTTGCTCCAACGGGCGCGTAGCCGCTGCACGTTGAGGGCGCGCTCGACCGCGGCGAGCGACTCGAGGGGCGCGAGCTTGCGCGGGGCGGCGAGTTGGCCTCGCAGCACGCGCTGGTCAGTCCGGTACTCCCCGCGGAAGAGACGGCGCCAGAAGCTCTGGTGATCCGTGCGGTAGCGGACGAGCATCTCCTCATCCACGAGCTCGACGAGGCCGTCGGAGAATTCCGCCCTGAGCGCATCCTCCTCGCTCGCGAGCTGGTCGAGCAGCGACCGCGCCTGTGCGACTTCCTCCTTCAGTTCATCGATAGCTGTGGCCGTGAGCCAGTGTTGCGGGACGGGATCAAGGGCGAGCACGCGCTGCGCGAGGCTGGCTGCATGATCAATCCGGCTGAGGGTGCGCAGTTCCTGATCCCCGAGCGGCTCGGCGATGGCCGTGGCGGCGGCCGTCAGCCGGTTGAGTGCCACGGCAAGGTCGCTCGCTTCACTCAGCAGCGCCGACGGATCGGTACCGAGGGCACTGCGCCAGCCGCGCCCGGCGGTCACCTCGATCGCTTCCTGATCTCCGGGCGCGAGAGGTATACGGGCCAGCACGGCGCGGTAGTCGATGGATGGTGGGGCAGTACCGAGCACGTCCGACAGCACCTCTTCAAGGCGGCGGCGTTCGCGCTGCTGCTCGGCCTGCTCTCGCGACAACCGGCGCAGACGGGGCACGACGCCCGGCTCGAGCCACGCGCCAGGGACCGCCGGGGCCTCCGCGAGCAGCTCAACCAGTCGCGCCGCGGCTCCCGCGTCCTCCGCGGACCCGATCGCCCGCACGCCGAGCCACTCCGCGTTCGGCTGGGCGGCCGCGCGGAACTCCTCAACGGCTTGTAGTGCGTCCGCCATGTCGTGCCGAATCAGGTCCGCGAGCTGGAGCGATCGCTGCGGCGTTCGGAGAGGCATCCACGGACTGGCGTCATGGCTCAGAAACTCTGTGGGCCGCCGCGCGATCCGGCCAGCGTCGGCCTCGGCCTGACGAACCCACTCCTGCTCCAGGTCCGCGACCGGCGGTGCCGTGAGCGCCTCGAACCGGGGAAGGTGACGGAGTCTTGCGAAGCGGCCCTGCACCTCGTACACCGACAGCCCCAGCGGGTGGCGGCGCTCGTGGAGCCGACGCACGACGCGGTTGAGAAGGTCCCGTTGCTCCTTCAGGTCGTCTGCGGACACACCTGCGGCGATGCGCTCGCGGGGGTTGTTGACGGACTCCCGCAGTTGGGCGTAGACCTCGCTCTTCCTACCCCGGTCACTGTGCAGGTCGAAGCAGAACACCCCGAGCCCGCACTCCTCCAGCCGCTGCTTCACGACATCGAGGGCGGCGGTCTTCTCGCTCACGAAGAGGACGCGCTTCCCGTCAGCGAGGAGCGTCGCGATCAGGTTCGCGATCGTCTGGCTCTTGCCCGTGCCCGGCGGACCGTGGATGACCAGGTGTCCGCCCTTTCGCGCCTGATCAAGCGCGCCCAGCTGGCTGAAGTCGGTCGGGAGCACTGCGTACTGATCGCGGATGTCCAGCAGGTCGTCCAGTCGGCCGCCGGCGAGGTCTTCTCCACGCACCGTCGCGGGTACCGCGCCACTCGCCGTTGCCGGCTCGACTCGGGCAGCGCCACCGGAGGCGAGCAGTTGCGTAAGGTCACTCCGGACGCCGTGACGCAACATCCGTTCCAGGTCCTGGTACATCGCGAGCTTCGAGTACGAGAATGCGCCGAGCGCGATGCCGCCATCGACCGCCCAGTCCGCTCGACTTCCTAAGAGGTCGCCGACCGCAGCGATATACGCGTCGAGCGATTCATCCTCGGATGAGTCGCCGCCAAGTGCGGGCAGATCAACGCCCAAAATCGAGAGCTGGTGGCTTAGCGTGGGGTTCACTACCGGATCGTCGTCCTCGGCTTGCAGGCGGAACGGGTCGCGTGGCGATGCACGTTCGAGGTCGCACGGGATCAACACCAGCGGCGAGCGTGCCCGCTCGCCGTCGGCGTCAATCCAATCGAGGAATCCGATGGCAAGGAAGAGTACGTTAAGGCCCTGCTCCTCTTCCCATTCGCGGTCCCGGCGGCGGAGATTGCTGAGTCTCCGCTGCAAGTCGACCACTTCGCAGTCCGTCGTCAGGTCAGATGGGGAACTGACAGGGGCGGCGGGCTCCTCTTCGGACTCGTCGTCCTGAGCGAAGCGGCCGCGTCGTCTCGGCGGTGGCGCGTATGGGAACTCGAGGCCGCGCCGCGAGCGGCGGAGCCGATCATAGAGTTCGTCGGGGCCGAGGCCTGTGATCCCAAACGCGCTACGCCCGGGCTTGAAATAGAGCAGGTTGTTCCGGCGGTTGAGTTGGAGCAGTCGCGTCTGCCACTCGCCGATCCGGCTCGCGATTGGATCGTCGGTAGTTCCGTCTGCGCTTTCGGGCTCACTCCCCAAGTGAGCGTCCCCGTTCGTATCGTCTGTACCGTCGACCCTAGCCACCGCAGCGCCCCCTGGAGCGTCCCGCGAAATGATACGGAGCCGTTCCCGCTAGTGGCTACGGAGTGGTGCGCATCGCAGGCTCCGCCAGCCACGCCCCGCGCGCTTGCGCGGAACGGCGCCTCCGGTGGCCGTGGGGGGTCTCACCCGCTGCGGTCGCGGCGCACATCCTCATACTGCGTCCCGTTAGTCCGCGTCCTTGCCGTTGGGTCGGCGGGAGGGCAGGACTGAGCGAGCGAGCGCCGCGCGATGATGCGCGCCAGGATGCGCAGGCCTTCAAGGCGGAGCCGCTCCTGCTCGTCGCTTAGTGCTCGCTGTGTCTTCACGCTCGTCCTTCTCCCGGCGGGAGTCACGCCCCCCCGTTCCCCTTCCTGCGGTCGCAGAAGGGTGTTTCGCGGACTCCAGCGTCGGTGACCGAGGACGGCAGGACCACCCCGTACACCGGACTTCATCGGTGATATGTCGGGGGGTCGCCCGGCGAGCGGCCACGCCCACCGGGTTGCCGGGAGGCGTACACTTGTTCGGCAGGCGTCGCGGCCCGCCGTGGCCTGCAGGAGGGGAAGAACATCCGCGGCTGAGGGCCACACCCCCCGCCCGCGAGCGAGGAAGACCATCCGATGACAGACCGCCCCGACCCGACGCCCGTCCGCCGTCGTCATCGAGCTGCGCTAAGGACCTATCCCTCAGGGCCAGGCGTCGGGCGGGAGAGGGGAGAGGTCGGACCTGCGCCCTTCAGGTGACATCGCTTGGGAGCTTTGTGCTCCCAGCCGGTTAGTGTGCCGTGAGACACGGGCCCTTGCCGAGGAACTGGGCTACTGCCCGGAGGTGCCGCCGATGCGCACCCGACCCCAGCCCTGGCAGTACAACCGCGTCCTGTACCGGCGACGCAACGAGGTCGAACGGTTCTTCCGCCGGCTCAAACGCTTCCGTCGGATCGCGACCCGCTACGACAAGCTGGACTGTGTGTCTTCCTCGCCTTCATCCACCTCGCCCTTATCTACGACGCCCTCCAGCTAACGTGAACAGGCCCTAGCCTCCCCGGAGGCCGCTGTCCCGGGCGCTGGCCTGTCATACTGACGGGCCATGGAGCCCGACTTCCGGACCGAACGGGATCGCTGGCAGCGCGTCCACGAAAGCAAGCGCAGTCGCGAAGCCGTACCCTCCCAGGCTCCGGCGCTGTGGCGGTTCTTCCGAGACGAAGTGCTCGTGCTGCTCCTGGCGCCGGTCGTGCTGCTATGGGCGACTCTGTACCCGTGGCTTGAACACTCGGAGCAGTCAGTCTTCTACCGCGTGCTGTACACCCTTGCAGCGGCGATGCTGG
>MKWU01000739.1_pt1 | contig 61224 bp, 54 predicted proteins | sample 809101 | NCBI WGS metagenome assembly MKWU01 (sample SAMN05860141, study PRJNA318959) | sponge metagenome | host: Aplysina aerophoba | place: Slovenia: Piran, Adriatic Sea, Gulf of Piran | collected 2013-05-07
CCACCTCCGAGAGCCGCAGATGGCCCAGCTCCGGCACGATGTACAGCCGCAGGATGCGCCCGAACGCCTCCACCGTCGCGGGCCGGCAGTTCACCCGCACATGGGCCTCCATGTAGCGCTCGGCAAGGTCCGCCACCGTGGGCTCGGGCGCCACAGGCGGAGGCACGGGCTCCAGCCCCTGCTTGATGCGGTCAATGGCGAGCGCGGCCTTGCGGCGGGCGTCGTCCGGTGTCAGACTGCCGTAGCGGCCGAGCGCGAAGCGCTTCGGCCCCCCGGCCGGTCCCCGGGTCTGCACGCACCAGACCTTGCGGCCCGAAGCATACACCCGAATGCCGAACCCCGGGAGGTCCCGGTCCCAGACTACGGTGTCGCCCGATTCCACGGCGAGCGTATCGACGGCGCGCTTGGTAAGCTTGACGGGTTGGCGCATGGGCATGGGGGGATTTCCTCCGGCATCGGAACTCGAACGGAAAACCCAAAACCGGAGAAAATGCTATCAGAGCCGTAATCGGAACGCAACCTACTGAAATCGCACCCTGGAGGGTCGTGGGTCACCAGCTGGCGTGGCTTGACCGAACGGCACAGGAGCATGAGTCATTCGGAATCCACTATAACATACTGTTATTTATGGTTTTATCGTAGGACTGTCGTGGCAGGGTTTGACATGACAGCGCTTGTCCGCTACCCGAGAAATGGTGGGAATCAGGTGAGATCAGTATGCAATATATGGGTCTTTTTCGTCGTCGGCAAGGCGCGATGACTTGTAGGGGCGACCTGCGGTCGCCCTTGCTCGGCCGGGTGCGAAATTTGGCATGGCGATTGCGATGTACGACAATGGATCCGGGATGGCTGAAAGACCCCCGGAGACCGCCCAAGTGAGATAGTTCATGAAAGAACGCTATGATCGGGAAAGGCGTAGGCGCCGTTCGACGCGTCTGCACGGCTATGACTATTCGCAGGCCGGCGCCTATTTTCTGACCATTTGCACGGTCGAGCGCAGAATCCTGTTCGGAGAAGTCGTGGATCATGGAGTGATGTTGAACGAGGCGGGCCGGATCGTGGAGGATGAATGGCTCAAAACCGCTCGAATCCGTGGTGAAATCGAGCTGGATGCATGGGTCGTCATGCCGAATCATATTCATGGGATATTGACAATCACCGACGATGGCGGTGACTGCTCCCGCCGATCGCGCCCTGATCAGCGGTCATTGATCACGGGCGTGGGTGTGCCGGTTGGGGGCGACCGGCGGGTCGCCCCTACGGGACCCGGACCAAGGTCTGTGGGTGCGATAGTGGCGGGTTTCAAATCGGCATCGGCCAGACGCATCAACGCTTTCCGCGGCACCCCTGGCACATCGGTGTGGCAGCGCAACTACCATGAGCACGTCATCCGGTACGAAGCCGTGCTGAACCGCATTCGCCAATACATCGCGGAGAACCCCGCCCGATGGGCGGAAGACCCCGAGAATCCCGCTCGACGAGGGCCGACCAGAAACAGGTCATGATCATCCTGATGGGGTGTGGCCATCCTGGGCCGGTAGAGGGTCGCCGACCACCGGGTGGGTGTGCGGGGTAGGGGCGACCGGCGAACCGTCCCTGCGTCAGTCGAGCCCGTAGAACCGGCGGGGATTGTCGCAGAGGATCCTCTCCACCGCCTCGGGGGAGACGTCCTCCTTGCGCCGCATCACCGCCACCATGCCATCCTCCCGGGACTGGTCCTGGTGGCCGTAGTCGGAGCCCATGATGATGTGGTCTTCGCCGATGTGGGTGAGCAGGTAGGGCAGGTCCTCGTCGGCTTCCGCGGCCACGTAGAGACGGTAGTCGCGGAACAGGCCGGGTCCCCAGTCGAGTGACGCGTCCGCGTCGCCGCCGGCGTTGAGCCGGGCGCCGCTGGCGCGTTGCAGATGGTGCAGGATGTAGGGAACCCACGAGGCGGAGGCCTCGATGAAGCCGAAGCGCAGGTTGGGGAAGCGCTCCGGGATCTTGTGGGCCACGAGGTCCCGGAAGGCGAACAGCGGCAGCGAGCGCACGTGGGGAAGGTTGTGGCTGAAGTTGCGGTCGAACACCCTCGTGATCTCCGGAGCGCCCGCGCCGGTATGGATGCAGATGGCCATGCCCAGCCGGTTGGCCGCCTCGTACACGGGGAAGAAATACGATTCCGCCAGCGAGCGGTCACCCTCCACCCCGCGGAAGAACACCCCCACCGCGCCGTGGTCCCGCGCCGTCTCGATCTCCCGCACCGAAGCGTCCATGTCCCGCAGCGGCGGCACCACGACCCAGCGCAGCCGGTCGCCGGCGGTCTTCCACGCCTGGCCGAGAAAGCGGTTGTAGGCTTGGCAGACGGCCACCTCCAGGGCCACGTCCACGTCGAGGTAGCTCAGCAGCAGGGTAGGGTACACCACCTCCGCGTGCACTCCACGCTTGTCCATGTCCCGCACCCGCGCTACCGGGTCCGTGACGTAGCGCACCGATGCCGCGATGTCCGTCCGGGCGTTCTCCCTGTCCGAGCCGCCCACCGCCACCAGCGCGCTCCCCTTGCCGAAGCGCTTGGGCACCGCCATGCCGTCGATGAGCCAAACCTGGTTGTTCTCCCCGTAGACGCTGTCCACCGTGGTCGACGCCAGCACCGGCCGGCGCTGGTATAACTCCGGATCGAAGAGCTCCCACATCCCCGGATGCTCGATAATGTGCGTATCCGCGTCCACGACGCCTGGCATGGTGACCTCCTTCGGGCGAGTGTGTTCCTGCATGGCAGGATTCGGGTGGCGGGTCAATGTAGGAAGGAGGAGGGTGTTGACGTTTGGCATCAATCCGGTTGACGCCTCCGCTTCATCCCGGATAATCTCGGACCGTATCGCACAGCTATCCACGGAAGGAGACCGATCCAATGGGATGGGTAGACGCTGACGCGCATGTCGTCGAGAGCCCGCGTACGTGGGACTATCTCACGCCCTCGGAGGAGAAGTACCGGCCGGCCCTTTTCGATCCCAACGACGGGACGCAGCGGCAGAACTGGGTCATCGACGGGAAGATCCGCGGGCTGTTCCGGTTCGCGTTCACCGAGGAGGCGCTGGAGGAGCGTTCGCGCAGGACCGGGAGGCAGATGACCACCTCCATGGAAACCCGCGACGTGGCCAACGTGGGGGCTCGGCTGGCGCACATGGACGAGCTGGGCATCGACGTGCAGATCCTCTACACGAGCATCTTCCTGGATCAGTGCACCGAGCGACCGGAGGTGGACGTGGCCCTGTGCGGCGCTTACAACCGCTGGCTGGCCGACATTTGGAAGGAAGCCCAGGGGCGGCTGCGCTGGATGTGCGTGCTGCCGTTTCTCAGCATGCCGGACGCCATGGACCAGTTGCGCTTCGCCAAGGAGAACGGTGCCTGCGGCATCTTCATGCGGCCGATGGAGGGCCGCCGCAGCGTGGATGACCCATTCTTCTTCCCGATCTACGAGGAAGCTTCCAAGCTGGACCTGTGCATCGGGCTGCACCAGTCCAACGGCAACGCCAGCCTGGTGGACATGATGGCTAGCCCCGACGGCAGCCGCGAGTTCTTCAACCAGTACCGCATCTTCAACGTCGGCGCCTGTTTCCGGTTGGTAAGCTCCGGTGTGCCCAAGACGTTTCCCAAGCTGCGTTTCGGCTTCATCGAAACCGCGGCATCGTGGATCCCTTGGGTCGTGTACGAGTTGCGCCGCCGGCTGGATACGGTGGACGACAGGCTGCCGCAGGACCTGCTGCGGGAGTACAATATGTACGTGACCTGCCAGATCGGCGACGACGTGCCGTACCTGATGCAACAGGCAGGCGAAGGTACCCTGATGATCGGCACGGACTACGGGCACGCCGATTCGTCCACGGAGCTGGAGGCGCTCACGTCGCTCAAGGAGGACGGCGGCATCAGCGCGGCGATGCACACGAAGATCGTGGAGGACAACCCGCGGCAGTTCTACGGGCTGTAGCGTCCGGCGCGGCGGTGGATACTGTCGGGCGACCGCCGGTCGCCCCTACCGTCGCCATGATCGGCCTGGTCACACGGACGCTTGGCGCACAACGGACTGCGAGGAGAGCATGCAATGATCGGATATCCTGTAATCGACGCGGACGGCCATCTGACGGAGCCAATGACCGCCTATCGGGAGCGGGTTCCGGAGCCCTACAGCTCCGCCCGCGAGCTGTACCCCCACGACGGCTGGGACCGGAACCTGGGGCGCATGGGGCACCGGGTGGCGGACCCCGAGCGTGAGCTCTCGGACATTGACGCCGAGGGCATCGACACCGCGGTATTGTTCCCCACGGCGGGGCTGGGCATCGGCAACGTGCGCGATCCAGCCCGGGCGCGGGTGCTGGCCAACGCCTACAATGGCTGGCTGCACGAGTTCTGCGGCGCCTCGCCCGAGCGCATCAAGGGCGTGGGCATCGTCGCGCTGCAGGAGGTGGAGAGCGCGGTGGAGGAGCTGGAGCGCCTGGTGGAGATGGGCATGGTGGCGGTGCAGGTGCCCACCTACGTGGCCTGGCGCAAGCTCTCGGACCGGGAGCTGGACCCGTTCTACGCCGCAGCCGAGCGGCTCAAAGTGCCCCTGGCCATCCACAGCCAGCCGCGCGACGCCGCGGGCACCGACCGCTTCGACAAGTTCCTGGCCATCCACGCGGTGACTCATCCGTTCGAGCAGATGATCGCCATGACCCAGCTCATCTTCGGCGGGGTGCTGGAGCGCTACCCCGGGCTCAAGGTGGGCTTCCTGGAGTCGGGCGCCGGCTGGGTTCCCTACTGGATGGACCGGCTGGACGAGGAGTGGGAGAAGCGCGGCGACGTAGAGGCGCCGCTGTGCACGCGCGCGCCCAGCGAGTACGTGAAGAGCGGGCGGTGCTACTTCGGCGTGGAATGCGAGGAGCTCACCATCCCCGACGCCATCCGCCACATCGGCGACCGCAGCCTGCTGTACTCGTCCGACAACCCCCACTGGGACACGGACTGGCCCCACTCGGTGGAGAAGCTGCGCCAGCGCGACGACCTCACCGAGGAGAACAAGCACCGCATCCTGTGCCGGAATGCCGCGGATTTCTATGGGGTGCCGGTGAGCGAGATCGCCGCGGTGCCGGCCCAAGGGTAGCACCCCGTGCTCGCACCGTTACGCTCGGTGCCCGCGACGGCCTGTTCAAACAAAACTGTAATCGAGGTGTGAATGTAGGGGCGACCGGCCGGTCGCCCCTACAGGAGATGGTGCCGCTCTACAGGGTCCCCGAACTCTTCACCGGAGGCATGTGCTCCTCCGCCCCTTCGTTCTCGTCGATCCAGCCGCCCCGCTCCGCCTCGTCCAGCACGTTGAGGATGGTGTCCACCAGCTTGCGGGCCGAGTCCACGCTCAACTCCACGGCCACGCGGGCGCCGGTTCCCTCGGTCTCGTTGACGAAGTCGATGTTGAGGGAATGCTCCCGGAAGACATGGTACGGGTGGTCATAGGCGACGTTGGCCTGGTTGACCTTGAACCAGTCTTCCGACTGCTTGCCGCTTCCCTCCATAACGACCTTTTTGGCGATCATCGTGCACATGGTCGTCTCCTTTCGCTTCTTCGGAAATGAACCCGCGCGCGAGCCCGGAAGCGCTCGGGCTAGTCCCAGGCGCGGTCCGGGCCTCACGGCGATCCGCCTTATCCGAGCTGCTTGCCGAAGAAATCCAGGAGCTTTTTCCAGCCGTCCACGGCCTGCTCCTGACGGTAGGCCGGGCGGTCGTAGTAGAAGAAGCCGTGGCCCGCGCCGTCATAGCGGTGGAACTCGTAGTCCTTGCCGTGCTTTTTGAGCTCCGCCTCGTGCTGGTCCACCTGCTCCGGCGAGGGGCTCTTGTCGTCGTTGCCGAAGATCCCCAGGATCGGGCACGAGAGGTCGGCGGTGTAGTCGAAGGGGGCGACGGGCTGCTTCGCGGTGAGGTCGTCGCCGCTGGCCACCACGCGGCCGCCCCAGCACTCCACCACCGCGTCGAAGCCCTGGGCGCGGCAGGCGGTGAGAAAGGCATGGCGTCCGCCCGAGCAGGTGCCCCAGATCCCCACCTTGCCGTTGTGATAGGGCATGGAGCGCAGGTAGTTCATGGCGCCCGTGAGGTCGCCCACCACCTGGTCGTCGGCCACGCCCCCGTCGGCGCGGATCTTGGCGGCCACGTCTTCCGGGGTGCCGGCGCCGGCACGGTGGTAAAGGTCGGGCGAGATGGTGGCGAAGCCGTGGTGCGCGAGCCTGCGCGTGGCTTCCCGGTACCATTCGTCCCAGCCGGGCAGATGGTGAATGGCCACCACGCCGGGGAACGGCCCCGCGCCCAGCGGGCGCGCGTAGTACGCGTTGATGGTGTCGCCGTTGTGACCCTGGATGGTGATGGTCTCGGCCAGCATGCCCTCGTATTGGTCGGTCGTGTACATGAACTACCTCCTTAAGGATTTGCCTGGGTTGAAATCGACTTCGGAGCGCCGCAAGAGTGCCGTGCGGCGTCTCGTTCGCTGTGAGAACTAATAACAAGGAGCGCGGAAATTCAACCCCGCGTGTCTTGACGGCGTGGCCGGCGCTTCAGTAGATTGGACCGACTAGGCGTGGCGACGCGGCCCGGGGAACGTTTGGAGCTTGCGGGGCCGGAGCGCACGTCAGGACGCTAAAGATCTTCAACCGTAAATCCTGAGCAACGGATGCCAGGAGTTTACCGGACACGACACTAGCGCGAAGGAGGACTGATCATGTTTGTCTGTCTATCCCCTGGGGGCCAGTTGCTGACCCACGGCGAAACCGCCGCCGACAACCTGCTCGTCGGCACCGTGGACGGCGTCTTCTCGTTCCGCCGGGACAACGGCTCGTGGCGGCAGGACAACGTGCACCTGCCGGGCAAGCACGTCAGCGCCGTCGTCTTCGAGCCCACCACCGGCACGCTGCTGGCGGGCACCTACGACTGCGAGATCTACGCCAGCGCCGACAAGGGCGGCACTTGGGAGAAGCGGGACAGCGGCATCGGCGACAAGGAAATCTACTCGCTGGCCACCCAGTTGGTGGACGGCAAGCCCCGTGTCTACGCCGGCACGCAGCCCGCGCACCTCTACTACAGCGACGACCTCGGCAAGAGCTGGAACGACATGCCGGCCTTCCGGCAGGTGCCGGGGGTCGAGAAGTGGACGTTCCCGGCGGAGCCGCATCAGGCCCACGCCAAGAGCATCACGTTCCATCCCACGGACCCCGACATCATCCACGTGGCGGTGGAGGTGGGCGGCTTCCTGCGCACCACGGACGGCGGAAAGAGCTGGAGCACTATCTCCAACATCAACCCGGACGCGCACCGCGTGTTCATCCCGTCCAACGACCCCGACAAGCTCTACGGCACGGCGCCCACCACCAACTGCGGCCCCGAGGTCATGGCGGGCTTCTGCGTGAGCGGGGACGGCGGCGCCACCTGGAAGAACATGACCCCGCGGGACTTCCGCATCGGCTACGTGGACCCGTTTTTCATCCACCCGCAGGACTCCAACCTGCTGTTCGTGGCCGGCGCCAAGACCGGCCCGGGCACGTGGCGCAAGCTGCACACGGCGGACGCCCGCGTGGCGCGCAGCCGTGACGGCGGCCAGACCTGGGACATCCTGGGCGAGGGCCTGCCCGAGCACATCCGCGCCAACATCGAGGCCATGTGCATGGACGCGTGGAACGGCGGCTACGCCATCTTCGCCGGCACCACCGACGGCGACATCTTCTACAGCGACGACGAAGGCGAGCACTGGACCACCATCGCCAAGGGCATCGGCCCGGTGTCCAAGTCGCACCACCACATCAACCTCGCCCTGGAGGGAGAGGCCGCGCATCACTAGCGGAATCTCCGGGTGAATCCGCTGGAACATCGATTGGGTTTCCCGTAGCCGGCAGCGGCCGGCCGCGGGAACCCGTCGAGTCTCGCGGGTCGCCGCCACGCGCCACCACCCCGGCGGGTCGCCGCCCTTGTTCATCCTTTCATACGTCCGGATCGCGGTTCTGAGCCTGCTGCTGCTGCTGCACCTGTTGGGCGGCGAGGGTTTCAGGAAGCTGCTGCGAGGTTGGCGCCGGCGCAAGCCCGCCGTCCGTACCCTCACCATAGTCGGCGGCGACCGGCACATGGTCGCCGATCTCTACGCGGTCCGGGATGGTCAGCCACGCGCGGGTCTGCTCGTCACCCACGGGGTGCTCGACACGGGCAAGGACGACCCGCGCCTGGCAGCTTTGGCGAACGAGCTCGCTTCCTGCGGTTTCGCCGTCCTGGTGCCCGAGCTCGATGGCCTCAAGTCCCTTCGGCTGGAGATGGCGGAATCCGAGGACATCGCGGCTGCCTTTCGCTTCATGCTCTCGCGGGAGGAGGTGGACGAAAACCGCTCCGGTCTGTTCGGCATCAGCTTTGCCGCGGGTCCAACCCTGAAGGCCGCGGCGGATCCCTCCATCCGCGAACGGGTGAAGTTCGTGGTGTCCTTCGGCGGCTACTACGACACCGTCAACATAATCCGTTACCTTACCACCGGCCGGGACGAATACCGGGGCCACGGGCACGTCCAACCACCGGAGATCTACGCAAGGTACGTGTTGGTGAAGAACCTCCTGGTCCATGTGATGGCGGAGGAGGATCGCAAGGTGTTGTCCGGTCTGCTCGATGACATGGAGCGGGAGGTCAAAGCCGGCGTCACCCGATGGGACGGGGAGGCGCCGGTGATTTCGCCGGAACGGCTCACGGAAGACGGGCGCGCCCTGTACGACCTGATCCGCAACCAGGACCCTGCCCGGGTCCAGAGTCTGGTGGAGGCGACCGAACCCGGCGTGCGGCACTATCTGGAGGGCCTCTCTCTGCGTCCGGTGGTCTCGCGAGTCGCGGCGCGAGTCCTCATCGGCCACGGCGACACCGACCCGCTGATCCCCTCGACCGAGAGCCTGCGGCTGGCGGACGCACTACCGCACCCGAGCCGCGTCTACGTTGCCATCCTTGAGGTGGTGAGCCACGTGGACGCGCGGCTGTCGGTGCAATCCATCCGCGAGTTCCTGACGGCGACCCTGCCCTCCTGCTGCCGTTTCTACGGGTTGATCTTCCGGATCCTGAAGCAGCAGTTCCAATCCTGAAACCACGGTACCGTACCGTACGCGTGGCTGTGTTTCTCCAGCCTGCCGACCTGAGGCCCCTTTGCCTTGGCCCGGAGTTGCGGAGCAATGGCTTTTAGCGCTGTTTAGAGTGGATTATTCTGTTGACTAAATTAAGTATTATGACTAAATTTAGATCAATCTATTAATGGGAGTAAAAACGGATATGGCTGAATTCTCGAACCCTTTTCGTCCTGGCGCGGGCCACACGCCTCCGTATCTTGCTGGCAGGCAGGCCGAGCGTCAAGAGTTTCTGCGGCTACTTCCGCAAACCACGATACTGGAAAACCTGATTTTGACGGGGCTCCGCGGAGTAGGCAAGACGGTGCTTCTCGATTCGTTCAAGCCCTTGGCGGTGAACCAAGGGTGGATCTGGGTGGGTACCGATCTTTCGGAGTCGACGAGCGTCAGTGAGGAGAATATGGCGATTCGGCTCTGCACGGATCTGTCCGTCATCACGTCGAGCGTTGTGATGGAGACCTTGGAGGTGCCGAACGTCGGGTTCGCTGCGGACTCGGAGCGAATCCACCGCACCCTCAACTACCCGGCCCTCATGGATCTCTACCGGGGGCTGCCCGGACTGCCCCTCGACAAGATCAAGGGTGTCCTGGAGATAGTCTGGCGCGCGCTATCGAAGCGACAGAATGTGCCTGGGATCATTTTCGCGTATGATGAAGCACAGAACCTCGCTGACCAATCGGGCAAGGAAGAGTATCCTTTGTCCCTCCTGCTCGACACCTTTCAGTCCCTGCAAAGAAAGGGACTTCCGCTGATGCTCGTCCTCACCGGTCTTCCGACTCTGTTCCCCAAGCTCGTGGAAGCGAGGACCTTCTCCGAGAGAATGTTCAGGGTCGTGTTTCTCCAAAGCCTGTCCAGGAGAGAGAGTGAGGAAGCAATCCGCAGGCCCGTTGAAGACGCGGATTGCCCTTTGGAACTCAGCGATCATTCGGTCGAGACTATCATCGACGCATCCGGAGGATATCCTTACTTCATCCAGTTCATCTGCCGGGAAGTGTACGACGCTTTCATTCAGCGGATCGACCGGGGGGAGCGGGCGGTCGTACCCATTGAGGAGATCGAGCAGAAACTCGACACGGACTTTTTTGCCGGACGATGGGCTCGGGCGACCGATCGGCAACGTGAGTTGCTGTTCGTGATTTCGCGGCTGGAGAGTTGTGACGACGAGTTTACGGTCCAGGAAGTGGTGGAGGAATCCAAACGATCCTTGGACAAGTCGTTCAGCAGCAGCCACGTTAACCAGATGTTGGTGGCGTTGGCGTCACAGGGATTGGTCTTCAAGAATCGACATGGAAAGTATTCTTTCGCCGTTCCGCTATTGGGCCGGTTTATCAGCCGTCAGCCGCGCGGATAGGCCTCTTACTTTTCACGGACGAAACCCTTAAGATCCCCTTTCATCGCGTCTTCATGCGAACATCTCCGAGGAGGACACCGCACTTATGAGCTTTGAACCCAAGACACCGTCGTTCTGGGAAAAGGGAGCCTTGCGCCAGGAACTCGATCGCGTGTTCGACATTTGCTACGGCTGCACGCTGTGCCACACGCTCTGCCCGTCGTTCGTGAGCCTGTTCCAGATGATGGACGAGAACTTCGGTGACGCCACGTCCCTGAAGGACGAGCAGATGAAGTCGGTGGTGGACCAGTGCTACCAGTGCAAGCTCTGCGATCCCATCTGTCCGTACGTGCCGCCGCACGAGTGGGACATCGACTTTCCCCGGACCATGATGCGCGCGACCCTCGTCGAGGCCAAGGACAAGGGCGTGAGCTGGGCCGACCGGCTTATGGGAGACACGGACCGGGCCGGGCGGCTGGCGAGCCTGATGGCGCCGCTGGTGAACTGGGCCAACCGCACCCCGTTCGTTCGCGGCCTGATGGAGAAGTACCTGGGGGTGCACCGCGACCGGCTGCTGCCGACCTATCACGGGCAGACCTTCGCCAAGTGGCTGCGCCGGCGCCCGGCGGCTCCCAAGGAGAGCGGTGGGGAGAAGGCAGCGCTCTTCTACACTTGCACCGTCAACTACAACGAGCCCGACATCGGCAAGGCCGCGGTGGGGGTGCTGGAGAAGAACGGCGTCGAGTGCACCGTCCCCGAGCAGCAGTGCTGCGGTATGCCGTTTATCGACGTGGGGCTCCTGGACGAGGCGGTGCAGAAGATCGAGGCCAACGTCAAGAGCCTGAGCGAGGCCGTGCGCCAGGGCTACAAGATCGTGGTACCCACCGCGAGTTGCAGCTACATGCTCAAGCAGGACTACCCGCGCATGCTGCCCACGGACGACACGAAGCTCGTGGCGGAGAACACCCTGGACCTGTCGGAGTATCTCGTGCAACTCCACGAGAGCGGCAAGCTGAACGTCGACTTCACCCAGGCGGCGGGCAAGATCCGCTACCACCAGCCGTGCCATCTCAAGGCCCAGAACATCGGCTTCAAGGCGCAAGAGTTGATGCAGCTCATCCCCGACTCGGAGGTCTCCCGCATGCAGTGCTGCAGCGGGCACGACGGGACCTGGAGCGTCAAGAAAGAGAACTTCGAGGCGTCGATGCAGGTGGGCCGGCCGCTGTTCAAGTTCATGCGGTCGGATGACGCCTGTACGGTGACGGATTGTCCGCTGTCGGCGGTTCAGGTGGAGCAGGGGACCGGCAACAAGCCGGTGCACCCCATCATCGTGATGGCGCGGGCCTACGGCCTCGATGTCGAGTCGTAGGCCCGCGCCGGTTGCGGGATTTCGTCGTTCTCCGGATTACCTCGGGTCGAGGATCCAGCCGCCTTCTTTCTCCATGCCGATGACGAGCTCGTCGTCGGCGTCGGAGGGCATCACCTCTGCCAGGTGCTTCGCGTAGTCTTCCTCGGAGAGCAGCTCGCCGGCGGTGCTGTAAGGCTGGCTGGCGTAGTTGCCGATGTAGCGGCGGAACTTGTCGCTGGGAATCGCCAGCTTGGGCTGGTCGTCGGCGATGTTGTGGTTCAACGCGTCCACCAGCGCCTGGACCTCCTTGAAGAAGGTCGTCCTTGACAGCTCGTTCAGCCGGTCCATGTCCGCCGGCTCGTCGTACAGGTGCTCGTCGTAGCGTCCCTTGAGACCCCAGACATAGGCCCAGTGGGCCGAGCTGGACTCATCCTGGCCGAACAGGTCGTAGGCCGTGGAGATCCACTTGTTGAAGTACTTCTGGATGATGGGCATGGGGATCTTGCCGGCCTTGACGATGCGCATCAGGCCGATGTTGCCCTGGGCCAGGTGGTAGGCCTCTTCCTTCAGCATGGGCAGGGTGCTCCGGCCCAGCGGCGCGAAGGCGCTCCGGCTCAGCATGTTGAGCTGGTACTTGCCGTCACGGTCGATGAAGCTCGTGTAGACGAAGAAGTCGAGCCAGTTGCGCACGGGCTGGTTGAAGGAGTCCAGGAGGCGCGAACCCTCGGACGCGCGCCGCTCCAGCAGCCGCTGAGACTGGCGCTTGCCGGACTCGCCAAATTGGGTCAGGAGCACGTAGGCCATCTGCCAGCCGTGGCGCATCTCCTCACGGTTGATGCGGATCAGGTTCTTCAGGTCCACGTCCGTGGGCGCGCGCTCGATCAGGTTGGTCTGCTGCTCCACGGAGGCGAACTCGGTGTCGCCCTGGAACTCGATGAGGTGCGCCAGCGCGTCCTGGATGCGCTGGTCGGGGATGTCCGTCACCTTCTCCCACTTGGGGCCTCCCGCATACTCACCGAACTCGATCTCGTTGCTCTCGACGTCGTCGAGCTTGGTCTCGAAGGTGTAGTCGCCGCCGATCAGCTCCATCGGGTAGCCGATATCGTCGTGCCACTGGTGGAACGCATCCACCCAATCGTCGAAGGTGTCGATCCTTTCCTTCTTTATCAACATGGTTCCCTCCTTGTTTCGTAATGAACGGTAGTACGAAATAATATTCCAAACCAACTCCACGTCGGGTGCACCGACGGGAGACTGCGTCTGGAAATTTGATGGGGTAAGACTATTCCATACTGCGTTCGGCGCCATTTTGCAAGAGCCGAACGAGCGTCCGCACGATTATTTTCGCAGTTCCCTCTGGAGCCACCGGACGATGGTGGGAAGGGTCAGGGGCCGGCGCGCGCACCGCCGGCATCAACCCACGGTGGCGCCGCTGCTGATGCTCTCGAGACCTACGGTGCCGTCGGTGATCACGTCCACCACCGTCGGCCTTCCCTTCTTCAGGGCCTCCTTGACCGCGTCCTGAATCTCGCCGGGTTTCTCCACCCGCAGACCCTCGGCGCCGAAGCCACGGGCCACCGCGGCGAAGTCGGTGTCGTTGAAGGCGGCGGGCGAATCGCCGCCCAGGTCTCCGGTGGCGATCATTCCCAGAGCCGAGTTGTTCATGACCACGAACACCACCGGCAGGTCGTATTGCACCGCGGTGGCGATGACGTGCACGGACATGGAGAACCCGCCGTCGCCGCTCACGCTCACCACCGGCCGATCCGGGTGCACGAGCTTGGCCCCCACCGCGGCCGGAGCGCCCCAGCCCATGCCGGCGAGCCCCCCGGGCACGAACAGGGTCCCGGGCGCCCGGGTCTGGTAGTAGTGGGCCATCCACACCCGGTTGGCGCCGGCGTCCAGGGTGACGATGGTCTCGGGGTCCAGTGCTTCGTTGAGATCCTTGACCAGCCGCTGGGGCATGATGGGCACGGCGCCGGAGTGAAGGGCGGCGTTCTCGAAGTAGTCTTCCGCGCGCTTGCGTTGCTCCAGCCGCACCGCCCCTTGCCGGTCGTTCCGCTGAAGGCCCTCCCCGCCCGTCTGCAGCAGTTGCCTCAACACGGCCTTGGCATCGCCGATGAGCGCGACCGCCACGGGATAGGACCAGCCGGCGTTCCTGGGTTCGATGTCGATCTGGATCAGCGTCTGCCGGTCGCTGTCGATGAGCAACTCGCTGTTGGTGTCGTTGGGGGCCAGCCGGGAACCCACCACCAGGATCGTGTCCGCTTCCTGAATCACGCTGTTGGCCACCGGCTGCCCGTACCGGCCCATCATGCCGAGGGCCAGCGGGTGGTTCTCCGGGAAAGCGCTCTTGCCGTTGTAGGTCGTGGCCACCGGGCTTTCCAGCAGCTCGGCCATGGCCGCCAGCTCATCGTAGGCCTTCGCCGCATGGACGCCGTTGCCGGCGATGATGACGGGGCGCTCGGCCGCCTCCAGCAGCTCGATGGCCGAAATCAGCTCCGCCACCGCCGGCATGGTCGCGTCCCCCTGGAGCCAGTGCTTGGTGTGGTGGACCCGCGGTGGCTTGTCCGGATCCAGCTCGCCCGCGATGGCCGCCTGGCGCATGATCACCGCGGTGGGCCCGTGGCGCCCCGTGGTGGCGTGCTTGATGGCCATCTGAAGGCCCAGCACCGCTTCCTTGGGGGTGGCGGCGAGAACGGAGAACTTGGTAATGCCGGAGAACAGGTTCCTCAGGTCGAACCCGCCATAGTGCCCCCAGCCGCTGGCGTTCCTGGGGTTCAGCGAGAAATCGCCGCCCTCGGTGGTATCCGCCAGCACCACCATGGGCGAGCCCGCCAAGTGCGCCTCCAGGGTGCCGAATATCGCGTTGGTGCCGACAAACGCCCCCTGGCCGAGGACCACTCCCGGCTTGCCCGTCAGGCGCCCGTACATGTCGGCCATGACCGAGGCCGCCTGCTCGTGCCGGACCAGAATCGGACGCACCCGGTCCGCGTAGTGGGACAGCGAATCGAATATGCGCATGGCGCTGCCGCCGGGTATGCCGAAAACGAAATCCACCCGCGCCTCGGCGAGGACCTCGCAAATCTTCTGGTGCGCCTTGACCATAAGCTTCTCCTGGCCCGCGAGGCCCTCTCGGGATTGTCTCTTGTGTGCGGCGCGTACCTGGTCCGGGCCGCGCCGGTTTCATGCGTCACAGGATGTCTTCATATCTGCGCCGTCCGTGCACGACTCTGTACACGCGGACCTGAGATCGAAGAACCTTGTGAAGCACAAGATATTCACTATGTCGCAGATAGCGGTAGCCGGAGGCCTTGAGAACCGCATCCCTGGGAATTCGTCCACGCTCCGGGAACTCTCCGAGACCGGAGATCAGAGCGAGCAGGGCGTTGATCACGTCCTCGGCCGCCGTGGGATTGTCCCGCGCAATGTATTGCTGAATTTCGAGGAGATCCAATTGGGCGCGACGAAGAACGCGGATCCGTCGCGTCATCCGCGCGCCTCGCGGAGAAGGGCTGCCAAGGCCTTCACACCGATACCCCGGTCTCCGTGACGCAAATCCTCTTCAGCCGCGTTCAACAACTCGTAAAGCTTGAGCCGCGACTGATCCCGTTCGTAGGCCGCCGCACTCATCACCACCAGCTCACTCTCGCCGTTTTTCGTAATGAAGACCGGCTCTCCGGATTCATGGCAGAGTTTCGAGATTTCAGGGGCCTTGTTGCGCAGATCCGAAATAGGGCGAATGGTGGGCATGGCTGATCCTCCGCACGGAAAGGCTCTGAGAAAGATCCTATCAGAATTCTGATAATCTGCAACGTGGAACGGTCTCTGGGTCGGATCGTTCCCGGCCGTGGCGCACCGTGATCACGCCAGCAGGTCTCCATGGCGCGACGCGGGCACGCCCTCGATAGCTTGGCCGGGGAGAGCCCAGCGACGTTCCAGCAGGCGCACGCCGCGCACGATCAGGAGGGTCAGCACGAGGTAGATCAACCCCGCCAGCGTAAAAAACTCCACCGCCGGGTAGGTGCGCGCGATGAGTGTGCGGGCCAGGCCGGCCCCCGGAGCCACCATCTCGGGGAGGTCCGCATGACGGCCATGGGCAAGGCCAGCGCGGTCCCCGCCGCCATCGCCACTACGGTCAGTTGGACCCGGCCAGCGCCAGAGCCGCGGTCACCAGCGCACCCGCGGCAAGTTGGGCGCCGAAGCCGAGCAGCACCGGCGCGTGCCCGTTCATCCGGGCCGCCTGTGGCCGTTCGCGCTCTCGGTGCGGTGACGCCCGTTAGCGGCGGGCATCGCTAATAGATGCTGAAGGGGAAGTAGCGCGCGTTGATCTTCGCGTAGGTGCCGTCGGCGAGGATGGCGGCCAGCGCGGTGTTGAGCCTTTGCCGCAGCGCGTCGTCCTTCTTGCGCACCGCGATACCGATGCCCTCGTCCAGGTCGTAGGCGTCGCCCACCAGCATGAAACCCGCGCCAGCCTTGGTCTTGAGCCATTCGTGCAGCACCAGGCCGTCGGCGAAGATGGCGTCGAGCCTGCGGGCGCTCAGGTCGAGGTACGCGTTGGTCTGCGTGTCGTAGAGTTTGATCTCGGCGCCGCCGGCATTCTTCTCCAGCCAGCTCGCGGACACGGTGGCGCGCTGGGCGCCGATGGTCTTGCCGGCGAGGTTCCCGGGGTCGAATCCGCCCTCCTTGGCCGCCACGAAGCGCACCTTGTTGCTGTAATACTTGTCCGTGAAGCCGACCACCTTCTTGCGCTCGGTGGTGATGGACATGCTCGCCACGATGGCGTCGTACTTCCCGGCCAGGAGCGCCGGGATGATGCCGTCCCAGTCCTGCGCCACCAGCTTGCACTCGACCTTCAAGCGCTCGCACAGCGCCAGCGCGATGTCGATGTCGAAGCCCTTGAGCTGCCCGGACGGGTCGACGACGTTGAACGGCGGATAGGCGCCTTCGCTGCCGATGCGGAGCGGGTTGGGCACGCCGTCTTCCGCACTCGCCGGCGGGCTGCTCAGAAGCAGTGACGCGACAAGTACGGCTATCACATATGCGACAGGCCGGTTCATGGGTCCTCCAATCCGCGTGTGACGGGTCGTGCACGCGGTGCCCCGACGATGGGTGCAGCGTTTCCGGTCCCGAGTTTGACTCGGTAATGCGCGCGGCGTCAAGTGGGCCGAACGTACGGGTACCGCTTGCCGGTGCGCCAATCCTCTCTCCTGCCTTGATTCGCCACACACCGTTCGAAGGAGGACGCCCGCCGTTGTTGCTCAACCGGCCCGGACTTGGTTTACTCGACGGATGGAATTGGCGGCTTCAGCGGCACGGCGATGCGCACGGCTCATGTTGTGCTGTCTCTCCCTGGCCGTGCTCGTGGGAGTCCTCTCGATATCCACCGCCTCCGCGGGCGAAGGACGGCTGCAGCTTGCCTACCGGGCTTACTTTGCCGGCGTCCGCGCGGCCAACCTCGATCTCGGCGTCGAATTCGACGCCGCGTCTTATGACCCGGACGCCGCCGCGTTCGATCTCGATGCGTCGGCGTATGCCGTGCGGGTGCGTTTGAAGACCACCGGCTTGGTCAAGACACTCACTCGTTTGAAGACCACGGCTTATTCGCACGGTGCGCTCGTTGCCGGGGACATCGTGCCGGTTCGGGCGGGCTACAGCAGCAAGCGGTGGCGCAAGAAGCGCTTGGTCGAGCTTGGCTTCGACGGGGGAACGCCGAGCGTTCTGCGAATGAAGCCACGTCGGAAAGCCGGGAACTCGCCAGCGGTGGCCCCGGCCGAGCTCAAGGGCGCCCTGGACCCCGCGGGCGCCTTGCTTGCGGTTCTCTCTCGGCTTGACGGTGGCAAGGGATGCGAGCTGCGCATCCCGGTATTTACCGGCCGCCGTCTCTACGAGCTTGTGGGTGAAGCCCGCGGAACCGCGCGGCTCAAGGCCAGCCAATACTCTCCCTTTGCCGGACCCACGGTGACGTGTCGCCTTCGGCTCGAGAGGAAGGCGGGTTTCAAACGGGAAACCGGCCGCCGCCGGGATCGCCACCACACCGACGTGAAGCTTCACGTGGCGCGGGTATTCGATGAAATGCCGCCGGTACCGGTCCGCTTCGCCGGCGACACCGGTTACGGTTCGCTTACCGCGTATCTTCACAGGGCGAAACTGGACGGGGGCGGCCTGAAGCGGGAGTTTGGTCCACGTCCCGGAAGGAAACGCAGGCGCTAGTGTCGGGAGGTCGTACGAGAACTATAGCCCTGTCGGGTTGCTTCGCGGCACTTCTGCTGCTGGCCGTCGGTGTGGGCGCCTTCGGCGCCGACCGCAATTTCTCGCAGTATCCCGGTTTCGCCGAGTACTTTGCGGCGAACCCCCCCGCGCCGGCCGCGGGCCCGGCGGATCAAGCGCTGGCCCGACGGCACGCGCCGCGCTTCCATCTGCCGGTGGGCCACGAGGGCCCCATCGACTTCTACCGGGATTACATCGCCCACGGTTACCTGGTGACCGGAGACGGCGTCCGAATCGACGGTCCCACGCCCGCCGACCTGAACCGCTACCGGGACGACGTCCGCGCCGAGTTCACGCACGTGCCCGGCGACGTCCAACCGCGTCCCGTGGTCTACGCGGCGGTGGAGCGCACCGGCCTGTGGGCGCCGGGTAAAGACGGACAGGCGCCCGAAGCGTTCACCGTCGTCACCTACCACCTGGTCTTCCGTGTCAGCGGTCTGCCCGCCGCGCTGCCCCAGGCGTTCGCCCTCCCGCTACGGCTGGTGGCGGACCTGGACGACTGGCATCAGCTCGACCACTACACCGCCGCGTTCGTGGTGCTGGACGCGGCCGGGCGCCCGGTGGCCCTCACGCTGCAGCAGCACAACTACCTGCGCACCTACCTGGTGGGAGAGTCGGTGGAGTTGGGACCCGACGGACGCTTCGACATCGACGTCGCCATCCGCTCCAACGAGCTTTACCCGCACGTGCCCGGCCGGACCGTGCGGCGTGCGGTGCGGTTCCTGGACTTCGAAGCCAGGGCCTTCATGATGGGTTTCGGCGAGCGCCCGACCATGTCCGCCGACGACATTACCGATCCGGACCGCACCGTCGACTACGAGATGGAGTTCCAGCCCGGCACCGACGCCTTCTACGCCTTCCACGGCTTCCTGGGCGAACGCCGCCGCCTCCCCGGCCGCGACGGCCCGCCCGGCGCGCGTTACAACACCCGCCCGCAACTCAAGCCGCTGCCCGCCCAGGTCCTCGACGGCTACTGGCGCGACGGCAACCAAGGCGATTGGGCACGTTACCAGCGCAGCCGGGCGAACGGCGCCGGCCGGGCCGGCTTCGCCCGCGCCCAGGTGGGGGTTTTCCACCACAACCTGGCGTGCCTGCGCCGCGGACGGAAAGGCTGTACGCTTCGGTAGCCTGGCGGGTGTGGTTGCGGGTTCATTATGTCGGATTGTCTCGACCAGTCTGACCGGTTATGATGTCGTATGTCTATCACCTACTCGGCATATGACGCTAAAGCGCGGTTCTCCGAGGTTCTCAGGCAGGTGCGCGACGGGAAAACCGTTACGGTTTCCTACCGGGGGAAGCCCGTGGCCGAGATTCGCGCGATCCGCGAGTCACGCGAGACAATCGAAGCACGGCTCGATGACCTGGAACGGCAAGGAATCTTGATCAGGTCATCTGGACCCAGGAAACCCCTGAGGTCGGTGGTACGCCGCCCAGGGGCTCTCAAGCGGTTTCTCGCGGAGCGCGGCGAATGACCGTCGCTTACGTCGATACCTCCGCGCTCGTCGCCGTTGCCTTCGATGAACGTGGCGGTGCCACTTGTGCCCGAAGGCTGGACTCGTTTCTCCGTCTCGTATCCTCGAACCTCCTCGAAGCCGAGTTGCGTGCCGTATTCGCTCGCGAACGACGGCGATTCGCTTCCGACCTCGTCTCGGACATCGAATGGATCCTGCCGGACCGGCGGCTGACCCGCGAGTTCGAGGCCGTGGTCGAGGCCGGCTACTTGCGAGGCGCCGACCTGTGGCATGTCGCGACGGCGCTTTACGTCGCGCCAGTGCCAAGTACTATCTCGTTCATCACCTTGGACTCTCGACAGCGGGCGGTTGCTTCCGCATTGGGGTTTGACGTCTAGCAAATGAGCCCAGTCGTCTTTCGTACCCTGAATCCCAGCGAGCGCAACTTTCGGTGGTCCCGGTTGCGACCCCTGCGGGTCGCTGAAATTCCCCGGCGATGCCATAGACGGTAGGTTTCCGGAGAGACTGCCCCATAGGAACCTGCTTTGCTCCGCCGCTTGGTGGGGACCACCCGGTCATGGTGCTCATCAGGCTGATCGTCTTCGCGTTGATCCAGTCCGCACGACACCGAGAGCCTTCAGCGGTCGTTCCTGTCATACCATCGCTCCCCGCCGAACGCGGCCTTGAGATCATCCCGTTCGAGCACCCCGGCCATCCCGTCATGGTAGCTGCCGGAGAACCGTCCCGTGATCACGCCCTCATCGCCGGCGATGCTGACCAGGGTGTCTTCACGAACGGCTACCGTGTAGTCGAGGTCCCCATCTCCCCACCGGTTGCCGGTGCCCGGCGCTCCCGGTTCCGCGGTCCAGGATTCCAGATTCCTGAACACAAGCTCTCCATGCAGAGTCTCGGTATCTAACTCCAGGGAGGCTTCCCCCACCACTGCCCGATTGGTCGGCGTGAATCCCACCAGATGGCCGGCCCAGAACGCCACACCGGAACCGTCGCTGTCGTAGGGGGCGCCACGGGAGGGGCTGACGCCCTGCGTCCACGGTTGTATTAGGCCGTTTCGCGCTGAGACGCCGAATATGACGGGTAACAAAGCAGTTTCGCACTCCGCGGTTATGGGGCACGGGACTGCGAATTCGCCCACCAGATTCCTTGATTCCTCCGACCAAGGCCCAAGTCGCTCATGCATCTGATCTGTAGTTGTACCGGGTCCAAGCCATCCGTACACCGCGAGCAACGCTTCGCGATCCAGGGGGTGGAGCACATACAAAGGACTTCGTTCAGGTGGCTCGTTCATGATCGTGTTGGGAAACTGCGTGCCGTCCAGTAGGTTGCGGCCGAGCGTGTGCAGGATTTCGCGAAAAAGGACGGGATCACGTCGTCGATACCGATTCCCTAGACGTCCAACGTCCATCCAGATATGACCCGACACGATATCCGAGCCATCCGGAGAATAGAACCGCCGCACAAGACTGCCGGCCTCCGGTTCGAACGCGTGCTCCGGCGGCCATTCCTCACGTGGTTGGAACTCGACCACAATTTGACCATCCGGCGGTCGCACGGCGTTCGTTGCCGCTGGGTGCGAGGCGAACCGCAACTGCCAACTATCCGGCAGTGAAGCGTTGATCGTCTGAACTGCCGAGAGCGTTTCCCTGACGAGATACGGCTCAGTGCCCTCGGCGACGACAACGGTAGGCGGCTCCAGGCCGAAACGCCGAATACGGCCATGGGCGCCGGCATCATGGGCGAGATATTCCGCGGTCCGGCCAGTACCGTCTTGAATCGTTCCATACGACAGATACAAGGAGTAACCCGAACTATGGAAAGTCTCCAGTGACTCCACCCACAGTGAGTCGAAGTCCCGGTATATCGGCCCGACGCCTACATACGTACCGGCGACTGGGGGCTGAAGCGCAGGGTTGCTCTCGACCTCGATGTGACTGGTACCTCCGGAAGTCGTCCCGCAGGCCACGAGGAACAGTACCAGAGGCAAACAAAAAGGCAGCGTCGGGAAACGCACTTGGACCCCCTTCCGTACGCAATCGGCCTACTTCGCCTGGTGGTGCCTGGTGGACGAGGACCGGTGAATGACTCCCAGGTGGCTTTCGTCGAGTTGCCCACGACCGGCAGCGATCTCCGCCTCTGGAGCCATGCGCCCGAAGACTCGAACTCACACTCGCGAAGTCTGAAGAAGCCAGTCCATCCTGTCAATGGCAACCGAAAACTGCACACTTTTGGCAATCGAAAACTGCACAGTTCCGAGAAGGGCGTCAGTGCAGATCTGAAGCTCTTCGGTTGGTTCCGGTTGGGCGAGAGGGCTTGGACGGAGGGCGCGTAGCGACTGGAGTCCAACCCCTCTCGCGTGCCGGAACGGCAGGACCTGGTGTTCATAGCGCAACCCCTTGGGGGGGCTGCTCGGATGCGGGCCGTACGAGGTTCCGGTGCTCGCGCATCCTGTAGCTGTTGCCGCGGATGTTGACGATGTGGCAGTGGTGCAGCAGCCGGTCGATGAGGGCGGCGACCATGACCTCGTCACCGAGGACACTGCCCCAGTCCTCGAAGCCAGCCGGGTGGGGGTGATGGTGACGTAGTGCTAGGTAAGCTGTTCCAAACCCATGCCCCTCTACGCCTGAAGCGCCGTCGCCACCACCAAGTACAGCGTCGTTCCCAGCAAGTCGTTGAACGCCGTCACCAGCGGGCCGGCGGCGACGGCGGGGTCGCGGTTGAGCCTGTAGAAGATGATGGGCTGGACGGTGCCCACGCAGGCGGCGGTGGTGACGGAGATGACCATGCCGATGAACACGGCGAGGGAGAGCTTGAGGATGTCGGGGGTGCCCATGTTGATGAGGTAGCTGGCGGCGGCGGTGATCAGGCCGCAGCTCGCGCCCAGGACCAGGCCGGTGGCGGCTTCGTAGAGGATGACCGAGAGGACGCGCTGGAGCGAGAGGGTGCCGAGGGCGATGGCGCGCACCACCAGCGTGGAGGACTGGAGCCCCACGGCGCCGGCGGTGGCGATGATCACCGGCAGGAACGCGGCCAGGAGCGCCATCTTCTCGAAGGTTTCGACGAAGACCTTGGAGATCACCAGGGCCACCACGAGCCCCAGCAGCACCGTCGTCATCACCCACGCGAAGCGTTCGCCCACGCGCTTGAACACGGAGTCGCGCGCCAGGTTGATGGACTCGCTCTCTACGCCGGCGATGGCGTAGATGTCCTTGCTGGCCTCCTCTTCGATGACGTCCACGACGTCGTCGATGGTGACGCGGCCCACGAGCCGGTCCTGGTCGTCGACCACGGGAACCGTGACGAAGTCGTACTTCTGCAGGACCCGGGCGACCTCGTCCTGCGGCATCGCCACGGGAACGGAGATTACCGGCCGCTCCATGATGTGGGCGACGGATTCGTCCGGGCGCGCCAGCACCAGGTTGCTGAGAGGCAGGATGCCGGTGACGCGCCGCTCCATGTTCACCACGAAGACGTCGTGGACCTCGGGCACGTCGTCCTGCGCGCGCCGGATCAGGCCGATGGCCTGCTCCACGGTGGCGTACTGCGGCACCGACACGTACTCCGTCTGCATGATGCCGCCGGCGCTGTCCGGCGGGTGGTCCAGCAGGTCGCCGATTTCCTCCGCCAGCTCCGACGGCATCTCCGCCAGGACCGTGGGGGTACGCTCCTCCGGCAGGGTCTCGATCAGGTCCGCGGCATCGTCGGTGTCCAGTTCCTCCACGAGCCCGGCCAGTTCCCGGTCCGAGAGGTCCGCCACCAGTTCGTCGCGCACCTCCGGCGGGACGAGGCTCAGGACAGCGGAGGCGGTCTCGTGGGACAGTAGCCCGAATACCCGTTGTCGCACCCGCGGTTCGTCGAGTTGATCCAGCAGCTCCGCGATGTCGGCGGGGTGGAAGTCGGCCAGGAGCCGGCGTACGTCGTCGTAGCGGCCCAGCCCGGTCCACATGACGATGTTCTCAAGCGCCACTTCGCGCGGCAACGGGCTCGCGGATGCATCCACGGGCACTCGCGGTACTTCTGGAGTCGAATGCTGCATCTCTGTTCAAGGGACCGCGAAATGGCCGCCGAGGCCGGTCTCGTTCACTCCTCCAGCGCCCGGTTGGCGCCGCGCGGGGAGCCCAGCACGGAGTAGGTCTCTTCCTGGGATCGTACCCCCGCTTCGCCGTTCCGGGGAATCCGCTCCGAAGTGCCGTCGGGCAGGATGTTCCATGCCTTGGTGTTGTCGCGCAGTTGCAGGGAAAGCACCTCGTCGATGGTCTTTTGCAGTCCGGGCTCCAGCACCGGGAAGGCCACCTCGACGCGGCGGTCGAGGTTGCGCGGCATCCAGTCGGCGGACGCCAGGAAGTAATCCGGGTCGCCATCATGGTTCCATATCCGACACAGGTTAAGGTCGCATTAAATGTCTTGCTATCGCCGCGGCCAAAACGCAAGGCATGGGGTCCAAGCGGCCGACAAGCTCGCCTGGATCAGCCGAGCCAGGACTTGCATCGACCGAGACGGAAACCCCTGACGGCCTTTGCACGCACGCAGGCCGTCGCGTCTCGTAACGGAACATCAACGAACACTTCGCTTTTCCGACGCAACCGCGTCATCTCATGAACACACGGAGACGTTAGCCTTTCCACTGGGAATTCAAAATCGACGGACCGGGATTGTCTTCCCCGGTTCGAACCACTCAGGAGGTGGCAACGTGTCGAACTCGACGGGAACAGTGCCGCGGTATTTCCGGACGGTCTGGCTCTCCGACATCCATCTGGGTTTCCGTGGCTGCAGCGCCGCGTCCCTGCTCGCTTTCCTGCGTTCCGTGGAATGCGAGTTTCTCTACCTTGTGGGTGACATCATCGACATATGGTCCGTGCGCAAACGGCCCTTCTGGCCCCAGGACCACAACAACGTTCTACGAACGATCCTCGGCAAGGCCAAGTACGGCACCAAGGTGATCTACGTGCCGGGGAATCACGACGAAATGCTGCGTGACTACGACGGCATGGCCTTCGGCAACATCCGGATCAAGGACCGGGTCGTGCACCGGAAGGCCGACGGCAAGCGGTTCCTGGTCATCCACGGCGACCAGTTCGACAGCGTTGTGCGTTCCTCCAGGGCCATCGCGCTCCTGGGCAGTCATGCGTACGACCTGCTGCTGGCCGTCAATACGCGGCTCAATGTGGCGCGGCGCAGGGTAGGGCTGCCCTACTGGTCGCTGGCCGGCGCCATCAAGCACAAGGTCAAGAATGCCGTGCGCTACATCAGCAACTTCGAGGCGGCGGTGGCGTTCGAGGCGGCGCGCCTGGGCGTGGACGGAGTCATCTGCGGACACATCCACCGGGCTCAGATCGTTTCCTTGAACGACATCACCTATTGCAACTGCGGCGACTGGGTGGAGAGCAACAGCGCTCTGGTGGAGCACGAGGATGGACGGCTGGAGTTGTTGGAATGGCAGGACACTCACCGTATCGCCTACGGCGTGCAGGACGTGGACCCCGCTTCCGTAGCGCTGCTCACCGGCAAGGGCGACGCCCACCACCGCAACGGAGCGGTTGGCGGGCCTGGTAGTGCGCACTCTCTCCTCCACCGATAGCGCACGGCTAGAACCGGATGAGTACGTCATTCCCCCGAAAGCGGGAATCCAGGTGGGGCGGAGGCGGGGGAGGGGGACGCGGTGGCGTCTTTCCAGAAGCCTGGCTCGATGGGCTCCATCAGCGACACGAACCGCCGGGTCCACTCCAGCCAGGTGTGCTGCCGGGCGTAGGCCACGCAGTCGGCGGGATCAAGGTCGAGTGCGCCGAGAACGGCGGCGCGAAGGTCCCGGTCCAGCACGCCGGTCGTGCCGTTCCGTACCACGTCCAACGGTCCGCTGACCGGAAACGCCGCCACCGGAACGCCGCAGGCCATGGCCTCCAGCATGACGAGCCCGAAGGTGTCCGTCAGGCTCGGGAAGACGAACACGTCGGCGGCGGCCACATGCGCCGCCAGCTCCTCGTCCAGCTTCTGGCCGACGAACCGGACGTCCGGATAACGCGAGCGCAGCCTTTGCAGATCCGGGCCGTCTCCCACCACGTACTTGGTGCCGGGGAGGTCCAGATCCAGGAAAGCCTCGATGTTCTTTTCCACCGCCACGCGCCCCATGTACATGGACACTGGCCGCGGGCCCGGCAGGAAGGACTTGGGTGCGGGCTTGAACAGGTCGGCGTCGACGCCCCTTGCCCAAATGGCGAGGTTGTCGAAGCCGTTTCGACGCAAATGCCCGGCCAGGGAACGCGTCGCCACGAGGGTTCGAGCTGCGCGGCCGTGGTACTTGCGGAGAACACGGTAGGACCAGCTCACCGGAATAGGAAGGCGCGCACGTATGTATTCGGGAAAAAGCGTGTGGACGCACGTGGTGAAAGGGATACCGAGGCGGCAGCAGAAGGAGCGCGCCGCGTGTCCGATGGGTCCCTCGGTGGAAATGTGCACGGCCTCGGGCTTGAATTCCCGCAGGATGCGCCGGACTCCGCGGCCGGGGAGTAGAGCCAGCCGAATGGAGGGATAGGTGGGGCAGGGGAAAGTGGCGAAATCCAGCGGCGTCACGAAGCGCGTTTCGTGCCCTAGCCTCTCCAGGTGTGCGCGGGTCTGCTGCAACGTGCGTACCACGCCGTTGACCTGCGGCTCCCAAGCGTCGGTGATCAGTGCGATCTTCATCGCTGTAGCCACAGGTTAGCGCGTCATCGTTAAGGAATGATGAAGAACGGGTGAACCGTCGCTCGTTGCCGCGGGCGCCGGGACTGTAGTAGCGTGGACCGGTGCAAGAGCATCGAAACACCGCGGGAACAATGAGACCGATGCACAACGGTGACGAGCCTTCCTGGCGCAAGGATGCCGCTAGCCTCTCGGCGCCAGGCAGGCGTTGAGGATGGCGCCGTGGAGGTCCACGGCGGTGCGCCCGCAGTAGTCGAGGTCGTAGCCGGTGCGCACTTCGATGCCGCCCTCCAGCAGGCGCCGCAGCACCAGGCGGCGGAAGCTGCCGTGGCCCATGACGCCGTCTGCGTGCTCCTTGAGGTCGGCTTCCTCGTGGGTGGAGAAGTAGATGGCCTGCTCGGGGGTGAGGCCGTAGTGGGTGGTGAGCGCCTTGAAGCAGTCAGCCGACCAGTAGCCGGTCTGCTCTTCGGTGGCCCCGGCCGCGTAGAACTCGGCCACGGTGCCTTCCCAGAGGATCGTGCGCTTGAAGTCTATCTTGGCGCGAAACTCGGCCAGCATGGGCTCCAGGTAAACCTCGTCCTCGTCGATTCCCAACGCCTTGGCCGTCTCCAGCACCACGTGAATGTGTCCGGGCGGCTCGGGATGGAGGAGCTCATCGGCGAGTTTGCGCGCCATGGGCGCCATGAGGTCGCGATTGCGACGGAAGAAGGCGATGTGCTTGTGGTAGGACGCCGCCTCCACCGTGTTGATCTCGATGGTGTACGAAGCCCAGTTCTTGAAGAACGTCCGCAGCGCGGCGCGCGGCAGGCTCCCCTCCATGAGCTGAATCATGAACGGCGAGCCGGTCACCCGCTCGCGCCACCGTTGTGCCACCTTGCGATAGTGTTCGTCCACGTGAGCCCTGGCTTCGCCGGGACTCATGGCCGGGATGATCATGGGTGTTCCGCTCCTTTCAGCTACGGCACGGAAGCACCAGGGTGCACCGTCCGGTCAGGATCTGCCGTTCCTCCTGGTTGGCGCCCTCCAACTCGCACGCGATCCGCGGATCGGCGGGGTCATCGCTTTTCTCAACCGCCCGCACGGCGAACCGCATGGTGTCGCCCTCGAAGGTCGAGTAGGTGTGCCGGATGCCGAGCTTGCGCAGCCGGCCGCGGGGACCCAGCCAATCGGTCAGCATGCGCATCAGCAGGGCCTGCCGGTAGGCGCCGCTGGCGATGAAGGTGCGCAGGCCGGCGTGCTCGCGCACCCAGTCGCGGTCGTAGTGGAGTTGCTGCGTGTTCTCCTGCAGGCCGGCCCAGCGCACGGTGTCGATGATGGTGAGGGGACCGTACTCGCGCGCCACCAGCTCCGTGCCGGGTTGGACATCCTCGAAGAATCGTTGCTCGGCCATGGGTGTCTTCGCGCCGGTCATGCCGGTCATTCCTCACCGCGCTTGCGCCCTACTCCTGGACCGCGCCTGTCTCCACCATTGCCCGGCGGTCCGCGTCGGAGTAGCCCAGTTCGGCCAGGATCTCGCCGTTGTGCTGTCCCAGGGTCGGCGCCGGTCCCATCTCCTGTCCCCGGACGCGGGCGACCGCCCCGCGCGGGAACGGGATGCGGCCGAACCGCGGATCGTCCGCTTCGGCGAGGTAGCCGCGCGCGATGAGCTGCGCGTCCCGGGTCAGGTCCAGCGGCGTCGACACCGGCGATGACGGGAACCGGCGCCGCTGCCCCTCCTCGACGATCTCCGACTTGGTGAACTGTTTAGACCAGGCCAGCACCCGGTCCATGATGAAATCCTTCTTCTCCCGTTGCGCGTCGTCCGACCCCAGCGAAGAGTCGGCCATGAGCTCGGGGTCCCGGACCCATTCCACGAACTTCTCCCAGCGGCCGGGCCGGTTGATCTGGCTCACCACCCAGTGGCCGTCCTTGCACGGCAGCGCCCCGGAGACGGCCGTAATGGTGCCCCGGTTGCCGCGCCGCTCGGTGCGTGTCCCCGAGAACGTGTACTCGACCATGGCCTGCTCGACGAAGGTCTCCAGGCAATCCTGCATGGCGACGCGCACGCGCTGCCCCTTCCCGGTGCTTTGCAGTACGCGGAGCGCGGCGGCCGTGGCGACGGCCGCGTGAATGCCGGTGGCCAGATAGACGATGTGCCCGCCCATGAGCGTGGGCCGGCCGTCGCGGTGTCCGGTGAGGGAGAGCAGCCCCGAGCGGGCGTAGGCGCACAGCTCGTCCTCTGCCTCCTCGATATCGGTCCATACGATATCCGCCTTCGGCGCGTCGTCCTCGTCGACCGGCAGCGACCGGCTCGTCACCACGGCATCGGCCGTTCGCAGCAGCTCCCGGAACAACCGCCATCCGGCGGCGGAGTGGAGGTTGACGGAAAGGCTCCGCTTGCCGGCGTTCAGGAAATGGTGAAAGGCGCCGTGTTCCAGCCCGGACGCATCCCCCAGGAACGGACCGATGCGGCGCATGGCGTCGCCGCCGGGAGAATCGATGCGGATGACGTCGTGTCCGGACTCCGCGAGCAGCCGCGCGGCGTAGGCGCCCGCCAATGATCCGAGATCAATCACTCTCCCCACAAGCTCACTCCCTTGCCTGCCGTTCCCGGAAGAGCGCCACCGTGTGGCGTCGCGCGAACACCAGGCCGCCCTCGGCGTTGCGCACCTCCTCCAACTGCGTGACGTAAATCCCCGCGCCCATCCTGCCCTGGCGCGCCGTGATGTCCACGATGTGGCTCTGGCAGGTAAGCGGCTCGCCCAGGAGCACGGGCTGCAACCACTCGGTCTCGCTGCCGGCGTTGCGCACGTTGGTGTAGGCCGCGGGCACGGGAAGCTGCCGGCGCACGTCGAAGGATGACGCCTTCCCCTCGGGCTCCTTGATGCTGAAGGGCGTCCATCCCACCAGGATGGGCGGCAGAAGACGGCCGCCGTAGCCCGCCGAGCGGGCGAAGTCGTCGTCGAGCCACAGCGGGTTCGCGTCGCCGGTGGCGTCCACGTAACGGCGGACGTCCGACGCGCTCAACGTCTCCAGCGCGCGCACCGGGCCTTTCCGGCCGATGCAGCGGCGCAGTTCATCGGAGACGATGGTTTCGGGGGCGTCGCTCACTATACCAAGGCTCCCGTGCCGGCCAGCTCCGCCAACTCGCTTTCCGGGAGGGCCAGCCATTCCCGCAGCACCTCGCGCGTGTGTTGTCCCAGACACGGGGCGGGCGTTGCCGCCGGCAGGGCGCTTTCCGAGAACTCGAAGGGCAGCGCCGTCGTCAGCATGGAACCCACCCTGGGCTCGGCCATGCGCTTGTAGGCCCTGGACGGCGAACCATCTTCCACCAAGTCCTGGACCCGCCGCATGCGCGCGGCAGGGACGCCGGCCCGCCGCAACCGGGTCTCCACGTCGGCGCTCTCGAGCCCGCGGGTCCACGCCTCGATGCGCGTGTCGATCTCGTCGTGATGGCGCTGCCGCTCCTCCACCGTGGCGAAGCGGGCGTCGCCCGCCAGGCCCGCGTCCGGGACCGTCTCCGCCACCGCCTCGGCCAGCGCGCGCCATTGCGCATCGTCGTGGACGCTCACGGCGCACCACTGGTCAACGCCCGCGCACTGGTACACGCCCCGCGGCGCGCAGCGGTCCGAACGGTTGCCCATGCGCTCCGGGCTCCGCCCCTGCACGGCGCTGAACAGCAGGAGCGGCGCGATCATCGAGACGCTGCACTCGAACTGGCCCATGTCCAGGTGGATGCCGTGGCCGGTCGTTTCCCGCTCGGTCAGCGCGCCGATGACCGCGTAGCAGGTGTGAAGCCCGCCGATGTAGTCGTTCCAGGAGTTCGAGATGGCGGTGGGCGGGTCGCCCTCGGCGCCGGTGACCTGCATGAGCCCGGCGGCGCCCTGGAGGTTCATGTTCATGCTGGTCCAGTCGCGCCGCGGACCGCTGTGGCCGTAGCCCGACATGCTGGCGAACACCAGCCGCGGGTTGGCCGACCTGAGCGACTCGTATCCCAGGCCCAGGCGGTCCATGACCCCGGCGCTGAAGTTCTCCACCACCACGTCCGCGGCCTCGGCCAGGCGCCGGGCGATATCCCGGCCCGCCGGGTGCTTCAAATCGATGCTCACCGAGCGCTTGTTGCGGTTTGTGTTCAGATAGGAGGCGTGGCGCCCGTCCGAGTGCCGGTAGGACGACGGCCACGGGAAGTCCGGATGCTTGCTGCTCTCCACCCGCACCACGTCGGCGCCCAGATCCGCCAGCAGCCGCGTGCAGAACGGCGCCGCCAGCACGTGGCCGAAGTCGAGGACACGGACGCCGGACAGGGGAGGCGCATCAGGTTTCACTGTCTTCATACTCCGTTTCGTGGCTCATGCTACGCTGCGCGGAAGCGTGTTTCAAACCCGGGACCGGCTTTGACGCCGCCCCCGTCGTCCAGTCCCATCGTTGACAGCCAACCGCCCGAAACCTATATAATCGCCACCCAACGACCTCGCACACGGACCGATGCGAACCGAAAGGTTTAAGGTGAACGGAATGAATCGAATGAACGAATTCGTGGACACCCGACAGGGCCTGTTGGACCGCCAGGTCTTCTTCTCCCGGGACATCTACGAGCAGGAGATGGAGAGGATCTTCGCGCGCTGCTGGCTGTTCCTGGGCCACGAGAGCCAGATCCCCAACCCCAATGATTTCCTCGCCACCTACATGGGCGAGGACCCGGTGCTGCTGTGCCGGGGCGGGGACGGGACCATCCGCGCGTTCCTCAACATGTGCCGTCACCGGGGCAACCGGGTGTGCCGCGCCGACCGGGGCAACGCCACGTCCTTCATGTGCACCTACCACGGCTGGTGCTACGGCAACGACGGCAAGCTCATCGGCGTGCCCGGGATGAAGGAGATCTACAGCAACGAGCTGGACATGTCCCAGTGGGGCCTCGTGGAAGTGGCCCAGGTCGCCACCCACAGAAGCCTCGTCTTCGCCACCTTCGACCCGGCGGCGCCGCCGCTGCTGGACTATCTCGGCGGCCAGGACCAGGAGCTGAACTTCATGTTCGACCGCCGCGCCGGCGGCACCGAGGTCATCGGCGGCGTGCACAAATGGGTCATGAACGCGAATTGGAAGTACGCGGCGGACAACTTCTTCGGCGACGACGGCCACCACACCGTGACCCACGCCTCGGTGCGCCGGGTGCCCGTGGACAAACGCTACTACCCGCAGACCAACGACGACGCCCGACCCGACACGGACCGCGCGCTCTCCCGCGTCGCCGAGGGCCTCATCCGCGACTACCACGAGGATCACTTCGATGAGCTGGTGCGGCGCGTCGGCGCCGACATGGCGGAACGGCCCGGCCTGGTCACCACCGTCTTCCCCAACCTGTCGCCCAACTTCAGCCGCCACATGATCCGCCTGTGGCACCCCAAGGGGCCGGACAAGACCGAGATCTGGTCCTACTGCGTCGTGGACAAGGACGCGCCCGACGAGGTGAAGACCGCCATGCGCCTGCACCTCACCCAGACCTTCGGCCCGTCCGGGAACCTGGAGCAGGACGACATGAACAACTGGATCCAGTGCACCGACACCGCCCGCGGCGTGGTGGCCCGGCGCTACCCGCAGAACATCCAGGCCCATCTCGGACACGAGGACCGCTGCCCGCCCATCGGCGGCGGCCGGCGCCTGCGCGCGTTCTACGCGCGCTGGGAGATGATGATGAATGCCGGGAACTGGGCCGACGTCGACCTGGAGACCCGGTACTGGTAACGACCCCGCAAGCAACGGCGGAAGGTGCAACCCGACAAGGCGGAGGCAACGTGACCGATCACGATCTGTGGCATGAGATCAACGACTTCCTCGTGCGCGAGGCGCGGCTGCTGGACGACCGCGCGTTCGAGGAATGGCTGGAACTCTTCACCGACGACATCGTCTACTGGATGCCGGAACGGACCAATCCGTGGGAGAGCGACGACCTCACGGACACCGTCTCCAAGCCCGGCGAGCTGGCGCTCTTCGAGGAATCCAAGGAAACCCTGCGCACTCGCGTGGCCCGTCTCGCCACCGGCATGGCCTGGTCGGAAGTGCCGCCGTCGCGCACCCGTCACCTCGTCACCAACGTGCAGGTGGAACCCGGCGAGTCCGACTCGGAGTTGAGGGTGCGTTCGTATTTCATGGTGTACCGCACCCAGCTCGAGCACAGCCGGGACGTGTTCGTCGGCGAGCGCGACGACGTATTGCGCAAGGTCGGCGACCAGTGGAAGATCGCCCGCCGCACCATCGTCCTCGACCAGGCCGTGCTGCAGTCGCCCAACCTGAGCATCTTCTTTTAGGGAGCGTGGGATGAACCCGATGAACGATCTCGTGGACACCCGACAAGGGCTGCTGGACCGCCGCATCTTCGTCTCCAGGGACATCTACCAGCAGGAGCTGGAACGCATCTTCGCGCGCTGCTGGCTGTTCCTGGGCCACGAGAGCCAGATCCCCAACCCCAACGACTTCCTCGCCACCTACATGGGCGAGGACCCCGTGCTGCTGTGCCGCGGCGCCGACGGCACCGTCCGGGCGTTCCTCAACATGTGCCGCCACCGCGGCAACCGCGTGTGCCGCGCCGACCAGGGCAACGCCACCTCCTTCATGTGCACCTACCACGGCTGGTGCTACGGCAACGACGGCAAGCTCATCGGCGTGCCCGGCATGAAGGAGATCTACAGCAACGAGCTGGACATGAAGCAGTGGGGGCTCGTGGAAGTCGCTCAACTCGACGTCTACAGGGGCCTCATCTTCGCCACCTTCGATCCCAAGGCGCCGCCCTTGCTGGACTACCTCGGCGGCCAGGAGCAGGAACTGGGCGTCATGTTCGACCGCCGCGCCGGCGGCACCGAGATCATCGGCGGCGTGCACAAGTGGGTGATGAACGCCAACTGGAAGTACGCCGCCGACAACTTCTTCGGCGACGACGGCCACCACACCGTCACCCACGTGTCCGTGCGCGAGGTGCCCGTGGACGACCTGTCCTACCCCCGCACCAACGAGGAGCCCCGCCCCTATTCCGACGACATCGGCTTCACGCGGGTCGCCGGCGGCATCATCCGCGACTACCTCCTCGACCACTTCGACGAAGCCGTGCAGCGCATCGGCCCCGATCTCGCCCGGCAGGCCGGCCTCGTCACCACCGTCTTCCCCAACGTCTCCCCCAACTTCATCCGCCACATGATCCGCGTGTGGCACCCCCGCGGCCCCGAGAAGACCGAGATCTGGTCCTACTGCGTGGTCGACAAGGAAGCCCCCGCCGAGATCAAGACCGCCATGCGCCGCCACCTCACCCAGACCTTCGGCCCCAGCGGCAACCTCGAGCAGGACGACATGAACAACTGGGAGCAGTGCACCGGCACCGCCCGCGGCGTCATCGCCCGCCGCTACCCCCAGAACATCCAGGCCCACCTCGGCCACGAGGAAAAGTCCGGCGCCTTCGGCGGCGGCAAGCGCCTGCGCCGATTCTACGCCCGCTGGGCGATGATGATGGAAGCGGAGAGTTGGGGAGAGGTAAACCTGGACACGAAGTACTACTAAGGGAGCCGCTTGGCGACCTCCAATACCCGCTTGTAAACGTCGCGTTTGGCCAGCGAGAAAGTCCGGGCGACGAGCTTCGCCACCTCGTTGGCCGTGCCTCCCGCTTCCAGCAGCCTGCCGATCTCCGCCCGCAACACCTCCTCGCTCACCGGCGGCCGCTCACTCCGTCCCGCGACCACCACGACGAACTCCCCCTTCACATCCACATCATCGAGCCTCTCCGCCAGCTCCGAAAGGGTGCCCCGCAACAACTCCTCGTGCAGCTTGGTGAGCTCGCGCCCCACCATTGCCGCCCGATCGCCCAAAACATCGAACATGTCGCGCAACGCCTCCCGTATCCGGTGCGGCGCCTCGTAAAGCACCAAGGTACGGTCATCGTCCGCAAGCTGCCGCAGCACCTCCCGCCTCCGGCCCTGGCGGGCCGGCAGGAACCCCTGAAAAACGAACCGGTCCGTGGCCAGTCCGCACACGCTCAACGCCGCCGTGGCCGCCGACACCCCCGGCACCGGCGTCACCCCCACCCCCATTTCCGCCGCCGCCCGTATCAAGTGATAGCCCGGATCCGAAATGGTAGGCGTACCCGCGTCCGACACCAGGGCAATGTCCTCTCCCGCCTCCAACCGCCGCGTCAGCACCCCCGCCTTGGCCCTTTCATTCCTCTCGTGGTAGCTGGTGACCGGCGTCCCGATCTCATAACGGCTCAGCAGTTTGCGCGTATGCCGCGTATCCTCCGCCGCGATCAAATCAACCTCCCGCAACACCCGCAACGCCCGTAGCGTAATATCCTCAAGATTCCCGATCGGCGTCGCGACAACGTAAAGCATCTACCTACTCGCCCGTAGGGGACCGCGGCCACGACCGCAGTGTTCCTCGCATCGTGCCACCCCACCCCTGGATTCCCGCTTCCGCGGGAATGACGATTCGGGGAGTTCGTCGACGCCCCAATTGGCCTCGCAGATTCAAGATGCCATGGATAACGCCGCCACGCAGGGATGGGAGGTCAGGCCCCGGGATGATGTTGGGTCCGCCCTCCATCATCCCGGGGCCTGTCCTCCCATCCCGTCCGGCCCTCCACCACCCCCCTCCAACATCGCCCTCAACCCATCCTCATCAAGCACCCGAACCCCCAACTCCTCCGCCTTCGCAGCCTTGGACCCCGGATCAACCCCCACCACCACATAGTCCGTCTTCCCACTAACGCTACCCGACACGCGCCCGCCCGCCGCAACGATGGATTTCTGCGCCTCGCTACGCGACATGGTCTCAAGGCTCCCCGTAAGCACGAAGCTCAACCCCGTGAGCGCCCCCTCCGCCGGAGCCTCCGCCTTCAGCCGGAACCCCGCCGCCAGCAGCTTCTCGATGACCCTCCGGTTTCCCGGCTCCGCGAAAAAGCCCGCGATGCTCTTGGCCACCTCCGGCCCCACGTCCCGCACCTCCGTCAACGCCTCCTCCTCCGCCCCCATGATCCCGTCGAGGCTGCCGAAGTGCTCCGCCAGCACCTTGGCCGTCGCCTCCCCCACGTGGCGGATCCCCAACGCGGTCACGAAACGAGCCAGAGACGTGTCCTTGCTGCGCCCCAGCTCGCGGATCAAATTCTGCGCCGACTTCGCGCCCATGCGCTCCAGCGACGCCAGCGTCTCCTCGTCCAGGCCGTAAAGGTCCGCGCTGTCCGCCACCAGTTCCTTTTCCACCAACTGCTCGATGAGCTTCTCCCCCAGCCCCTCGATGTCCAGCGCGTTGCGCGATCCGAAGAACTTGAGGCTCTCCTTCAGCTTGGCGGGACACGACAACCCCACGCAGCGGTACGCCGCCTCCCCCTCCTCGCGGTACACCTGGGAACCGCACCGCGGGCATTGCGAGGGCATCTCGAAGACCCGCTCGCTCCCGTCCCTCTCCTCCTCCACCACACGGACCACGTACGGGATCACGTCGCCCGCGCGCTCGATGACGATGGTGTCGCCGATGCGGATGTCCTTGCGCTCGATCTCGTCCATGTTGTGCAGCGACGCGTTCCGCACCGTCACCCCCGCCAACTGCACAGGATCGAGATGCGCCACGGGGGTGAGGGTGCCGGTGCGCCCCACCTGCGGATGGATGTCGAGGATGCGCGTGGTGGACTGGCGCGGTTTGAACTTGTAGGCCATGGCCCAGCGCGGCGAGCGCGCGATCTGCCCCAGGCGCCGCTGCAATTCCAGGCTGTTGACCTTCAGGACCACGCCGTCGATCTCGAAGGGCAGCGCGTCGCGCCGCTCTTCCATCTCCTCCTGGTAGGCGACGATCTCGTCCACGCCGCGGCACACCCGCGTGAGCGGCACGGGCTTGAGCCCCCAGTCCTGGAGCGTCGCGAGGAAGTCCGCCTGGCTGGCGAACGCCGCCGGCTCCACCACGCCCATGCCGTGGCAGAACATGTCCAGGGGCCGGCTGGCGGTGATCTTCGAGTCGAGTTGCTTGAGGGCCCCCGCGGCGGCGTTGCGCGGATTGGCGAACACGTACTCGCCCGCCTCCTCGCGTTGGTTGTTGAGGCGCCGGAAGCCTTCGGTGGGGTAGAAGATCTCGCCGCGCACCGCCAGGAGCCGCGGCACGGGCGCGCCGTCCCGTCTCAGTGAGAGCGCCACCGAGCGGATCGTGCGCACGTTCTGCGTGATGTCCTCGCCGTCCGTGCCGTCGCCCCGTGTGGAGCCCACCGCAAGGACGCCGTCCTCGTACACCAGCTCGACGCCCACGCCGTCGATCTTGGGCTCCACGACGTATTCCAGGGGATCGTCGGTCTTGAGGAACCGCTGAATACGCTGCTCGAAGTCCGCCAGCTCGTCCGGGTTGGTCACGTTGTCCAGCGACAGCATGGGCAGGGTGTGCCGCACCGTGGCGAACCGCTCCACCGGCGGCCCTCCCACCTTGCTGGTGGGGGAGTTGGGCAACGCCAGCTCCGGGTGCTCCTGCTCCAGCCGGGTCAGCCGCCGGAACATTTCATCATATTCGGAATCGGTGACGACCGGCGCATCGAGGACGTGGTAGCGGTAGCTGTGCTCCTCCACCCGCGCGGTCAGCTCCCGGATCTCCTCCTTCAACGCCTCCAGTGATTCGGCCACCTTGCAGCTCCTTCAATGCACCTCACGGACGTTGTTTAGTGTATGTCAACAAGAAGGCCGAGCCGCAAGGTTCTGATTCCTTTGCGTCAGGCCAGGATGGACGCGGCACTCCGCGAGCTTGCGAATGGTTTCCCGCGCCGTCAGCCTGCCCTCCTCGGTGATGATCGCGGTGACGCAGTCCAGAGGCGTGAGGTCGAAGTAGTAGTTGATCACCCGCAATCCCTCGGGGATCTCGGCCAGGATCTCCTCGGGCGGCCGTTCCCGCAGGTGGCTGTCGCGCGACGCGGACGGCAGGAACTTCTCGCTCCCCGCCAGAACGTAGAACGGCACGCCCCAACTCCGGGCCGCCGTGGCCAACCCGAGGGTGCCGGCCTTGTTGACGACGCCGTGGGCAGTGACGGCGTCCGCCCCGACCACCAGCATGGCGCGTTCGCTTCGCCGCAGCAGCGCGAACGCGAGGCTGTCGCTGGACAGGGTTGCCGCGATGCCGTGCCGGGCCAGCTCCCGCGCCAGGGCGCTGCCTTCGTCCACGGGGCGCGACTCGGTGCAGTGGACCGAAAAGCGGCGCCCCGCATCCCGGCAACTCAGCAAGGCGGCGCGGACGGTGGAGCTCGCTGAATGGGTGAAGATCGCCGCACCCGGCTCGATGATTGCGCCGAGGTGGCGTCCGATGGCCCGGTTGTGCTCATCCATGCGTTCGACGAAGGCGCCCGCGGCGCGCCGCACCCGGCCTGGGATGTCGTCGTGGGCCGGCGTGCCGGCGCTGCCGCCGTCGTCGTCCGGCACGCTTTCCAGCACGGCGCCGAAGAGATTGTACAGCGGCGCCATGGCCGGATGCGCCTCGATCAGCGCGTTCCCCAGCTCCAGGATCAGCGCCACGACATGGCCATGGTCCGCGGTGCCGCGGGACGCCACGGCGTGTTCCCCGCAAGCTTGGTCGACGCGCTCCGCCGCCAGCGCCGCCGCGTGCCGGGAAATGGTCTGGGAGCCGGACGTGTTGTCGTTGCGAATGGACTCAACCGCCGCGTCACGTACCATGGAAGCCTCCCGCCGCCGTGACGCCCGCACCCGGTGCAGACTTGCGAATGTCGCGCGTTGACCGGTCACGCCGCCTGTGATAGCTAGTGCCAAATTCCAGGGGGACCGCCAGCGCTGGTGGGCTGGTTGCAAATAACATTGTGAAACTGCTGGCGTTTCTCGTCACGGACTCGCTTCGATGCGCACCGGCGGATACCGGTCCATTCTCAAGAAATACCATGTGGCAACTCCTCTGGGGAATCCTGTTCAGCTTGCTTGTCGCGGCCTGTCTTCCCGTGGATGAAGTCGCGCAGGGGCCCCCGGGTCCCTTTGGGGACGACGCCAAGGTCGCCGTCCCGGCGGAAGCACAGGCCATGTACCGCTATATGCGCGCCCGCATGGACGTGCTCGACGGCGACTTCCAGGCGGCACACGAGCACTATGAGGCAGTGCGGGAGCATGACCCCGACAGCGCCTTGGTGCGCGCGCGCCTGGCCGGGTCGCATCTCGTCCTCGGTGCGATCGACGACGCCCTGCGCGAGGCGAAGGCCGCCGTGCGGTTGAACGGCCAGGAGCCGGATAACCGCCGCCTGTTGGCCGGGCTCTACGGGGCCACCGGCAGGGTGGACGAAGCGATCCGGGAATACCGGAAGCTGCTGGAGCTGGACCCCGAGGATTCGCAGTCGCTCCTGTACCTCGGCGCGATCCATCTGGCCGAGGGCGACTACGAACAGGCGCGGGAGAGCCTGGAGCGTTACAAGAAACGCAATTCTTCATCGCCGTTGGGCCCGTATTACCTCGGCCGGGTCCTGGTGAGTTCCGGCGAGTTGTCGCTCGCGGAGGAGAGTTATGCCGCGGCCCTCAAGCTGCACCCTTCCTCCGCGCCCGTGTTGGCGGAACTGGCGCTGGTGCAGGAGTTCCGCGGTCGCCGTGACGAGGCTCTCAAGACCTACGAGAAACTCCTGAAGGCCGACTCGCGGAACGAGTGGGCGGGCAAACGCATCAAGGCCCTGCGCGCAGGCGGCGAGGATCTTGCCGATGCACGGGCCGAGTTCGACCGCCGCGGGGATCAAGAGGCCTCGCCCGGGGCGGCGCGGATGAAGATGGGGCTCGTCTACTACGAGCTGGGTAGCCTGGAGGCCGCGGTCTCTGAGTTCAGGCTCGCCCTGGCGGAACGGCCGGAGGACCAACGCGTTCGGTTTTTCCTGGGCCTGACGCTAGCCCGGCTGGAAGACGAGGAAGGCGCCGCGACGCATTTCCGGCGCATCCCCCGGGACAGCCAGTATTTCGTCGATGCGCGGGTCCAACTCGCGTCGATCTACCAGGGACAGGAGCGGTACCCCGAGGCGGTGGGCGCCATCCGTGAGGCGTTGGAGGTGGACGACCGGCGACGCGGGGAGTTGCTGCGTTTTCTGGTCGAGATCTACCGCAAGGCCAAGGATCTTCCGAACGCCATCGAGGTCATGCACGAGGTGGTGGAACTGGACCCCGAGAATGATCGCGTCTACTTCACGTTGGGGGCGCTTTACGACGAGAGCAAGGACAAGGACAAGACCATCGAATACATGCGGAAGGCCGTCGAGCTCAACCCGGACAGCGCGCCCGCGCTGAACTATCTGGGCTACACCTACGCCGATTTGGGCGTGGAGCTCGACCGCGCGGAGGAGCTGATCGTCCGGGCGCTGGAGATCTCCCCTAACGACGGATACTACATCGACAGCTTGGGGTGGGTGTACTACCAGAAGGGGGACTACGAGAGGGCCATCGAGCAGCTCGAGAGGGCGGTGAGCCTCGTGGTGGACGACCCGATCATCATCGAGCACCTCGGCGACGCGTATCTCAAGGTCGGAGAGACGGACAAGGCGCTACGTAGCTATCGCGACGCGTTGAAGGCGGCCACCGAGGATGAACAAGTGGAGCGGATCCAAGGGAAGATCCATCAACTGGAGCCGGCAATTTGACGGCGTTGCGGTGTAGACGAATGCGCGCGTTGGCGGCGGCGTTGTGCGCGACGGCCCTGTTGGCGGGCTGCGCCCTTCGACAGACCGACCCCGAAACCGACCCCGCCCCCAAGCCCAGGACCGTTCGACCCCTCGGCGCCATTCTCGAGGAACGGCACCGGGCGCTTCAATCGTTGCGCGGCTTGGCCAGGATCAGCTATCGCGCGGCCGGGAAGAGACGCGCGTTCAACGCCGCGGTGCTGGTCCGACGACCGCACCGTCTCAGGCTCGAGGCGTTCTCCCTGGTGGGCGCGGCGCTCATTCTCACCGTCGACGACGATGAGGTCACCGGGTTCCTCCCCTCCGAAGCGCGTTTCTACCGCGCCCGGACTTCACGACAGAACCTCTTCAGGGCCACCGAGTTGCTGCTCGAACTGGAGGAGATGGTGGCATTGATGATGGGTCTTCCGCCGGTGCGTCCGGGCGCCGCCTGGCGCGCGGCCGGCTCGGCGCTGCGGCGCACGCGGGCGGACGGCGGTACCGATGTCCTTACCTTCGATGCGCAGATCCAGGCCCCGGTGCGCTGGCAGCGCTTCAGCCCCTCGGGCAAGCCCTGGTACGTGGCCACCTTCGAAGACTTCGCCGATACTTCCGCCGGCCCCTTCCCGCTGAAGATCACGCTGGAGACTCCTCCGCTACGGCGTTCCTACCAGATCCGCTACGACAAGCCGGAGTTGAACGTCACCCTGCCCGAATCCCACTTCGTCCAGGAACTGCCCGACGGCGCCGTGAGAATCCCGCTGCCGACGCCCACGGGCTGATCAAATATCGAACGCGGCGGCCACGAGTTCCTTCGTGTATTCATGCCGCGGGGTCTCGAAGATGGCCGAGGCCGGACCCTGCTCGACGACGACGCCCTTGTGCACCACCAGGACGTGGTGGCTCATGGCGCGCACGACCTTGAGGTCGTGGCTGATGAACAGGTAGGCGCAGCGGTGCTGCTCCTGGAGCCGTCGCAGCAGCGCGACGATCTGGGCCTGCACGGACACGTCGAGGGCGGAGGTGGGCTCGTCGAGCACCACGAAACGCGGTTTGAGCACCATGGCCCGGGCGATGGCGATGCGCTGGCGCTGGCCGCCCGAGAACTCGTGGGGATAGCGGTGGCGCGCCTCGGGCTCCAGCTCCACCTCCCGCAGGGCTTCGACGATGAGCGCGTCGCGCTCCTCGGCCGCGCGCCCGAGCCCGTGGACCACCAGGCCCTCCTCGATGATCTGCGCCACGGACAGGCGCGGGTTGAGCGACCCGTAGGGGTCCTGGAACACCACCTGCATGTCGCGCCGCAGCGGCCGCAGGGCGCGTGAGCGCAGTCCCTGGATCTCGCGGGCGTCGAAGCGCACCGAGCCGTTGCTGCCGGTGAGGCGCAGCAGCGCCAGCCCCAGCGTGGTCTTGCCCGAGCCGCTCTCTCCCACCACGCCCACGGTCTGTCCCGGGTGGAGTTCCATGGAGATGCCGTCCACGGCGCGCACGTGGTCCACCGTGCGCCGGAGGAGGCCCGCCTTGATGGGGTACCAGACCTTGAGGTCGTCGCATGCCACCAGCGGCGCGCCGCCGGTGTCGGGAGGGGCCGGCGCGCCCTTGGGGGTCGACGCCAGCAGGTGGCGCGTGTAGGGGTGCTGGGGCCGCTCCAACACGTCGGCGGTGGCGCCCCCTTCCACGATCTTGCCGCGCTGCATGATGCACAGGCGGTCCGCCAGCCGGCGCACGATGCCCATGTCGTGGGTGATGAACAGGATCGCCATGCCCAGCCGCCGCTGCAAGCTCACGAGCAGCTCCAGCAACTGCGCCTGGATGGTCACGTCGAGGGCGGTGGTGGGCTCGTCCGCGATGAGCAGGTCGGGCTCGTTGGCCAGGGCCATGGCGATCATCACCCGCTGGCGCTGACCTCCCGACAACTCGTGCGGGTAGGCGCCCAGGCGGCGCTCGGGCTCGGCGATGCCCACGAGCCGCAGCAGCTCCAGGGTGCGCTCCGTGGCCGCGGCGCCGTCGAGCCCCTTGTGCAGCTTCAGGGTCTCGCCGATCTGGCGCGCGATGGTGTGCAGCGGGTTGAGCGAGGTCATGGGTTCCTGGAAGATCATGGCGATACGGTCGCCGCGTATCTCCTGGAGGTCCCGTGGCGCGCCGCCCAGCAGCTCGGTCCCCTGGAAGCGGATGCTGCCGCGCGGGTGGCTGGCGGCGGGGTAGGGGAGGAGTTGCAGGACCGACAGTGCCGTGGCCGACTTGCCCGAGCCGCTCTCACCCACCAGCGCCACGGTCTCGCCCTTGCGAATGGTGAGGGAGACCCCGTCCACGGCTTCCACGGCGCCGGCCCCCGCGCCGAAGCGCACCCCCAGGTCGTCGATGGCGAGCAGGGCCGTGTTGGCTCCGGGGGCGCTGCCGCGCGCGCTGCCGGCCGCTTCCGGCGCCATGGTCCCGGACACGGCCTCGACGGCGCTCCCGGCCGCCGGTGCGACTGTCGCGGGCACGGCCTCGATGTCGCCCGCGGATTCCTGAGCGAAGGTCTTGCGCGGGTCGAAGGCGTCGCGCACCGCCTCGCCGATGAACACCAGCAGGCTGAGCATGATGGCGATGACGAAGAAGGCGCTGAACCCGAGCCACGGCGCCTGCAGGTTGTCCTTGCCTTGCTTCAGCAGCTCGCCCAGGGACGGCGAGCCCGGCGGCAGGCCGAAGCCGAGGAAGTCCAGGGCCGTGAGCGTCACCACCGCGCCGCTGGTGATGAAGGGCAGGAAAGTCAGGGCCGCCACCATGGCGTTGGGCAGCACATGGCGCGCGATGATGCGCGGGTTGCCCACGCCCAGGGCACGGGCGGCGCGCACGTAGTCGAGGTTGCGCGCGCGCAGGAACTCCGCGCGCACCACCCCCACCAGCGCCATCCAACTGAACAGCAGCATGAAGCCCAGCAGCCACCAGAAGCTCGGGGTCACGACGCTGGCCAGGATGATGAGCAGATACAGGGTGGGCAGCCCCGACCACATCTCGATGAAGCGCTGGAAGATCAGGTCGAGCCACCCGCCGAAGTAACCCTGGACCGCCCCCGCGCCGACGCCGATGACGGAACTCACCAGGGTCAGCACCAGACCGAACAGCACGGAGATGCGGAAGCCGTAGATGAGCCGGGCGGTGACGTCGCGCGCCTGGTCGTCGGTGCCCAGCCAGTTGCGCGCGCTCGGCGGCGAGGGCGCCGGCGTGGGCAGGCCGAATACGATGGTGTCGTAGCTGAAGGGAATGGGCGGCCAGAAGATCCAGCCGCGCTCCCGGATGAGCGCCTGGACCTCGGGGTCGTTGTAGTCGGCGTCCGTCTCCAGGAAGCCGCCGAACTCGGTCTCGGGATAGTCCACCAGCACCGGGGTGTAGAACTCCCCCTCGTAGCGCACCAGCAGCGGCCGGTCGTTGGCGATGAACTCGGCGAACAGGCTCACGAACAGCAGCACGGAGAACACCACGAGCGACCAGTACCCGCGCCGGTTCGCGCGGAAGTTCCGCAGGCGTCTTCTGTTGAGCGGCGTCATGTGGCGCTCGGCCTCAGGTTTCCCGGCTCTCGAAGTCGATGCGCGGGTCCACCACCACGTAGGTGAGGTCCTCCACCAGCTTCATCACCAGACCCAGCAGCGTGAAGAAATAGAGCGTGCCGAACATCACCGGGTAGTCGCGGTTGATGGCCGCCTCGAACCCCAGCAGGCCCACGCCGTCCAGCGAGAAGATCACCTCGGTGAGGAGCGCGCCGGTGAACAGGATGCCGACGAAGGCGCCGGGAAAACCGGCGATGACGATGAGCATGGCGTTGCGGAACACGTGCCGGTAGAGCACCCGCCGCTCGCTCAACCCCTTGGCGCGCGCCGTCATGACGTATTGCTGGTTGATCTGGTCCAGGAACGAGTTCTTGGTGAGCATCGTGAGGCCGGCGAAGCCGCCGATGACCATGGACATCACCGGCAGGGTGATGTGCCAGAGGTAGTCGACGATGCGCTGCCAGAAACCCAGTTCGCTCCAGTTGTCGGACACCAGGCCGCGCAGCGGGAACCAATCGAAGTAGCGCCCGCCGGCGAACAGCACGATGAGCAGGATGGCAAAAAGGAACCCCGGCACCGCGTTGCCGACGATCACGGCACCGGAGGTCCACACGTCGAAGCGCGTGCCGTCGCGCACGGCCTTGGCCACGCCCAGTGGGATGGAAACCAGGTACACCAGCAGCGTGGTCCAGAGCCCCAGGGAGATGGACACGGGCAGCTTGTCCATCACCAGTTGCACCACGGAGCGGTCGCGGAAGAAGCTGTCGCCGAAGTCGAAGCGCAGGAAGTTCCCCATCATCAGGAAGAAGCGCACGTGGGGCGGCTTGTCGAAGCCGAACTGGCGCTCGATTTCCTTGATGAACTCGGGGTCGATGCCCTGGGCGCCGCGGTAGCGCCCGGCGGTGCCGCTGTCCCTTGACTGCTGGGCCGACGGTCCCACCTCCCGCTGGTCGCCGCCGCCGCTGAACCGTTCGGTGGCGGACACGTCCGTCTGCTGGAGCTTCGCCAGGATCTGTTCCACCGGCCCGCCGGGCGCCGAGTGGATGATCACGAAGTTCAGCACCATGATCCCGATCAGCGTCGGGATGATCAGCAGCAGCCGGCGGATGATGTAGGCGAACATGCGCTTACTTGGTGTCCTGTTGCGTGTTCCCCCCGCCACGGCGCCTGGATTCCCGCTTTCGCGGGAATGACGGTTCGGGGCTTCGGTACCAGCCAGTGATCGTCAGCTCCCGGAGCGCTTCGCTTCCAGCTCGGCCACCTTCCGGGGGTCGACCCACCAGGCGTCGAACTGCACTCCCTGGGTGGGGGTGGTCTCGGGGCGGCCGAAGCGGTCCCAGTACACCAGCCGGTCGTAGGGGATGTGCCACTGCGGGATCACCCAATGGCCCCACTGGAGTACCCGGTCCAGGGCGCGCACGTGCGCCACCAGGCTCTTGCGGTCGGCGGCGTTGATGACGCCCTCCACCAGCGCGTCCACCACCGGGTCCTTGATGCCGATCAGGTTCCGGCTGCCGGAGCGGTCGGCGAAATCCGATCCCCAGTAGTTCCGCTGCTCGTTGCCGGGCGAAAGCGACTGCCCCCAGGTGCCGATGACCACGTCGAAGTCGAAGTCATCGAGCCGGCGGCGGTACTGCGCGCTGTCCACCGTGCGCACCGTGGCGACGACGCCGAGCCGCTCCAGGTTCTTCGCGAAAGGCAGCACGATGCGCTCGAACAAGGGGCTGACCAGCAGCACCTCGAACTCCATGGTCCGGCCGCTGGCCTTGTGCGTAAGCTTGCCCGTGGCCTTGTCGAAGCTCCAGCCGGCCTCGCGCAAGAGCTTCGCGGCCCGACCGAGGTTGGCACGGATGCGCCCGGAACCGTCGGTGGCCGGCGGCTTGTAGGACTGGGTGAACACCTCCTCCGGGACCCGCCCGCGGAAGGGCTCGAGCACCGCCAGCTCCTCCGGGCCCGGCAGCCCGGTGGCCGCCAGTTCCGAGTTGTCGAAGTAGCTCCGGGAGCGGGTGTACTGCCCGTAGAAGAGGGACTGGTTGGACCACTCGAAGTCGAAGGCGTTGGCCAGCGCCCGGCGCACCTTGCGGTCCTGGAAAATCGCCCGGCGGGTGTTGAACACGAAGGCCTGCATACCGGTGGAACGGTCGTGGGGGATCTCCTCCTTCTTCACCAGCCCCTGCTTCAGCGCGGGGAAGTCATAGGCCGTGGCCCAGTTCTTGGAGCTGTTTTCGTCGCGGAAGTCGTACTCGCCGGCCTTGAAGGCCTCCACCGACACCGTGCCGTCGCGGTAGTAGTCGTAACGGATGCGGTCGAAGTTGTCCCGGCCGATGTTCACCGGCAGGTCCCGCCCCCAATAATCTTCCACCCGCTCGTACGCCACGTCCCGGCCCGGCTCGAAGGCGCCCACCTTGTAGGGGCCGCTTCCCAGGGGCGCCTCCAGGGTGGTCTTGGTGAAGTCCCGCTCCGCCCAGTAGTGCTTCGGCAGCACGATCAGTTGTCCCAGGATCAGCGGCAGTTCGCGGTTGGTGCCGCTCTTGAACGTGAAGCGCACGGTGCGCGCGTCGCGCTTCTCCACCTGCTTCACGTCGCCGTAGTAACCGCGGTAGAAGGGCACCGCCTTGGTGATCAAAGTCTCGAAGGTCCAGACAACGTCGTCCACGGTCACCGGCTTGCCGTCATGCCAGCGCGCCTCCGGCCGCATCCGGAACTCCACCCAGGAACGGTCCTGGGGGACGGTGATGCTCTCCGCCAGCAGGCCGTATTCGCTGAAGGGCTCGTCCGCGGAACCGGTCATCAGGGTCTCGTAGATGCGCCCGATGCCCGCGGCCGGGCTGCCCTTGACGATGAATGGATTGAAGCTGTCGTAGGTGCCGATGGCCTGAAGACGGACGGAGCCGCCCTTGGGCGCGGCGGGATTCACGTAGTCGAAGTGCTTGAAGTCCGGCGGATACTTCAGGTCGCCGTGCATGGCGATGCCGTGGCTCGGGCGCGCATCCTCGCTCGCCTCCGCTACACCCGGCGCGGCGGCGAGCGCCAGCGCCCATAAAACCGCCCCCAACAACCGACTCGATTGCATGGCACCTCCTTGAGTTGGTCAACACGAAGTCTTGGGGAACACGGATCAAACTTGGGACACCCTGATCAACAGGAGCCACTTCATCAGTATGGATGAAAGTACGATGACCGCAAGAACCCCTTGCAAGGGCCGGGAGCGAGACCGCCCCGAAACGTTCCCGCGCCGCGGCCAAGGCACGCCGTCACAGCAACTCCACGTTGGCCCGGGGCACGGTGACGATCTCGCCGTCGGGCAGCCGGGCGTCCAGTACCCGGGTGCGGGCGCCGGTCTCGATGGGTTGCGGTTCGGCGGGCAGCGAGATGATCTCCGCGGCGACGCCGAAGTGGGGCTCCCGGATGATGCGCACGAAGGCGCCGACGCGCAGCCCGGTCGCGGGGTCCCCCGGCATGGCGGAGGGGAGGGCGCCGGTTCCCGCATCCTTCCCGCCGCCGGAGCCGGCCGGTTCTTCCATCCGGGCCACGATGATTTCCGGCCGCACCGCGCCGGCGCGCACCTGGGTGGCGCCGTTGATGGAGGCGGCGCGGCCTTCGAGGCGCCGCAGCAGGTCGTGGGTGCGCTCGGCCACGGGCAGCCAGCCGAAGCCCTCGGTGACGATGACGGTCATGGACACGTCCTCGTGTCCGGTGACGGCCATGCCGAGATCGTAGCCGAGGTAGCCGGTGAGCGCGTAGTCGTCGATGGAGCCCACCACCAGGCCCGCCGCGCCGTTGCCGGCGGCGCGTTGCAGGGCTTCGAGCGTCGGGCGCGTGCCCCCCACCAGCACCTGGCCGGCCACGTCGTCGGGGATCTTCGCGGGCCCCAGCAGGGTCTTGGGGCCGCCGCCGAGCATGCGGATGGGACCGAAGCGTTCGCCGCCGACACCGAAAATCCCCTGGATGAACGCGCCCTGGCTCTCGATGGTGACGGATTTGTCCGGTTCGACGGCCGCCACGGTACCGGCCACGTAGGCATTCAGGTCGATGGCGTGGGGCGCGAGCCGCACTCCCACGTGCCCGGTGCGCGGCGCGATGAACTCGACGGTGCCGCCCACGGGGGCGTGGAAGCGCGAGCGAAACAGGCCGAAGAGGCCCACGTGCTCGCACAGGAGGTCTCCCTCCGTGATGACGTCGCCCTCGTTCACCGAGAGGCTCTTGAGGGCCTCCGCGGGCTCGATACCGAGAGCTTCGGGGATCCGCAGGATGGAGAGGTCGCCGGGCAGTTCGGCGCGCGCCACGACGGTGTCCGCGGCCACGACGTCGCCGGGGGCGCACAGGATGCGGCCCGGCACGGGAAGCTCCCGGGTCTTCCGCACCACGGCTTCGGCCGCCACCTGGAGCGTGGGCGTCAACGCCTGGCTCATGACTCCATAAGCCCCAGCCCGGCCATGACGGCCCGGCGCTCCGCCGCCTGCTCGTCAACGTACGGAGCGGTTTGAAGAGGACGGTTGCGGCCGTCGAGGATGACGCCGCACAGGCCCGCGGTGAATTCCCGTTCCAGGGGCATGCCCGCGCCGGCGCCCACGTCGATGGTTCCGCGCGCGGGCCGGACGACGAGCCGGGTCGCGGCGCCGGGTTCCAGGTCGATGCGGTCCAGCGCGCCCGCCTTGAAGGGTTCGGCGGGTTCGCCGTTGACGAAAACTTCCGCCAGCACCGAGCCTGCCGGCCGCTTGCGTGGGAACACCGGCACCACCGCATGAGCCACGCTCACGAGGCAGTCGCGCAGGAAGATCTCGCGCGCGGCTTCGGGGTGGATCGAGGCGAACACGCCCAGGTGGGGCATCATGAAGATGGAGTCCACGGCGATCTGCGTGAAGCCCAGCAGCTCGAATCCCTCCACGATCATGAGCGCGGCGCTCATGCGGTCCGGGGCGTGGCTCAGGACGCCGCCGGAGCCGATCACCAGGTCCAGGCGCATCATGTCCACCAGGCCCGCGCGGCTCGCGGTCTGCGAGAAGATGTCGGCGATGCCGCGCTGCTGCTGCACGCCGCTGAGCCCCACCGCGAGGGAGCGATGGTGCGCCAGCGCCAGGCGCAGGGCCTCGCGGCACACCGCCTGCTCCAGCCACAGGTCCTCCAGGGTCTGGGGGATCGAGGTGGGCCGGATCATCTTGTTGCGCAACCGGTCGCGGACCTCGGAGGGCTGGATTTCGTAGGGGAGCCAACGGCGGAGGGCTTCGACGCCGGCCTCGATGAGCACGTTGGCCACGGAATAGCTCATGCCCAGGTTGGCGCTCACCGTGCGGTTGAACGCCGGCTCGCCGTCGCGGTTCTCGAAGACGCTGAACACGTCGGTGGTGGCGCCGCCGATGTCCGCGCACAGCACCGCCTGTCCGGTGCTCGCGGCGTGCTCCCGCACCATGTCCCCAACGGCCGCGGGCGTGGGCATCACCGGCACCGGCGTCCAGCGCAGCAGCTTGTCGTAGCCCGGTGAGTGGCTCATGACGTGGGTGAGGAAGAACTCGTGGATGGCCTCGCGCGCCGGGCCGAGGTTCTCGGCGTCGAGGACGGGGCGCACGTTGTCCACCACCGCCATCTGGGCGGTCTTCTCCAGGATGCGCCGGACATCGTCCTCGGCTTCGGTGTTGCCCGCGTAGATCACCGGCAGTCGCAGCGTGTCGCCGAACCGGGGCCGCGGCGACGCCGCCACCAGGGTCTCCGCCATCTCCACCACGTGCTCCTGGGAGCCGCCGTCCACGCCGCCGGTGAGCAGGACGATGTCGGGCCGCAGTTGCCGCAGCCGCTGGATGCGCTCGTGGTCCTCGCGCCCGTCGTCCGCGGAGATGGCGTCCATGACGATGGCGCCGGCGCTCAGGGCCGCCCGTTCCGCGGACTCCGCGCTCATCTGGCGCACCACCCCGGCCACGGTCATCTGCAAGCCGCCGCCGGCGGAGCTGGTGGAGAGGTAGAGGTCGATGCCGTGGGCGCCGTCTTCGCCCGATTCGAGGAACGGCGCCCCACCGTCTTGCCCGGCGTCCGGCGTCAGGATCTTCCGTCCGCTGATCTCCTCCACCTCCGCGAAGGCGTTGAGCGCGCCGGCGGTCACGTCCGCCACCGGCTGCTCCACGGTGGTGGGGGCCTCGCCGCGGTGCGTCTGGCGCCAGCCTTCCCCGGTCTTCTCGAACAGCAGCGCCTTGGTGGTGGTGGAGCCGCAGTCCGTGACCAGCACGGTGCGCAGGGCGGCGGGATCCGTCTTCATGCGATCAGCCCCGCCAGCGCGCCGTACCAGTCGATGAGCAGGAACTGCACCCGCTCCACCAGCAGCGCGGTGCGTGCCATGACCGTGGAACCGAAGAACGCGCCGAAACACACCATGAGAAGCCAGCGGCCCGAGAGGGAAACGCCGTCGGCGGCGCGGTTGCCGTGCCGGAACGAGAAGAAGAAGTAGTACATGACCGCCAGCAGCGTAAAGATGAAGAACGCGTTCTCCAGGCTGGCGCCCACCGCCAGGGCGCCCTCCTCGAACACCACCAGGGGGCGGAAGCTGCTCACCACCTGGGGCATGATCTGGTTGAAGAAGCCCTTGAAGGCCAGCCCGCCGCTCATTCCCAGGGAGAAGCCGATGACCAGCTTGGCGAGCCACGCGTACCGCCGCGAGTACAGGAAGTAGTAGAACAGCCCGAACACCATGGGCAGGAGGTAGAGCAGCAGACGCGGGTCGTACTCGTGGGACAGGCTGCCGTCGGGGTAGGTGACGATGTCCAGGCCCAGCATCGGCACCAGCACCTTGGGCCAGAGGAAGTTCTTGATGCCCAGCACCAGGCCGAAACCCGCGGCAATGCCGATGAACAGGTGCTCGAAGACTCGGAAGAAGGGGTTCTCCTTGATCAGGAAGCTGAAGATGGCGAGCGTGCCGATGCCTCCCACGAGCACCGTGGCCACGTGCCAGGTGTCCAGGCTCGTCATGGGTCAGGACTCTTCCTTTCGGCGCCCGAGCAGGCCCGCCAGATTTCCCAGGATGATGAAGGCGATGACCACGAGCTGGGCCACCCCCAGCCCGGTGTTGAGCATCAGCGACTCGTCCACCGGGCGCTCGGGGTAGCGCCGGCGCAGCAGCTCGGAGTACCATGCGGCCCCCGCCAGTCCGCCCAGCAGGCCCTGGATCTGCCCCGAGTCCAGGTAGATGAACGCCTCCGGGATGGTGATGGAGGTGCAGCCGTGGCCGAAGGCCGGCGTGTAGTCCTTGCTGGTGAAATACTGCACGTAGTTGTCGAAGGCGCCGACCAGGCCGGTGAATTCGGCGAGAAAGGCGATCTGGCGCAGCGTGCGCAGTTCGCTGAACGCGGGCAGCTCGGAGATGCGGTTGCCGCGGGCGTCCTTCTCGAACAGCTCGGCCAGATTCTCCGACTTGGGGATCGCCTGGATCAGGATGCCGGCTCCGGGCCGGTAGCCGAGGTTGATCCAGTCGCGGCCGTACTCCCAGGTCTCGCCGGGGTTTTCGCGCTCGAGCTGGCTCGCCACCTCCGCGGGGATGGACTTGAGGAACGGCTCGGCCAGATAGTAGAGCGAGAACAGGATCACCGGGATGCGCCGGCGCATCAGATGCTCCACCACCGCGCGCGCCTGCGGCTGGTTCTCGCCCTTGGTGCTGGGGCCGAAGTCCATGGCCACGAAGGCGTAGCGGGCAGGCGCCGCCTCGATGCCTTCCACCACCTCGAAGAACCGCTCCGCGTCGCTCATGCGCGCCGGCTGCACCGTGTACTGCGTCACGATGGGCGCGCTCAGGGCCAGGAAGACCATCAGGTAGATCCAGCGGCGGTCGAGCCGGGCGAGGTTCACGTCAGCGTTCCTCCCGGTCGAAGGACTCCGATTCGATGGAGAGCCACATGCGGAACGCCATCACCAGTCCCGCCACCCCGGCGCCGAAGGTGATGGCGCGGAACGCGGCCGAGTTGGGTATCTCCAGGAGCCACAGCCGCAGGTCCGGCAGCCCGGACCAGATCCACACGCCGAAGGGGATCTGCCCGAGCATCACCAGCACCGCCGCGATCATCATGAGCGACGATTCGGCGGAGCGCACCCGGAAGGCACGGTAGGCTGCGGCCGCGATGTAGAATCCCAGCAGCGAGAACATGGCAGAACCCAGGGCTACGAACAGCCCTTCGAAGAGCAGCCGGTAGACGTGCTTGGGCGTGGCGTACTCGTACTCGAGGTTGCGCAGGCTGCGCCAGTTGTCGGCGAGGCCGCGCAGGGCGCGCACCACCGCCGTGTTGGCGGCAAGGTCCGGGGGCGCGCCGTCGGCCACCGTGAGGCTGCCGGCCGCGGCGCGCGCGGCGGCGGCGCGATTTCCCGCCTCCGCCAGGTAGCCTCGCGCGAGCCCGTGGTCGATGCTCCCTTGCTCGAAACGCTCGAGGTCGACGGCGCCGACCTCGTCTTCGATGCGCGCCAGCAGCCGGTCCACCGCTTCCCGCAGGCTGCGGTTGCGCGCGGCCGCGGGCAGCACGCCTTCGGTGGCGCCCTCGTGGTCCGACCGGATGCGTCCCGCGAAGTCCGCCAGCCGGGAAATGCCCGCAACCTCCTGCGCCACCCGGCTGGTGCCGCGCCAGTCCTGCACCGTCACGGCGATCATGATGGCCAGACCGGAGAGCAGCGCCAGGCTGTAGGGCCACTCCCGGCGCAGGAAGACGATCCGCGAGCCGTGCTGCATGAGCAGGTTGATGAGCCCCAGCCCCGCGGCCATGGCCCCCACGGTGATGAAGCCGTTGGAGATCTGGTCGTGGTAGGTGTCGACCTTGACGCCGAACACGGTGCCCGGCAGCACGAACTCCAGGAAGAAGTAGATGCCGCCCAGGAACGTGACGAGTTTGATCAGGCGCGCCCGCACGTTCACGACCCGACCCCCCAGCCGAGGTGCATGAGCGTGCCCAGGTTGGTGAGGCCCAGTTCGGGCCACAGCGAGTTCAGGGTGGCGATGCCCACTCCGACCAGGATCATCAGCAACAGGACGAGCTTGGCGCGGTCCTGTCCGTAGAGGCTGCCGAGCTGGACCGGTTCACGGGTGAGATAGGCCGACGCGGCGAACAGCTCCTCGCCGATGAGGGTGTAGTCGCACGCCGCGATGAAGAACGCCACCTGCTCGGGGCTCACCGACGCGCCCACCTGCATGGCCCCCACCTGCTGCCCCGCCTCCGCCAGGATCAGCGATTCGGCCGCGAAGTTGCCGAAGAGAAAGGCGCCGGCCACGCGCTCCCGCTGCACCATGCCGATGTAGCCCGCGGCGAAGGCGAACTGTTCCTCTGAAAGGAAACGGACGTTGCGCGGGTCGAACTGGGCCGAGCGGCCCTCGGCGCGGTAGGCTTCCCGCAGCACGTCCTCTGCGATGGCCATGACCTCCGGGGTGTTCTGCGGCACCAGCAGGCGCAACCGGTACTGCGCCGCCTTGCGCGCCACGTAGTAGAGCACGCCGAGGCAGGCGTACAGGACCGGGCTGACGTTGGTGAGGCCGGTGGAGAAGGACAGCGGACGCCCCAGCTCCGCCGAGCGCCCGGCGGCCTCGTCGATGGCGTCCACTCCGGCCAGCCGGCGCACGTAGAGGTCCTTCCGGCGCCGCGCCACGCGGATGTAGTAGAGCACCGGCCCGATCATCAGGGCCATCACCACCAGCACCCCCGGAGTGGCGTTCTCGAACCCGCCCATCAGCCACCACCGCCTTCCCCGGCCAGTTCCTCGATGCGCCGGACGAGCCGCTCCACGTTGTCCCGCGACTGCAGAAACGCCGGCAGCTCCCGCGCCTTCGCGCCGAACAGCGGCAGCATCATCGGCAGGCTCATCACCGCCGCCGTGTGGAACAGCGACGTCAGCGGCTTGTGGGCTTCGAGAAACAGGATCGCCGGCACCGTCATGCGCCGGGCATGCACCGCCTGGGCGAGGCGCTCGATGAGGGCGTCGGTCCCGCCGGTTCGTTCATGGTGATGTGCTTCGATGGTGTTCACGGTCCGATGCGTTGTCATCCGTCAGGGCCGGCCAAACCCTGGTTCCGGCCACTGTTCGGGGTCCTCCTCAATGAAGAAGGGCTCGAGCTCGCCAAAGCGATTCCGACACAGCCAGCCAATCACATTCCCGTTAGCGTCCCACAACTCCTCTGGCCGCTTGTTCTCTGGCCGCTTTCCCCGTTTGACTCCCCATTCCCCCCGCGTGTGTGGACTTTGAGAATCGAGTGAGCGGACAAGCTCCTGCTTGAGAACACACGCGAGATACGCTGGCGAATGGTGACAAACTGATGAGTAGGCTGGCGAGTTTGGAAAGGACGGCTCCATTGAAGCAGGTCTGTGGGACGCCTGAGTGGGAGAGCCGAGAGCCAGTAAGGCAAACGTCACTACGACAATGATTGCTGTGCCCGTGTTCCTTCTTACCGTTTCGCTTCCTTCTGGATTGTCTTTCGACAGCTCTCCAAGACTCTCGGCACAACGCGGAAACAGGATCGCCGGCACCGTCATGCGCCGGGCAGGCACGGTGTTTGCGCAGCGCTCAATGAACGCGTCGGGGTTCACCGCGTGGCTCCGAAGCCAAGTGAAGACCACGGAACAGCCCACTTTCCGATGAGTCTTTGACAGGCCGGGTCATTTGGCTGAAGTTGGCACCGAGTACAAACGAAGTCACTCGCACCCAAAGCACACAGCGTTTGTAAACCGGCACGCGGCGAGAAGTCGATACCAGCTGCCGGGCCGCTGGATGGGATGTAGGGCCGCTTGAGTGAATGGCTCGCGACGCTGAACTCGCGTGACAACTCCTTGATCACGTTCGCTGCTGCCCCTGTTCGTAGGGTGACCTCTGTCAGGTCCACCTCCTTCGCGGAGGGTCCCCAATCCGGTACTACCCCTGCCGGTAGACCTAGCCCGAGAAAGCCCAAACCCAGACTGCCGCAGGGAATCGGTCCGATCGAAGGGTCGCGGAAGCCCGTCAGAACGCACTTCGTCCAGCATCTCGGGAGTCGCACGGTCCAGCCGCAGCCGGTCAGGGGAACGTCGACGTAGCGACACTCCGTCACGTAACTCGGCGTTGGTCCGGCCGAGGCGCTCAACGGAAACACCACGACTGCAATACCGAGGCACAATATACCAAGTACCGTCTTCATCTTCTTCTCCTAGATACAAGGCCGAGGCGTTCGTTTCCAAGGCCTATGAAGCGGGTCGACAACGGGACCGTCCATGCATGGCGGAAAACTGATTAGGCTTGGCGACGGCACGGCCGGTTCGATTCCGGTCGCTCGGCCTAGTCGTAGTTTGGCCCGAATGGCCCGCGTGACGGCGGCCGGTGTCATCTCGTGTTCAAGATTCTCGATCCATTGCGCGAGTCTCTTGCCCGGACTGATGGCGAGACTCGCACGCTGGCCGGCCGCCGCGAATTGTGGGTCGTCCATCAAGTCCAGGAATCCGCGTCGGAGTACTTGGATGGCATCCGGCGCAGCGCCCGGTGGCACGCCCCAAGCGTGCGGTACGATGACCGGGAGAGCCAAAAGCCGAAATGTCGTGGCTTTACCCGCGATGCCGTCCTCCAGGAATGGCACGCCCGCGATGTCCCAATCCGGATGGCGGTCCATACCGAAGTAAGCGATTGCCCTCGCGCCACGCTTGGCCAGCCGACGTTCCCTGCTTGACCAGATGACGCCCGCGTTGCTTGCGAGCCGTTCCTGGATGCGCGCGTGGAATTCGTGGGATACGATGGTGGTCGTGTCCCGAGCTTCCGCCACCGCGGCGGCAGCGCTGCAATTGGCGGTTCCCGGCAACGTGCAATGGACATTCAGTTCGGGCATCTGCGAGTTGAGGCTCTGAAACTGTGAGTTCCGAGGAACGACGAGAATGGGTTTCTCGTTGATTGAGCCGAGCCATGCCCAACTGGCGAGATCGCTGTCATCGAAGAGCTGCCTTTGGAGGGTTGAGCCGGTAGGCTGTAGCACGGTTACGCCACCCCTAGTCTTGTTGGCGGCATACGCGACGGCAGCGCGGCCGCCTCTCCCGGGCACGTTGACGACAATGACTTCCGGTTTGCCCGGCAGGTGTTTTCCGAGGTGGCGCGCAACCAGCCGCGCGTGGAAGTCGCTGGCACCGCCCGGCGAATGTGGAGAGACGATCCGAATCGTGCCACCCAGCCCTCGCACCCCCTCTTGATTTCTCGGGTGAGGGTGAACGCGCAAGGCCGACTTCTTTTCTAGCTTGTTGAGCTGGTTCAGCATGCGCTCTAGCGCTTCCTTCAATGCTTGGGTGTCGACCGCGACTTGGCGCCCCGCCTCCTTGGATGTTTGGGCTTGGTAATTCACGGATTCCCCGAGGGCCGGCGAAACGAGCCCTAGGGCGAGAATGCCGATGCTTGAATACCTCAGCACACCGTCGATCATCTCGGCCCCTCCTTGGCGTTTATGGCTTGGGTGAACTCGCGCCGAAGCACGTCCTCCAAGCATTCCAGGAGCGCGTCTGATGCGCGCGCTGCTACGGGCTGCCGCGGTCGGCTTTGACGGGTACATTCGATGAGCCCATACCCATCTGGCCCGAGGTGGCGCACAACGCGCCGAACCATGGTAGTCATCCACTTGAACGCTGGCGTCTCTTTTCCTGCTTTCTGGGCCGCTCTCCTGCACGCAGCATATTCGGTTGCCACTGCTCTCCTGCGCGCAGCATATTCGCTTGCCATTGTGGTGGCAGAGTCATCTCCTTCTGGCGAATCTTCGTGTTGCCTTGTTGGCGTGACTCCGGTGGCGCACAATTCGGCAGCCAACTCTGTTGGGTTGGCGGTGATCCTTTCCTTCGTCGCCTCCTCTATCAAGCGATACTGGCCGAGGAGTTGAACGACGGCCGCCGCAAACGGGCTCGCCAGCGTTTTGCGGCATAGCCACTGCTTTTCGTTCTGTGTCGCTCGGAACTTTGGTTGGCCCGCTACCCGGTTCCACACCCGGAGCCCCGCCCCCCAGAACGAAAGAGCTGCGTCGGCCTGGAGTCGGTCCCCGCCCGGGACGAGGCTCTGGTAGACCTTCTCGATTTTGGGAACAAGGATCTCGACTACGATGTCCTTGAACTCATCTGAGGCCCGGATCTGGTACGGCGACGTATGACCGCGCGATCCGAACTCAATGAGCCTGTAGCCGTCCCGTCCGAGGCATGTGCAGGCGCGCGTGATGTGTAGTCTGACCGCGTGAAATGAGCCGCTGTCTTCGGAGCCGCTGGTTGTGACCACCCTTCGGGCGAGGTCGCTGATCGACGCGGCGGGGCCGTCGACCAGGAGCGTCTGGACTGCGGCGGCGACCGTCTCGGATCGCGCAATCGCGGGGAGCGCAACAACGGGCGTTCCGCTTCGCGTCGTGGCCTTGCTGTTCAGACGGTTGACGACGTCAGCCCACATGCTCACCAAGTGGCACCATGCGATGAAATCAAGCTGGAATGTCGACTCCATACCGAAACCCTACGGCGACGGGGCGGCGTATGTCGAGCCCGGGCACGATCAAGTTCGTAAAATATTTGCAGGGCGCCCTGATCGTACCTTTCGTCAACCGCTTCCACGAGGCTTGCCTCCACCAGAGTCAGAGATTCGGCGGCGAGGCCCGACGCAGTGCCTACCAGCGCGAGCGGATCGCGCACGGCAGCGTCCAGTGCGTCAAAGTCGTCAAGAAGAGATAAAGCGACGCTCCCGAGACACCAACGGACCGGCCAGGGTGCTCTTTTCTGTCTGCCGGGCACCGCTGATCACCACCGCCAGCATGGTGCGTAGACATTGATCAAGGCGGAGCCCGATCGGGCGCGGCAGAAAATCATTCATCATGTGAATGATATCCATTCACGGCCGCCGCGATCTTGCTGCTGCACGCCGGGGCGACACGACGGAAGGGCTGGCGCTGGATGTCCTTGCGGCGCCTTGGTGGAGAGTCGTTTGATCAGGTGGTAGCGTTGCTTCAGGTGGGCGGGCAGTTACGACATCGCCAAGGCTCGAAGGCGCGCGGGGGAGATCAAGGTTGCATCGTTCGCGTCGGCGTCACCGTTTTTTGGACGATGAGCGTGGTCCCCGCTCAAGCGCCTGTTCAGCCAGCAACGACGACAACCAATCCGTCACACCGGGATACCGGGCTGTGTCCAGGACAAATTCCTGTCCTCTTGAGGCGCTTTGCAAAGTGCAGTAGCCATCACCACGCTGCCAGCGTTCCGGTGTGCCGTGATAGCTGAGCGGCGGCTTTCGGGCATCGGGATAGAAGGCGGCAGGGAGCCGCCATCGGGTCAATGATCCGGCGTCCGGATCGGTCAGGATCAGCCGATCATCGATCTGTCGAAAGAGACCGGCCCCGGGTGCATCGACCTCCCTCCCGTTCAGGCGTAGCCCATCGGCAGCGATGTAGAGCGTATTGTTCACGTCGCGCTTGCCCTGGAAGTGGGGGTGATAGCGAGCCCAAGGCAGGGTCTCGGACGTCAGCTCGTCAACCTTGTGAATTCGGCCAATTTGCAGCCAGCCCCAAAGAACATGCTTGGCGCCATCCCGCCTGATGAAACGCCAGCCGCTCCCAGTGCGTTCCACCGGCCGAAACAGACCGAAGAACAGGAAGAGATCGCCCGCCTGTACGCTCTGCTTCCGCAGATGACCTTGAGCGATACCGGTCTGTCCAAGTAACGGTCGCCATCCATCGGCACGAGGCAGCGAGGCTCTGTCGAGGTCCGGGTCCAGATGGGCGTAGTGTCGGAGCCGGCGGGTGTCGCCGGTGAGATCGGCAATGAGTTGCCCGATATTGACGCCTTGATACTCGATCTCCCGGTAGGCGATGCGAGAGTTCCTGTCCGGAATCGGCAGGGAGAGCATCGTGCCGTCGGGAAGAATCGGACTGGGACAGCCTCCGCTGCCGGAGTCGAATCCCTTGCGGCTCAGGATCAACCGCATCGTCCGCCCTGGTCATCGGGCACCTTCGGCCACCGGTGTGGATCGCCGTCGCGACCGGGCTGAAATCTGGTGCGGATGTAGTCGACGAAACACCGAGCCTGCTTCCACGGCGTCTCCTTTCCGTGGCCGGACTGCCCACGCGGTACTTCCGGCCGATACTCGGGCGGCAGGTCCAGGGCGTTGCCGCCGAAGTAGTAGAACTCATCCGCAATCAGTACGTATCGGCCGGAGACATCCCGCCGATGATGATCTTCGTTGGGCCTGTCACGATTCCAGTGATTGCGGTTCGGCAACTGCTCGAAGTGCGTCCAGGAGTCCGCGTCCGGTCGCAGGGGGCGATAGATGTTGTCACCGGCCCTCGCCATCGGGCCTCTGGCGGACATGTCGGGGATCTTGTCCTGAAAACGCGAGTCGGAAAAATAGTCTCGCATGGGCAGCTTCTCGGCCACACGCATGAGATAGATCAGGCGCTCCGAGCCCACGTCGTGGCCGGCGAGTGTCCGCGAGGTAAAACCGGCGATCCAGTCATCCACCGATTTGAGCCGGCGAATCTGCGGCTTGCAGGTGGCTAGGGTCAAGGTGTGACCATACGGATTCGGCGCGAAGCCGGAGTCATGGGTCATCTTGTAGCTGAACAAACGCATGTCACGAATGTGCCACGAACCGCGTGGGCCGCGCGACCTGCGGTCATCACCGTTACCCTTGGCGGTTTCAGGTGAGTCGGACCCGGCGGGTCGTTATCCGCCTGCATCGTCGGGCTCCGTAGCCGGTCTGCGAGATGGAGTTGCCCCGATTTGGTGGACACCTAAACTGTGCGCACTTCGTACTGAATTGGTGCTCGCAGCGCTCAACATGGCCATCGGACAGCGCCCCAAAGAGGTGGTCCATCATTCCGACAAGGGTTCCCAGGCCGATCTCAAGGGGTCATCGCAACACGTCCTCGGTGGTGTAAGAGTAGCAGTTCGTTGAAGGCTTCGGATGGGGTTCTCCACCCGAGAGTCTTCCGCGGTCGGCGGTTGAGTGTGGCGGCGACAGCAGCAAGGTCGTTAGCGCTGTGCCTATTGAGGTCAGTACCTTTAGGGAAGTACTGCCGCAGCAGGCCGTTGGTGTTCTCGTTCGTGCCGCGTTGCCACGGACTGCGGGGGTCGCAGAAGAATACGTGCAGGCCAGTGTCGATACGCAGTTGAGCGTGCTGGGCCATCTCCGCGCCTTGGTCCCAGGTCAATGACCGACGAAGTTGATCAGGGAGCGTAGCGATCGTCGAAGTGATGGCATCCCGGACGGCTTCGGCGCCATGCCCCGCAAGAGCCGGACCGTTCTTGATCCTGAGTCGGCCACGTTCGGCCATGCGGGGTAGGTGGAGCAGCATCGTGAATCGGGTGGTGCGTTCGACCAATGTGCCGATGGCGGAGCTGCCAAGTCAGATGATTAGGTCGCCTTCCCAATGTCCAGGAACAGCTCGGTCCTCGGCTTCGGCGGGCCGCTCGCTGATCATGATGTCGGGGCCTACAAACTTCTTGCCGCGACCACGGCGGCGAGCCCTCGGCACGCGCAGCGCCCGCCCGGTGCGCAGGCAGGCCGTCAACTCGCGGCGCAGTGCCCCTCGCCCCTGTATGTACAGCGCTTGGTAGATGGCCTCGTGCGAAGTCCTCATCGAGTCATCGTCGGGATACTCTATCCGGAGCCGATGGGCGATCTGCTGCGGGCTCCACGCTGTCGCCCAATAGCGGTCCTGGCGGCGGCCATGACCGCGACCACTCCAGAAGCCCACGTTGGGGCCAGGCGCGGGCATCGAACGGAGGGCGTTCCAGACCCCGGCCGAGGTACGCATGGCCGTCTTCCAGTTCATCGAGGGCTGGTACAACACCAGACGTCGGCACTCCGCCCTGGGCTACTTGAACCCGAACGACTTCGAGAGCGCCGCTGCGGCGGCTGTGGAGCGTCCCAAAAGCGACGCTGGCCCGAACGGCGGAGCCGACCTCGAGGTCTCCCTGATCCGCGAGTCGGATGTCCATGACGACCCTCCGAGGCTACCCAATCCCTCGGAAATGGAGAAGGCTTTACTTCCAGCGGCTGTCGCGGACCTTCAGTGCTGGTGCCGACAGCCCTCAACTGTCCACTGAATCGGGGTAAGTCCAGCGGCACTCACACCGACAATCAATGTGTGCAGTTTTCGGTTGCCACAAATGGGAGATTTACAGTTGCCCGCTGCACCAGCAAAGAAATTCCCGCTATCTGATTCAAATAGCGGGAATTTTGGTTGCTGGGGCGCGCAACCACCGGAACCTACCGGTTGAGATTCTTGCTTTGTTCTCTCAGGAAATTTTGCAGCCGTTCGATGCGGCCGCATGAAGGGGTCAGTCCTGGGCAGAGTTTGCCCGGAATCAGGCGTTTTCTGAGCGCCTTGGCCGACCAGCGGAGCCCTTCGGGATGCCACGACCGGACTTGGTCACATCGCGGTTGAACTCCAGATAGCTCTCCCGCTCGTGATGCCGTTCTTCCTCGACTTCGTGCTCGTGCGCGTGGGGTCGATGCGGCGCCCGTTAGCTGGAGGAAGCGCACCAAGGGCTGTTCCGGCTCTCGCGAGCCGCAACAGTCCACGGCCATTCCCTGGCGGGCGGCGCGACTCTGGTTGACTGACGCTGGCTAGGGGTGTACACAGATTTGTGCTTTTTGGGAGCATTGTACTTACAATCTCTTTGGGAATAGTGTATGTCTAGCCATGCGGATCATCGCCAAGAGGACGCTCCGGAATTTCTGGGAGCGGCATGCGAATGCCGAGGAGCCGCTGCTCGCCTGGTATCGCGAGGTTCTGAAGGAGGACTGGGATACGCCGGCGAAGGTGAAGGAGAAGTACCGCAGCGCCAGCATCGTTGGCGGCAACCGGGTGATCTTCAACATCAAGGGCAACGACTACCGGCTCGTGGTGAGGATCAACTACCCGGCGCGCATCGTCTACGTGCG
>MKWU01000741.1_pt1 | contig 61179 bp, 55 predicted proteins | sample 809101 | NCBI WGS metagenome assembly MKWU01 (sample SAMN05860141, study PRJNA318959) | sponge metagenome | host: Aplysina aerophoba | place: Slovenia: Piran, Adriatic Sea, Gulf of Piran | collected 2013-05-07
TCTCGGTGGACCTTCGCGTCATCGCCGCGACCAACCGCGATCTACAAAAGGCGGTTGACCAGCGCGAGTTTCGCCTCGACCTATACCACCGACTCAAGGTCGTCGAGCTCGACATTCCGCCGCTGCGCCGTCGAGCCGAGGACATTCCCCTATTGATCGAGCACTTCATCAGCGAGTTGACCCAAGACAATAAGAGCCGTCTAGAAGGGTTCTCGGCAGCGGCGCTGGATCTTTTGCAAAACTATGCTTGGCCTGGCAATGTGCGCGAGTTGCGCAACCTAATCGAGTACTTGGTGTTCCTCGCCCCGCGTGCCCTCGTCGAACCCGAAGACTTTTTGCCCCATCTCGGGATCCAACCCACGCGCCATTTGCCCGTGCCAACCAACAAAACGCCGGACCAATCCGAGCGCGAGTTGATCTACTTTGCGCTCTTGGATCTCAAGCGCGAGGTCGCCGAGCTAAGAGCCGCAGTCGAGCGCGATGCCTCCGTGATGCCGTCCTCTACGCCTCCCGTAGCACCAAGGGCCGTTCAACCGGTTGGGCCCGAGGAACCGATCTATCCGGTTGAGGACACCCCTTACCATCCCGCAGGCTCCCAAGAATCCGCGGCAATACGCATCCCCGAAAACGCAGCTATTGAGCCTTTGCCCACGCTCAAAGACCGCGAGCGTGAAGCCATCGAACAAGCCCTCAACCGCGTCGGCGGCAATCGTCGGAAGGCCGCCGTTATCCTCGGCATCAGCACTCGCACGCTCTACCGGAAGTTGAAGGAATACGACCTCGAATGATGCGCCTTCACCGCTCCGTCAGGTGCGACAACCCCTCTACCCTATTCAGCATTTGTCGCCCGTGGGTGGGCAGCGCACTTATTGCCGCATTGCTCGCGGGCACGCACTCGGCTGGGGCGCAAATGCCGGAAGGGGGCACTCAACCACTAGCGGATCTCAGCAGGGCTTTCCGCCACACCTATGAACAAGCGAAACCAGCCGTGGTTTTAATCGCGGCGACGACCCGATCGCGGCAAAAGCGCGCATTGCCCCCCTTCCACCCGGAAATTCCCGAAGACTTTCGCGGCATAGGCTCCGGCACTATCGTCAGTGACGACGGTTACATCCTGAGCAATTACCACGTAATAGCCGATGCCGACTCCATCCAAGTCACCCTCGCGGACCGCCGCACCTATCGGGCTAAGATCATCGGCTTCGATTCGCTGATTGACATCGCCCTGCTCAAGGTTGAGGCGCAGGGGCTGCCCACTGTGCAGTTGGCCGACTCCGATCAGTTGCAAATCGGCGATTGGGTGCTGGCCATTGGCCATCCCTTGGGCATGGGAACCACTCTGACACACGGCATCGTCAGTGCTCTGGGGCGTCAAGCAGGCATTTTCAACCCCAGAAGCGACGAAGAAAATCGCTACGCCATCGAGAGTTTCATCCAGACCAATGCCGTGATTAACCCCGGCAACTCCGGCGGCCCCTTACTCGATCTACAGGGCCGAGTCGTAGGAATCAATACGGCCATTTCAACGCGTACGGGTTACTACATCGGCTATGGGCTGGCCGTGCCGATCAATCTAGCGCGCGAGGTGGTGGATGATCTGCTGGTCCACGGGCGGATCGTACGCGGCTACTTGGGCGTGACCATGGAATCTGAGATGACCCCAGAGCTAATCCGCAAACACAACCTCGGCATGGAACGGCCACGAGGCGTTTACCTCAGAGATGTGCAGCCCAACAGCCCGGCCGCGCGCGATGGTCTGCGCGGAGGGGACGTCGTCCTGGTGATCGATGGTATCGAGGTGAATCACTTCAACCACCTGCAGACGCTGATCTACGGCCGCGACCCAGGCGAGACGATCAACCTGCAAGTCATGCGCCAGAATCAAATCCACCACGTCGCCGTGGTGCTCGGCGAGCGCGAAGAGGACCGGCTCCTTTCCGAAGGACATAAGCGGCTAGCAAAGCTGGGGATTTCAGTTGAAACCTTGCCCGCCGAATTGGCCACCGAGTTGGGCTTTATCGGCGAGTTGGCGGCTGAACTGGGTTTTGCACAAGGCGAGGAGCCGGTGGTGGTCGTTGAAGTAGATCCGGAGGGGCTGGCCGCGGACAAAGGAATTCATGTGCGCGATGTGATTACCGAGGTGGATCAAGAACGCGTTACCTCGTTGGAACAATTTGTGCGCTTTGTTTCCGAACTGGAGGAGGGGCAGTCTGCATTCTTCTGGTTTTGGCGGCCCGATACCGGAATTGAGGTCCGGGCACTGAGGATTCCAGAGTAAAACCATGACGCCCGACCTAAAAGGGGCCGATGCCCTGCTGATGATCGGCAGCAGCGAACGCTGCGCCAATCTATTCTACGCCACCCGCTTTCGCGCCCCCGACTCCTTCGTCTTTCTGTGGACTCCCAACGAAAAAATCATGCTCGCCAACAACCTCGAAATCGACCGCGCGCACGACCAAGCTAGCGTCGATCGGGTATTGTCCTATACCCAGTACGAGCAGCAGGCCAAGGAAAGGGGCCAAGAACGGCCCAATAGCAAAGCTGTCTTATTGGAACTTTTGCGCGACCTCGGCTTGGCGAAGCTGCAAGTGCCCGCTGATTTTCCCCTTGGTACAGCCGATTTTCTGCGGGGGGAAGGCATCGAACTGGCCATTGCGACCGAGCCGCTTTTTCCCCAGCGCAACATCAAGGACGCCACAGAGATCGAGAATGTGCGCCGGGCGATGCAGGCCACCGAAGCGGGCATGGAAACGGCGATTGAAGGGCTGCGCGCAGCCGACGTGCGCGACGGCGTGCTCTTCCTCAACGGCGATGTACTCACTTCAGAGCGCCTGCGGCGCATGGTGCATCAGACGCTCATGGACTGCGACAGCATTGGCGAACATACCATCATCGCCGGCGGCGACCAAGGCTGCGATCCACACCAAGTGGGCTTCGGGCCTTTGCGCGCTGGCGAAACTATCATCATCGACATTTTTCCGCGCGATGAGGCGAGCGGGTACTACGGAGATCTGACGCGGACCTTCTGTAAGGGCCCGGCCTCCAAGCCGATGCAGCACCTGTACGAAACCGTGCTTGAGGCTCAACAATTGGGCTTGGAACACATCCGTCCCAGTGCCGAAGGCCACCTTATTCACGAAGCAATCCAACGATTTTTCAGCGACGCTGGCTACGAGACGGGAAAAAAAGACGGCTATATGCAGGGCTACATCCACAGTACTGGGCACGGGCTAGGTCTGGAGATTCACGAGGGGCCGAGGATCGGTCCGCACGGCGACGTGCTTGAGTCCGGCCATGTCGTGACGATGGAACCAGGGCTCTACTACCGAGGCTTGGGGGGGGTGCGGATCGAAGATACGGTCGTCGTTTGCAAAGACGGCTACGAGAACCTATGCAGCCTACCCAAGGTGCTCGAAGTGTGAACGCGGCCCTTTCTGCCAACGGGTGTCCTCGTTGACAAAAAGGGGAAATTGAGCAGATTTACTCTTATGAGACGGCACAAATTCACCCTTGGCTCCCTAGTCATTGCTGCGGGTCTAATCTACCTTTTTGTCGCTGGCGTTCAGCAGTCAACGGCGACTCATATGACCCTGCAAACTCTGATGGGGGGAGCTACAGACGACGGCCAGCGCATCCAGCTAGGCGGCAGTACTGTGGTGCCCGGTTCGATTGAGTGGGATCGGTATCGCTCGCGCCCCGAGTTTGTGATTACCGACGGGCAACACACCATGCGGGTGCGCTACGTCGGCCACGCCGTGCTACCTGATACCTTCAAAGACGAAGCACTGGTAGTTCTCGAAGGCGAATACGATGCAGCCGATCAGGTCTTTGCCGCTGAGATCGTCTTTGCCAAATGCCCCTCCAAATACGAGGGACAAAGCTATGAAGGCCACGTGCAGGCGATGAATAGCCCGAAGGGCTAGCCCACACGCCTTTTGGCTTTTCCCGAATCTTTATGGTTGATATTGGCTATTTTGCCCTGTGCCTAGCACTCCTAGCCTCCGGCTATGGGGTGCTAGCGTCGGCCCTCGGGGCGAGGCGTGGCCACTTGGGGCTAGTGCGCTCGGGCGAAAACGGGGTCTTGGCGACCTGTGCCCTGCTGACGCTGGCGGTTCTCGCGCTGTGGCACGCGCTCCTCTCCCACGACTTCCAAGTCGAGTACGTGGCCGAAAACAGCAACCGCGCCATGCCTTTGTTCTATTTAATAACGGCGCTGTGGGGCGGGCAGAACGGATCGCTGTTGTTTTGGGGTTGGATCCTATCCATCTACTCGGCGGGCTTAGCGGCACTCTACCGCCAGCGTTACCGCGAATTGATGCCCTACGCGATAGCGACCCTATCCCTTACCAGCTTCTTCTTTTGCATTGTGCACCTTTTTGCCGCTGACCCGTTCCAGCGCCTGCCCTTCACGCCAGAAGACGGCCGCGGGCTCAATCCGATCCTACAACATCCCGTTATGGCCATTCATCCGCCGATGCTTTACTTGGGGATGGTGGGCATGGTCGTACCCTTTGCCTTTGCTATAGCCGCGCTCTTGACTGGCAAGTTGGACGCTACTTGGCTCCGCGCTGCGCGCCGCTGGATGCTCATTCCTTGGACCTTTCTCGGCTTCGGCCTCCTGCTGGGCGGCAAATGGGCCTATGTCGAACTGGGGTGGGGTGGATATTGGGCGTGGGATCCGGTGGAGAACTCCTCGCTGATGCCTTGGCTAATCGCCACCGCTTTTTTGCACTCGATTATGATTCAAGAGCGCAAGGGCATGCTCAAGGTATGGAATGTGGCGCTGGCGATCCTCACCTACGCGCTGTGCATCTTCGGCACCTTTATTACCCGCAGTGGCATCATATCCTCGGTTCACGCCTTTGCCCAATCCAATATCGGCCCTTTTTTTGGGACGTTTCTCGTCCTGACGCTGGTTTTTTCTTTTGGGCTTTTGTGGCTGCGGATGCCCTTGCTAAAGGCCGAAAACCGCTTGGAATCTTTTGCCTCGCGCGAGACAGCTTTCTTGCTCAACAATTGGGTTCTCTTGGGAATGCTCTTCGCCGTGTTCTGGGGTACGGTCTTCCCACTGGTCTCCGAGGCCTTGACCGATGAGCAAATCACGGTCGGGCCTCCTTTTTTCAACCAAGTCACGATTCCCATCGGCCTAGTGCTCCTGTTGTTGACGGGGGCTGGTCCGCTCTTTGCTTGGCGTCGCACTTCCAGCGAAAGCCTGCGCAAGAATTTCATTCGCCCGGTGACGGCAGGCGCACTTTCTTGCGGGGTCTTTTTTATTGTTGGCATACGCGATCCCTATGTGGTGCTGTCATTCGGGCTGTGCGTCTTCGTACTCGTCGCGCTTGGTTCCGAATTCCACGCTGGGGCGCAGGCGCGAAGGCGCAGTACGGGCGAGTCCTATCCGGTGGCATTGTATCGCCTCTGCGCCAAAAACCGACGGCGTTACGGCGGATATTTGACCCACTTAGGGCTGGTATTGCTCTTTGCTGGCTTTACTGGCAAAGCCTTTACCCAAGAAGCCGAAATCGTCCTCGACCAAGGAGCTTCGAGTCAAGTCGGCGAATACCGGCTTACCTTCGCGTCGCTGGCCTTTGCCGAAAACGCCAATCACAGTACTACCGCCGCGGCCTTAGCCCTGCATCGCAGCAATCAATTCCTCGGCACGCTGCTGCCGGAGCGACGCTACTATCCGGCTTTTGACCAAGGTACTACTGAAGTCTCCATTTACTCGACATGGCGCGAGGACTTCTATGTAATTCTGGTGGGGTCTGCCGAGGATCAGAGCGCCAAGTTCCAAATCTACGTCAACCCGCTAATCAACTTCGTGTGGCTCGGTGCAGTCGTCTTAGTGATTGGTGCCCTGTGGGCAATGTGGCCTACGCCGCGAGACCGTCGGCTGGCGCGGATGGATCGCCAAACCGCTGGAACAGCCATCGCACGAAAGTCTCGTACGTACGTGTCTGTGTTCGCTGCGTTGGCGCTAGGTTTCTCGCCGGTAGGGGCGGCGACAACGGCGGAAATCAAGGCCGTGGCTGAGGAGTTGGTCTGCCTCTGCGGTAATTGCCCTCGGGAATCCCTAGCCACCTGTCTTTGTACTGACTTTGCGGTCCCCGAACGCGAGGCGATTGGCTCCGCCTTAGACCAAAACCAGACTCGGCAGCAGATCATCGACGACTATGTAGCGCGTTTTGGCCCGATGATCTTAGCCACTCCGCCGCGTGAGGGCTTTAACTTGCTCGCTTGGGTGGCACCCTTTTTGGCTCTTTTGTTTGGCGTTGCTCTAGTACGCACCCTGCTAGTTCGCTGGAAGGACCAAGGCCAAGCGCCTCTACAATCCAAGCCCCAGCCGACCAACCGCAGCCAAGACGCGGATCGCTTGAGACGCGAGTTGGATCACTACGACGATGGCTAGTTCGGCCAACCCGACGCGGGCCTATGAGAACCTTATATAAATGAACGCGGTAGAACTTCTACCCATAATATGTTCTATCGCGCTGCTGTTGGGGCTATTGCTCTATCTGGCACATCCCCTCCTAGTGAGCGGACGGACGGGCGCAACGAGTGGATCGACGCGACAGCTTTTTGAGCGCAAGGAGCAGCTTTTGGGCGAGATCGTCGAACTGGAGCTTGACCGCGCGCTTGGGAAAGTGTCAGCAGAGGATTTTCAACGCCTTTTTGCCGAGTTGGAGGCCGAGACGCTGGCGGTTATCGGCGAGTTGGATCGGCTCAACGGCGCGAGCAGCTCTCAACTCGAACGACGCATCGAGGAAGAGGTTGCGGCTCTGCGCCAAAAGACCGCCGTTCCTCGTTGCCATGGCTGCGGGGCCTTGCGGCGCGAGGGCGATCGGTTCTGTCCACAATGCGGCGCTTCGCTAGTGGAATCTGGCTGAGCAATGGTTCTGCGCTCGCTTTGTGTTGCAATCGTCCTTTGCGCTTCTGACCTGTGGGGCGCGGCAATCAACGGTTATGTGCTCAACCCTTTCACTCAAGCGCGAATTCCGGGCATTCCCGTGGCCTTCTACGTCCGCCAAGACGGAGAGATTCTCGAGATGCTGCGCAAGGAAACCGACGCCGAGGGGCACTTCTCTTTTGCTGGCCCCTTCCTGCAAAGCGGGATCCGCTTCGGGCTAGCGGCCTTCTATGACGACATTCCCTACTTTTCTTCGACTCTTGAGGCCGGTGCGCAACAACAGGTCATCCTCGAGGTGTACGAAAAAACCGATGACCCCTCCGGAATCCGCATCGGTAATCATCACCTCTTTTTTGCAATGCGCGAGAACGCGATTGAGTGCATCCAGCTCCTGCAAATTCACAACACCCGCGAGCGCACGTACGCAGGCCGTGGTGACGGACGCGAGCGGCAAGTGACTGAACTTGTCTTGCCAACGGGCATCTTCAATCTCCAAAGCCACTCGGGGCTGCTCCACCAAACCGGAGAAGGTCGTTTCTTCGACAACCAGCCCCTGCCTCCAGGCCGCTCGCAACGGAGTTTTTCTTTTAATCTCGACGCCCGCAACTTCGCCAGCCCCTATGTGCATCAGGTGATATATCCGACCGACCGCTTGGAGATTTTTCTCGACCCACCTTCCACAGAGATCAAACCGCCTTTTATCGATCTAGGTATCGTTGAACAGCACGGACGCCAGTACCGAAAAGTGGCTATGGAAAACCTACAGCCAAGTCAGCAGGTGGCGATTCCCTTACCTTTCGCCTCCTCGCTGCGTTGGTCGCTCAAATGGGTCGCACTGGCTGGCGCATTCCTCATCGGTGGCGTCGCGCTGGCATTGAGCCGCCAACACCCAAGCACCGATCGCGCACATGCGCTAAAACGGCGGCAGCATCTCATTGAGGAACTCGCTCGGCTCGACGACTCTTTTGCCGACCGACCCGCAGATCCTCATTACATGGACCAGCGGGCGCAGCTAATGCGCGAAGCGGTTGCCCTGACTCAAGCGCTTGACGTGTGATGAGTGGAGACGATGCCATCGTCCTAGCGGGCGCGGCCAAGCGCTTCGGGCCACACACAGCCCTGCATCCCATCGATCTGGTCATCCCGCGCGGCCAAGCGGTGCTACTGGTTGGTGCCAATGGCGCGGGCAAAAGTACCCTGCTGCGGCTGGTGGCCGGCCTCTGCCGACCTTCAGCGGGAAAGGTGAAGATCAACGGTCGCGATCCCCAGCGCACCCCCGAGGCGCGGGCGGAGATCGGCCTGCTCTCGCATCAGACCTTGCTCTACGACGAACTGACGGCACGAGAGAACTTGCGCTTCTTTACCCAACTCTATGGTTTGGACAACCCAGACGAACGGCTCGCTGCGGCCTTAGCGGCTGTTGGCTTGTGCTTTCCATCGCCAGTATTGGCGACGCACGAGCAGCTCGACCAGCGCGTGGGTTCGTTCTCCCGCGGTATGAAGCAGCGTCTGGCCATTGCCCGTGCCACCCTGCATGGCCCCTCTATTCTCTTGCTTGACGAGCCGTTTACCGGCCTCGACACCAATGCCTGCGCTGCATTACACCGCCTCTTGCGCCGCTTTCGGCAAGAAGGGCGCACCTGCATCTTGGTAACGCATCGCCTCGACGAGGCTGAGGGCCTAGTAGATCGCCTGCTGGTGATCGAACGCGGTCAATGGCGCTTGGACCAAGTCCTGACAGAAGATTCTAACCAACTGCGCACGCTCTGCGCGCCCTATCTCGACGCCAACCCATGAGCTTTTTCGGGCGTGCGCTAGCGATACTGAGCAAGGATCTGAAGGCCGAGTGGCGCACTAAAGCGCGTCTCAGCCCGATGGTGTTCTTTATACTGTTGACATTGCTGGTATTCAACTTTTCCTTCGACTTAGGCGGGGCTGCTCTACGCGAGATTGGGCCTGGGACCCTGTGGTCGTCCTATGTCTTCGCCAGCCTATTGAGTCTGGGCCGCTCTTTTACTGACGAACGCGACAACGACGCGCTCGACGCGCTGCTGTTAGCACCAGGGGACCGCGGTGCCATCTACCTAGGTAAAATGCTGGGTAATTTTGTTTTTCTTTTGGCAATCGAACTTCTGAGTTTGCCCTTTTTTGCTCTCTTTTTTAACCTGTCTCTAGGCTTTTTCTTGCTCCCCCTGCTGGCTGTTTTCGTCTTGGGATCAGCTTGTATGGCGTCGGTGGGCACGCTCTTTGCGGCATTGTCGAACAACATGCGCTTGCGCGAGTTAATGCTGCCCCTTTTGCTCTTACCCATGATCTTGCCGGCATTGATTTCCTGCGTGGAGGCGACGGGGCTAGTGCTGGCCAATGACTGTTGCGAAAAACTCTTCCCGCACCTGCAAATGTTGGGGGTGTACGCGGTGGTTTTCACGGTGCTGTCGCTAATGCTTTTTGAATACGCAATCGAGGAATGATGCGTTCGGTCCCATGCTCCTGTTTGATTTTCGTGGTCATGCTCGTCGCCTTGGGCGCGATTTTTCTGTGGGTCCCCACAGAAAAAGAAATGGGAATCGTCCAGCGGATCTTCTACTTCCACGTGCCGGCGGCGTTTTCTTCGTTCTTGGCCTTTTTTCTCGTGTTCGTCGGCAGCGTCCAGTATCTACGCACTCGTGCGGACAAGTGGGATCGCCTAGCGCTATGCTCCGCCGAATTGGGCGTGATCTTTGCGTTGATTGTGCTGATCACTGGGCCCTTGTGGGCCAAACCCATCTGGGGAGTTTACTGGCGATGGGAGCCGCGCCTGACCTCCATGCTGATTACCTTCACCATCTACGTGGCCTACCTAATGGTGCGGGGATACGGGGCTAACTCCACTCCGGTACAGCGCATCAGTGCTGTACTGGGCATTCTCGCCTTCGCCAACGTTCCTTTGGTGTACTATGCTGTCGATCTATGGGCCGCCGACCAACAGCTACACCCGCCGCGCAACGTAGAGCTTGAGCCGACGATGCAATACACCAAGTGGATCTGCTACGCGGCTTTCTTCCTGCTGCTCTTTCGCCTCATAGCGCAACGCATGGAGCTGGCCCGCATTGAAAAAGCCGTGGTACTCCTGCGGCAAAAACTAACTGACGAAACGTAAGAGGCTATGGAAAATCTCCACTACTTATTTGCTGCCTTCGCGGCCGTATGGATCGTGCTTTTTGCCTATTTGACGCACCTAAATCGGCGCACCGGGGAACTAGGCCGCCAACTCGCAGAGCTTGAACTGAAGCTGAGAATCAAAGAGGGCGATTTGCCAGATGGCCAAGAGTCACAGGTTGGTTGACACCTGCTTTGAAGTCGTATTATATTTCACAAGTCAACCGGCAGTAGCCTATTAAAACGCAGTGTGTCGCTATGGTTCTGATGGAAGTTAAGGAGGTCTTAAGCAGCAAATCTCAATCTTTATATCCTGAAGTAGTACTCAAAGAAGTCGAGGGAAACTATTATCTGCACATTGTCATCGGCCGCTTTGAGGCGGCAGCCATTTCTATGGCCCACAGCAAGCGGCGACCCGCGCGTCCCATCAGTTATGACCTAGCTCATCGGATTCTCGCCAATGTCGATGCCCGGGTCGTCCGGGTCGAAATCACTGACTTTAACTTACGCGAGAGAACGTACTACGCCGAGATTCTCCTCGTTGACGATGAGGGTAAGACCCATACTCTCGACGCACGCCCCAGCGATGCAATTGCCCTAGCCTTGCGCTTTCGCGCGCCGATCTACGCCGCCATCAAAATCCTCAAAGAGGAGGGCTGCGTTCGCTCTGACGATGACGAATGGGTTAAGGCCGACGTTGAAGCCCTCGCCAAGCCTGTGGCCGCATCGCAGGGAGACCATCCCATCATTGCCACACCAGCCGTCAATCAGCTAGAACAACTCAAAAGACGCATGCGCCAAGCTGTCGCCGAAGAAATATACGAGGAGGCGGCGCGGCTTCGCGACGAGATTAGCCGTCTCAACGAGGACGATTAATGAGTAACACCTCTTTAGTCGAGATGACCGTGGTCAAGGTGAGTCCCTATTTGCGCGAGGATAGACCCTTGGTATGGTTGAGCGAGAAGGAAGGTGAACTGCCACGGCTCTTGCCCATTCCCATTGGCGAATTTGAGGCCGCCGCCATTCGGATGCGGCTAGAAAACGATGGACCCATACGCCCGATTTCCTACGACTTGCTCTCTTCTATGGTCAACTACCTCGCGATAAATGTGCGTCACGTTGTCATTCATAACGTGCACCACTCAATCTACTACGCGAGGGTCGTCATTGAGAAGAATCACACAATAAAAGACATCGACGCACGTCCCAGCGACGCCATCGCTTTGGCCTTGCGTACTGATTCACCTATCTACGCTTCTCATACGTTGCTTGATGCGGTGGGCTTGGAGCCTTTGGAAACCGACTTGGATGTTGAACACACATTGAACCGCTTCTACGAGTTTGAGGCGCAGATTTCAAGATCGCTCAATATAGATACAGATACGGCGAACATCCATCCACCGAAGCGGAACGCCGAAGAGGCCGAAGCTCAACAGCCCCCCAAAGAAGAAAAAGACGAACTCAGCCTGCTTCAGCATCAGCTACAGCAGGCCGTTATCTGCGAAGAATACGAAGAAGCTGCCCGGCTACGCGACGCCATCGAATTACTCGTTAATAAAGCCAAGCGCTGAAACCTAATTTGGGCGGCGCAGACTTAGCTCCTACCAAGTAGTTGACATTGCTCAAGATACTGACCCTTGCGCTACGCATTATGGCCCTACAACTATTTCTTTGCCTCGCCCTCCTTCACGGCTGTGCTAGTGAAGACACAGACCAACGCTTCTCCCACCCGGCCCAGACCTTCCAGACCTATAAGTCCGCGCTGGAAAACCGCGACTTTGACTTGCTGTGGGAATGTTTCAATTCTTCGCAGAGGGAAGGAGAAGATCGTCAGGGCTTTGTCGAACGATGGCGGCAAAAGACGCCTGCCGAGATAAAGGCGCAACTGCGGCGCGAAATCGCCGAAGAGCGCATTATCAACGAGCGCATAGGTTACTTACTCTTCGATTCCTCCACCCTAGGCGATGAGCGTGCGTCGCCATTCTTTTATTTCATTCGCGATTCCAGCGGCTGGAAAATTACCTCCCACCTAGACAGCACCTTCCACCAAGAGTTAGAGCAAGCCATTGAGCGTGGGGAGTATAAACTACCCGACTTCTAAGGCCTTCCCACCACATTAATTCTTTGCGAGGTGGTTTCCTGATCTGCTAAGCGAATCGGCCTCCTCAGCTAGGCGGCTTCAAATCCCAAGTCGCTATAATGCCCATTATCGTATCCCACTGTGTGTCGTTCATCGCCTCTACTTTCTTGAGCAGACCCAATACATCGCGTTCCTTCTGGTTCTTGCGCGCCCGGACAACGGCCTCTAACCACGGTTGATCCCCGAGCAGAACCGCTATTTCTGGGTTGGAAAGCACCCCCAAGAGGGCTGGATCCAAAGGCTCTTCACTAGATAGGAGTTTATTGACCACTGGGTCTGACAGCGAGCGCATCATCTTGCCATAGAGTGCGCGTCCCTCCTCCGAACTCGCCTTGGCCTCATAAGCCGCAATCAATACGATGCTGGAGTCGAGCTCCAAAACCTCGGCTAACTTGATACATACCTCGTCGGAAGGAACTTTCTCTCCCTTTTCAATTTGTCCTATATAGGTTGCCCAAACACCCTCGGGCTTTCGCGCCGTCACGAGTTGGTCGGCCAATCTCTGCTGACTTAGCTGAGCTTGTAGCCGCGCCTCCTTGATCATTTCAGCAAACTGCATCGCGATCCCCCTGAATTGCTTTCGACCATCTCCTCTGTCAAATATACGCACACACTTGTAAGTGTGCAAGACTTCATTCTCATTTTCCATGCCTGTGCTTTTCTACTTGACAACACAATCTAGCGTGTGTATTTTTGTTTCTAAATAGAGTGTGGCGGTCCACTAGCGTGGCCAAAATCCTGATCCGCGAAGCTCGGATTTCCCTTTTCGGGTCGTTGAGATCTTCAAAACTACCTCCCCACACCGCCTCGTTTGAGGATCTCACTTGCGTTTCAAGATCACACCATCTGGCCGCCATACTCTTTAATTTTATAAGCAGCCCATTTTTAGATGGGCTGCTTTTTATTTTATTCTTTTTCCTTGTATATACGCCATGCGTATCTGTATGGTCGCCTTCACCGACCTGAATTTCGACTACCGCATCTACCGAGAGGCTACCTCGCTGCGCCGCGCTGGTCACCAAGTCGTCATTGTCGCCTCCTCTTTCAACTCAGCCCCTCTCAAAGGATGGGACGATTTTGAAATCTATCCGATTCCGCTAGATCGGAGCCGCTCGCTGCGCCGCCTCTATCCTTTGTTTTGGCAACGGGCCTATCCCCTGCTCGTCGATACCCAGCCGGATGCTTATCACGCCCACGACCTAGACTCGCTGTGGCCAGCAGTGCGAGCGGCACAGCGACTAGATCGGCCCATCGTCTATGACGCACACGAATTTTGGACCGAGCAGTCCTCACTGGTCAACCGGCCGCTGATGCGGTCTTGCTGGCGTTTGCTGGAGCAGCGGCTGATAAGACGGGTCGATCGCGTCATAACCGTCAGCGGGTCGATCGCCCAATCGCTCAGGGAGCGTTACCGCCTTGACGAGGTCGTCGTTCTGCGCAATTTGCCGCTATTCCGCCATAAGGTCCAAAGCAACCTGATACGCGAAACACTGGACTTGCCCGATAATCGCCCCGTTGTTCTCTACCAAGGAGGATTTCTCACCGAAAATGGCTTGCGCGAGCAAATTGAGGCCGCCGCAGGGCTTGCCGCCGCCCTAGTTCTAATTGGGGATGGACCGAGTGAACAGGCCCTGCGGAACCAAGTCCGCGCTGCGGGGCTAGAGGACCGAGTTTATTTTATTCCTCGAGTGCCCTTTCACCAACTGCACGATTATACTTGCTCGGCTGACTTGGGACTGTGTCTGATCAAAGGCACGGGCAAGAGCTTCTATTACTCGCTGCCCAACAAGCTGTTTGAATATATGATGGCCGGGTTGCCCGTCCTAGCCAGCAATTTTCCCGAAATGCAGCGCATCGTCTGCGAAACGCGCACCGGCGCTACGGTCGATCCAAGTAATGTAGCCGCCATTCGAGAGCAGGTCGTCGCTTTTTTGGACAATGCAGAGCAGCGAGAGGCGTGTGCCGAGGCGAGTTTGCAGGCGGCACAGCACTATAATTGGGAACGGGAATCCGTCCAGCTCACCGAGCTTTACGCAACCCTAGCATGAGTGCCCCACCGACGCTCAGCGTTGTAATACCTACCTATGACGAGCCTGAGCGCCTCGAAGCGGCGCTTAAGAGCCTGTCGCAGCAAGATTACCCCCATGAGGCGACGCAAATCATCGTAGTGGACGACGCCTCCCCTCACCTAGACGCCGAACGGTTGCACGCGGCGGTGGCACCTTTACAGTTGCAGCTGCTGCGCAACGAACAGAATCAGGGACGCGCTCGGGCGCGCAACGCAGCCCTTCGGGTCGCCAGCGGCGATCTCGTCGTCTTTCTCGACAGCGACATGACCGTGGGCACCAACTTTCTCCGCGCTCATGCCCAACGGCATCAAAATCATGCGGAAGCCGTTTTTGTTGGCAATATTCGCTTTGCCAAGGAAATTCCCTCCACTTCCCTGACCCGCTACCTCGAAGGAAGGGGCGTCCATAGGGTTAACGAGGACAAGCCTATACCTTTCAACTGCTTTGTCACCGGGAACTCCTCGGTGCGCCGGTCATCCCTGCTTCACGTGGGTTTTTTCGACGAGAGTCTCACTGCTTATGGCGGCGAAGATCTAGAACTAGGGTATCGCCTCCATTTGGCGGATATTCCGCTTTACTATGCCCCCGAAGCTCTGTCCTACCACTATCACTTGCGTTCCTTGGAGCCGCTTTGCCGTCTGATGCAGATCTACGGCAGCAAGTCAATTCCTGTCCTTTTACGCAAACATCCCGAACTGGACGCTATACTCCGGCTGGACTTTATTAGGGCCTCTGCACTTTCGCCTCGGCGGCTCGCCCTCCAGCTAGCTCTATTGTCGCCGATTCACTACCCAATTCGCTGGATGACCCGCTGGCTTGTAAAAACCTATGTCCCGGATCTGTTTTTTAGTTACTTGTTCTGGTCCAGCCGCACGCGGGGTTATCTGAGCGCTCTAAACAAATAAAGAATAACGACTTATATTATGCATGCGCACTATCCCCGCTTCTCCCAAGTTCTCCGCATCGCCCTACCGGCTCTCCTGCTAGCCCACTTCGTCGTTTGGCCCATCGTCGGCCTTTTATCCCTACATGCTGGTATTATTGCCGCCGAATGTACCCTTTTGTGGTTTGTGGCTCTTTACATTCGCCGTCATCGCCTAATTGCCGAAGACCTGCTTCTGTTCAACGCTACACCGGCTGCGACCCTGTTGCTGACAATCCCGGTGACTATTTGCTGTAGCCTCGTAATCGCCGAACTCGACTTGTATCTGGCCTATTTTCTCGGCCCGATAGACCTGTCCATGCCGCTGTCTTTTCAGAAAAACCTGCTGGAAATTCAGATTGTCCGCGGACTAGCGGAGATCCCGAAGGGACTGATAACACTAGTGCTAGTACCTGTGCTTTGCGAAGAGCCCTTCTTCCGCGGACTTGTGTTCACGAGTCTTTGCGCCTACTATGGGCCGCGCTGGGCGCTAGGCGGTTCGGCCCTGTTGTTTGCCATTTCTCACTTCAACCCTTGGCAAATGATCCCCCTCTTCCTCTTTGGGCTCTTCCTCGGCGCTTTAGTTTACTGGACTCACAGCATCTATCCTGCCATGCTCGCCCACGCGATCAACAACTTGACTTCGATAATTGGGATCAACTTGCGCACTTACTTAGGCATAGATGGCCTCGGTCCCTCCCAACATCTCCCCATGCCTTTGGCCCTGCTCGCCGGCCTACTTCTGCTTGCCGGTCTCCTGATTCTCAGCCGCCAACCCACCATTATGCCGCTGTTGACTAGGAGGTAATCAGCTCCGCCCGATTACAACTGAACTGTTGGGGGAGAGGCAGTTACGTAGAAAAACGTTCCCTAATTAAATCAGCTCAGTACCTTCGCTACCGTTTCCCCAATTTCCGCCGGACTCTCACAGGTGTGAATCCCTGCTTCCCGCATCGCCGCCATTTTGTCCTCGGCCGTCCCCTTACCGCCTGAAATAATAGCTCCTGCATGTCCCATCCGTCGCCCCGGAGGTGCCGTGCGCCCCGCGATAAAGCCAATGACGGGCTTGTCATAGCATTCTTTGATATAGGCGGCCGCTTCCTCTTCAGCCGTGCCGCCAATCTCGCCGATTATCACGACCGCATCAGTCTCGGGGTCGTCCTTAAAGAGTGCTAGCGCGTCCAAAAAGCGCGTACCGATGATTGGGTCGCCGCCAATGCCGATGGCTGTGGACTGGCCTAGGCCCCGCTCAGTTAGCTGCCCCACTGCTTCATAGGTCAGCGTTCCACTGCGGGAGATAATCCCTACGCGACCTGGCTGGTGAATAAAGTGGGGCATAATGCCGATTTTGCACTTCCCCGGCGAGATGACGCCCGGGCAATTAGGCCCGATCAGCCGAGTAGAGCGCGCTTGGACATAATGGTAGGCTTTAACCATGTCACTCACGGGGATGTTCTCGGTGATACAGATGACTAGCTCTATACCGGCATCGGCCGCTTCCATGATGGCGTCAGCGGCAAAGGGGGCTGGTACAAAGATGATTGAAGCATTGGCACCAGAGGCCTCAACGCCTTCGGCGACCGTGTTAAACACCGGAACGCCTTCAAATTCTTGGCCGCCTTTGCCCGGTGTAGCCCCTCCGACCACTTTCGTGCCGTACTCCAGCATTTGTCGCGTGTGAAATGACCCCTCAGACCCCGTAATCGCCTGTACGAAGACCTTGGTGTTTTCGTCGATTAAAACGCTCATCCCTTTATTCCTCTTACTGAATAGTCGCCTTGACCATCGCCGCGGCGTCTTGCAGCCCGTGCCCAACGGCAAAGTCCATGTCGGAGTTTTCCAGCATCTCGGCGGCCAGATCTGCGTTAGTCCCAGCCAGCCGCACGACGACCGGCACGTTGACTTCGATGTTTTTGCGCGCTTCAATCACGCCGGCGGCCACGCGGTCGCAGCGCACAATGCCTCCGAAGATGTTGATGAGAATGGCCTTTACGTTTGGGTCGGAAAGCAAAATGCGGAAGCCATTTTCCACGGTCTCAGCACTGGCACCCCCGCCTACGTCCAAGAAATTGGCCGGCTCAGCACCGGACAGCTTGATGATGTCCATGGTGGCCATCGCCAGCCCGGCACCGTTGACCATACAGCCGATATTGCCGTCGAGTTTTATGTAGTTCAGATCGTATTTGGCGGCTTCGACCTCTAGCTCTTCCTCTTCATCCAAGTCGCGCATTGCCGCTGAGTCAGGGTGGCGAAAGAGTGCGTTGTCGTCGAGGTCTATTTTGGCATCTAGCGCCAAAAGCTGACCATCGGCCGTCGCCACCAAAGGATTGACCTCGACCAGTGAGCAGTCAGCATCGACATAGGCTTTGTAGAGGCTAAGGATAAAACTGGCTGCTTGGCGCACCTGCTTGCCCTCAAAGCCAAGTCCAAAGGCTAGGCGCGTCGCTTGGAATGCCTGTAGCCCTACTGCGGGATCAACCGTTTCCTTGAGAATTTTTTCTGGGGTCGCCGCGGCGACCTCCTCGATCGCCATTCCGCCCTCTTGGCTGGCCATGACCACTATCTTGCACTGGGCTCGGTCGAGGGTGATGCCCAGATAAAGCTCGCGTTCTATATCCGAGGCCTTCTCCACGAGGACTTGCTTGACCTTTTGGCCTTCCGGGCCTGTCTGGTGGGTGACGAGCTGCATACCGAGAATCTGGCTGGCCGCTTGGCGAGCCTCTGCGGGGTTAGCGGCCAGTTTGACGCCTCCGCCCTTGCCGCGACCTCCAGCGTGGATTTGGGCCTTAACTACGACCTTTCCACCCAATTCGGCGGCCATGCGTTCGGCTTGGCCGGCCGTGGTAGCCACGTGGCCACTCAGTACGGCGACTTTGTACTGGCGCAAAATTTCTTTGGCTTGATATTCGTGAATTTTCATGAGCGTATCTATTCTATCTAGGTGAAAGGAACGCAAAAGAGTATAAAAACCTTCCTCTACCAGCAAGGCGATCTAGGAAGCGACCTGCACAAGTACCAAACTAGGGCTGTTGATCGTTGGGAAAGTCCCGTAATATTCAGTCACATCCAAAGACTTTGAGGAGGTAGCCCGTGAAAATCTTGTTAGTCGGCGGGGCCGGCCACGTCGGCACCTGCACTACTCCTTACCTTAGACGCCATCACGATCTGCGCGTGTTGGACATCGCCAAGCCTCGGCAGGAGGTAGAATACGTCGAAGGCTCTATCGCCGACCCGGAGGCCCTTGCCTGCGCCCTAGACGGAGTGGATGCCTTCATCAACATGACCATGAAGAGCGGCCAAGGCGGCCTCGATAGAGACCAAACCAAGGCTCAGATCGTCGATAACTACACGGTCAACTGTCTGGGACTACACCTGCTCCTGTACACAGCTTGGAGGCTAGGTATCAAAAGAGGCGTCCACACCTCCACCATGAGCACCCACTACCGCGCCCGCTCCTATTATCCGTCCGAAGAGGAAGTACCACTTGATAGCCCTAGTGTGTACGGCTTCACTAAGGGGCTAGCCGAGGGCATTTGTCGCTACTTCGCCCGCCAATTTGACCTGAACTTGGCGGTCCTTCGCATTACCGGTCCGCGCACTCGGGCGCAATTCATAGACCAAGCCCAAAATCCACCACACTACCCTCCCGGCAGTCTTTACTTTACCGACGAGGAAGATTTGGCTAAAGCCTATCTAGCCGCTCTGGACTACGTTTGCACAGGTCATGGCCGCTGCGACGCCTTCTTCATATCGGGCGACGCCGACCACCGCGAGATGAACATGTCCAAAGCACGAGCTGTTTTGGGCTGGGAGCCTAAATCGCATCTGACGCTGGAGGAGTGAGAATCCCACGCAGATAATATGTTCCTAATGACTGCAAACTCCTGAACGGGACCACCTAGGCACAAGTCAAAAAAACAGGCCCAACCGTTCGGTGGAGCCTGCTTCAATTACTATTGGACTACTCGCGTTTTGATTTAGTAACGCATTTCTTAGGCGGCGTAAACGCTCACCCGCTTGCCCTTCCTGCCAAAAGACTCAAACTTCACCTGCCCGTCAATGATGGCGAAGAGCGTATCGTCCCCGCCCTTCTTGACGTTGACGCCCGGATGAATGCGCGTACCGCGCTGCCGCACGATAATCGTGCCGGCGCTGACCTTCTCTCCGCCAAAGCGCTTAACGCCTAGGCGCTGCGCATTGCTATCGCGCCCGTTTTTGGAACTGCCGACACCTTTTTTATGAGCCATTACCTAGTCCTTTCGCACTTAGTTCGGGAGAACGATGTCCTCGACCCGAATCTCGGTGTAATCCTGGCGGTGCCCCGTGCGCCGCCGGTATTTCTTGCGCCGTTTCTTCTTGAAAACGACGATCTTGTCGCCGCGGCCATGGCCGACGACCGTCGCCGAAACACTGGCTCCCTCGACCGTGGGACTGCCAATCTTGGTCTCGTCGTCGCCGGAAACTAGCAGTACGTCGGTAAATTCCTGAGTGCTACCTTCTTCGGCCTGAAGCCGGGGCACGCGCAGACGCTGACCCTTGTCGACTTTGACTTGATGGCCGGCAATGTTGACAACTGCATACATGAATTACACTCCTACGCTAAGACTGCTTCTCAATCAATTAGGCAACATTTAAAGATATGGGCCGGTATTTTTCCTGTCAAACCCGGAACTCGGCCGTCACATCTAGGCTGCGCTTGGTCGAGAAGAAGCGATAGTCTTGGGGCCCCAAAGTGGAATCAGTCTCAATCTGGAGGCGAGCTTTGGTCGCCTTGCGCAGCGACTTAAGCCGTTCCTCGCGGTTTTCTAGCATATAGGTGGCCACATCGGGATGGACCTTTAACACGTAGCGCCGCTCTCGGGTGGCAGCATAGGAACGCTGAAGCCAACGCTCAATCCAAGTCAGGGTTGTGTCTGGCCCCATAATCCGGCCCGTGCCGCTGCAAACGGGGCAAGGTTCGCTATGAGTGTGCAGAAGGTTTGGACGGACGCGCTGGCGCGTCATTTCGACTAGGCCGAACTCGCTGATGTGCGGGGTGATAGAGACCTTCGCCCGATCCCTTCTGAACTCCTCGACCAGGCAGTCAACAACCTTTTTGCGGTTGCGCTCCTCGTTCATATCAATAAAGTCGATGACGATAATGCCGCCAATGTCGCGGAGCTTGAGCTGGCGGGCTATCTCGCGGGCGGCCTTCAGGTTGGTATTGAGGTTGTTCTCCTCCTGATCGTCCGAGCCGATGTAACGGGCTGAGTTTACGTCAATAAAGGTCCCCGCCTCGGCGTAGTCGATGACCAAGGCGCCGCCCCGCCGCAGCCACACCGTGCGGTTGGTCGCCTTCTCGATATCTTCCTCAATGTTGAAGGCATCAAAGATGGGCCGACGATCCCGGTAAAACTCAACCCGTTGGCGCAATTCAGGTGAAACCTGGCGCAAATAAGCCGTGATCTCCTTGTACAACTCTTTGCTATCGACGACTAGCCGCCCCACATTGTCGGTGAACAGGTCGCGTATTACGCTGGAGGTCATGCCCATTTCCTTATACACTAAGGCTGGTGCTTCGGCCTTCCTGCTCGTCTTGATTAGACGACTGTGGTTTTTTACTAGCTGCTTCATATCGCGCCTAAACTCGCGGTCGCTCTGATTCTGTCCTTCGGTGCGCACGATTACGGAGTAGCCATCGGGCTTGATCTTGAATACCAGATCTCTCAATCTCTTGCGTTCGTTCCGACTGATGATCTTGCGGGAGACGCCAACCCAGTTGCCGCCCGGAACCAGCACCATAAAACGACCCGGAAGCGACAGCTGCGTTGTCACACGGGCACCTTTAGTGCCAATGGGCTCTTTGGCGACCTGCACCAACACCTCTTCGCCCTTCTTGATCAGGTTTTGAATAGCAGGATAACCGCGATGGCGAGAGCGGCGTCCGTTGCGCGCTCCATCGGTCTCGTCTCTGTCTGCTTCCATCATATCGCGCACCTGGAGGAACGCGGTGCGGTCTTGGCCAATTTCGACAAATGCAGCCTGTAGCCCGGGCAGAACGGCCGATACAACTCCTTTGTATATGTCTCCTACCGTCCGCTCATTCTCGGGTCTTTCGATCCAGACTTCAACTAGACGCCCATCTTCCAAGATGGCAATACGGGATTCGTGAATGCCTTGGTTAATAAAAATTTCTGTTTGCACAATCTGTCCTCACGCTTAGTAGTCATAATATTAGTATCGGCTATCTCAAAGCCTCGCTTATCGCCGTTCACTTAGCTTCTTCCGCGGCCAATACCCCCAAATACTGATCTTGGTCCGCAAGCACCTCTATCGCCTTCGCCAGCTGCACATCCTGCTGCAATTCTGCGAGTAGTTGGGCCTTCCTCCCCTTGAAGCGCAGGATTAGTTCTCGACGCAAGGCACTCCTTATATAGGGCTCTAACTTGCTGCTATACCGCCGCTCCCACTCCTGCGTCACCGCTGCCCGTAGCTGGTCGATCGACTCCTGTGCTGTCTCTCCCCAATCCATTTTCTTAGCCAATTCCTCAAGTTCTACTATTTGACTCAACCCTTCTTGGCCTTGATACAGACTCCTGTTTTTAGTGCGGACGAACCCCATAAAACCCTCGACCATTTCATCGCTGATGGTCAGGTTTGGATGTTCCTCAGCCCAAGCCGAGTCGGCCGACACATAATCTATGACAAAGTCGAAGAAGAGCCGACGCCGCTCTAATTCTTGTATATAGGGAGGAAATGGCTCCGACTCAACACTAATGTCTGGCCTAATACCACCGCCGCCGAAGACCTTGCGACCGCGTTGGGTATAATACGCTCGGCTTGAAATACTATCCGGCAGCCCAGCCGCTCCCATCTTGGATTTACCCGCTAAATCGCCCAAACGGGTCAAGAGAATGCTCTCTGCGGACTCAGAACTCATATCAAAACGGGATTGGAGCGCAGAAAGGGCTTTAGCCCTATTCTCTGAACGCAAAACGAGGTCCATCACGAACTGAGGCGGCAGTTCCCTGTCGCCGAACAGAACGCGATGCACTGGCTTAGCTATGTCCTGTTCGCGGTGAATGCTACGCCCACTTGGCGCGTAGTAGAGTGCCGTCGTCAACTTCAAAGCACTAGACGTCTCTTCGCGTAAATCGAATGCGGTCTGTAGGTCGAATATGGTCTGTACCGAACCTTTGCCAAAGGATGCCGCTCCGACAATCACGCCTCGGTCGTTGTCTTGGATGGCACCGGCAACGATTTCGGACGCACTGGCACTCCCTTCGTCAATCATAACAACCAAGGGTACATCGCGCGCAATAGAGTGACGATGGGCATACTTGACTTCTTCTCTCCGCCCTTCGCGTTCCTTGATCGAAACGATCGGCACCCCTTGAGGTAGAAACAAATCCGCAACTTGGGTAGCTTGACTAAACAAGCCACCTGGATTGCCGCGCAGATCTAGAATTAGCCCCTCGACCTGAGGGAGGCTCTTTATTGCTTCCTCCACTTCACTGGAGGTATACTCGGAAAAACGGGTCCGGCGCATGCTTATATAACCGATTTTGTCTTCAAGTTCCTCTGCCAGCACAACGCTCTTAATCCTGATGTCTTCCCGTTGAATTTCAACTTCGCGCGGCGTTGCTCCCAAGTGGGTGGCGACCGAGATTACGACCTTAGTGCCAGGGGCCCCGCGCAGCTCATTGACCACAGACTCAAGCTGCATATCCAAGGTACTTTTGCCCTCAATGGCGACGATCAAGTCGCCCGGTCTCAGCCCCGCCCGAAAGGCAGGGGTATCCTCAATGGGGGAAATTACCACAGGAAAACGATCTTTTATGGCAACCGTAATTCCCAATCCCGTGAATTTTCCCGTCGTGTCCTGGCGCAACTGGCGCAAACCTTCCTCGTCGTAGTACTCGCTGTATGGATCCAGTTGGCCGAGCATGCCCTCGATGGCCGCGCTCATAATTTTCCCTTGGTCCATACTAGCGTAATAATTCTCCAGAATGCGCGAATACACGGCCCCGAAGCGCTCCCAACTGGCATTTACTTCCGCATATGGATCCTCTGTCGTGGCCGCACAGATTGCGCCCGCGCAGGCAAACAAACCCATCAATCCCACTAAGATGCGTCTCATGATTACTTTTTCTCCTCGGGAAACCACGACCACTGCCGACGTAGCGCGTCCTGAATTCTTTCCGCTAGCTGGTTTATCTCGAGTTGCGCGTCAAAAACCAAGCCTGCTGGATCCCTGTTGGCGATCTCTTGGTAGCCTCGGGAGACCTTCTCTTGTAGTGCCATTCCCGTCTGCTCTAACCGGTCTGCGGTGTCTCGCCGCCCTAGGCGTTTCCAAGCCACTTCTACGGGCAAGATCAAGTATATTGTCGCGTCCGGCAAACACTCCCCCACGGCTAGCCGATTGATTTGTTCGATCTCTTCCAAGTTTAAACCGCGCCCATACCCTTGGTACGCTAGTGACGATGCAATATAGCGGTCGCAAATAACCACATCTCCCCGATCAAGCGACGGTGCGATCACCTCTTCTACGTGCTGTGAACGACTGGCTGCGTAGAGGAAGAGTTCCGACATTGGGGATACACCCTCTATGCTTGGGTCGAGGACAAGCTGGCGAATCTTCTCGGCGATCGGCGTTCCGCCTGGTTCTCTGGTCAGTGTGACCGGAAGGCCTGCTTCCCTTAAATGCGACGCCAGCAGGCGGGATTGGGTTGTAGTTCCACTGCCATCGACTCCTTCAAAAACGATGAAATGACCCTGGGACACGATGGCAGAAGGAGCGCGAGAAAGCCCGATTAGCCCCTTGTCAGGACTGCTGGACTGAGGCGGGTGAATTGGGACCAGATTTCAGCCTGTTGCGGATATGAGCGAGGCGCTCAACAACTGTATAGTTGGTCGTAACGGCCAATAAAACCAGCACAAAAACCAAACCTTGATGGCCTATCAGACACCCTAGGGCCAAGGCAGTCAGACGTTCAGGACGCTGCATGAAGCCCACCTTGCAATCCTCGCCCAGCCCCTCTGCACGAGCCCTTACATAACTAACCATCAGCGAACCAGTAATTGCAAAAAAGAGGATCCCCGAGGGAATCCACTCATCGCGGCCAATCAAATACGCACCGATTCCAAAATAAATAAATATCTCAGAGTACCTATCTGTAGTCGAATCCAATAGGGCTCCAAACTTGGTTTCCTTGTGGCCTTCTCTTGCAACTTGTCCATCTAGGATGTCGCATAGACCCGCAACCATCATAATGAGAGCTCCCCATTGTAAATAACCCTTGGCAAAAGCCGCGGTTGCCCCCACGTTCAAAACTAGTCCCATCAGCGTTAGCCAATCGGGCCTGAAGCCCAAACGAATAAACAAATGTGCCAACGGTCTAAGGATGACCAGACACCATTTTTTTAGATATTTATCTAGCAAAAAACAACCTATTTTGCAGGCGCTTAGGTGGCCATTGAAACCCCGTGTCCTCGGAAACTAAGTTAAAAATATACTTGTTTTTTTTCTTTCTTCCAAAGGATTTACCGTATAGTTTTCCACTTTCCTAAGAACAAGTTTTCCACATCATGCCTTATCGACTCTACCCAATACTTCGCTAAATCATAGCCTATCTATTGGATAAAATTGGACATATAAGTCCCCCAAAGTTGACTAAACTCCGTAGTTCTTTTGCTTTTCAGTGTGGATAAGTATGGGTAAAACTACACTCGGAACGCCCGATTATTTGGGCTTATAAGGTCCTGCTGGCCTATCAACGCTAGCAATTAGTGCAATAGCCCCGATGTACTCCCCACTCGATCTGTCTTCCATGCCAACAACTCCGAATGGGCAGCATCTTTTCCAAGTGTTGAAAGAATCCAACCATGCGGCGATAAATGTCTTTGTGCTAAATCAAGCAGCCTATCTGGAGACGCCACCGCCCTCGCAGTGACCAAATCCGCCCCCACGGGACTCAGATTTTCTAGCCGGTCGTTTATAACCTCTATGCGGTCAAGCCCCACAGATCGCACAACCTCCTTGAGGAAGTGCGCCCGCTTTCTCCTGCTTTCGACGAGAATAAAGTATGAGTCGGGAAGGGCGATCTTCAATGGAATGGCTGGAAATCCAGCTCCTGATCCTATATCCATAACTAGCCGACGAGGGATACTTATTACAACTGGGACCATAGTCAACGCCTGTCTCAAGTGCTTAGTTGCTACGACGGACAACTCTCGCCGAGAGACAAGGTTGACTCTTCTCGACCACCGACTTAAGAGGTATAGATATATTTCCAACTTGGGCCAGACATCCTCAAAAGAACGAAATTGCACCCCTTTTCTCTTTAACCGCTCAAAGTCTTCACGAATATCAGATGGCAGTTTAATTACCATATCAAAATATGTTCCACGTGGAACATTAAACTTATCAACATGCCCCACGAAACTTTCCGAGTCGCATCGAGCCTACTCAAGTGTTCCACGTGGAACATTACTTGCCGATACAAAATTGGGAGAAGATGGAATCAAGCACTTCCTCTTCTACCGTCTCTCCCAACATCTCACCTAGGGCATTCAAGGCGTCTTGAAGCTCGGCCACGACGCACTCATCGGGCTGGCTGGATCTCATAAGCTCCTCTGCTACAGCACTGGATTTAGCTACCCGCAAAAGGCAATCTTGATGGCGTTGACGGGTGATCCCGATTCCGTCTATTTCCGCCCTATGGGGTAATTGGGCCGTCACTTCCCTCTTTAGTTTTTCAATACCGAACTCCCTAAGTGCTGATATTTCAATGGCTACCGAGGTCCGTGCTTCTATCTTAGATCGAGTACTAGTACCCGGCAAATCAATCTTGTTGAAGACGGCAATTGACTTCTTGTCAGACGGGAGCAGGTCTAACACAGCTATATCGTCATCACACGACTCGGTCGAACTGTCGAATACCGCTAAAACCACGTCGGCTTCCCTAACCGCCTGAGACGCTCGTTCAATTCCCTCTTTTTCGATCGGGTTATGGCTTTGCCTAATCCCAGCCGTATCGACTAGCCGAATCGTCTCTCCTACCCATGTAGTCCGACCTTCTACTAAGTCTCGCGTCGTTCCTGGCACGGGAGTAACTATCGCCCGATCTTCACCGAGCAACACGTTGAGCAACGTGGACTTACCTACGTTGGGACGCCCGATGAGCACGACTAAATATCCCTCTTGACGACGCCTTGTTCCCTCGAACGTTTCGGCAAGCCGCAAAGAGGACTCAACCACCTTGCGCAGCGCGGTCTGTATTTCTTGACGCCCGATACTATCGATGTCTTCGTCGGAAAAATCGAGCCCTATCTCAAGCAATGATAGCATCTTAACCAACTGACTCTTAAGCTCTTTTACCATCTTAGATAGACGGCCACTGGCCAAACCATAGGCACTATCGAGATGCGCTTTAGAGCTAGCCTGGATGAGGTCAATTACAGCCTCAGCTTCTAATAAGTCCAATCGGCCATTGAGAAACGCTCGACGAGTAAACTCTCCTGGAGCGGCGGCGACGGCCCCTAAGCGCAGCGCTTCCTCGACGACGGACTCTAATACGACCATGCTGCCGTGGCAACTAATCTCGACGGTATCTTCACCGGTATAAGAGTGCGGCGCAGCAAAGACCCAAGCGACGCCCGTGTCGATTGCTCGACCACCAGCCCATATACGCCCGTATTCGACGTATCGGACTCGCTTGCCGAGCGGAGGGCGGGAGCGAAAAATCTGCTGACTAATAGATAGAGCGGCAGGCCCACTCAAACGCACGATCCCGATCCCCCCCTCCCCCCGTGGCGTAGAGATAGCGACAACAGTATCCGGCTGTATCAAGGATTCGAGGTCCGGCTGAAATTTCAAGTGCTGGAAGGAGCGGCTTCTTTTTTAAAATGATTGACCAATAGCTGCTGGCCAATGGTCAAAACATTGAAGATAGTCCAGTAAAGCACTAATCCCGACGACATGTTCCAAAAGATGAAAATCATCACAACTGGCATCATGTAAACCAGAACGGCCTGCTTGGGATCCTTCATCGTCATCTTCTGTTGGATCAGCATGGAGACAGCCATTAATAACGGCAGAACATGAAGACCAAAACCGCCGATTAGCAACTCATCAGGAAGGGAGAGATCCTGTATCCAAAGAGTAAAGGGTGCCTGACGCAACTCGATTGTTTTGCCAAAAAGATTGTAGAGCGCAATGAAAATGGGCATCTGCAACAAGAGAGGCAGACACCCGCTAAGAGGATTGACTCCTTCTTCCTTATAGAGCTTCATGGTCTCTCGGCTCAGGCGTTGATTGTCGTTTTTGTACTTCTCGCGTAGCGCCGTAATTTTCGGCTGAATCTCCTGCATTTTCGCCGCAGACTCATACGTTTTGTGCGTAAGCGGATAGACGAGAATTTTGATGACAACGGCGAAAAGGACGATGATCCAACCATAGTTGGGGACATATTGATGAGTCGCTATGAATAGAATGAGTAGAAAGCGGCTTATCTGACTTACAATCGGCCAGCCGAAATCAATGGCCTGCTCTAGCTCGGCCTCATAGCCGATGAGCTCGTCGTAGTTGAGCGGGCCGAGATAAATGATGTTGTGCCAAGAACCAGACCGTTCGAGCCGCCGACCTAGCTGAAAAGAATACTCGGGCCGCGACCCTTGGTGATCGCCCTGCAGGACGACGCGAGAACGCTGCTCCCTATCGGCAGGGACGAAGGAAATCAAGAAGTACTTGTTGCGAATGCCCGCCCATTTTAGTAATCCTTTGTCCTCTAACTCGTCCGATTCCTCATCGTCTACCTTGAGTTCGACCCTTTCTTCATTTATATAGGCGAATGCCCGCATTTCAGGTAGGTCAATTTCCGGCTTCTCGGTAAACGCTATGCCGTTTTCCCAAGTGAGTATGGCTTCGGTATCGTCGTCAAATCCTTCGTAGCGCACCTGGAGGTCGAATCCATAGCGGTCCCCATTAAAAGTCAACACCTTTTCCAGCCTCCTGCCCCCCCCAAGTTCGGCCTCCATACTTAAAGAGCGCTCTTCCCCAGGTCCTATCTGCAAACTCGACTGATTGGCAACAAACTCCGCCGAGGAGATATCCTCCCTGTCGTTTGCTCTCTGCAGATGAATGCCCAAGCCGCTGCCGGTTAGAGGCAGTAGCTCTATATCGTCCCCATCTATGTGTCTGTATTTTAATAGTTTACATGATATGATAGTGCCGCCCTTTGTAGAAACTTTAAATCTCTGAAGCGGCGTTTGCACTACAATTGTGTCCGCTCCCTCTTCTGAGATAAAGGACGGATTTTCGGCTGATTCGACCCTTTCAACGACCTGAGCCTGAACGGGTGCTGGCTCTTCCGAATGGAGCTGTTCCACAAGTTCGGGATCTCGTATGCGCTCGGGCTCAGCTTGCTCTTCAGCAACAGGGGCCACCTCAGGCACCGATTCCTGAGACGGAGGCTGAGGCTTGGGATTTAGCCCAAGCCATTCATTATAGAAGGGAAGCAAGAGGAAAATCAGGCCGATGAAAAGAAAGGCCAACAGGGTCCGCTTATCTTCCATAAGTTTTACTTACCCTTTTATAAACAACATGTTATTAAACTATCGCAGAGGATCGTACCCGCTCCCTCCCCAAGGATGGCATCGACTAATCCGCTTTAGCGCAATCACCCCGCCTTTGAGTGCCCCGTACTTGTCTAGTGCTTCTTCGGCATATTGGGAACAAGTAGGTTGATAACGACAGGATGGGGGAAGATATGGAGACAGGAGAAGACGATAGGCGCGAACGAGGAAAATGACGATTTGCTTCATCGTGGGACAAGATTTGGTACCAAGAAATCCAGTTCCCTTTCCAAGTCAGCAAAGGGAGCTTCGATGGCTGACGGTTGGCAAAAAACGACTAGATTGCGAGGAAAGTACGGGCGGCTGCGGCAAATGCTACGCAGGTGCCGCTTGAGCCGATTGCGCTTTACAGCATTGCCCAGTTTGCGTCGGACGACGACGATTTGACCGCGATCTTCCCGACCGCAGCGGATCCAAAAGCAGCGGCCCCTAATCCAAGCCATCAAACGCTAGACTGCTAGCTGCTTGCGGCCCTTCCGACGACGACGATTGATGATATTGCGCCCGGCCGGTGTGCTCATGCGCTTGCGAAAGCCATGCTTGTTGCGGCGGCGCCTGTTGCTAGGTTGAAATGTGCGTTTCAAAAAATCTCACCTCACGTTAGTTCTGCACAGCATGAGCAGAAACGGTTCAATTTAGTGGCTATTCCAATTAGTGTCAATACTTTAGCTCTTCAAGCGCTAGTGAATTTTAACAACAAATTCGGTGGAGACTCTTGACTGGTATATGCCTTCTTCATAGGTTGAAACCCCCCCTTAAAAATTGCGAACTCGCTCAATAAATGGCACTGGAAATACAAGATCCCCAAGAACTTTGGGCCCAATGTCTGCTCAACATAGAGCGTCAGGTTCGTCCCCAGAGTTTTAGTAATTGGTTTAAACAAACTTCCGTAAGCCAATTCGACGAAAACTTGTTGGTCATCCAAGTTCCCAGTGCATTTTCTGCCGCTTGGGTAGAGGAGCACTACTTGCAGATGATTCAAGCAGTAGTAATGGAAGAGACGACGCTGGCCCCAAGAATCTCCTTTGCCGTTGCCCAAGCCCCCCAGCCCGCTCTCGACGCAGTACTCCCTATCCCCACTCGCGAAGAAGAATCCACAGAAGATGAACGAGAAGAAGAGGTAGAAACAGAAGCCGGTCCCGATCAAATATCGCTCAACCAGCGCTATACCTTTGAAGAATTTATCATCGGCGATAGCAATCAAATTGCCCTTGCAACGGCCTTAGCCGTAGCCAATGCCCCAGGTAAGGCGGGATTTAATCCCCTCGTGATTTATGGCGGTGCCGGACTAGGTAAAACGCATCTGCTCCAAGCGATTGGGCATCACGCGCATAGCCTCAAGCTCGCTGAGAAGGTTGTTTACGTCACCTCGGAAAAATTTATGGGCGATTTCGTCCAATCGCTCCGAGATCGCGATAAGACGAATGAGTTTAAGAGTTTCTACCGCAACGCGGATATCCTCCTGGTCGACGACATCCAGTTTCTGCTCCACGGCGAACAGACCCAAAACGAATTCTTTCACACCTTTAATGCCCTGCACCAGTCCGAGAAGCAGATTGTCATGACCTGCGACAGTCCTCCCGGTCATCTTGATGGGTTAGAAGAACGGCTGAAATCCCGCTTCATATGGGGTTTGGCCACCGCAATAAATCCGCCTGAGCTCGAGACCCGGATTGCCATCCTCCACAAGAAGGCCGAGCGCAACGGCATACGGATTCCCGATGCTGTGGCCGCTCTGTTAGGCAACCATATCCGATCGAATGTCCGCGAACTCGAAGGTACGTTGATTAGCTTGATGGCCTACTGCTCAATCCACAAGAAGGAACTCGACATTGAGGCGGCCAAGCATATTCTAGATGAATTGGGCCCTAGCCCATCGGAAATGAGCATTGAGGCCATCCAACAGCAGGTCGCCAACCACTTTAATATGACTCAGGAGTTACTTACTGGAAAAGGACGCAAGCAAGACGTGGTAACAGCACGTCACATTGCTATGTTCTTAGTCAGGAGTCTCATCGGCAGTCACTTCACTACCATCGGCCTGCACTTCGGCAACCGCGACCACAGCACGGTCATCCACGCTGTAAGCACCGTTGAGAGGAAGTGCAAAAACGATCCCACCTTCGCCAGACTAGTCGAGGATTTGTCCAATACCATCCGCCGGCAAAACCCCTAGTCCATCCCCATCTCTTTAGCTGTCTTAGCTCGACTTTATCCATTCAGTTAGGGTAACAGACGGTGTGTATCAAGCGGTTGAATAGGGTGCGCGGTATTTTTACCATGTCGTCTTTTGGTAGGGTGGTTGAAAAAGTCGCCCAAATGTGTTTTCGGACGCCGGCCAACGCATCGGCAAAGGTTGGTTTTACTTTTTTATACCACGCGGTGGCGTGCCAGCCCTGGGGTCGTTTTTTGACCCAGCGATGGGCGATCAACGTGACGAGACTAAACAAGGCTAAGAGCACCGGAGTGGTGCGCGCAATGGCTCGGTCATTCCACTGGCGTTGGGTCTCCAAGCCCAGATGGGCGCGGGCTTGTTCAAAGGTGGTTTCGACCGCCCAACGTTGTATAAAAAACGTCAGCATCTGCCGGGGCGACAGGCGCAGATGGGTTGATAGTAACGCTTGGGGGGCAAAGGTGTGGTGCGGATCGCGGATCAGCAGCCATCGAATCGGCACGGGCGGCAAGCCGGTGTGATACCAGACCGCGGTTTGGGAATAGACCTCCACGGTGCGCCGCTTGCGGCCATACCAACGAGGGATGGTTAGGGTCTGCCACGGCGTATCCGGGGCGTCCAGATGGTGTTGGAGGGCGGGTAAACGGGCCCCTTTGCAGCGGGGCCGCCCCACTTGGTGGGCCGACCGAGGCGGAGCCGGGGCATACAGAGCCGCATCCAGCCGCAGGCGCGTCACGACGGTAACATACGATGCGACCGCGTCGAGGAAGGCTAACGCGGCAAAGCTGCTATCGGCCACTACCACCATACGCCGTCCCGGCAGCCAACCGGCGACGACGTGAAGCATGCTTTGGGCGCGCTGTAACAGAGACACCGCACAGCGACCCTGCTGGGTATAATAGCGCTGGGAAGGGCACAGCACACTCATAAAGGGTAACGCCCAGACGCCGATCCGCCCAGCCGATCGGCGTCAGCAGCCAGACACGGGCAGAAAAAATAGGGGCCATCTGCGACAAAACGCTTATTATATCCTCCGGCAGTCGACTCATGGCATCCTCCTCGGTTGTAGGTGTCTCGACACCACCTACGCTACGAAGGAAAATGAGTCGCTGCCATTCTTCTTTGGATAAAGTCGAGCTTAGGTCCTCTCTGTCTGTATTTTTCACCACAATAGTGCCTATTTGGCAGTGGAAAACTATTAACATCTATCCCCGCCTAGGTATTGATTCAATGTGGATAAATCTGTGCAAAAAAGAAAACAGGCATTTTTAACCTCTGGCCTGTGCAAAACTCAACCTTTCCACTCGACAATCCACAGATCGAGCACTCACCAACAGTTATCCCTTTGTTATTTAAGTGTTTTATTAACAACAATTTTTATTGCACATAAATAAATCTCTAATACTGTTATCCACATATCCACAGTACAACTAGAACTTCTAAAAATAAAAGAACACAGAAAAGTGTAGTTTTATTAAAAGACTGATGTGGATTAAGCCTTTGCCCTTATTACACACCTTTCTGTTTTTTTATACACACCTGCTCTTATGTTCTCTCTCATGCTAAAAATGGGACACTATATAATAGAACCTTGACACAAATAAGTACAAGAGCTAAATTTATTGTAAGTGTTTTAAGAACAACGTTTTTTCAACAGGTAGAAGGATAATCTGAGAAGCAGTATGAAGTTAAGAGTAAATCGCAATGAATTGTGGCAGGGCATTGATACTGTATTAGAAGCCGTGTCTTCAAAGCCTTCCCTACCGGTGTTGGCCAATATCCTGCTTGAAGCCGATGGGGAAACCCTATCTCTAGCTGCGACGGATTTAGATTTGTCCATCCGAACTCAAGTCTCTGCTGTAGTAGAGGAGGAAGGGAGGACGACTGTTTCGGCTCGCAAGCTGGCAGAAATCACCCGAGAATGGCCCGAGGCGGAGTTGAGTATTGAGGTGCAAGACGAGCGACTCAAGCTCTCAGGGCGGCCCGGGGACGTCGAGAGCAGCGAAGGAGCGTATAGCCTATCGGGAATAGAAGCTGAAGAGTTCCCCAGTATGCCGACAGCACTTGACGGTGTAAGTCTGAGTTTAGGAGAGGACGGGGCCGAGACCAATGTCCTGATAGACATGATCAACAAGACGGCCTTTGCCGTCTCCGGCGATGATACGCGTCCAGTGTTCAACGGGGTGCTCTGGCGCATTGATACTCAGGGAATGGAGATGGTGGCTACCGATGGGTCGCGCTTAGCCTGTTGCAGACTAGAAATAGATCTACAGGATCAGGTAAAAGACGAACAAGAGACCGCGGTCATCGTCCCCCCCCAAGCATTGAACCAGATCGTCAAATTGCTGGGTGGCTATAAGGGGCCGGTCAACGTCACGCTAGGTGAGACGCAGCTCCTGTTTGATATAGGACATACGCATTTGCTGTCGCGTCTGATTGAGGGGCCTTATGTCAACTATGCCCAAGTTATTCCTCAAAACAACAAAAAAGAATTAAGAATAGCTAGCGAAGATCTTCTGCCGGCCGTACGCCGGGTATCCATTCTCTCTAGTTCTTATACGCGTCAAGTGCGCTTTAAGCTAAATAGCGGCCAGGTGGAGCTATCGGCCGCCAGCCCCGAGATCGGTGGCGAGGCGAGGGAGGTCGTGCCAGCCCAATACGCCTCTGAAGAGCTGGAAGTTGGCTACAACGCCCAGTATCTGATGGATATCCTGCGCAAAATGGACGCGTCCGAGGTCCGTTTCGAGCTCAATGACCACGTCACAGCAGCTCTATTGCGGCCGGTGGAACAAAAGGAAGGTGAGGACTACTTCTGCTTACTAATGCCCCTGCGGCCAACAGGATGAGGTCAGCAGGAATAGTGCGGATTCGTGAATTAACGCTGAGACCCTTCCGAAATTTTGCCGCAATTCGCTTGAGCTTTGCAGCAGATCACGTGCTGATTTTTGGCCCGAACGGCCGCGGCAAAAGCAATATCTTAGAAGCTATTTCCTACCTATCTATCGGTAAGTCAGTGCGCGGGGCCAAGGATCAACATGTCGTGCCGCACGGCGAGGACTTCTTTGACATCCGAGCCTTGTGTACGGATGGTCGCCAGGACCAGCAAGTACGCGTCTTTTACAATAAAAAGGAAGGCAAGAAGGCATTTGTTGATGCCAGTCCCTTGCCCCGAGTATCGGAGTTGCTCGGCACCTTCCGCACAGTTCATTTCTCTCCTGAAGACGTATCGCTGGTACTGCGCTTTCCGGCCCAGCGAAGGCGGCTGCTCGACATACTTATCTCGCAGTCTAGCGCCGCGTATTTGCGGTGTATGCAGCGCTACTACCGCGTGCTGGCCCAGCGAAACCACTTATTGCGCGCCGCAAAGAGGTCGGGGCACGGGTTTGTCGATAGTCAGGTAATAGAACCGTGGAATGCCCAGTTGGTGGATTTGGGTGCCCAACTTCGGCTACATCGCTTGGAGACGCTGGATGCGTTGAGAGCGCCTTTTCTCGGCTATTATGGTCGCTTCGCCTTGGCTGGCGAAGAGGTCGCCGTTGTCTATCAAGGTACCAAGGAACAGGGCTTAGAGGCCCTTAGAGCCGAATTGAGCGAAGCACTCAGTCGCCGCAGGGAACAGGAGACCCAAATAGGCCATACGCTCTGTGGGCCGCACCGCGATGATTTGAAATTCACGTTGGACGAAGAACCGGCCGAAGTCTATGCCTCCGAGGGCCAGCTAAGAACCGTACTCATATCGTGGAAGCTGGCCGAGGCCCGTTACATGGAGGAGCAAACAGGTCGGCAACCAGTACTACTCTTAGATGATGCTTTTTCCGAGTTAGATTCAGGTCGGATAGGAGAACTATTGGACATAGTAGGTGAATTTGAACAGGTCATAGCGACGACCCCTCAAGAGCCTAACGCAAGGCAGGAAGCTCGTTTTGAATCGGTCGACCTCCAGAAATAAGGGCCGCAGTGTTGGTCCCCCCACCGTTTTGCACGGGCTGCTCGACGCCGCAGTCGAGGATCTGGGGATCGAGCAGAAGCTGGTGGAATGTCGGGCGCGGATGGCGTGGGAAGAAGCAGTAGGTTCCTCCTTGGCTCAGTATACCAGTCCACAGCGCTTGTCCAAAGGATATTTGGAAGTGGCTGTGCCATCTGCCGTCTGGCGAACCCAACTAAACTTTATGCAGCGGGACATCGCGGCACGGATCAACGCATTGCTGGGTAAGAAGGTCGTCAAGGGGCTAAAATTACTAAACCAGTCTGAAAGTGTGGAGAACAAAAGGAGGGATAGATGACAGAACCGGCCAGAAATTTCCCCGAGGAAGAACCCGAAGCAGCGCAGGAGGAATATACAGCCGACGCCATACAGGTTCTCAAGGGGCTTGAAGGGGTGCGCAAGCGCCCGGCTATGTACATTGGCGATACGAGCGAAAATGGACTACACGAACTGGTAAAGGAGATCGTCAACAACAGCATTGACGAGGCTATGGCCGGGCGCTGCTCGCGCATTGACGTAACAATCACCACACAAGGTACTGCCCGCGTCCAAGATAACGGGCGAGGCATTCCGACCGATTTCCACGTTGCCGAAAATAAATCGGGAGTCGAGGTGGTAATGACGATGCTCCACGCCGGCGGCAAGTTCGACAAGAAAGCCTATCAGGTCTCCGGTGGACTACACGGCGTGGGCGCTTCGGTCGTCAACGCATTGTCGGAGTGGTGTACGGTCGAAGTTTGGCAAAAGGGCAAAGTCCACTTGCAGCGCTACGCTCGTGGCGTAGCGGAAACGGGCTTGGAGGTCATCGGCGACACGGACCAGACCGGCACCGTCATAGAATTCAAGCCGGACGCCGAGATATTTGAAACCGTGGAATTCAGCTTTGAGTTTATCGCCGTGCGACTACGCGAACTGGCCTTTCTGACCAAGGGCGTGGAGATCAATATACGGGACGAGCGAAGCGGAGAGGTCGACTGCTATCTGTACGAGGGCGGTGTACAAGAATTTGTGCGCTTCCTCAACGAGGGCCGAAGCGCGTTACACCCAGATCCGATCTATCTTCAAGGCGAGCGCGACGAAGTCGTCGTAGAGGTGGCTCTGCAATACAACGACAGCTACCAAGAAACTCTTTTTACCTACGCAAATAATATCAAGACCGACGAGGGAGGAACCCATCTCGTAGGCTTCCGTTCGGCGCTGACTCGAACGATCAACAACTACGCGAACCGCAATAATCTGCTCAAGAACGTCAAGTTCAATATTTCGGGCGATGATACGCGCGAGGGCATCGCCGCCGTTGTCAGCGTCAAAGTGCCCGAGCCGCAGTTTGAGGGACAGACCAAGGGCAAGTTGGGCAATAGCGAAGTCAAAGGCATCGTCGATTCGTTTGTCTCCGAAGCACTGAGTACATACCTCGAAGAAACCCCGGATATTGCCAAGCGGATCGTCGACAAGATCGTGGAGGCCGGCCGCGCTCGCGAGGCAGCGCGCAAGGCTCGCGAACTGACCCGGCGCAAGGGGATTCTCGACGGAGGAGCGTTGCCCGGCAAGCTGGCCGATTGCTCAATCCGTGACCCGGAGCAGACCGAAATTTTCTTGGTCGAAGGCGATTCGGCCGGCGGCTCGGCGGCGATGGCACGCGACCAAAGCTTCCAAGCCGTGCTGCCGATGTTCGGCAAACCGCTCAACGTGGAAAAAGCGCGAATCGACCGCGTCCTAGGAAACGACAAATTACTGCCGCTTATAACGGCGCTGGGCACCAACCTCGGCGAGGACTACAACTTTGAGAAGCTGCGCTACGGCAAGGTTATTATCATGGCCGATGCCGACGTCGATGGCAGCCACATCCGCACGCTAATCATGACCTTCTTCTTTCGCTACATGCGCGACCTGATTGAGAAAGGCAAGCTCTATCTGGCCCAGCCGCCCCTTTTTCAAGTGAAGAAGGGCAAGCAGGAGCTGTACGCATTCGATCAGGCAGAACGAGATCGGCACACCGCCGCACTCGGCGGCAATGGCGATGGTCGAGGCATAGTTATTCAGCGCTACAAAGGGTTGGGCGAAATGAACCCTGAGCAGCTATGGGAGACGACGATGGATCCAGAGCGGCGCACGCTGTTGCAGGTGGCTATCGACTATGCCGTTGAGGCGGATCACCTTTTTACCCTACTCATGGGCGAGCAGGTGGAGCCGCGCCGCGAATTTATCGAGAAGTACGCGCTAGATGTAAAGAATCTGGACGCGTTCTATTAGACTAAAAAGCTAGGATTTAATTAATGCTTGAACAGCAAGAAAGCCGGATCCTGCGGGTCAAGATTGAGGAGGAGCTCAAAACCTCCTTCCTCGACTATTCTATGAGCTTCATACGGTCGCGTGCCCTACCCGATGTCCGCGACGGCCTCAAGCCGTCTCAGCGCCGCATCTTGGTAGCGATGAACGACCTAAGCCTTTTTCCCAACCGCGGCTACCGCAAATGTGCCAAAATTGCCGGCGACACCTCTGGTAACTACCACCCGCACGGCGAAGATATTGTCTATCCGACGCTAGTGCATATGGCGCAAAACTTTCGCTTGCGCTATCCGCTAGTCCAAGGCCAGGGCAACTTCGGTTCAATTGACGGCTACCCTCCGGCGGCTATGCGCTACACGGAGGCGAGGCTGAGCTGGCCGGCAATGGAGTTGCTAGCGGATCTCGACAAGAACACGGTCGAGTTCGCCAGCAACTACGACGAGACGCAGCAAGAGCCTTTGGTGTTGCCGTCTAGGTTCCCCAACCTGATATGCAACGGCTCAATGGGCATTGCCGTCGGCATGGCGACCAAGATCCCGCCGCACAACCTGCGAGAAGTCGCCAGTGGCCTCAAGGCGCTGATCGACTATCCCGAAATTTCCATTGCCGAGCTGCTTGATCACGTCAAAGCCCCAGATTTTCCCACCGGCGGAATCATCTACGGCATGAGCGGGGTACAGCAAGCCTACGCAACGGGTAGGGGGCTGGTCTATATCAGAGCGCGGGCGGATATTGAGACTTTCAAGAACGGCCGGGAGAACATCGTCGTCACCGAAATCCCCTTCTTGGTAAACAAGGCCAGCCTATTAGAGAAAATAGCTGACTTGGTGCGCGACAAGACCATCGACGGACTTGCCAATATTCGCGACGAATCGGGCCGCAAAGGGATGCGCATTGTCTTTGAGTGCAAGCGGGAAGCCCAAGCCGAAGTCGTGCTCAACCAGCTCTATAGCCATAGCATGTTGCAGACTACCTACGGGGTGATGATGTTGGCCATTGTCAATGGCCGTCCCGAGACGCTCAATCTCAAGCAGATGCTGCAGCACTACATCGATCACCGCCACGAGATGATCGTGCGCCGCACGCAATACGACTTGGAGCGGGCCGAAGCCCGGGCGCACATCTTAGAGGGCCTGCGCATCGCCTTAGACCACATTGACCTAGTGATTGAGATCATCCGCCGCTCGTCGAGTCCAGCCGATGCCCAAGAGCGGCTGGCTGTCATCCGCCCTGCGACAGATGCTGACGTGCAATTCGAGTTGAGCGAGCGACAGGTTCAAGCCATCCTAAGCATGCCGTTGCAGCGCTTGACGGGCTTGGAGCGCGGCAAAATTGAGGGCGAATACAAAGAGTTGATGACGACGATTGAGGACCAGAGGGGGATCCTCGCCAGCCGCGAGCGGCAGATGCAGATCATCAAGGACGAGATTGACGAGATCACCGAGCGCTTCGGCGACGAGCGCCGCACCGAGATCGTCTATTCAGCCGAGGAATTCGACATTGAGGATTTGATTGCCGAAGAGGACATGGTCGTCACCATCTCGCGCAGTGGCTATATCAAGCGACTACCCCCTAGGGCCTACCGAGTGCAGAATCGCGGCGGCCGCGGGGTGAAGGGTATGAAGACCAAGGAAGAGGATTTTGTCGAACACCTCTTCGTGGCTTCGACTCATTCCTATATCATGTTCCTGACTGCGAAGGGCAAGTGTTATTGGCTCAAGGTGTTTCGCATACCCGAAGGCGACCGCACGGCTCAGGGGCGGTCGATAGCCAACCTGTTGCCACTCGAACAAGACGACCAAATATGCGCCATCGTACCCGTCCGAGAGTTCTCCGATGATCGGTACTTGTTCACGGCTACGCGCAACGGCATTGTCAAGAAGACCAAGCTCTCGGCCTACCAGAACATCCGCCGCGACGGGATCATCGCCCTGAAGATCCAAGATGACGACGACCTGATTGGGGCGGCCATCACCGATGGTCAACAGGATATTTCCCTGTTGACGCGCAACGGCCAAGCCATGCGCTTTAGCGAAAGCGAAGTCCGCTCGATGGGCCGGGTTTCTACTGGTGTTAAGGGCATTAAATTACGCCAAGGGGACGAGGTTGTGGACATGGTCGTAGTACGCGAAAGCAGCACCTTGCTAACCATCTGCGAAAACGGCTATGGCAAGCGCACTAGTCAAGCCGAGTACCCCAGCAAGCGCCGCGCCGGCCAAGGCGTCATCGACATCAAGACCTCCCCGCGCAATGGCCCCGTAGTGGCCTGTAGGGAGATCGAATCTGAAGAGGAGGTCATGGTGGTAACCCAGAACGGTATTATGATCCGCATACCCGTACAGGGGGTATCCACCATTGGGCGCAATACCCAAGGAGTCAGGTTGATCAATCTGGACGAGGGCGACCGAGTTATCGACATGGCCCCGCTGCCCATTAGCGAGGAAGAGAACGGCTGGGAAAACGGCGCAGCCGATGAGCAGACCTCGGGTTGACCTAAAATAGAGCCTCGTGTATATTTTTCTCCTTACCGAGAAAAGGAGGGTTAGACCTAATTGGTAAGGCAGCGGTCTTGAAAACCGCCGGGCTCACGCCCTTGAGGGTTCGAGTCCCTCACCCTCCGCCATTTACCATTTGATGCCGCCACAATCCCATCTCTTTTAGCGGTGGGAGCACGTCAAAAGTTTATTTTGCAATGGTCGCGGAGAGGTGACCGAGTGGCCGAAGGTGGCAGCCTGCTAAGCTGTTGTGCGGGGTAACCCGTACCGAGGGTTCGAATCCCTCCCTCTCCGCCATTATTTGCGCTAGTTGCCCTCTAGCACAATTGGAAGTGCGCCTGACTCTGGATCAGGAGGTTCTAGGTTCGAGCCCTAGGAGGGCAGCCAAGATCGGCTCCTGAAGGGAACACTTCAGGAGCCTTCTTCTTTTGGCCTAATCCTGTCGAGAATCGGGACGAAGCCACAATCTCCCCGCATGTAGCTTTTCCCTCAGCATTATTTCGCGCCAATGAGCACCCGCATCAGAGAACAACAGCTTGCTTGGGGCCTCCTCGCGCCGGCCCTTGTCGTGCTGGGCGCGTTTGGACTCTTCCCTATTGGCTATGCCTTGTACGTCAGCCTACATAGGTGGCGGATCAAGAGGGAAGCGGTGGTTGGATTCGACCACTATGTCCGCGCCTTGGGAGACCCGCAGTACCTGTTGCTCTTCGTCGCCGGGGTCGTTCTCATCTGGGCAGCCTATCGCCTGCGGGCCCCGTTAGCGTCGCCAATACTGGCGACGGGAAGCTCCGAGCGCGGTCTGCGTCCCCTTTATGTCCGCATCGCTTGGGGCGCGGTCGTACTGTTGGGACTTTGGGTGGGATTGGTCCAGGGGTTGAGTGGCCTAGTTGAGACGGGCGATCCAGCGCTGTACAACGGCTTCAAGGTCACGTTTTTCTACGCGGTCGGGACGATCCCGTTCCAACTGAGCTTGGCTACCAGCTTGGCGTATTTGCTTTTCAAGATCACGCGGGCTAGAGGCGCGTTTCGCACGCTGTTTTTTCTACCATATGTCACGCCGATCATCGCCTCAGCCGTGGTTTTTCGCACTATCTTTAGCCCTCACCCTTCCTCGCTGGCCAACCGCTTCTGGAGCCTTTGGGGGCTGGAGAATCAACGCTGGCTCTACGAGAGCAAATCCGTCGTCGCCCTGTTACTACAGGGAGCCGGCTTCGCTTCGTACCCCGGGTGGGTGGACAGCGTCTTCCCGAGCTTAGCCCTGACCTCGATCATCCTCTACAACATTTGGGTTTATGTCGGCTACGACACGGTGATTTTACTGGCCGGCCTCAGTGCCATCCCCAAGCAATACTACGAGGCCGCGGAGATGGACGGTGCCGGCGAGTGGCAAGTCTTCCGCCACATTACCCTACCTTTGGTCTCGCCAACCCTGTTTTTTTTGTCGATGGTGGCCGTCATTGGGACCTTCAAGGCCTTTAATCACGTGTATATCCTACGGACTCCGGGTGCCCGCGACTCGGTCGATGTGCTCAGTATTGCCATTTTCGACCAAGTTTTTGAGTACCACAACGCGGGCTATGCCTCTGCGATGGCCTTTGTGCTCTTCATCGCGATTTTGGCGTTGACGCTGCTGCAAAACCGGGTACTCGGCAGGCGGGTGTTTTATGGCGACTAGGAGCGGCCAAGCTAAGCTGATTTACTGCGGCCTGAGCTTGGGGGGGCTGGCTGCGGGCTTTCCGTTCGCGTGGATGCTGTTGGCCTCTTTTATGAGCCGCGGCGAATCGCTGCGGCGGGTCTTGCTGCCCGAACGCGTACAATGGGACAATTATATCGAAGCATGGCAAGAGGCGGATTTTGGTCTCTACTTTGAGAACTCGCTGATCATCGCCGTCCTACAAGTTAGCGGAACCTTGCTTTTCTCGCTGATGGCGGCTTACCCGCTGGCGCGGATGCAGTTCCGCGGACGAGATGTGGTGTTTACCGGCGTCTTGGCTACGCTGATGATCCCCGAGGCCGTGACCATCGTGCCGAATTTTCTCGTCGTGACGTGGTTGCACCACAATACGCCGTTTGCTTGGCTCAATAGTTGGCCGGCCCTGACCATTCCCTTTATGGCTAGTGCTTTTAGCATTTTTCTTTTACGCCAGTTTATGCGGGGCCTGCCCAACGAGCTGTGGGATGCGGCCCGGATTGAGGGAGCCGGCCACGTGCGCTTTTTGTTTCAGATCGCGGTCCCCTTGTGCCGAGCACCCCTTTTGACGGTCGGTATGTTTACGTTTATTGGTTCATGGAACGCCCTAGCTTGGCCCTTACTCGTGACCAATACGCCAGATTGGCGGCCGATCGCAGTGGGGTTGCAGCAGTTTGCCAGTGAGGCCGGGACCGAGATCCACCTGCAAATGGCCGGAGCTGTCATTGCGACGGCTCCCGTACTTTTGGCGTATTTTCTCATTCAGCGAGAATTCACCGAAGGCATTTCCATATCTGGACTCAAAGGATAACGCGATGAAACCGAGAAGTGCGATGACGTTGGTTTGGTGTGCCTTTTTGTGGGCCTGTGGCGGCCAGCAAGAGGCTGTTGACGAGCAGCCGACCAGTCTCGAAGCCCTCGATCCACAGGGCCAGCAAATCGTCTTTTGGTACCAACACACCGGCCAGCGCGAAGATGCACTGCAAGAGCTGATTGCCGACTTTAACCAGACCAATCGCTATGGAATTGAGGTTCGCGGCGAGTACATGGGGCGCTATGGGGACATCTACAACAAGATGAACGTGGGTCTCCAGAGCGGTTCGCTGGCCGCTAGCTTGGTAGTAGCCTACCAAAATCAAGCCCTTGCCTACTACCAAGCCGACGGCATAGTGGATATAGCGCCCTATATGGATTCGCCCAAATGGGGCTTGTCGCCCCAAGAGCGCAGCGACTACGTCCAAGCGTTTCTGGCGCAGGACAATATCGGTGGAGTGCAGGTTGGTTTCCCACCGAATCGCTCGATGGAGCTGCTCTACTACAATGCTGATTGGTTGCGCGAGCTGGGTTACGACGCCCCGCCGGCGACATGGGACGACTTTGCTGCGATGTGCCGCCGGGCCAAAGAGCAACCCTTTAGCAAAAACGAAAACCCCGCGCGCAGTTTGGGTTTTTTGCTCGATGTGGACGCCAGTCGATTCGCTGCGATGGTCTTTAGCCGCGGTGGGGACCTAGTAGATGCGACCAGCACTGCCTATGCGCTGGACTCGCCCGAAGTTAAAGCGGTCCTAGTACTGTTGCAGGAACTAGCGCGGGACGATGCGATGGACATCGCAGGCGAGCGGGATGTCGAGCTAAACGAGTTCGTCACCGGTCAGATCCTCTTCTCGCAGGACTCTTCCTCTGGGTTGCCCTTTTACAAGAGCGGCATTGAAGACTCTGGGCTGGCCTTTGAGTGGGGAGTAACCCATCCGCCGCAGACCGGCTCGAGGCCCGTTGTTGACGTGTACGGGGCCAGCGTGTCGATCTGTGCCGGTACGCCCGAAAAACAGCTAGCGACCTGGCTTTTCCTCAAGTGGTTTACGGCCCCAGAGCAACAAGCGCGGTGGGTGCGGGCGAGCAACTACTTTCCGGTGCGCAAAAGTACGGCACGCGAGCTAGCAAGCTACTTTGAGGAAAACCCGCACTATGGAGCGGCGTTTGGCATGTTGGACTACGGAAAATCAGAGCCGACGATGGCAGGATATGAACGGGTGCGGCGATTGATTCGAGAGGCGATGATAGAGGCAATTGAAGGAGAGGACGTCGAGCTGGTAGTAGAGGAGTTACAGCGCGCAGCAAATCAGACGCTTGAGCCGTAGGCAAAAAAGGAGAGTAAGCGTAAAATGGTCGGAAACAATAGACAACCAAACGTCATAGTATTTTTCACCGATCAACAACGGTGGGATACAACGGGGCTACACGGCAATCCGCTGGGCCTTACGCCGCATCTCGATCGCTTAGCCCGCGAGTACACCCACGCGGCCCATTCCTTTACGTGCCAACCCGTCTGCGGCCCGGCGCGCTCCTGTCTGCAAACGGGTCTCTACGCCACGACCACAGGCTGTTACCGCAACGGCATTCCCCTGCCCGCGGACAGCCAAACCCTCGCCCACTACTTTGCCGCGGCAGGCTACGACACAGGTTATATAGGCAAGTGGCATCTGCACGACCGAGGAACCACCGGCCCGGTGCCGGCAGCGGACCGCTTTGGCTACCAGTACTGGTTGGCGTCGAATGTGCTCGAGTTTACTTCCGACGCCTACAGCACGGTCCTCTACGACAATGACGAACAACCCGTCCGCCTACCCGGTTATCGCGTAGATGCGGTCACGGATGCCGCAATCCGCTACGTGGATGCGCACCAAGAGCGTCCCTTTTTTCTTTTTGTATCCTACATTGAACCCCATCACCAGAACCACTTGGACGACTATCCGCCCCCCGATGGCTACCGGGAAGTCTATACCGGCGGCTGGATTCCGCCCGATCTCGCGGCATTGGGCGGCTCGACGCACCAGCACTTAGGCGGCTATTACGGGATGGTCAAGCGGCTTGATGAAGCCTATGGCCGCCTGCACGATGCGCTCAAGAGCTTGGTACTGGCCGACGACACCATCGTGCTCTTCACTTCGGATCACGGCTGTCACTTCAAGACGCGCAACAACGAGTACAAGCGCTCTTGTCACGAAAGCTCGATCCGCGTGCCGACGGTTTTGACAGGACCCGGTTTTCGCGGCGGCCAATTGCAGGAGTTGGTCAGCTTAATCGACCTGCCGCCAACGCTTTTGGATGCGGCCGGCTTGGAAGTCCCCGATCAGATGCAGGGCCGCTCGCTCATACCGCTCTTGCGCGGTGGAGGAACCGATTGGCCCGCAGAGGTCTTCGTGCAGATCAGCGAAGCCCAAGTGGGACGGGCCGTTCGCACCCATCGGTGGAAGTACGGGGTGGATGCTCCCGGCGAGCAAGGCAGAGATGTGGCAGGAGCCGGTCTCTACGAGGAGCAGTATCTCTACGATCTACAGGCAGACCCCTACGAACTGAACAATCTAGTCGGCCACGAGTCGCACCGAGAAGTGGCTCAGGTAATGCGGGAACGACTCTTGAGACGCATGGAAGAAGCCGGAGAGTCTCGCCCTCACATCAAAGAGGCCGTGCTGCGCCGCTCTGGCCAGCGGAAGGTCAGCCCTGAAGAAGCGCGTTCATAGCTCAGACCCCTACTGGGCGCGAAAGTCTCGGTGAGGTGGAAAAATCGTTCGGTTAAGTTAGTAGTGGCTAATCAGTAGAGTCCAGCCTTTCGCGCAACGATAGAAGCGTGAATAGCCGCTTGACAACCAAAGAGATAGAGCAGGCAAACTCGCCCAATACGGTCGATAACTGTTCGGTGCGCCTAGGCCCGCCTATGGGTAGCCCCAGACCTAACATCCCCTGTGCAAAGGGTATGTCGATCAGCAGTCCAGGGCGATACATTGAGTCCGAGAAAATCTCTTGGGTCATCTGGCGAAAATCCTCGTCGGCCTCGCGCTCCCAGGCCTTGTCCCGGTGCCAGTAGCTAACCAATCTCCGCAAAGAGGCAAAGTGATCGAGCGAATCTCGGAGATTTACTACGTTCTGTAAGGAGCGATAACCACGCGCTTCAGAATAGGCGCGGTAGCAAGCTAAGAGGTTTCTCTGTTCGTCGATAACCTGTAGGTCAACCGCCTCGAATTGGACGCCCATAGCCTCTAGCTCGTCGCCGAGGATGCGCACGACCTTGCCTAGATCGCGCACGGTTTCGGCTTCGCAACCAGCCTGCAAGACGCGGAAGGCCCCTTGCTGACAGCAGTGAGCGGTATTGTCGCGCGCTATGACCAAGCGCTCTTTTTCGCTGATATTGACGTTGGTGATCTCGACGGGAAGAAAGCTGCCGTCACCGCGCACCATGAGCGCTTCATAGGCATTGGACGAGCCGCTGGCGACCATGCGCCGGGCCTTGGGACGGGACTCGGGAGCGAACAGTAGCTCAATGACGTCTTTGGCGTACAATTCTTCCTCGCGATAACCCAACGGGGCGGCCAAGGTCGGGCTTATGAAGTGCAACTGTCCGTTTTCGTGGATAACAAAGGCGTTGAGGGGCCCGGCGATTTGATGCAAACGGTCTTTGTGGACTCGGGCCAAGTGCGCCGTATCGTCCATTAGGGAGTCGGTCGAGACGCTGAGGGCGTCGGCTAGATTTTTTAGGGCCGACGAGCCTGGCTGGCGCACGCGGCCGGTTTCAATGCGGGAGATGGTGGCTTGGGAGACGCCAGAGCGGTCTGAGAGGTCTTTCTGGTTGAGCGATAGTTTCTGTCGCAGTTCTTTCAGGTTGCGCCCTAAGGACATGGACTGCTCCTATAATGGGGATATAAAATACAAGGTGTTTGATATATAAATTATACGACACGAAGCGGCTGATTACCAAAATGGAAGGCGGTAAAAACAAAATGTACACAAGGGTTTACGCATGAAAATAATCGAAGTGCAGTCGATGTATCCCCGCTATCGCGTCGCGCCCGCGGCTTGGCGTCGGCACTTCTGGCAGATGGCCGTGCGCATCGATACAGATGTCGGCGTCAGCGGCTGGGGAGCGGGTGGCGGTGGGATTGCTGCCGTAGAGGTGATCAATCGCCACCTGCGCGAGTTGCTAGTGGGGCGCAGCATCAACAGCGTTGAAGATATCGCTCGGCTCTGGGACGACCAGTACAAGGCCAGCTTGCCCTACGGCCGCAGCGGGGTCGCCGTTATGGCTATAAGCGGCGTGGACCTAGCGCTGTGGGATGTCTTGGGCCGGGCCGAAGGGAAGTCCGTCTGCGACTTGTTGGGTGGTCGGCAACGGGACGAGGTGCGGGCTTACGCCACAGGCCCAGATTGCGCTTGGTATCGCGACTTGGGCTTTAGTGCCCATAAGTCTTCGCAGACGCGGCAAGAAAGCCAAGCCGCAGACGCGGCGCGGATACTTGAGTGGGCCGAAGGGGCGCGCCAGACCCTGGGCGAAGACGCGCTTTTGATGATCGACGCGTACATGTCGTGGTCGCCCGACTTTGCCGTGGCCGTGGCGCAGCAACTCGCGCCATTCAACATATACTGGTTTGAAGACGTGCTGTTGCCCGACGACCTAGACGGCTTGGCGGCGTTGCGGCCGCAGGTCCACCCCGTTTTGTTGGCTGGCGGCGAACACGAATTCACTGCGCGGGATTTCAGTCACATCGCCAAGGTACAGGCACTGGACTTGTGGCAACCGGATGTCACTTGGTGCGGCGGTTTGACGGCGGCGCTGCGCATTGCCAAGCTCGCCCAAGCCCACGGCGTCCCCTTGGTGCCTCACCGCGGCGGCGAGATTTGGGGCCTGCACTTTTTGGCGGCTGGCTACGGCGACAATTTGGCCGAGATGGTCATGGGCCGGCGTGGCGCGAAGCGCGATAAGCTGTGGTTAGGCGAGCCGCAACCGCAGGAAGGTCACTTAGTACTGCCTGAAGGCCCGGGATTTGGCGTCGGGGTGAACGAAGAGCTGCTCTAGGTATCCGCAGATGGACGCAGAGGCGGGGAGAAAGAACCTCTACTCTTTAACCGCCACAGATAACAGGTACGTCCCCCGCTGTTTGATCTTTTTGTAATTGCCGAAAACTTCCTTGAAATTGCGCTTGATGTACTCCTTTAGCCCGGCGATGGTGACGACCCACAGATGCCCACCCGGCTTGAGGCGGGCGCAGGCGTCGTGCATGATGATCGTCAGGAGTTCGTTGCCCGTTTTCGCGGGCAAGTTGGAGGCAATGGTGTCAAAGCGCACGTGGGCGGGCACGTGGCTGAAGGCGTTGCTCAAATAGGCGCGACAGTTGGTCAGTTCGTTGCGTTCGGCGTTTTGTGCCGCGTAGTCAACAGCGACGAAGTCCTTGTCGATCAGATGGACCTCACCCTCGGGGCAGAGATGACCCAATGCCAAGCCGATAGGACCATATCCGCACCCTAAGTCGAGGCAGCAGTCGGCAGGCCCGACTCTGATATGGTCGATGAGCAGTCGTGTACCGGGGTCAATGCGTTTGGGATTGAAAAGACCCCAAGTGGAGTAAAAAGTAAAAGTGTGCCCCCGGAGGTTCTCTTCGAATACAATGTCTTCGCCCAAGCGGCTTATATCTATAGGAGGCATTGAATAGGCGCGTTTGGACCAAGCGCGGTCGAGCCTAGTAGGCCAAGCCTAGCGGCTGCTGGTGGCGGAAGGTTTTGAATTCCGCCTTGAGGGCGATCTCCATCACATATAGACCCGGTACCAACAACTCGTCGCTCTCGTCGCGGCCATCCCAATGCACGGTTTGCGGCCCGGCCCCCTGCATTCCGACGTCGAGGGTGCGGACCCGGATACCGCGCAAGTCGTAGATGTTGAGGGCCACGGGCACCGGGCCGGGCAGGCGGAACAAGGTGTAGCTGATGGCGAGCACATCGTTGGTGCCGTCGCCGTTGGGGGTCAATACCTTGCTTGAAAAAGCTAGGTTTTCGATGGGTGCCCCGGCATCTTGCGTGCTACCCAAAACCCGCAGGCTGTTAGTGCTGACCTCGTCGGTGGCGTTGCCGGCCTCAATCTGCTGCGGCAGGCTCTCCTCGTTCGTGTCAAACACCTCGCCGGCGAACGTGTTGGCAAAGATGAAGACCTCGGTGCCGAAGACCAGCCGCACGGGTTCATTGCGGCTGCGCGTGATCGACTGCGGCAAGCGCACTACTAATTCACTCTTCGCCTCTATAACCTCGGTCGGTTCTATGACTTGGAGTGGCTGGCCCATTTCCAGCCGTTTGAACTGGGGGCGGCTCCCTGTGCGGATCCGAATGGTATCGAAGCCCAGCTGGCTCGCTGCGTCGAACTGGGTACGCACATCGTAGGTAAAGTCCGTCATCTCACCTAAGTACACCTCGGTTAGGCCACCGTCGGGCGACGGCTCGTCGAAGCGGGCGACCTCGCCGATGATTTGCGAGGCCAACGGCGGTGCGATCTCAATCCACAGCGAATCGAGCCGCACGAAGTCGAAGAAGGAACTGCTCTCGAAGGTGAGTCTCACTTGGATGTGGTTGCCGCGCTCCAGCGGGGCGGGTTGCCCGGACTCAGGGATGGGAAAAGACCAGAAGGTCCAGTTGTCTTGGTCGTAAATGATAGAGGCTCTAAGGCCGGGCTTGCCTTCTTGGATCTGGCCTTGAGTAGTTTGGTCTGGTTGCTTGAGTTCTTTCTCAAAGCGCGCGCGTGAGACCGTGCGCTCGGCACCGGTGTCGGTGAATTCGTGATAGACGTTGGGGTCGTCGTCGCGGCCAGAGCGCACGGAGATCCTAAGTCGGGCTTGGGTGTCGTCAACGGGAGTAGGGACCCCTTTGACCATTCGCATGGGTGTGGCGTCCCAGAATAGACGCCCGAAATTCACTGTGCGGCCTAGGGAAATGATCTTAGAGAGATAAAATACTCGCTTGGGCACCCCCTCGCCCTTGAGCTCGAACTCGCCGATGGTTCCCTGCTGGACATTGGCTTGGCCCGAGGCAAAGGTTTTGTCGTCGATGGAGGGGTTGCGGCGCAGGCGGATGAAACGCACGTACTGCTTGGGAAATCCGAGCTGGACATTGGCTTCGAAATTGAGCGGCACATCGGCGATCAAGGTCTCTAGGCGGTGATAGTCGTTGTCGTTATTCTCTAGGTTGAGGACCGGATCGAACTCTTCGGCGATTGAGACTTCAAACGCCTTGAAGATGTCGTCGCGCAGCAGCGTGCCGTCGGCGCGAAAACCGTGCGGCGGCGTGTAGAACCCGACCGCGTTGGCAGGTACTGGAACCCCCACGTCGAAAGTGTACCATTCCGAGTTGATGCCGCGCGCCACCGGCGGGCTGTAAGAAGAGCTGTCGCCATCGACCCACTGGGTAGTAAGGGTTCCGGCCGTGAACCAATAGAAGCCGTTGGCTGCGCGCCAAACTCGCGGAATGAGGCCGTCTTCGTAGCCCAAGTCGGTGGGGAACTTGAAGGGCGACCAAAAGGGAAGCTGGGAAAGGATGTTTTCCTCGCCGTCGAAGTAGGTCGGCGCAATGGAGCCGGGAAAGGTCTGGAAGTCGATAAAGACTTCGCTGCTGTCGTTTTGGCTCCAAGCCAAGCCTTGGCCGCCCATTTTCCACAGCGAAATTTGGGCGGCTGCCGGTGCGGTAGAAAGCGCAAGCGCGATGAGAATTGACCATTTGTACACTGTTTTACTCCTGAGCCAGTCGCCTAGGTTGCCAGCGACTCTTTTACGCGGTCCAAGTTTTCGCTTAATCTATAAGGCTTGTGTCTCAAGCTCAAGCCGAGAGGCGACATAGAGAATATACGCAACCGTCCGTTTTGCCCATGGCCGACAAAATAACGCGCGGGCCGCTGAGGTGGCTTCGCGGCGATATGCACAACCACTGCGAAGATCACGCCTTGGTCGCCGAGCACTTGGCTGGGGCAGGCGACACACTCGATTTTATCGCGCTGACCAACCACGCGCAAAAGTCCATCTTTTTTGAGCAACACCGCATGATTGAGCAAGTGCGCCGCATTTTGCCGGGATTCCCCATTTTCTTCGGACTAGAGTGGAACGCGCCGATGGGAGGCCACGCAGGACTCGTCTTTCCGGTCGGCGAGCGCGAAGCCGAAAATGCCTATGCCTTTGCCGCCGCCCACGACCGGCTGGGGGCTACGACTTCTAGCAGCGTAGAAGCGGCTTTAGATCACTTGAACGCGCTGCCGGCGGCAGAGCGCCCCATCCTTTTCTTTAACCACCCCGCCGCTGGCCAGTGGTCCACGGAGAGCATCAATCGCTATCTCGCCGCTGATGGCGCGTTGGTCTGCGTAGAAGCGGCGAACCTCGTCGTTGGCATCGAAGCTTTGCACGGACACCAAGCTCACGCCAAAGTCGCGGCGATGGACCCGTGTGCCTATCCGGGAGGAGCTATCGGCGGCTTGGTTGACCAGGTGTACGCCTGCCAGCGGCCATTTTCCCTGCTGTTGAACTCCGACTTCCACGTCCACAAGCAATGGCACCAGCCCGATTATCCGCTGGGCGTCTTCAATCACGTCCGGGTCGGCGTGGAGGCGGGGCATCCACCCACCCCAGAGGCGATCTTCGCTGGCCTGCGCCGAGGGCGCACGTGTGCCTCCCAAGGACACTGGCTCGACCTCAGTGATTTTTCAGTTGATGACCATTTTATCGGCGATACTTGGACGGGAGGCCCCGGCGTTTTGCGCGTTGTCTTTGAGGCAACCGAAGCGATTGAAAAGGTCGAACTGATTGGCCGGTGGCAGCCGAATGCCGCGCCGGCCGTGCTGGAGTGCCTAGCGTCCCGGCCCGCTGGGCGCTGCGAATGGACGCTGGAGATCCCAGCCGATGCCCAAGGCTTTGTGCGCCTGCGCATAATCGCCGAGAGCCGCGCCCGCCCGGCCCCAGGACCACCGGCCCCCAAGCACTTTCTCACTTCGGCAATCCTCTTAGACGCCAGCCGCGACCGCTAGACCTCAAACCACCGGAATTGCGTCGCCAATACTGGCGACGGGAAGCTCTCATGTCCGTTCTACCCGTCTATAGGAAAGGTTCCATGCTCGCCTACCTGTTCTGTATCCTTCTCGCCAGCACGGCCCTCTACGCCGAGTATCCTCCTGGTCAGATCCGCTTGACGCCCAAGATTGACCTCCACCTTGAACCAACGCCAATCGAGGGACTCCCCGACCGCACGCTCAACCTTCCGCCCGGCTTTAAGGTCAAACTCTTCTCCGACCAAGTAGATAAAGCTCGCTTCATGGCATGGGACGACCACGGCGTCCTGCACGTGGCCAACATGAAGACTCGGGGAAGCAATCAATGGAGTCCGGCCTCCGGTCGCCAGAGCACCGTATTGGCCTTGCCCGACAAAGACAGCGATGGCCGCGCCGACACCGTGTACAAGGCCGCTGACGACTTTCACTGGCCGCACAGCGTCGCCTTCTACGAGGGGGCGCTCTTCGTCGCTGACGACGATGCGATCTACCGCCTTGAAGACCGGGACGCGGATGGATTTTACGAGAAGCGCGCCGTTTTCGCCGAGGTACCCGGCTTTATGGGCCGCTCCTCTGAGCACGTGACGCATACGCTGGTTTTCGATGAGTCCAACGACAAGCTCTACTTCCACGCCGGTTCGGGTTGCGACCTCTGCCGCGAAGACGACCCGGAGCGGGCCACGGTCATCCAAATGAACACCGACGGCACGGGTCGGCGGATCTTTGCTTCAGGACTGCGCAATGCCATCGGCCTCGACTTGCACCCAGTCACCGGCGAACTGTGGGGCGCTGGCAATGGACACGACCGCGAGGGTCGAGCCTTGCCGCCGGAGTGGATCGCTCCTCTCCGCGACGGCGGCTTCTATGGCTGGCCCTTGGCGTACGCCTATCAGGTCTGGACCGATTTCTCCATTGGTGCCTACCGACGAGCGATTTTCCCGCTGACCGCTGCTGACTCGCTATTGGTTGCCAGCATGGAGCGTCCGGCGGCTCTCGTCCCCGCCCACTTGGCACCCATGGGTCTGCATTTCTACACGCACGACCAGTTTCCTCCCCAGTACAAACACGCCGCGTTTGTCGCCTTCCGCGCGGGTGTCTTGGGCAACGATCTCGGCTACAAGGTCATGGCGCTCTTTGCCGAGCCGGATGGGTCCAACGCTCGCATCGCCGATTTTCTCACCGGCTTCCGTCCCGACCCCAACAGCGATTCCTTCTGGGGGACGCCGGTCGGGCTGACCACTGATAAACAGGGCGTTCTCTATCTGACGAGCGACCGCTTCACGCAGGCGATCTTCCGCATTGAAGCAAGCCCTCTCCAAGGCATGTGGGAAAATCCGCCCCCCGACACGTTGCTCGCTGGGGCAGCGCTGCCTTTGCGTTCGACGATTCGCCTTCGGCGGCAGGTAGAGAGCGCAGAACCAGCGCAGCTCACGGCTGATCTGAGTGCGTTGGAAGGCCCCGAGGTCCTGCCCCTGCAAGCGATAGACGACCAGACCTATCGCCTTGAAGCCGATCTCTCGGCTGGTGAGCACAATGGCCGCAAAAAGCTGGTGGTGCATCTCGCGCAAGGCGACGAGGTGACCAAACTGGTGCATTCTATCGTCGTGCTGCCCAAAGCGGATCAAGTCCTCTTTGCCGACGAGCTCGCATGGGAGCAAGGCGCACTCTACAGCGCACAACTCGACCCAACCCATGCCGATACCGTGTTTGCTGGCCAGCGAGCGCTGCGAGTGGATGCCCGAGGTTTTACCATTGAGTTCCTGCCTCGTGCGCCGGTCGCCCAAGTCGGCTACGTCGGGCTGCGCATGGCCCTGCATCCGGGTACGGCCACCGGGAGCTTCCGTACCTCCTTTGGCCTTGTAGTCAACGGCCAGACCGCCCGCCCGCTGAGTCTCATTGACCAAATTGATCTGGACTTGAATCAGTGGCAGACTGTCGAGATCGCCTTGGACGAACTGGCCCTCGACGGCCCTATTGAGTCGCTGCGCTTAATCGGCAGCCTACGTGGAACCTTCTACCTCGACGAAATCCACTTGGTCGCCGCCCAGTACTCTGGAGGTGTTACGGCTGTGCGGGAAGAGGAAGATTGGAGCGGTACGCCGCAAGAATTTGCCCTAGACCCGAACTATCCCAACCCGTTCAATAGCTCCACCACTATCCGCTACCGCATCGCAGAGCCGGGTCGGGTGCGCTTGGAGATTTTCGACATCCAAGGTCAGAGGGTGAAGACGCTCGCCGATGGCGACGTAGGACCGGGCGTTTACCAAGTTGAATGGGATGGGACGGACGCCAGCGGAAAACCTGTGGCCACTGGCGTTTATTTGGCACGCCTCCAGAAGGGCCGCGTCGCATTAGTCCACAAGATGCTATTGCTCAAATAATATGCAGCGCCTCAACTTCCCGGCCGCGACTTTTGACACCCGCCAAGTCGAAGGCAAGCGCGAGATACTCGACCCGTTGCGCCGCAAGTACGTGCGATTGACGCCCGAGGAGTGGGTGCGGCAGCACTTGGTGCAATATCTAATATCGGACTTGGGCTACCCGCGCGGGTTGATCGCCATTGAGAAAGGCATTGACCTCCACGGCAAGCGATTTCGCGCCGATGTGATCGTCCACGACCGCGCGGGCCGTGCCGTGCTAATGGCCGAGTGCAAAGAGCCGGACGTTTCCATCAGCCAGCAGACCTTCGACCAAATTGCCGCGTACAACCGCGTGGTTCAGGCCCGCTGTCTCTTGGTCACCAATGGCTTGATCCATTATTGCTATGTCACTGATCGCGGCTTCATGGACCAGGTGCCGCGTTACGACGAGTTGTGAACGTTTTTTACCCAGCCTCCGCACATGCCGGTTGCCGTTCTCTCAGAGCTAAGAGTCCGAATCGGTCTTAAAGCGGCCTTGGTCGTCGATGTGCAAAGAGGCCTGCGTCTCCCCTTCTTCGTCGTAGAAGTCCAGTCGAGGGTTGCCGCCGGTCGGCACGCCTAATCCTGCCCGGAAACGCTGTTCTCCATCGAGAACCCCAAGCCAAGCGATCCCCTCTTCCATCACTCCGACGATGGTGCGCGTGTGGCCGTCTTGGTCGCGCATTTCGAGCAAGGTCATGCCATTGGCCCGCACGCTCAAAGAGCCGCGCACCTCGCCTTGAGCATCGTAGAGCTTGAACGAAGGCTCTTCTTCGTCTTCGATGCCGCTTTGCTGCCGCAATCGTCCTTGGGCATCGAAAAAACTCAGCCGCATTGCACCGGCGTGGCCGCTACCTAGGCCGGCGCGAGGTTGCCCAGTCTCGTCGTAAAAGGCCAAACTGCCGGCCCCGTCTTCACCCAACGAAAGGCTCGCCCGCACTTCGCCTCGCTCGTCGTAGAGCTCCAGCAGCGGGGCCTTATCGCCCTCCAGCCGCAAGTCGGCCCGCACCTGTCCTGCTCGGTCGCACAACTTAAGTCCGCGGCCCAGCACTGCGGTGATCTCACCGTCGGCATCCCGCAACTCCAGCTCGCCGCCGTTGGGGCCTTGCACCAATTGAGCGATTGGTTGGCCCTCGTCGCCGCACAGGACAAAGCGCTGCGCCCGCACCGTCCCCATCCGCCACCGCGCAATGAGCAACCCCAGCGAGACCAGCAGGGCCACTCCACTGGCCAATCCCACCAGAGAGACGGTGTCCTCCAACGCCCACAAGTCCCGCCTCAATGCCTCTTCTGCCCGGGACTGAGCTCCGCTAAACGAGCTGAGCAGGACCAGCAATAGTACTGCCCTCAGCCAATGGATCGACATGCCGCAGTTTTCCGTTTAAGCCCTAGGCCGTTTGCGCTGCGGCCCCAATGCCGAGGCCGGACCGCTCTTTGTTCACCGCTTGGATCATGGCAATGATATACCCGAACTGAAAGGCCCAAGCTTGGCACACCCGGCCCGAAACGCCCTCGGGTGCCTTGTCGTCGGGGTGGGATGGCGCGTGGTCGGGCATCAGCATGTACTGATAGCCGACGTCCCTCAAGGTGCGCGCCACCTCGTGCATGTCCACGTCGCCTTCGTCGGGCCAGACTTCTTGGAAATTGTGCAGTCCGCCCTTGATGTTGCGGTAGTGGATGTTGAAGAGCTTTCCCCGTTCGCCGAAGTAGCGCACGATATCGCAGAGTTCCTCGGCCGGATTTTCCAAACCTTCAGACGCCACGCCACAGCAGAAATTAAAGCCGTGATACGGGCTATCAACCAGTTCGGAAAAGCGCTTGAGTCCCTCCATCACTGGCCAGTTCCAGCGCTCGACGCCGCGCAGGATGGGAGCGGGTGGGTCGTTGAGATGGCAGGCCATCTGCACCTTGTTTTCCTCGGCGACCGGAATCGCGCGCTCAAGCCAATAGGCCGCCCGCGCAAACGCTTCTTCGCGGCTGACCACGCCCGCCTCGCTCAGCGTTTCGTTGTCGAATTTTGCTAGGTCAAATGAGCTGTACGTCACGCCCCCGCGCCCAGGCGTGGGCTCGGTGCGCTGGTGTGGCAGGATGCAGAAATTGTAGAGCAAGGCCCGCAGCCCGGCCTTGCCCGCATTTTCGATCCAGCGGCAGACCTCGTCGAGGTCCCGGTCTCGCTGCGGGTCCTGCGCCAGCGTGACGCTTTTGGGCACGCCGATGTGGATCGCCTCCATACTCACCCCGTAGGCGGCCGCTTCCTCCTTGTGCCGCACTAAGGTCTCGACCTCGTTGTCCTCAACACTGGCGTCCATGTGCGTCACCCCGTGTCGCACCAGAAACTCCAGCTCCACCTTTGAGGTCCCGATTCCCTGCACTCCGACGTGCATGCCGCTTTGTCCGTCACTCATGTCCGTTGCTCCTTTTGGATTTTGCAGTTATTCCGCAGGTGGCCAACCCCAAGGGTTGCCCCTACGCCAATCTGGTCAACCGCTAGTGGTTTAGCTGTCCTAGGCTAGGCCGACGCTCCTGAATAGTGCCGCACCCCCCACAACCAAAACGCCCGCGCTCCCACCAACATCCCTGCCGCCATCGCCAACGCGCCCCACAGCACCTCCGACGACAACCGCCCCACCAAGGCTTCCGAAGGCACGGTCACCGCAAAGGCCACCGGCACCAGAAAGGTCATCGCCAGCTTGAGCCAGTGCGGGTATATAGCCACCGGATACTTGCCAGCGCTGTAAACGGCTTGGAAGATGACGAGGATGTTCTCCGCTCTGATAAACCAGAACGCAGTCGTTGCTAGCACCAGCCAAAAACTGTAGACGATTGCCGCGCCAGCCGCAAGCGTCAGGGCAAATCCCGCGGCGTGGGCAAGGCCCGTCCGCATCCCGATTTCGACGAGGGCCACGGCAATCAGGGCCATTCCCTGCACTACGTCCAAGAACTTCCAGATCCGCACCTCGCCGACGCTCACTAGCACTTGTGCGTCTTCCGGCTTGGTGAGGGTAAAGTCCAGCGTGCCGAGGCGGATGTCCTCCATAAAGCGCTGCATTGACGGCTGGATCAGCGCGCCAATCAGGCCGCTCATCAGGAAGAACACCCCCAAAAGAGCCACCAATTCGGCTGGCTGCCAGCCGCCTAGTTCTTCGGTGTGCGAAAAAATCACCGCCAAACCCGCCAGCGCGACGCCCAAATTGAGCAAGCTCTGCAAGAGCTGCACCCAGAAGTTGGCTCGGTACGCCAGCTCGTTCATTGCGCCGATGCGCAGGAAGATCCACAGGAGCCGCAAGTAGTTCACGAGCCGACCGCCGAGTATCTGCGCACGCCGCGCGACCAGACCGCGGACAAAATCCCCCAACTCAGCCCCAGCCACGCCACCTGCGTGGCCGCGCCCCAGAGCACCTCGGTGGGCGTGAGGCGGCCGAGCAGGAGTTCGGTGGGAAAGGCCAGCATCCAGCGGAAGGGCAAAATTGCGGCCAGCGTCTGGAGCCATTCGGGCAACAGCGACAGCGGTGCCATCTGACCTGAAAAGAAAAGCAAGGCCGCGAAGTAGAGCTGGTTAGCCGCGGCCGTGCGCGTGGTCCACAGGGCCACCAAAGCCAGTGCCCACTCGACGAAAAAGCGCATCAGGAAGGCCAGCAGGACGACGGGTATCGCAGCCCAAATGGCCCAAGTCGGCGGGTCGAAGACCGGATTGAAGATCCAGATCATTAGACCCAGCGTCGGCAGCATGACCGCTAGGGTCAGGAACTTGTAGGAGATATTCTGGGCGATGTCGCGGTGGATCGGATGCAAGGGTTGGAGCAGGAGCGGCGAGAAGGCCCCCGACCGCACCCGATATTCAAACTCGAACATGAACCAAGTAAAGGTCAGGTGCCCCATCATCATCATGATGATGTAGTAGGCGGCGAAGTCCCCGCTGGAGAAGTCCCCCACCTGCCCTCCCTTGGAGCGGGCCACTGCGGTCCACACCGAAAGGAAGACCAGCGTATCGACGATGCGCCCAATCAGCCAGATCACCATCGCCGCCCGGTACTGGAACTGCACGGCCAGATCGGTGCGAAAGAGCGTGGAGTAGATGTCCGCTAGCCCCCTCATGCTCGTTCAAAGACTTCTTCGATCACGTCCTCAATCGGCGGGTCCTCCACCGTCAGATCGAGAACGGGTTGCTCGCTGAGGAGCCGCCCAGTCACCTGTGCGGTCTCCGCCTTGGGCACTCGCAGCGATACGCGCCCCTCGCTACTGGCGACGATCTCTCCATAGTTGCTGAGGTCGCCGTGCCCGTTTTCCAGTTCGACGATGATCGTCTTGTGCGGTGAGAAACGCTGCACAAGCTCGGTGAGCTGGCCGTCAAACAGCAGCAGTCCGCGGTGGATGACTACCACTCGTTTACACAGCGCCTCGACGTCGGCCATGTAGTGGCTGGTGAGGAGTACGGTGGCGCCGTAGCGCTGATTGTATTCGGTTAAAAAGGCGCGGATCCGCCGCTGCATGGTCACGTCGAGGCCGATGGTCGGCTCATCTAGGAAGAGGACTTGCGGCTTGTGCAAAAGCGCGGCGGCAATTTCGCACTTCATGCGCTCGCCCAAGGAGAGGTTGCGCACGGGCTTGTCGAGTAGGGCGTCTAGGTCGAGCAGCGCGGTCAATTCTTCGACCGTTTGTTGGTATTCGCTCCGCTCTAGGCGATAGATCGCCCGGTTGCGCTCAAAGGAGTCGATTACGGGGATGTCCCACAGTAGCTGGTTGCGATTTCCCATTACCAAGGTGATCTGGCGGAGGAAATCGCGCTGCCTTTTGAACGGCTCAAAACCAAGGACTCGCCCTTGCCCGTCGGAGGGGTGCAGGAGACCCGAAAGCATCTTGAGGCTGGTGGTCTTGCCCGCGCCGTTAGGCCCTAAAAAGCCGACGATTTCGCCGGGAGCGACCGCAAAGCTGATCTGCTTGACCGCCTCGACCTGGCGCGTCTGGCGCTGTACGAGGCTCTTGAGCGCCGCGGCCAAGCCACCTTCGCGCACGGGAACCTCATAGGTCTTGCTCAATTCGCGGACATCAATGGCGGGTGCTGCCAAGGGGTTTCGCGTCTCCAGGTTAGAGGGGATCAGCAGATGGAGGCAGATGGACGCAGAAGAGTAGAAACAAGACGATCCGCATCTCGTAATCGTTCAAGTCATTCAGGAGTGCAATATAACCGAAAGGATTAACAGGGAAAATCAGCTAGCGGCGCGTCTCCATTGCCGAAGATGCCCGAATTCTAGGCGAGGGAGCGACCGCAGAGCCGATCGCGCATTTCGTCGAGGGGAAAGGCCGGGCCGGGATCGACCTTGCGGTCGGGGGCGATCTCCTCGTGACCGAGGATATAGCGTATTCCATAGGCCGCAATCAGCGCGGCGCAAATGGCCTCGACTACTTCGAATTGCACTTCCGCATAGCGATGCCAAAAGCAAACAGGCTGACGGATCTGCGGATGGGCACCGGGCAGGTTCTGGTTGCGGTGTGCGCCGCGCACGACCTCTGCGGCCGGATACGTCTGCCCGAACCACGACTCGTAGCGGCCATCTCGCTCCGAGAGTTGGCCCGCGTTGTCGATCTCGATGCCGATGGAGTACTGGTTGAAGCTAGTGCGCTCTCCCCACTGGCTGCGGCCGGCGTGCCAGCCGACGGTGTTAAAGGGCAAAAGCTGCGTCACGGCACCGTCGCGGCCGACGACCAAGTGAGCTGAGACCTTGCGCTCTCGGTCACAGAGGGTGTGGATAGCCGACTCGGCGTTGGCACCGGCCGTATAGTGGATGACGATGGTGTCCGGCAGCCCCGGGGCAAAGGGGCCGCCTTGGTTGGGCGATTCGATGTAGTTGACGTCTTTGAAGCGGTGATTGAGATCTATTTCCATTACGTTGTGCATATCAAAAGACATAGCGCAAAGAGAACACCAACACAAGAGGATGTTTGTTGTCGCGGAGTGCAGTCGGCTAATTTTCGTTGAAAATATGACAATTTTTAGCTAATTTTTGTTGGAAAGCGAAGATTCGCCCGTTCAGAAAGTGATTAAGCATGATACAAAGAGATTTGGAAAAACGTCTGCTTGCACATCTGACCCATCGCGTTGAGCATCCGAATGTCGCCCTGTTGGAAGGTGCGCGGCAGGTTGGTAAGACCACGCTTATAGAATCCATCAGACCGAAACTCGACCGCGAAATCCTCTACTTGAATTTGGAGGAAAACAGCCGCGCGGTTTACGAGCTCAATTCTTGCCGGGATTTTGCAGATTTTGAAACGTATCTTGCGACCACACACCAGTTCAAAGGCGACGGGCAGCGCATTCTGTGTATTGATGAGGCGCAAGAGAGTTCTGAGCTGGGTGGGTTTGTGCGGTTTATGAAAGAAAAATGGCAGCACACACAGGTTATTCTCACGGGCAGTTCCATGACGCGCATCTTCGGGCCGGAAACGCGCTTTCCAGTTGGAAGAGTCACGCGATTCTTGCTGCAGCCCTTCAGTTTTAGGGAATTTCTGCGCTGTGGCAAACAGGAAGAATTGCTCGCTTGCAAAGATCCTCCACCGTTTTTACACGAACGCCTTCTCAAATACGTGCAATCGTATCTCGACGTGGGGGGGCTACCGGCGGTTGCATCAGCGTTTTTTGACCAGCTAAACTGGCGGCAGTTGCGTCGGGATTTGTATCTCGACTATCGCAGTGACTTTGCTAGAATTTTTTCGGCAACCGAAGCATCTTTATTCGATCAATGTTTGCGCGGCGTGGCATCAAATCTCGGCAGCCCAAGCAAATACGCGCAGATGGTGGGGACGACATCAGCTCTTTACAGAAGGGTAGCGGATTTTCTGGAATTACTTGAGTCGTGGAAACTCATCTACAAGTCCGATACCCGGGGCACGCGCCCAGAGCAGAAGGGCTTTGCGCCCAAACGCTATCTTTACGATCCGGGATTGGCCAATGATCTGCGACTGACTGCGCTGCCGCGTATCGATATCCTCTCAAGTCTCGACGCTGCTCAGCGCACGCCCATTGGAGGTATTGTAGAGAACGTGCTGGCGACCGAACTCGTGGCCTTGGGACAGAATTTGACGGGTTGGAAAAAAGGCGTCAATAGTTCCGAAGTCGATTTTATTTATCGCATGACAATGGGCGATACCATACCCATTGAATGCAAAGCATCACTTGTTACAAGACCGCGGGATACAGGGGGTCTGGCGGAATACGCTGCGCGGCATGGAAGCAAATTGGGCGTTCTCGTCAATCTCGCTATGCCGGGGAAACTCACGACATCTACAGGTCTGAAGGTGATCCACATACCGGTTTACCTGATTGACAGGCTCGCTGAAATAGTAGAAGCATTATACGAAAACACGTCGAGTTTCACCGACCTTTTAGGGCTGACTACCCATGACAACTGACGAACATGCCGCTGATCTGGCATGGCAGCACGCGATCCTGCAAGATGTCTCGCGCACGTTTGCGCTTACTATTCCGCAGCTTCCGGCGGGCCTGCGCGATGTCGTCGGCA